>Ga0334722_10001181_pt1 | contig 33756 bp, 21 predicted proteins | sample C3_bottom_MG_FD_207210 | JGI IMG/M metagenome (GOLD analysis project Ga0334722, IMG submission 207210) | Sediment microbial communities from Yellowstone Lake, YNP, Wyoming, USA - C3_bottom | ecosystem: Environmental > Aquatic > Freshwater > Lake > Sediment | place: USA: Wyoming | collected... | reverse complement strand
GTCGGCCCGGGGCCTTCAACAATACCCCCCAATATGCAGATCCTTAATATGGAAGCGTAAACCGCAGAGCCGTTAACAGTCTTAATTGCGCGGGAAGAGTTGTCCTACGGCCCGCACCACCCTGTAACGCCAAGTCCTGCCGCCTTCCTTGCGATGAACAGGGCGTCCACGATATTTACCGTCCCGTCGCAGTTCACGTCGGCCGCTTCAGGATAGAAAGTCCCTACGCTCAGCCCTGCGGCGTACCTTGCAATAAACAGGGCATCGACTATGTTCATCGTGCCGTTCCCGTCCGTATCGCCCGTCTGTATCTTCACGCCGGTCAACGTTGCCGAGGCGGTCGGGGTGTCCGGGTCGTTAGACGGAATGTCCAAAGAGCCCCGTTTTGCTACGGCGGCAGCTGTTGTAAACCTTACATCAATCGTGCAGGCATCGCCGGGCAGCAATGTCCGGTTTGAACACAAATCCGACGCCACAGCAAAGTTCGCAGCATCCGTTCCGCTTATGGCCGCCTGTCCTATCGTCAGGTTTGCCCCTCCGGTGTTCTCCACATAGACTGTCCGCAGTTGCCCGTCGGCAATAAATTTAAGGGCCGCGGGAGAGCAGCTTACCCATAGATTATCCAGCGCCCAATATCCGGCTGCAGTGTTGTTGCTGTATACGAATCTCACCTTTCCGTTTGCAACGCCCGCAAGGCCGTTTATCGCCTGTTTCTTCCATACCGGCCCTTCGTCCGCCGTCAGATTAAGAGCGGTCGTCCAGGTAGAACCGTTGTCCGGACTCACATCCACCGCTCCGCTTCCTCCATTCCATACGCTTTGGCTTGTAAATGCGAGTTCCGCCCCTGTACAGCCTGCCGTGTTGAATGCGCTTGTCGTAAGCGCCTCTGTAGTAGTTGTCAGGCATGATGAGTCGGCAATAGCCCACGGCGCTCCAAACGGGCCTGCGAGAGTCCTGGGGCAAGCCGTGTTGTCAATCGTCCACGCATCCGCATTTGTCCAACCGGCAGGTATGCCCGCTCCGAACTCTTCCTTCAGCACCACGCCGCCGACCCTGATATTGGGATAAACGGTAACAAGGTCAAACGCAGCAATGCAGAACCTCTCCGCAGCCGTCGTAACCTGTACCGGGGAGCCTGCTCCCGTACAATCGCCGTCCCATCCGGTAAATACGGACCCCGGGTCGGCTGCCGCATCAAGAGTCACGGTCATGGTCTTCGTCGGATCAGTGGGATCAAGGAACATCGAGAAACCAATGTTGCAGCTGCTTCCGCAGCTGATTCCTGCGGGACTGCTGGTCACCGTCCCGCTCCCCGTCCCCATCTTTACAACAGTCACAAAGGGATAGTTCGACCCTGGCGTAGATGAGTAAAATATCGCCCAGCAGTCCTTTGCAGCATCCATGGTAATAGTTGCCTCTGCGTCTTTTCCTGAACAGTTCCCCCCCCATCCGAGAAATGTGGAGCCTGCGTCAGGCGCAGCAGTCAGCTTCACCACCTGCGATGCCGGATAGTAGGCTGAAGTGTCGGTGCAGCTGCTTGCACAGTTTATTCCAGCGGGACTACTCGTAACAGTGCCTGTGCCTGTGCCGAGTTTCACCACTCCCAGCCTTATACCCGCAGGCGCGGTTATGGAAAATTTCCCGCTTATACCTGAATAGACAGTGTCTAAAGTGATGACCTTTATCTGGTAATCATTGCCCGGCTGAAGATCCGACGGCACTGTCCAGTCATATGACCCTATCCCCCCGCTTCCCAAAGATCCCATAGAAATCTGCTTTTTCTTGATACCGCCTTTCCATAGCTCTATTTGAATAAACGGGCTCGGCGCCCCCTGATAAGACCAGCGGATTTTTTCGGTTGAATCTATTGCCCAGCTGTCTGCGGATGTGGGCGACCTGAGCGCTATGCCTGTATGATCATCAAACTTCTGAATCCGGTTATTTTCAGTATCAGCCACATAAAGACTGTCCCCTTTCGGACTGAGCGCAACATCCCACGGATATTTAAAAAAGGCGGTAACGCCGTTTGAAACGCTGTCGGCGCTGCCTTCCATGCCGAAGCCGGCAACAAAGGAGCCGTCTGGTCCGAATTCCTGTATGCGGTGGTTATCGCTGTCCGCCACGAAAACATTGCCCGCGCCGTCAATCGTTATTCCCGACGGCCCGTTGAACTGTCCGTTGCCGGTCCCGAATAATCCCCATTTTGCCAGAAAAACCCCATCAGGATCGAATTTCTGGAGCCGGTTGTTTCCCGTATCGGACACATATACATTGCCGCTTGAGTCAACCGCAATACCCGAGGGATCAATAAGCTGTCCGTCCGCCTGCCCGGCTCCGCCCCATTTCAGCACAAAGCTGCCTGCAGAATTAAACTTCTGTATGCGGTTATTGCCTCTGTCGGCCACATATATGTTGCCGGAGTCGCTTATAGCAATGCCAAAAGGAAAATCGAACTGCCCGTCGGCCGAGCCGAAGGCGCCGATCTTTGAGACATAAACGCCTCCTGACGTGAACTTCTGTATACGGCTGTTCAGGGAATCGACAACATATACTCCGCCGCTTTTGTTGATTGCAATTCCGGCAGGCCACAGGAATTGTCCGTCTACGGATCCGGCAGCCCCCCATTTTGAAATGAATTCACCGTCCGGGTCAAACTTCTGAATGCGGTTATTCAATGAGTCGACTACATACACATTCCCGCTGCCGTCGGTCGCTATCCCCCTTGGTTTATTGAAATAGCCGTTTGCTGTGCCGTAACTGCTCAAGCCGGCAACAAAGGCTCCTGCCGCGCTAAATTTCTGAATCCGGTTGTTCCATGAATCAGCCACAAATATAGCGCCGTCCGAATCGATAGTCACGCCGGTGGGATAATAAAATTGTCCGTCATCGCTGCCCGCGCCTCCCCATTTCAGGACAAAGGTCCCGTCAGGGCCGAACTTCTGAATGCGACTGTTGCCGGAGTCCGCAACATAAATATTGCCGCTGCTGTCTACGGCTACACCGGATGGATGTTTAAAGCTGCCGTTATCTGTTCCGGCGGTTCCCCATTTCGATTTAAAAGTCCCGTCAGGGCTGAATTTCTGGATCCTGTTATTACCCGAGTCCGCAACATAGACATCACCGTTGCCGCCTATAGCTATCCCATTGGGATTATTGAAAAGGCCGTCACCCGTTCCCGCCGCGCCCCATTTTTTAATAAACGTCCCGTCCGAGCCGAATTTCTGAATCCTGTTGTTCCATTTGTCCGCAACATAGACATTACCGCTGCCGTCAACCGCCACACCGGACGGATTACTGAATTCGCCGTCAGCGCTGCCTGCCTGCCCCCATTTGCCCAATTCAGAGCCGAATGCGGACCATCTGAGTATCCGGTTATTAAGCGAGTCGGCTATATAGATATCCTCATCATTACCCGTCGCAATTGCGGAGGGGTACTCGAAGTCCCCCTGCCCTCCGCATGCTGCTCCCCATTTATCAACAAGCGTTATGGAACCGAGGAATTGAATTCCTTTAACGCAGTTGTTATTGCGGTCTGCGACAAATATCCTGCCGCCGGCGACCGCAACTCCTGTCGGAAAGTTAAAATCAAACTGTTTTTTCTCGGGCCGGCTTGACGTATATATAAAAGGAGCCGCGCAAAAGGCATCTTCCGGGAACAGGCCCAGAGCAAACATCAGAAGGCAGAACACTTTCATAAAAACTTTCCCGTTCATGTACGCTCCCATGCAACCGTCGTTTAATTTACAAAGTAACAGTAAGATGAAGTGTGACTAATTTTAATAGCGGCCCAAAAACCTGTCAAGAAAGGAGCCTCTTTATTGCCGCCGTCCGTACGGCCGTAAAAAACTGTCCTGTCTTTTATATTTTTCAACGGCTTCAATACGAAGCTTATTGTCTTTCGCAACAGCATTATCAGGATCAAGCTGAAGCGCCCTTTCATACATGGCAAGCGCCTTTTCCCTGCCGCCCTCATCCTCATAGGCGCAGCCCAGATTATTAAAAACACGCGACTTGCCGGGTGATTTGCGGGCCGTGTCCTCCCAGAGAGAGACCTCGCTCCGATAGACATTGTTTCTCAGGACGGTGAATGAGGCAAGAAGGACAAAAATAACGGCAACAGCGGCGACCGCAGCCTTCCGTTCATATATTTTCGCGAGGGACAGTTCGGCGGAGAGGGAGAAAAAAATGCCCGGGACCGCGAGATACATCTGTCGTTCATTTGCGATGTCAAGCCTCGGAATAACCGAGTTTGTCGGCAGCAATATCACAAAAAACCAGGCGACCCCAAAGCTTATCCACGGCCTCTTCCTGCGATTCAATACGGCAAGCGCCAACATGCCCGACAGGAGCATGAATTCCAGGACAAGGAAAGGCGTCCATGAGCCGACCGTTCGTATGTCGGGGTCAATGTTAAGGCCTGCTACGAATACAAGCCTGGAAAGCAGGTATGAAATGCCGTTGATCTGGCTCAGGAGGTTGTCATGCAGGTTGCGGATATCAAGGCTGAACCACAGCAGCCTGCCGTAGCGCGGATTTGTCAGGACAAGAAGCACAACCAACACAGCGAGCAGCCAGTGTGCAGCCTGCCTTTTTAAAACAGCTCCGCAGCGCCCCTGCCCGGACCTGTCGGTTGCATCCCACAATACCATTGCAAGGGGCAGAGTCAGCGCCGTCTCCTTGGTCGCCGCCGCCGTCAGGAATAACAGGGGAGAATATATATAGATCCAAAGACGTTGTTTTATTTCGGTCCCACGTATATAAGCCAGTAATGCTGCCAGATAAAAAAAAGCCATAAGAGAGGAAGAGCGTCCGCTTATATATGCGACCGCCTCAGTCTGGACAGGATGGACCGCAAACAAAAGCGCGGTCAAGAAGGCAGGACTTTTCCAGCCTGTAACCATTCCCGGCAGATTAAAGCGACCTGTAAGCGCCGCCGCCAACCTGTAAACCAAAACCGTATTGGCCGCATGAATTCCGATATTCAGGGCATGAAAACCCATGGGTCCGGCGCCGGATATCCAGTTCAGCATGTAAGAAAACTTCAGCGCAGGCCTGATCCCGCCCGACAGACCCGCAAACCATCCTGCGAAACTGTGGACCGGGGAATATTCCGCAATGACCGCGTTGTCGTCAAACAAAAAAACTTCCCCGAGGGAGTTCAGGTAGATACAGAACACCAGGCCGATGAGCAGCAAGGGAACAAAGTCCTGCCGTCTATCGGCATCAGGCGGGCTTGCCGTTCCGGCCAAAGCATCAACAGCCATAAGCTATTTCCCGGCCGGTCTGGAATCGTCCTTGAGAGGAGAAGCAAAGTAATCTACCATCTTGCGTATAAGTTCGGCAGGCCCCTTGGAAGCCGGCGCCGGGGCGCATCCCGTTTTGCCGTACAGGTAATACGGCGGCTCACATTGCACGCAGGTACATTGCTTTTTTGCCTTCAGAGCGCTCATTTCACTTTTCAGAAAACTCAATTCAATGCCGTAGGCTGTTTGCTCGTCCTGTACATACTCTGCCCATGTCTCGCATCCTGCATAGCCAAACACATTTGCACACCACGGTTTAGCCTTGTACACGCTCCGGCATGTGGCCTCATGTTGCGCTTCATGCCGTTTCACAGACTCCTGCATGCAGGGCGTCTTGGATTTTAATTTGGTTACGCAACTCCTGTCGGTATTGCCGGCCGGGGAATCCGTAACATCCACAATCCCTATCAGAGTACAATTACTATCTTTGAAGTCGTACCTCATCATGGGCTCCCAGTCGTGCTCAAACTCCATAAGATCAAAGGTCTGGTTGTCCATCCCCCTGCTGGTCAGGTCCTTCCTGAAATTTCCCAGCTGATTTAATACGCAGTTAAGCTGCTTGCATCTGTTGGCAATGTTGCCGCAGGCGGAATCATCACATACTGCATCGATTTTTCCAACCGCCGAAAACAAAGAAAAAACAAGAAGAAAAACAAAAACAGATGCCCTGCCGGCTATGTTGTTCAATATCAGGATCTCCTTGATAAGCTGTAAAGAGTCATTCGCAATTATAGAAAGATAGTCCTATTATTGCAAGACGCGACAAAAAAGCCGGGCATAACCGGACCTTACCACAGCCGGATTTAGGGAGCACCTAAGTTGTGGGCGGCGCCCCTTGCTTTTCAGCTGTGCAGATAAGTTATCATTATCCGTTGTCCGGCCGTTGTTTCCTCGCATTTCACAGACCCTGAAGCCGGACCTTATGTTACCCATACGATGCTTTATAAAAAATTGATAGGGATATTTATCGCGCTTTCGCTGATCCTGGCGACGGGGGTGGGCGGCTATATTATAATCGAAGGCTGGCAGCCGCTCGATGCGCTGTATATGACCGTCATCACGCTTGCCTCGGTCGGTTTCATGGAGGTCCACCCCTTGTCCTCGCCCGGCAGGGTATTTACGATCGTCCTCATACTCTGCGGTTCGGGAGCGCTTATATACGGCGTTTCGGTCATAACCGCTTTCATAGTGGAGGGTGAGCTTACAGACATAATCAGGAGGAACAAAATGCTGAAAAAAATAAAGGGGCTGAACCGCCACTATATGGTCTGCGGCGCAGGCCAGACCGGCCGCTATGTTGTGGATGAACTTCTGAAGACAAAAAAGGATTTCGTCGTAATAGAGAAAGATCACGAGAAAGCGCGGTCGCTTATCGAACAGAACATCCCGTGCATGGAGGGCGACGCGACGCATGACGCAATACTTATCAGCGCAGGCATACAAAAAGCGAAGGGCTTTATTACCTGCCTGCATTCGGATGCGGAAAACCTCTTTGTCGTTATAACAGCCAAGCGGCTTAACCCTTCCCTCAGAGTGATATCAAAGGCGGTCGAAGAAGAATCCGAGATGAAGATACGCATGGTCGGGGCCGATGGAGTCGTGATGCCGAATTTCATCGGGGGGCTCAGGATGGCGTCCGAAATGATACGGCCTTCCGTGGTCAACTTTCTCGATACAATGCTGAGGTCAAAAGACCAGACGATCAGGATTGAAGAGATCGGCCTGGGAAACGGATCGCCTTATATCGGCATGAGGCTTCAGGAAACCGGTCTGCAGGCGGTCGAAGGCGTGACAATAGTCGCGCTCAAAGATAAAGACCTTCCGACATACACCTTCAATCCGTCGGGCGCCACAGTGCTGAAGGAAAACACCATGATAGTCGCAATGGGGAACGTGGACCTCATAAGCGAAATGGAAGCCAGGACTAATCCGCAGGCTGAATAGATCATGCCGTTGCGGCTGCGCTCTCAGTCAGCTCCCTCAAGGCCTTTTCAACCAACTCGAACGTCTTTTCGCCTGAGGCGTCTTTAGCGTCAAGTTCAAAACCGTCGGGGAAGAACTTTATGGTCTTCCTGCGGCTCTTTTGCAGTTCAAACATCCTCTCGGGCGGCACAGGAGTTTCAGGAGAGAATACGACCCTTGTCTTAGCGCCTGTCTCAGCAATCTTTGTTATCATGAGTCCTGTTGCAAGGATTTTGAGCCGCATTACTTTCAACAGATTAACAAACCCACGGGGCGGTCTGCCGAATCTGTCTTTGAGTTCAATATAAAATTCATCCACATCCTTTTCAGTCTTCATCGTAGCAACCCGGCGGTAGAAACTGAGCCTGAGATTGAGGTCTTCCACATAATCCCCGGATATGAAGGCAGGGGCGCGCAGTTCTATCAAAGGCTCGATCCCGGGTTTTATTTCCGTCCCCTTTAATTCTGAAACCGCATTTTCCAGCATCTCGATATACAGGTCGAACCCTACATCATTTATATGGCCGGACTGCTCCGGGCCGAAGATGTCTCCCGCTCCCCTGATCTCGAGGTCCTTCAGCGCAAGCCTGAAGCCCGCGCCGAGATAGCTCATCTCCTGCACAGCCTGAAGCCTCTTTTTCGCCTCGTCCGTAAGCAGGGATTCCGGGGGCGCAAGAAACCAGGCATATCCCTTCCGGCTGCTCCTCCCGACCCTGCCCCTTAACTGGTACAGATCAGCGAGCCCCATCCGGTCGGCCATATTTATTATGATCGTGTTGGCGAGCGGCACATCGAGCCCGGCCCCTATGATGGCGGTCGACACAAGGACATTCGTCTCGCCCTGAAAAAACCTGTGCATTACCTCTTCCAGCTCTTTTTCGTCCATCTGGCCGTGGGCCACGGCCGTCTTTGCCGAGGGGACCAGCTCCTGGATATGGTGGGCCATTTTGAATATGTCATGGATGCGGTTGTGCACAAAAAATACCTGTCCGCCCCTTTGCAGCTCCGAGCCCACGGCATCCTTTATAAGCGCATCGCTTATTACCGTAACAGTGCTTTTCACCGCCAGCCTCTCTTCCGGCGGGGTCTCTATCACACTCATGTCCCGTATGCCTGAAAGAGACATGTGCAGAGTTCTGGGTATCGGCGTTGCGGTAAGGTTAAGCACATCTATATCCTTTGCCAGCTCCTTGATTTTTTCTTTTTGTCCTACCCCGAACCTGTGTTCTTCGTCCACTATAAGCAGTCCCAGCCTGCTGAATTTTACCTTCTTCGACAGGAGGCCGTGAGTTCCTATGAGGATGTCTGTTTCGCCTGTGGAAATCCCCTTGAGCGCAAGGTCGTTGAGCTTCTTCGATTTGAACCTGCTGATAAAATCTATTGTCACGGGGAACCCGGAAAAACGCTCCCTGAAAGTCCTGAAATGCTGGTCCGCAAGGATAGTCGTAGGCACAAGCACAGCCACCTGTCTGTTGTCGTATATTGCCTTGAAGACAGCCCTCATGGCGACCTCGGTCTTTCCGTAACCCACATCGCCGCACAGCAGCCTGTCCATCGGTTTTTCGGATTCCATATCCTTCTTTATATCCGAAATCGCCTTGAGCTGGTCCGGCGTTTCTTCATACGCAAAGAAGCCGTCGAACTCCCTGTGCAGCTCGGTATCAGGGCTGAAGGTAAAACCCCTGGCCTCCTTTCTGCCGGCATACAAGGCAAGGAGCCTCTCAGCCATCTCGTGGATCTTCTTTCTCGCATTCTCCTTTTTCCTCTGCCAGACCTTGCCCCCGAGACTGTCGAGCCTCGCGTCCGCGCCCTCGCGAGAGCGGTGCTTTGATATGATCCTGATATTGTGCACAGGGATATAGAGACGCCCGTTTTCATATTCTACTGTCAGCATCTCCTGAGGCGCGCCGTCGATATCCTGAATTGCAACGCCGGTAAACCTGCCGATGCCGTGGTCCCTGTGGACCACAAAATCCCCGGGACTGATTTCATCCACTGACGCTATGATGTTTGCGACCTTTGATTTTTTTACAGGCCTGATCGACTGTCGTTCGCCGAAAAGCTCTTTTTCGGTCAGGACCATGACGCCGTCCATAAAAAGGCCTGCCGAAAGATCGCCGACTGTAATGGATATGCGGCCCTCATAGCCGCTTAATTCCTCCATATCGACGACCGGCGCTATTATGTCCGCATCCCTGAAAACGCCCCTCAGCCTCTCGGCCTGCCCATGGGAAGAGGCAATCATCGCTATCCCGGTCCTGCCGAGTTTCATGAGATTCGCCGGAAGCTCCTCTATGCCTTTCCTTTCTTCAGGCAGGATGCCGATCCCTTTCATCGAGAGCATCCCGGCGTCGATCTGCGGCATGTACTGATCGTCCTCTTCCTCATCGTCGTCGACAGTCGACGGCATGCCGGCCTCGAATGAATACCTTGACAGGAATACGGTCTTCTCCGGAAGTCCCGCATTGCCCGCGGCCGCATAAAGGCAGTAGTACCTGCTGCCTGAAGTAAGGTCCGTCAGCCGGACTGCGCCGCCCTTTTCATATGCAGGATACAGCGTCATCCTGTCGATGTCCGACACAGACCTCTGGGTATCCGTATCGAACGTCCTGATTTTTTCGATTTCATCGCCAAAGAACTCGATCCTGAACGGCAGGTCTGAGGTCGAGGGGAATATGTCAATAATCCATTCCCTCCTGCTGTACTGGCCCTTTTGCAAAACCATGGGCGCTTTTTCATATCCCATTTCAGACAGGGACTCCTCCAGCTCCGAACGCTGGAATACGCCTCCGACGTTTAAGGACAACATATTGTCCTCAAGAGAGGCCTTGTCCCACAGAGGCGCATCCAGATTTTTCGACGAACAGACCAGGGAATCGGTTTTCCCGAGATCGTGCACCGCCTGTGCCCTCAGCCCTGCGCCGGACGGTCCCTCGGGGTCAGGCAGAAACAGAGGGGGCTTGCCGCCGAACACGCCCCTGTAAAATAAAATATCCTTTCCGAGAGCCCATGCCCCGGCCTCGTCCTTTTCCACGGCCGTGAAAGGGTCGGGCCCAAGCGCGAGCAGCAGCGCGGCCGAGGAACCCCTGAGGTTGTATATGCGGCATCTCTCAGGAAAGGAGTGGGGCAGGTTCTTTATGAGGAGGGAAAGCAGCTCCACAAATTATCGCGGCAGGCCAAGGATCTTATTGATGATCGAGGTGGTCGAGACTCCCTTCACAAAAGGCAGACTGTAAGTCTCTTTGACAAGGTCAGAACCAACTATCTCTTCCTTCTTCCAGTCGCCGCCCTTCACAAGGACATCGGGGGCAACCGCCTTTATAAGCCTGTATGGAGTTTTTTCACTGAAGATGACCACATAATCAACAGTCGAAAGCGCCGCAAGGACTTCAGCCCGGTCTCTCTCGGAGTTGACCGGCCTGCCCGGTTTTATTGCGGACACCGACTTGTCTGAGTTCAGACCCACAACAAGGACGTCGCCGAGTTTCTTCGCCTGCTTCAGATACCGGACATGGCCTTTATGCAGGAGGTCGAAACAGCCGTTTGTGAAAACGATCCTCTGCCCGGCCTTCTTTAACTCCCCGAACACCTTGCGAATATTTTTTCTATCGATGACTTTTCCCATTCGTTTGGCAGCTAATAAGGTTGTTTAGACTGTAGTCTTTCAGGACTGCGCAAGGAACGAATCACCGTTCCAGCACCTTTTCAGTCTCCCGGAGTTTTGCATCCCGGAATATTTTAAAATCCCTCCTGACCTCCCTTTGCCAAAGGGAGGGATAATCCCCCTCTTTGACAAAGAGGGGTGAGGGGAGATTTCCTATTTCGGAGATTTCCTATTTCGGAGATTTTCCAAATCAATGATCATTACCTTTGATCTCATTAATACCTATCACCCTAAACACCTACAGACTATCCACCTTGACATTCAGCGCCTTAATCTTGTCCAGCGCCTTTTCAAGTATCTTCCTGTCTCCACTGAAGCTTATCTTCTGCAGCGCCTCAGCCGTGGGAAACCACTGCGCCTCATCCACCTCACTGTCGTGGTCGCCGGTATTCCCGCTTTCGTACTCCATCAGATAAAAATGCACGGTCTTCCTGCACTTTGCATTCTCGCCTTTAATATAGTACCAGTACGTTATCTCGCCGAGCTTGTCTATTATCCTGCCGTTGAGACCGGACTCCTCACGCACTTCCCGCACGGCCGTAATTTCGGGCGTCTCTCCCTTGTCTATAAGCCCTTTTGGAAGGCACCAGTACCTGTTCCCCCTCACTGCTATAAGCGCAACCTCTGTGGCGTCGCCGTTATTTCTGTAAATCACGCCGCCCGAAGAAATCCTGGTCTGCAAGGCTGCCGGCCTCATACTCATGACTGTTCCAGCCCGCGGCTTATTCCTGAAACCGCATCCGTAATCTCGGGGCTAAGTCTCCTCGGTTTCATATCGCGGCCTACGCATCCCAGCTTGACCGTTCCTTCGACGAGCAGCTCTTCGTCGGGTCCCCTCAACACCCTGTGGCCGATGACAAGCGATGCGGGACCGACTCTGTTCACAACCGTCTCGATTGTCAGCACGTCGCCGTATCTGCCGGGCAAAAGATATTTCAGCGAGGCCTCAGCAACCACAAAAAATATGCCTTCATCCATAAGTTTTTTCAGATATACGCCTCTGGATTCCAGAAATTCGGTCCTCGCCCTTTCGGCATATTTCAGGTAATTGGCATAATAGACCACGCCCCCGCAGTCAGTGTCTTCATAATAAATTTTCACCTGTATGGCGTGCTTTATCACGGCAGTATCTTTCCCGTAAAAAGCCGGGTCACATCATTGTAAAGCGCGAAGAGCATGAGCGAGGCCAGTATGGCTATGCCGACCTTCTGCGCCATCAGCATCGTCTTCTCGCTGAGCGGTTTCCGCCTCACAGCCTCGATCCCGAGGAACAGCAGATGGCCGCCGTCAAGCACAGGGATAGGCAACAGGTTCAGGACTCCGAGATTGACGCTGATCACAGCCATAAACGTAAAGAAGCTCAAAGCGCCCTGCGCAGCCTGTTTGCCGGCCATCTGGAAAATCATTATAGGCCCGCCTATGGTGTCTGCCGGAATAATGCGCTGGATTAATTTGTACATGGAAACAATAGTGAGCACCGACATCTCCCAGGTCTTGCCTGCCCCTCTGGATACCGCAGCCGGAAGGCCGAACCGCCTTATAAAATCATTAGACGCGGGACTTATGCCGATAAGACCGATATCTTTTGAGCCGTCAGGCGTCCTGAAGCTCTTCTTCTCAGGGGTAATTACAAACTCCTTAATGCCGGCGCTCCCTTGCGCGGGCAAATCTTTTGCCCCTGCTGAAACGCCGCCTCTCTGCACAACAAATCTCAGAGGTTTTTCCGGATTGCCGTGTATTATTTCGGTCATGTCCTGCCAGGTTGTGAGCGGCTTTCCTTCTATTTCCAGTATCCTGTCGCCGCCGGCCAGCCCGGCCTTTTCAGCCCTGGAGCCCTTCATCACATCGCCGACAATAGGGAACACCAGTGGGAAAGCGCCTATGTCCCAGCCTTCCCTTTCTTCACCGAAAAGGTCCCTGCCCTTTTTCTTCTTCGGCATAACCGTTACGGTTGCCGCTTCTCCGCCTCTGTTGACACGCATAACGAGCGGCTTGCCGCCGCTTGCGTCGACCGCCGAATCTATTTCGTCCCAGCTCTGTATCGCAGTCCCGTTGATCTCGACAATCCTGTCTCCGGTGGCAAGGCCGGCTGCGCGCGCAGGAGACCCTTCCTCGATTTTGCCTGCCTCGGGTTTGGCTACAGGCACGCCTGAAAGGAATATGCCGGTGAACACCAGCGCTGCAAAGAAAAGATTGAACAGCGGCCCGGACACTATCACCGCAAACCTCTTCCAGACAGGCTGGAAGCTGTAGGCCCTGTGTCTCTCCTCCTCGGGGATGACCTCTTCCTCCGCTTCCTCGGGCGTATCAGACTGGCCCATCATCTTCACATATCCGCCGAGAGGCACGGCGGAAATCAGATACTCTGTTTCGCCGTATGTCCGGCCTATGACCTTAGGCCCGAAGCCCAGTGAAAATTTCAGGACCTTTATGCCGACCGATTTCGCAAAAATAAAATGGCCGAGTTCGTGTACAAAAATCAAAACGCCGAGCAGCGCTATCGCGTAAACAAAAGTCATTATTTCAACTCCCCGACAAATTTTTCTGCGGTTTCTCTGGCCCGCCTGTCCGCTTCAAGCACGTCTTCTACTGTGGACACCCTTCCTGCGGCATGCGCGTCCAGCGTTTTCCTGATAACAACCGGCAGGTCGTTAAACCCTATCCTGTTTTCGAGGAAGGCGTTGACCGCAACCTCATTGGAGGCGTTAAGCACACACGGCATTGCCCCTCCCGCGCTGATCGCTTCATACGCATAGGAGAGACAGGGGAAAGTAACGGTATCAGGACGTTTGAAGGTCAGACACCCTATTCTGTCGAGCTCAAGACCTGGGATCGGGTCGTCTATCCTGTCGGGATACGACAAGGCGTACGAGATGGGACCGCGCATATCCGGCACCGACATCTGGGCCAGGAAGCTCCGGTCATTGAACTCTACCATGGAATGCACGATGCTTTGCGGATGGACCAGGACATCTATCTTTTCAGACGGCATGTCGAACAGCCGGCAGGCCTCGATTACCTCAAGCCCCTTGTTCATAAGCGTGGCGGAATCTATCGATATCTTCCTGCCCATACTCCAGTTCGGATGCTTCAGGGCATCCGCGGCCTTCATGCCTGCCAGCTCTTCCCTTGTCTTACCAAAAAAAGGCCCCCCGGAGGCGGTCAGCACAAGCCGCCTGACCGAAGATCTGCTCCTGCCGTCCAGGCACTGGAAGACAGCGCTATGTTCGCTGTCAACCGGGATTATCGCTACGTTGTATTTCCTGGCCTCGGCCATGACCAGATCGCCTGCAATCACAAGCGTTTCCTTGTTCGCAAGCCCTATGGTCCTGCCTGCCCTGATGGCCGCCATTGTGGGCATCAGCCCGGCTGAGCCGACAATCGACGAAAGCACAAAATCCGAATCCGCATGAGACGCGACATACTCCATGCCCCCAGGTCCCGGGAAAATCTCCAGACCTTTGATCTTACGGTTTAATGCGTCGACCGCGTCCCCGTCCGATACGGCTACCATCTCAGGCTTAAACTGCCGTATCTGGCGTTCAAGCAGCTCGATGTTCCTGCCTGCGGTAAGGGCGGCGACCTTGAAACTATCGGGATTTTTTTCGACTATATCGAGAGTGCTGCGGCCGATGGAACCGGTTGAACCGAGGATCGTAAGTCTTTTCATATCTGTTAATTATACTAAATGGGGCCGGTTTTTATCCCTGGAAGTCCAATCTGAAATCTGAGAGATTGGTGTTGATATGTATCCGGGCTTTCTCCTGTGTGGCGGCCTACGGCCCGCACCATCCCGCAACGATAAGTCCTGCCGCCTTCCTGGCTATGAACAATGCGTCCACAATATTGACTGCCCCGTCGCAATTCACGTCGGCCGCGTCTGTAACAAAGCCCGCGACCGGCAGCCCTGCCGTATGTCTCGCTATAAACAGGGCGTCCACAATATTCATTGTCCCGTTATTGTCCGGATCTCCCACTGCGGTTGTCATGCCCTTTATTATTATCGTTGTATCCGGCGCATCGGTATCATTCGACGGTATGTTCAAAACAGCATTCCGCCGGCCTGTCGCTGCCGAAACAAAGATGATCTCTGCGCTGCAGATATCCCCGGGTTTCAACGTCGTGTTTGAACACTCATCTCTTCCGACGCTGAAATCAGCTCTGTCGGCGCCTGTCAGGTTTATCGTCCCGATATTGAGGTCGGCTGTGCCGGTGTTCTCCAGCAATACAGCCTTGTGCTGATTGTCCGCAGTGAAATCAAGGGACGCGGGCCGGCACGCCACCCAAATATTGTCTATCGCCCAGTATCCGGTGCTGGTGTTGTTGCTGTATATAAACCTGAGCATTGAGTTCTGTGAACCGGCAAGTTCATCTGTTATCTGTGCCTTCCACACTGGTCCTTCATCTGTTGTCAAATTCATCTTTGTCAGCCATGTCGCGCCGCCGTCCGCGCTTACATCCACCTTTCCATTACCGCTGTTCCAGACGCTCAGACTTGTAAACGCCAGTTCCGCATTCGTACAGTTCTTCGCGTTGACGGCATTGGTAGTCAGGTATTCAACATTTGTTGCAGCGCAGGCCGAGTCGGAAATTACCCACGGCGAGATAAACGGACTTGCCAATGTCTTCGGACATGTTGTATTGTCGGTCGTCCAGGCGCCTGATACCGTCCACGACGCTGGTATGCCTCCGCTGAAATCTTCAGCCAGCAGAACACTGCTTACCCGGATGTTCGGACCTGTAATGTTAAATGTTGCGGTGCAACTCATGTCCCGGTCAAGTATGGTCACGGCATACGGACTAGTCGAGCCGGAACAGTCGCCCGACCAGCCGGTGAAAGTTGATCCCGGCAATGCCGCGGCCGTCAGCTGATGAACCGTCCCATAGTCATATGTCCCGCCGCCGTCTGTTGTCCCGCTGCCGCTGCCGGCTTTTGCAACCGACAACGCGTATTGCTTCGCGCTAAAAGTCGCGTTTACTTTGCAATCAGCTGTAACAGGGCCTGTTGTGTAGATGTTGCCGGAAAGCGATCCGCCGCAGCCTGTTACGGAAGCTATCTTATAGCCCGTATTCGGGATGATAGTACAGCTCGAACTCGTGTTATAGGCTGCCGGATTTGGAGAGCATACTATCCGCCCGTTTGTATCGGGACCGGGATGGATCACGAAGCTGCCGCCCGGGGCCGAAGAGCCGAGGACCTGGACAATCGCCGTCCGACTCGGGATGCCGTTTACATACACGGTTGCAAAGGCATAGCCCGGTGAAAAATTGTTTACCGGCAACGAGGCGAAGAATGAGTCTGTAAACGGATTGACAGGATCTACGTTCAGCCGGACAACCCGGTCGTTTGCAATACTTCGGAGCTGAACAACCGGATAATTTGTTGCGGAGCTGTTGCTGCCCCCGCCTGATGCCTCCGAACGGTGGTAACCCCTGAAACCGCTCCCTGCTGCAACAAAGGCGCTCCCCAGCTGTAAAGGCGACGTTGCAACGCCCAGCACCGGCTGCAGGACCGGATCGTATCCGAGCCCGGGATCGAAGGTCTCGATCGTATTGGCGTTAGTCCCGCCTGTCATGAGCACTTTTCCACCGGCAAGGAGTGTAGCAGTACGCCCTGCACCCAGTCTGCCGGCCGGAGTAAAGACCTGGGTAGACTGATCGTATAGTTCTGCCGTCTCCAGGAGAGCAGCATGATTACCCCCCACGATCAGCGTCTTGCCGTTGAAAAGGAGCGTCGCTGTATGATGGTCCCTCGCTGACCCCATTTTACCGGTCGGCTCGAACAGCCCGGAGGCGGGATTGTACAACTCCGCTGTGTTTAAGATGTACGATGCGGTGCTGCCGTTATATCCTCCTGTTATCAGCACCTTGCCGTTAAAAAGGAGCGTTGCAGTATGATCCAACCGGGCGGCTGTCATGCTGCCTGTCGGCGTGAAGCTGCCGGAAGACGGATCATATATTTCAGCCGTACTTAAAAAAGAGTGGTTGCTTGTTCCCCCGGTCATCAGCACCTTGCCGTCGGCGAGGAGTGTGGCAGTATGATACCACCGCCCTGTGCTCATGCTGCCGGTCGGTGTAAAGACTCCGGTGGACGGATCATACAGTTCCGCCGTGTCCAGAGTGGAACTGCCGTTGTACCCCCCAGCCATCAGCACCCTGCCGTCGGAAAGCAGCGTTGCCGTGTGATCCATCCGGGCCGAATTCATGCTGCCGGTCGTGGTGAAGATCGCGGAAGCCGGATCGTACAACTCAGCTGTAGCCAGGTTATATCCACCCGCTATCAGCACCTTGCCGTTCACAAGCAGCGTAGCCGTATGCCTGTCGCGCGCAATGTGCATGCTGCCGGTCGACGTTACACTGCCTGAGACAGGATCGTATAGTTCTGCGGTATTTAAATACGAACCGTCGGCCCCACGGCCCCCTGCTATGACCACCTTACCTGTGGAAAGAAGTGTAGCTGTATGACCATTTCGCGCCGACCCCGTATAGCCGGTCCGAGTAAATGAGCCACTGTATGGATCATAGATTTCTGCAGTCCTCAAATAAGAGCTCCCTTCGTATCCCCCTGCCGACAGCACCGTACCGTCGCAAAGGAGCGTTGCCGTATGCCCCACACGTGCTGAACTCATACTTCCTGTTATCGAGAAGGTCCCGGCGGACGTATCGTATAGCTCCACTGTGGTTAAAGCCGGCATTAAGCCGTTACTCCCTTCTGCCATGAGAACCTTGCCGTTGGGCAGCAGCGTCGCTGTATGATAGATTCGTGATGAACTCATACTCCCGGTTGGTGTAAAGGTTCCGGAAGACGGATCGTACAGCTCGGCTGCAGCTAAGCCCGAGCTGCCGTTATACCCTCCTGCTGTGAGAACCTTGCCGTTGGGCAGCAGCGTCGCTGTATGATAGATTCGTGATGAACTCATACTGCCGGTTGGTGTAAAGGTCCCGGCTGCCGGATCATACAGCTCGGCTGTAGACCGGTTATATCCTCCTGCCAGCAACACCTTCCCGGAAGGAAGGAGCGTTGCGGTATGCCCCTCACGCGCAGAACTCATGCTGCCGGTTGGTGTAAAGGTTCCGGAAAACGGATCATATATCTCCGCAGTATTTGAAGCTATAAAGCCGGCGTCTGCGCCCCCGGCTATCAGCACTCTTCCGTCAGGCAGGAGAGTGGCGGTATGATAACGCCTCGCCGAATTCATATTGCCCGTTGGTGTGAATACCCCCGTCTCAGGATCGTATATATCAGCCGTATTTAAAACAAAGGTCCCGTTGCCTCCACCTGCTATGAGTACCCTGCCGTTGGGAAGGAGTGTGGCTGTATGATGACGTCTCGCTGAACTCATGCTGCCCGTTGGTGTAAAGGTTCCGGTTGCCTGGGCAAACAGCTCGGCTGTATTTAAAACAGTGTTGCCGTTATCTCCTCCGGTTATGAGCACCCTGCTATCGGGAAGCAGAACGGCCGTCTGATTACCTCTCTCTGAATTCATGTTTCCTGTTGGTGTGAATGCCCCGGTGGCCGGATCGATCTCAGCTGTGTTTAAAACAGAACTATTCGCTCCGCCTGTTATCAGCACTTTGTTGTCGGCAAGGAGCGTAGACGTGTGATAACGCCTCGCCGAATTCATAATCCCGGCCTCCGTAAACACACCGGTTGCAGGATCGTAAATCTCCGCCGCAGCCGCCGCATAACTGCCGTTACTTCCCCCGGTCATCAGCACCGTGCCGTTAACAAGCAATGTGGCAGCGTGATTGACCCTTGCCGAATTCATGTCTCCTGTCCGTGTGAACACCCCGGCTGCAGGGTCATATAACTCGGCAGTATTTCCGCCGACATTCCCCCCGGCCATCAGCACCTTGCCGTTTGGAAGAAGCGTCGCCGTGTGAGCATCTCGTGAGGAACTCATGGCTCCGGTAGAGATAAAGGTCCCGGTCGCCGGATCGTATAACTCGGCTGTATTGGATTTGGAAGTGTTGTCATATCCGCCTGCCGTCAGCACCTTGCCGTCATGGAGAAGCGTTGTAGTATGGTACATGCGCGCTGAAGTCATACTGCCGGTCGGTGTGAATAGCCCGGTGGAAGGATCGTATATTTCAGCCGTATTCAAAGCCGTGATGCTTATGCCGCCGCCCGCTATCAGCACTTTTCCATTGGGCAGGAGCGTAGCCGTATGATAACGCCTTGCCGAATTCATATTGCCTGTCGGGGTGAACAGTCCGGTGGAAGGATCATATATCTCGGCCGTGTCTACTGTGAAGCTACCGTTGCCTCCCCCGGCTATAAGCACCTTGCCGTTTGAAAGGAGCGCTGCAGTATGATAGCGTCTTGCCGAATTCATGGTGCCGGTCGGGGTGAATACCCCCGTAGCAGGATCGTATATCTCAGCGGTATTTAAGGCGATATTGCCGTTATCTCCACCGGTTATCAGCACCGTGCCGTTGGGCAGGAGCGTAGCCGTATGCGCAGTTCGCGCTGAACTCATGCTCCCGGTTGGAACGAATGCGGCTGAACACGGCATTGCCTGCATGATCAGACAAGCCGCAAGCAGGAAAACGGCCGTCAGGAAAAGCTCATGTCTTTTCCGGGAATCCACTGGCCCAAATCCTGAACCGGAAGACCCGGAAACCAAATGCCGGAAATCAGACTGCGCGTTGTTTCCCTTCACTTGTTCCTCCCCCTCACCCTTACATTATACTCTTATGATCCCAAAGCCCGTTATGCGTTTTTGTTACCCCATGCAAAAAGAGCGCGATACATCGCGTCACTACACATGCTCAAACAAAAGACTATACGATAATCCCGAGTCCTCTGCAGAGCCAATAGAAGGCAGGGCCGGCAAACGTTACCCCGTCGATCTTATCGAGTACGCCGCCGTGGCCCGGGATTATGGCCCCGGAATCCTTGATGCCTGCGTCGCGCTTGAACATGGATTCTACAAGGTCGCCTACTATCGTCGTGACCCCGACTGAAAGACCGAGGATTACAGCCTGATTCAGAGTTAATTGCGGAAGGAGCAAACCCCTGATGATGCATGCGCCTGCCGCGCCGCCGAGGACAGAGCCGACAGCGCCGGCAACGGTCTTGTTGGGGCTGATCTCCTTATAGAGTTTTCTCTTGCCCATGCCCTTCCCGACATAATAGGCGGCGCTGTCAGCGGCCCATACGGACGAATAAAGCAGTATGATCAATGCGGGGCCGGCCTTGGCAAGGGAAAGCTGAAAACTCAAAAGGCCGGGGACATAGAGGATGCCGAGTATGGTCGCCGCGGTTTCTGAAAGAGAACGGGCCGCGTCCCTCTTCATGAAAAGCCGGAGCGCCATAATGAAAAGCGCCGACAGAAGCAGCGCATCCATGAACTGCTGCTGCGCCATAAAATAAACCGCCATGACCGCGCCGCCGCAAAGCAGGCCGGCATATCTCAGGGGTCCTTTGATTCCCACCATGCCGTAGAACTCGATAAGAGCCACGGTCGAAAAAAAGGCCAGCATAAAAAGAAAGAACTCTGAGGGAAGCCGCATTATATACAGATAAAAAAGCGGCAGCAGAATTATTGCAACGACAAGCCTTTTAAGATGCATCTGTCCCCGCGGAAATCGCGCCGAACCGCCTTTCCCTCCGCTGGAAATCCTTTATCGCGGCCATCAGCTCTTCAGAGTCGAAGTCCGGCCATAGTGTGTCGGTAAAATAAAGCTCGGCATAGGCCCCCTGCCACAAAAGAAAATTGCTCAGTCTGCGTTCGCCGCTGGTCCTGATGATCAGGTCGGGCGGGGGAAGGCCGTTGGTATCAAGATACGAGTCGAACATCTCTTCGTTTACGTCCCCGGATGAAACTCCTGAATCGATCAGTTTCTTCGCAGCCCTCAGGATCTCGCTTCTGCCGCTGTAGCTGAGAGCAACTACCAGGGTCATGCCTTTATTGGAAGCTGTCTTCCGCTCGGTCTCCCTTATCACTTCCTGTATGTTTTCAGGCAGGCGTCCTACTTCCCCTATGGTCCTGAACACGATGTCCTGTTTGACAAGGCTGGACAGCTCTTTCCTGAGATACAGCTCAAGCAGTTTCATCAGCACGGACACCTCGGCAAGCGGCCTCTGCCAGTTCTCGGTCGAAAAGGTATAGAGCGTAAGACACTTAATGCCGAGATTAGAGGCAGCCTCGATCATTTCTTTCGCGCGCTCGGCGCCGACCCTGTGGCCTTCCACTCTCGGGAATCCCCTCAGCTGCGCCCACCTGCCGTTGCCGTCCATGATGATTCCCACATGCGCAGGTATCTTTTCCGACATACTCACTGCTCTACCTTCCTTTCACCGAATATACATACAACATCGTGCCCAGCGGATTGTCGCCCTTAAGAATATTGCCGAACTTTATGCCGAACAAAGGACTGGTAAGGACCGCCATTGTTTCGCCGGAGAACGAATAATCCAGCAGGCTGCCCTTGAGACCGTCTATCAGCACTCCCTCTTCCATGGACAGCCCGTTCCACCGGTAGCTTCTGATACGCGAGCCTTTATAGCCTACGCCTCTCGCCTGCTCGGCAACCGGTATACGCTCGACAACCAGCACTTCACGGCCGACTTTCACAAGTCTGTCTTTCACCGCCCAGACGCCGGGGTCGAGATAAGAGACAGTGCCCCTCTTTTTGTAGGTATTGGGAAAGCCGCCGGTATTATTGCTGCTGACCCACACGCGTATCCCCTTGTCGTCGTAAAGATTAAGGAAACCTTTATCGTCATAAGCGAATATAAACCTCCCGCCGGACATGGACTCCAATGTCACAAAATCATAAATATTTACGTCTTTCGGCACCTTGACCTTTTCACCGAGCTTATATCCCCCGTTCCACACAAGCTCATAAATATCTCCCGTGAAGCCGGTGTCAGGGGAATAGGCCTGGACGATCAGTCCCTCGCCTATCTTCCTGATGAAATACTTTCCTTCCCACAGAAGGACAAACCTGTTTTCAACATATTCATATATCGAAGAAACCACGTCGTCGTTTTTCAGGGCCGCTATCACGACCTCATCCCTGCCGTTTTTGTTCAGATCGATTGTGTCGAGCCATACATTTTCAACGCTCGACGGCCCCTTGATCTCAGTCAGATACTGAAGGTCCACAGCAGGCGTGTAGACGCGAACGTCTCTGCTCGTGGCAAGCAATATCTCTTTCCTGCCGTCGCCGTAAATGTCGCCCGTTGCAACCAGCCTGGCCCCAAAGGAAAGGTCGTAAGTAAGCACCGCCTCACCTCGGTTGGAACTGAAAAGTTCCGCTCCGTACTGCAGGTCTTTGGCGTATTCTTTCCCAAGGTCCGTCTCAATGTCGAAAAACTTCGACCCGTCCGAGACCCAGAAGAGACGCTCCCTTATGAGTGTCTTTTTGTCCGCTTCCCTTGCGGTAACCAGCACCGCGACTTCGGTCGCCGCTTTTTTCGCGTCTTCCAGCAGCTTTGCTTCATCAGAGGTCTCAAGCGCGGAGTCTGCCATTTCTATCCTGCCGGTGCCTTTCAGCGTGCGGTAACATTCGTCCGCAAGATACCAGTCTATGCTCTTGTCCTGATAAAAAGACATCCGGATCTTCGTGTCCGATATCCTGGCCTTGTCGCCTTTTTCAACAGTCCCTTCAACTACAACGCCGGTTGACGATTCGGGCTTCACATCCTTGATCTCTATCTTGCCCACCACAGATTCCACCCTGCCCAGCACTTCCCTGGTCACCGGATGTATGAACGGCGCTCCTTCTCTCAGCAGCTTCATCCTCATTCCGGGTTTAACGCCGTTTTTTTCGCCCGAGGCAAGCGTTACCCTGGCGCCCTCAATGGCGGTGATTTCAGCCGTCATCGGCTTGAAAAATGAGATGGTTGCGTCGGCAAGTTTTTGCGCCGCGTTTTCCTCGCCGCGCGCCATGGATATCATCATAAAAAAAGAAACGATGATCAAAGCGATTTTTCTCACCCGATCTCCTCCTGAAACTTTAATGTAAAACCTATCTTCTTCTTTCCGCAAAGCTCTATGTCGGAAACAAAGACAAAGGCCGTGCCCTGGTAGAGTCTCTCGACGCCCTGCTCCGAGAGGGAAACAGTCTCCACCGGGTAATGCCACAGGCTGATCTCCTCACTGAAAGAGCAATCCATCCTGAAATCCAGGTACTTTTCTTCAAGGCTGAAATCCCTAATGCCCGCATGGCTGCAGGCGCTCCTTATCGTCAGGGTCTTTCCGCCGGCCCTTATAAGAGCATCCGGAGACCCCAGAAGCGATATATTCATTTCCACTGCGAAGAGGCCGGAGTATATGCCGTCGAGGGTGTACGCAATGTGTATTTCGCGCGGGCCCGCGGTTTCCACTGTCTTATCGATCTTAATCCTGTTGCCCTTAACAGAACCCTCGCGGGAAAATGTAACAGTCGCATTTCTTCCCTTGAGAGACGCGTCCATATCATATGCCTTCCCGATAAAATCTCCGAGTTCCTCATGTTTGGACCTGGACATCAGCTCTATTGATGTGCCCTCCGGCAGAAAGTGATCGAGAAGGGAAGTCCGTCTGTAAGCGTCGTACACCAGATGGTCGGACAGGCCGGATTCCTTGGCAGTCAGCTGATCATGGATAGTCTTGAGCGCGCCGGAAGCAGTGTCGGTCGCCTGTTCAATCTTTGCATGGTATGCCTCCCGCCGTCTGGTGAGGCTGTCCAGTATGTTTACATCCTCACGGAAAAGGGACAGTTCGGTAAGGCTTCCGCCCTTTTCTGTTGCGGCCATGCTCATCTGCCCGGTCCTGATGAGGACATCGTCAAAACCGTCGCAGTCAAAATCAAGGCGCTCTACTGTGGTGTCTTCCTTGAGGACTTCATGAGCCAGGGCCTCGGCATTGATCAGGTGCCTGTATAGCGAGGACCGCAGGTGGGGCAGATAAAGCCCTCCGAAAATGCCGTGCCAGTAGGCGTCATTGCACTGTCCCTTCCACAGTTCGGTCAGCGCTGTCCGCGCCTTTTTGTTCTTTGTCTTCATAGCCTCATGCACCTTGCCGCTGACGACAACCATCTTTTTGTGGAGATGGTTTGCCTCATCATACTTGACCATAAAGGCGCGCCATATGCTGCCTCTGAGCAGCTGTTTCGACCGTTCGCCCACAAGCCTGCCGAGTTCTTCGAGCAGGTGTTCGTATTCCGGCACAGCGTCCGCGGGAAGGGTCCATTCCCCCATCTCACGATATGAGGCTGTAGGCAGATAAACCCTGCCCATAGGAGGAAAGGCGTCATGATACTCGCTGAAGGTTGTTGTTTTTATCCAGTCGGCATTGGCGGACAGCATCTCGAAAAAGCTGTTCAGCCAGCCGTCTTCGTAGCAGTGTTTATAGGTGTTGGGCCATGATCCGAATTTTTCGCCGTCGTCGGCCATTGTGAGCAGGGGATTATTGCCGAGCCCGCCGACCTCCCGGAAATACGAGCGTATTTCATCGACCCCTCTGAAGGGAATGAAATATCTCAGCTTCTCGCTGCCCGGGAAAACGCTGATCATTTGACTCTCGTCCTCGGTTATGTAATAGCCGTAGAGCTGTTTTTCTTCGAGTCCGGTAAGCTTGAAATGGTAATCGTCCACAGGCAGATATTCCATCCCGGCACTTGAGAGATATTTCGGCATCTGCGGTTCCCAGACCCTCTCGGCCAGCCACATGCCCCTCGGCTTATAACCGAGATTCTTTTCGATGAAGGCCGAAAGTTCTGCGATCTGCAGCTTCCTGTCCTTTTCAGGCAGCACCGACAGGATCGGTTCATAAAAGCCGCCTGAAAGCAGCTCCACCCTTTTTGCGGCGACCATGCCGCCCAGGATCTCGATAGCCTCCGGGTGTCTCTTCTGCATCCATGAAAGCAGGTGTCCGGAATAATGCAGAACCACCTTCAGTTCAGGATGGTCGAGCAGGGTCTGCAGCAGCGGAAGATACGACTTCCTGTAGCAGTCTTCAAGCACGTGGTCGAAATTGCCCACGGGCTGATGGTTGTGAAACGCTAAAATAAGATGGAGTTTTGACATTCTATATATTTCCAAAAACAAACACGAGGCCGCCTCGAAATCCTAAAACCTCTTGTAAAATAACCGTTTTCCTCCCATGGGAGTTCACATAGTCAGGCGCAAAAGTAATATACAATATACCATAAAGGGGGGTGAGGTTTAAAGGATGCGGGGGAAATTGGGGGTGGTCACAATCATGGGCCATATAGGAACAATAGAGGCTAAGGTCAAAATTGGACCGAATCACCCGAGTTGTAGAATGGCCCATCTGGCATGTCCCCGTTCATTGTTTAATGCGGACTTCTTGGTCGTGCTGCCCCTTCCTTATATCGAATAATGTCGCATGTTGTTTCAGCAATTCAGAGAACGTTTTAACTCCATATGTAGTTTCATCAAATGTTGGGTCAAGTCTCTTCACCATTGGACGAATAGCAGCTTTAAGCACCCATGGATCACCTTTGTTGGCTGATAGGCGAGCAATGGCACGACGAACAAGCTCTGCAGCATCTACCGTAGTAGGAATACTGCCGTCATGACGTACTGTAGTTCGTTCTGAAGGCATGTGATCTTCAATTAGGAGTTTTTCGTAGTATCTAAACTCATGACAACTGTGTGCCCAGTGTTTATTGGTAGAGGCTTCGCATCCAACACCAACCAATGTTTTGCCTGCAGCTTTAATTTTCTGGGAAACGGGAAGAAAATCGCTATCCCCCCCGATAATGACTATTGTTGTAATGTGCGGGAATCGAATGATATCCTCAGTTGCAGCGAGACACAACATGATATCGGCACCATTTTTCGCAGAAGCTCCAGGTGGAAATAATTGAATCAGCTCAACCGCGTTATGAAGAAGCACCTCTTGATATTTAGCAAACCATTGCCAATTGCAATAGGCACGATTGATTGCAACAGAGCCAAAAGATGCGACAAACTCCATAAGAGCTTCAACATCAACAAGTTGATCCTGAGGTGCAAAGCGAGTTTGCTTGTACGAACCACTTCCCTTCCTCTGATCTAAGACACTCGCATGTATGTTTTCGAAATCCCAATAGACAGCAATCGTAGTTTGTTCAGAGGTCATATAGTCCCCTTTCATCGGGCCATCATTCTTTATTAAATTTGGGTGGTATCATGCTTGCTTTCTTAACTCCAGGTCTATCCCAAGCACCTGCTGCATCCATTTCAAACGGCATAACTTCAATTTTCCTTACCAAATTATCCTTGCGTTTCAGGGTAATTAAGTTAAAGCCCCGCCTCTCATTGCCAGGCCGCTTCTTCTTGTTTATATGCGTTGACGGAGCCATAACAATGATCATTTTATTGGTATAGCTACCTTGCTGCAGATAGCGTGTCCGCCATGCATGACCATGTCCGTGAATGAGAACGTCCATTTTCTTTAATTCAAAGAAATTTCCAATATTACCCCAATTAGTAAATGTCTTCTCCTCTGACCCGGCATCGGGAGGCCCATGGTGAGAAATCGCAATATTACAAAGTAAGTTTTCATCTTCCACCTTCGGTCTAAGCTTCAGTATTGTCTGAAGAGCACTATCAGCAATCTGAGGAACATCGGGATTTTGAAATGAAATAAATGCTGTGCTATTTAGATGAAAAAAACGAAGGCCCAAATGCAAAAACTTTTCAGATATCCAGCAAAGATTCTTATCAGCTAATAGCCAATTCAGATCACCTGTTAATTTGTAAGCGAAGTCTCTAAATGGACTAAGACCATATTCGCATTGATCATTGCCAGCTTTATCCAAAGGGAGGCTAGATAGCTTTTTTTCTTCAAAGCTATATTCATAATAATCAGCAGCACAAAACCGCAAATTAACGTCATGGTTACCAGGAACAAGCAAAATACGATCATTATAATCTTTATCCGGCCATAATTCTTCAAGAAAACTCTCAAGCCACTTTAGTGCGAAACTATACTCGGCTGGTCGACCACTGAACGAGATGTCACCAGTAATGGCTAAGAAATGGGGCGAAATATTCCTTGCCCTTAATGTATTTGCGATGACATGCTCCGAGAAAAAAGTGCCCTTGTCTTCATTGGGGTCGCCAAACTGCAGATCAGAAATATGAATGATGTTAAGGGGTTCATTGGGGTCAGGCTTAAATGGCGATCTCTTGTAAAATTTATCTAATTCTGCAGTTATTCTGTAACATGTTGCTCCAGCATTATCAAGCTTTATAAGATTGCTATCGTCTGCAAATTCACTCCATGCCATGAATTGCCTGACTTGTGAGTCAATCACATGCGATAATTTGCTCATCAAATTCTTATCTTCTTTAATGGCAGATAAATTTCTGCTTACCAAAATTATCGGCTGATTTTTTCCGATCCTTTCAAATACCGGACCAAGATTATCGATTCGCCAATTATCCAATATGACATCTACCAAATATGCATGTACAAAAACATTGTCAATTTTATCCATTTCTTTCCAAGAATGGATAAATTCCAAATCAAAAGAATTTTCATGCTGCAATATTTTCAAGTATGCATCCTTACGCACATCCAGTTCATCATCAATAATCATCAGTTTGTATTTTGCCAAAATTACCTCCTGTTAAACATGATTACTATTCACCTTAGTTTTGCCTACATATGGCAGAAGGACTTTTGTAAAAACTACACTTTCGATGCCCTGCTCATAGGTTATACTGCCACTCAATTCCTCTATGTGCCACCAATAGCGACCACCTACGCCATTTCCTTTCAATACATCAACTGTCACATCACTTGCATTGGCTAGTTCTATTAATAAACAATTACTTTCGTAATCAACCTTTATCCACATGTCAGCGATATCTTGCCTATTGTTTCCCCACGGGTCTTTTATCGAATGCGACGAGTGCAAAACATTTTTGATCAGATCCATTACAACTTCCACAACTTTATTATCCCAAATTACCCATGCCTCTTTACGTGCCTTATCAGGAAACCTTTTGCCTGAACGCGAAACTATGCAGACTGGCCTTTTTTTCTCAAATCTACTTGCATTCTTTTTGTCTGAAACCATTTTTTGCCAGTCGTCAGGAGAAATATCCGAAACCAGTTTTTCAATATTATCTTCAAAATCACGCCCTTTTCCCTCATTCATATGAGATATATTTAGTCTGAAAAATAATCGATCATGAAGTTTATTGAAGTCAGCCAAAAGATTCCGTATCAGTAATTTGGCTTGGTCTGTATGCTGCGCATCTTTGTCTTTTGCACCTCTCAGATCATGAATGACTTTATAAGCAAAATCACTCATACCATAAAGCTGCTGTCTAAACTTTATGAAGGGTTCCTCGCTTGCTCCACCCGCAAGGGTTGGTCGCACTATATCAGGATCAAGACTCTTAATTATATCCCTCAATTTCAAGAGACTATCTAAAACATCTGTTAGTTTTATATCTAAGGCTATGGGCTCACTTTCGATAAATTTGACTAACGGTTTGGTATGCGAACGACCAAATTCGCTATTTATTTCAAAGTGAAATGTGTCGTACAGACTAGCAATATCATTATATTTTTCTATGATAATCCGCTGTGCCCTTACGAAATTAGGGAAGCCATATTCCTTCAGCGATATATTATTCGACATGACATATGCAAGAAATATTACAATGTCTTCATTAATTGGCCTTCTAAGTATCTCATGTTCTTCGTTTATTAGGCCGTACAATAATTGAAATAAAATATTATTATCCTGCAAAATCAGCACAAAAGCAGCTAACGAACTATACTTATCTCTATGATTCTTAAGGCTTGCTAAAACCAATAATTGACTTAGCATCTGATTCCTTAGGGCAACATCGTATTCTCCACCAAATAGCAATAGTTGGCTTGCAAGCAACTCAATTTTAGAATCATCATTAAGTGTGCCTTCCGTCTCACAGTAATGCAATGTCAAATCGTCGCGTGATGTCATTGTCTGCAATTCCGTAACGTAGGCAATTATACCCGATGTTCGATTTATGAGAATTTGTTCAGACTCTCCCCCAATTTGTTGATATTTTCCAGATTCCGTTTCTTCTACACTCATTTTTTTGAACGGATTTCGAGGCTCGAAATATGTTGGGTCTAATCCGTTGGTTTTCCAATCAATCATTGGGGAAATGCAATGCCACTCTTTAATCCAACTGTCCACAATTGGGAACACCCTTTTGTTAACGGTATGCGAAAAAACTGTTGCCACACCGATAGCTCTACACAAAGGACATGTCATCTCTGTTCCCAACACTGGCACATCTAGCCGCCAATATGCCTTTATTCTTTTATCGTGAAGCACCTGCCCCGGCATTCTTCTTCTATCTAAAAGAGTAACAATTTGAACTTCTTCTGCGCCTAAACCTCTGAGTAAGTGTTCCAAATCTTTTTGAGTTCTACCGGTTACCAATGCATCATCAAAAAGTAGAATTCGCCGATTTTTTGAAAACCCATTAAGGCAAGATTGAATGCGTTCTAAAGCAAGTGGTGATAGAAGCAGCGCCGACCCCCCCCTATTCTGCTTAACAGGAAATACTGCGATGATCCTCCGTATCTTGTCCGTGCTTGTTGAACTTACGCATTCTTTAAACCGATCCATTACAAAATCACTAACGGGATGGGAAGGATAAACTATTGCTGCGAATTCTCCAGAGACCAAATATGAGTTCCTATTTTCGTCGATCATCGACAAATATTCTTCAATTTTATGCCTCCAGACAAGTCCCTGACTTGTAAGTTCATTCTCGCTTAATGCAAGCGCACTATAAAGATTGCTCAACAAAAAACAAGTCAGATCATTTTGTTCTAGAAACCCTAACTTTAATATTTGCCACAAATTTACCGTCAACAAATCGTGATGTGACTCATACACCCAGTGACCAATTTTCATTACCGTCGGATTGGTTCTTTGAAAATCGGCATACGTTTCTCTTGGACTTCGCTTATAAATGCTTTTATTATTTCTGTCAAATCGGATTAACTTATAGTATTTCCATCCGCCACGAGCAACAACTGGCGTCCTGCCCACACGTTCATATTCTTGTGACTTTGGAAATTTCTTCTTAAAAAACCCGAGGTTGGGCCACAAGAAAATATAGTGAGCTTTGGCAACGGAATTAGGATGTTTAAAAAAATGAACACTTAAGGCATAAGTGTCTTTATTAATAATCGCAGTCGAGGCTTTTTCAGTGAAGCCGCTCACCTGAATACTTCCAACGCACGTAATTTTCTCAAAGCCATCAAATCTTTCAGCGCTGTTTATCTCGGCAACAAGATTCTTGACTAAATTGTCCATGGCAGACATTCTCGTTTTTTTGTTTGAAAATAAGCCGGGGAGGCGATTAATATTCATCATATATAGCTGTTTACAAAAGGTGTCGGTCAATGTCTGTGCAAAATCAAGATAACCTTCAATATACTTATTCTCGCCATTCCATTTTATAGAAGCATTTAGATAAGTATTGTCATTTAAATGAGTTTTTTCCAAGTAATCCCAAAGAACATAAGAGTCGTGAAATCGTAACCACTCTATTATGGAAGATATATTCTGTGCTGGTGCAAAATAGGGGTTCCCAGTCTTTTTGTACATCTGTATTGATGAGGATTCGTTGAACGAAAAATAATGAACTCCTCTGTCCTCGGCTAATAATACGCAAACATCAAGACGAACATTTACCAAGACGATTCTTGAAATCTTGCTTATATTCTTATCTATGTTTTTATTAAATTTGGAATCCTTTAATGCGGCAATATATGTTGCACTCTCATGTACCGGTATATCAGCAATAATTGCGGTTAATTTATTGCCTGTTGTATATGCAGATGTTAATCTATCTATTAATTCTCGCAAATATTTTGTTATATCGTTCTTCGCATAGCCACGCTGTGGCAGCACCATGATATACTTTGAGATGTCGTAACGTGTCCCGCTTTTTGGACATTTTGTCGGATAACTTTCCTCTATTAAAAGTCTATTTAACTTCTTGATTACCCCACGCTCTTTTTCATTCAGATGTAAATATCGTTTATGGCGAAACGTTTTTGACGAGTCAACCAATTCATCTACAGCACGAGAATACTTTCGATGAGCATTCTTTTTAAGAAATAAACCGTACAAATCACTAACTTCCAACAGTTCATTTAACCATTCAATAGGATTGAATGATTTCCTTTGAACTATTTCGTATCTATCATTTTTTATTGCTGCACACAGGTCCTCTAACACCATTGCTGTTTTAAACTCATCACTTGAAAAATCTAAATAACTTATCTTCCTCACTTGCTTGATACGATTGTCATCTACAAATAACATCTTCAACGATTTCCTTTTTGGTTCAGGCAAATCGCTTGTCAATACTTCCAACACTGGATTTTGAACAACATCTGAATTCCATCTTTTCCATATTTTCGAATCTGCTGTGTCTGATTCCGCCAACCATGATATACGTGCCGTCCAGGATAGGCCTTTCAATGCATATTTTGCATGCTTTAGTGTTCGCGCAGGTTTGTGATTTTGCGTAGTATCAAATACTAATGGGGAATAACTACCATACCAAGAATCACTGTCATATCCACGCAAATAATCTTTATTATCTCTAAGTAACTGAGCTAGAAGGTGTAAGCCCCCGTAATGCGTAGATCTCTTATGAGTGGTGTCTTTCCTCATGCCCTGATTGAAAACTAATTCACAGGCATACGGGAATGGATAATTTGGTATCTCCCCAACCCTATTTCTTAAAACGGTCCGCATGCTTTCAGATATGCCAATTCCAGAGTCAATTACAAATAGCTCAAGACAGCCCTGTCGTTCCTCAAAGTATGACAAAGGCAAAAAGGGGCAGTTAAGATCATGGGATTCTTTCTCTAGCGCTTTTATCAGTGTCTCCGCTATTTCCTTATTCTTATTTGCTATCCCTTCCCTATACCTGATATATACCCCAGCATAGCCTGACGTCCTGCGAGGATAGGCATGCATTTTTATATTCATTAAGGTTTCACGAAGGAAGATTTTAATGCGATAAAATAAATTTTCTCTTGCCCATAAAGAGATGGTTGATTCAATCCTAGAATAAGCATATTCCAAGTTAAGATTTACCCACTTTTCAACATCGGTTGAAAAAACGTCGATAATTTCAGCTGGCATACACGTGCTGTTAACATAAGAAAGCTCATAACTCAAATCGCCATATTTTTGAAGATGCGCTACGGTCACTTCTCCTTCGTCATCAAAGACATATGATGCATACTTCATAATTTGATAGGCAAAACCTTCTTTGGCTAGATATTTCAAAAAACCCTTTGCCTTAGCGGTTGCATTCTTCACAGAAGGCAATTTCACTCTTGCTTTATTGCCTTTATTGGTGAACTCGGCTATGGATATAATTATGGACAATAGAGGGAGAGGATCTGCCCATTCACACAATGTAAAATCGAATAAGACTTCTGATATTATGGGATCATAATTAATTGGATTATCCAATATGTATTGTATATCACCAAAATATGCAGCCCATGCATTATCCCGTAAGTCCTCTAACACATTGATTTTCAGGCGATAATGCTTAACACTTATTTCAATAGGTGAATTCGGCATATTCTTTACAAGCGTGTCTCGATCTAAAGCCACGATCGGGCTAGAATTGTAAATGAGCTACCCCGCAGCAGAGCTGCGATGTATGTATTGTTGAAAATGTCAATCAAGCAGACCGAATCGATCATAATGTATTTGCTGATATTGCCTTCCCTGGCTTTTGACATAATGCGCTATCACAGCTTAATCGCCGTATCCTCCAACGGTGTTGACATAGTATCCGCTTATCCAAACATGCCACGCCCCAACGTATTTTCTTAACCTCGGGGTATCTCTTGAATATTTCTTTTCCCGTAATACTCTTTATCGATTGCACTATATCCTTGGACCCATGAGTGGTCAGGTCTACACATTACACAAACTCCGACTACCAGAAGACAACAGATAGAACCATCTCTTTAATCTTGCTCTTTCCCCAACTTCCGCCTTTCCCATTATCTATGCCAAAATCTTATGTCCGCCCTTTGGCCAGCCATTATCGTCATCGTCAATGAAAAAGCAAATGAGTTTGTTTTGGTTATTGGCTTTGTAGTTATTGATTTCAAAAATGATCAGTCCCCAAAACTTTTCCCGTAATACATCCCTCTATTTACAGTTTTATTTTGCCGCTCCCAAGTCCCAATTAGTCGGGACGAGATTATGATAAGCAAAACATTTTAAAAGCGCAAGAAAAAAACCGTCAAAAACCCGTGAGAAGTGAATCGTGAATGGCATACCGTGATTAGTAAGCCGTGAAATGTGAATCGCAAATAGCCTTCCCCTGCCTTCTTCCAGCTACATCTTCATTTCATTCGGCGTTATCCGTCCCAGCGTTCCTGATAAACTCGTTGACCGCGTCCATCAATCCCGGCAGGTCCTCCTGAATGACCTTCCACACTATCTCAAGATCAACACCGAAATATTCATGTACAAGCAGATTTCTAAAATCTTTTATGTCCTGCCATTCCACATCGGAGCGTTTTTGTCTCAGGTCATCAGGAAGCTTACCCACAGCCTCACCGATAATCTCAAACTCCCTGATAACCGCCGAATATGTTTTTCTATCGTTACAGAAGTCCTCAAAAGCGACACCGGCAACATAGTCCTTAACAGCATTACATGAGTCTGAAATGTCTGCAAGATATAGCTGAATATCCCTTTCAGGCATAAATAATCTGTTTGCTGATCTTTTCCTTTATTGCCGGTTTCAGGGAATGCTCAAACCCGAGGTCTATTTCTCTCTCCATTTCACGCTCCAAAAAGTTCTTAAGTCTC
>Ga0334722_10001180_pt1 | contig 33767 bp, 31 predicted proteins | sample C3_bottom_MG_FD_207210 | JGI IMG/M metagenome (GOLD analysis project Ga0334722, IMG submission 207210) | Sediment microbial communities from Yellowstone Lake, YNP, Wyoming, USA - C3_bottom | ecosystem: Environmental > Aquatic > Freshwater > Lake > Sediment | place: USA: Wyoming | collected... | reverse complement strand
TCAGCTTGGCCGCCACCGCGTCGATCGCCACCTGGTCGGCGCTGGCCAGCAGCACGTTCTTCACGTGCGGCATCATGCAGCGCGGCCCGGGGCCGTCGCCCGCGAACGTGCCGTCCATCACGGCGAAGACGCCGCGGTGAATCTTCTTCTGGATCATCAGCAGGTCCACGAGCGTCTCGTGGATCACCGGGTGCGTCCAGTGCCGCCGCTCGTTCAGCAGGCCGCCGAACGCGTTCTTCATCGCGCCCGTCGTCGTCGTGAAGATGTGCGTCTTCACCGTCGGCAGGTGGATGATGTTCTCGCCGATGAACCGCCGCGGGATCATGAAGCCCTGCGGGTAGACCTCGTTGAGGCACAGGAACTTCTTGGTCAGGTCGCCCACGGCGTCCTTGATGCCGATCCACTCCTCGCCCTCGTACAGGTGCACGTTCCGCAGGCCGTGGGCCTCGACGACGTTGACCTGCTTGTTCTCGCGCTCGCCGAGGTGGGCATCGATGACCACCGTGCGGTTGTGGCAGGCGTGGACGAGGTTCTGGTCGTACCCGTCCGCCTTCAACGCCCGGATGACGCCATCGAGCTGCCACGGCGTCGTGGAACTGCCGGGGAAGAAGAAGTGCCAGCTGATGTTGACCTTGAGCGCGGTGTCCGCGTCCTTCGCCACCACGTCCTGGTAGCGCGCCAGGTTCATCAGCTCGTGGTAGTTCCGCAGCACGGTGGACGGACTCGTACGGAGAATTGCGACAGTAGATTTGGCCATCGGTAAGTCCTGAAGGATCTATTCTATGCCGTTCGATGCGCGGGCGTCAGCCGCGTGCGCCATCAGGGCTTCGTGCGGGCCGGCGGCGATCGGGATACGCGGACACGTTACGGCGCTGGCTCCGGCGACACGCGCACCAGCAGCTTGCCAATGTTGGCGCCCTCGAAGAGCCGGTTGATGGCGGTCGCCGCGTGTTCGAGCCCGTCCACGATGTCCGTGCGGTAGTGCAGCCGGCCCTGCGCCATCCACGCGCCGAGCGCCGCGAACGCCTCGGGAAACCGCGCGGCGTAGTCGAGGACGATGAAGCCCTCGAGGCGCGCCCGCTTGATGAGGACGTTGCCGAAGAACCGCGGCCCGGGAGGCGGCACGCCCTCGTTGTACTGCGAGATGAGTCCGCACAGCGCGATGCGCGCGCGCTCGTTGATCATCGACAACTCGGTGTCGAAGATCTCGCCGCCCACGTTCTCGAAGATGACGTCGATGCCCGTCGGGCAATGCTGGCGCAGCCGGCGGAGCACAGACTCGCGTTTGTAGTTGATGGCGGCGTCGAAGCCCAGCTCGCCGGTGAGCCACGCGCACTTCTCGTCACTCCCCGCGATGCCCACCACGCGGCAGCCGAGGATCTTGCCGATCTGCCCGGCCAGTGATCCGACCGCGCCGGCCGCGCCGGTCACGACCATCGTCTCGCCTCCCGCGGGGCGCAAGATGTCCTTCACGCCGAAATACGCGGTGGCGCCGATGAAGCTGAACACCGCCGGGTAGGCCTCGAGCGGCACACCCGGCATGCGATCGAAGCGCGTCACGGCCGCACCGTCCACCACCGCGTACGCCTGCCACCCGAGCATGCCCTGGACGTAATCGCCGCGACCGAGGGCGGGATGCTTCGAGGTCTCGACGACGCCGACCGCGAAGCCGCGCATCACGCTGCCGAGGGGAATCGGCGGCAGGTACGTCGCGGTGGAGTTGGCCCAGCCGCGGTTGGTCGGGTCAAGCGACAGGAACAGGACGCGCACCAGCGCCTGTCCCTCGCCCACCTCGGGCACCGGCTCCTCGGCCCACTGGAAATCCGAGACCTTGAAGGCGCCCTGCGGCCGCGCGACGAGCTTCCACGTCCGGTTGATCAGGCTCGGCATCGCCGCCTCACGTCTTGATGGTTTCGAGGCCATGGCCGTGCGGGCCCTTCTCGCTCTGCCGCAAGAGGAACGCGAAGAACAGCGCCGCAAAGCCGAGTCCCGAGAACGCCCACACCATGCCGGCATGGTAGCCGGCCGGGTTGGCGGCACCGGCCTTCGCGGAGTCGTTGAGCGCGCCCACCATCAGGTTGAACCCGAACAGCCCGATGTTCTGGATCATCGTCATCAAGCCGTACGCCGTGCCGAGCTTGCGCTCCTCCACCACGTAGGCCACCGACGGCCACATCACGGCCGGGATCAGCGAGAAGGCGATGCCCATCATGGCCATCGGCACGTAGAGTGAGATCTCCGTGTACCCGATGAGGGCGTAGACGGGAATCAGGAGCGCCGCGCCCAGGAACATCAGCGACGCGCGCTTGCCGACCTTGTCGACGAAGGCGCCAAAGCTGGGCGTGCCGATCATCGCGAAGACGGTGAGCATGCCGACCAGCCAGGACGCCATCTCGGCGCTCGTGTGCCGCGCGTCGATGAAGTACTTCTGCGCGAAGGTCTGGAACGGGAAGATGCCCGAGTAGAACGTCACGCAGAGCGCCACGATGAACCAGTACGAACGGCCAAAGCTCCAGAGATCCTTGAACACCACCTTGTCCGTCTTGCCCGCTTCGCCGAGCGTGTACCGGCGCGCCGCCGTCACCTCGAGCATCCAGTAGCAGACGGCGCCGATGACGCAGAACGCGCCGAAGGCCACCGACAGCAGCAGCGGCCCCTTCCAGGTGACGTAGGCAAACGCGGCCCAGCTGGGCGAGACCTGCGCCAGCAGGGACCCGAGCCGCGAAATCGTCAGGTTGACCCCGAACGCGAAGCTCAACTCCTTGCCCTTGAACCACCGCGCGATGGCGGTGGTGATGGCGACGATGAGCGACTCGGCGCCGGCGCCGAACAGCAGGCGGCCGCCGGCCATGACGGCGACCGTGGGCGGCACCGTCTCCGAACCGAAGACGCCGGGCAACAGCGTGAGCAGCCAGTTGACCGCCGTGCCGAGCGGCGCGAACAGCGGCAGATCGGGCCACGCCGTGACGGCCGACCCGAGGAAGCACAGGATGCCGAACAGCATCGTGGATCGCTTGGTGCCGATGCGGTCGATGATGATGCCGCCGACGAGCACCATCACGATGTTCGGGAAGCTGTAGATCGCCTGCAGCAGTCCGATGTGCGAATCGGAAAAGCCGTCCTTCGCGAGCAGCGGCGCGAGCGGCCCGATGCAGTCGTAGACGTAGTAGTTGCCGAACATCGCGAGGCTGATGAACACCAGCACGATCCAGCGGAAGAAGCGTGGCGGCAGCGGGCGCGCGGGAGTCTCAGCAGCAGCAGTCATCGGTCTCCTCGCAGTCGACAGACACGTCGGGGGCGCCGTCCGCCAGCGCCCCCGGCCGGTACAGGTCCTATCCCTTGAGCGCCGCCAGCTCGTTTGCGCTCGCGGCTTCGACGTCCTTGTGCAGGCTGTTCCCGTGCGAGTCCATCGTGACGATCACCGGGAAGTCCTTCACGTGCAGGTGCCACATCGCTTCGGGCACGCCGAATTCGAACAGCGACACGCCGTCCACGCGCTCGATGCAGCGCGCGTAGAACTGCGCCGCGCCGCCGATCGCGCTCAGGTAGACCGCGCCGCACGTCTTCAGCGCCTCCAGCGTCTTGGGGCCCATGCCGCCCTTGCCGATCACCGCGCGCACACCGAACTTGCGAATCACGTCCGCCTGGTACGGCTCCTCGCGGATGCTGGTCGTCGGCCCCGCCGCGTTCATCTTCCAGCGGTCGCCGTCCTTCACGGCCACCGGCCCGCAGTGATAGATGACCGCGCCGTTCAAGTCCACCGGCGGGTCGTGCTTCATCAGGTACGCGTGCACGTTGTCACGGCCGGTGAGCATGCGGCCGTTCAGCAGCAGCACGTCGCCCACCTTCAGGGACCGCGCCTGCGCCTCGGTGAGCGGGGCCGTCAGCACCACTTCGCGGCCCGTGCGCTTGAAGCCAGCCTGGTCCGCCATCGGCACCACCGGGTTCGACGGATCGCGGTACTGCCAGCGCTTGATGGCACCCGTCTTCGCGTCGAGCACCACGCCCAGGCGGCGGAAGGCCCAGCAGTCGTAGGCCACGGAGACGAAGAAGCTCGCGGGCAGGCGGTTCAGTGCCGTGACCTTGCAGCCGATCAACGTCGTCCGGCCGCCGAAGCCCATCGGGCCGACGCCAAGGTTGTTGATCGTGCCCATGATGCCGGCTTCGAGTGCCCCCAGCGTCGGATCGGGATTCACGTCGTCGAGCGTCCGGAACAGCTGCGACTTGGCCGCCGCGTAGCCGCTGGTGCGATCACCGCCGATGCAGACGCCAATCGCGCCCGGCGCGCAGCCCTTGCCCTGCGCCGCCCACACCGCGTGCAGGATGCACTTGCGCACGCCGTCGAGATTGCGGTCCGCCCGCCCGAGGTTCGGCAGCTCGACCGGCACCGCGTACTGCGCGTTGCAGTTCTCGCAGCCGCCGCCCTTCAGCAGCAACTTCACTTCGATCTCGTCGTCGCTCGCCCACTGGTTGAAATGGATGACCGGCGTGCCCGGCCCGAGGTTGTTGCCGGAGTTCTTGCCGGTGATCGAATCGACGGAGTTCGGACGCAGCTTGCCGCGCTTCGTCGCTTCGGCAACGGCCTTGCGAATCTCCTCGCCCATCCACAACTGATCGGCCCCGCGGGGCGTATGGATTTCGAACGTGGGCATGCCGGTGTCCTGGCAGATTGCGCCTTCGACCTCGCACGCCTGATCGATGTTGATGTTGATGATGCGGAGCGCCTGGCCCGCCTGCGTATCGCCGGGCTCGGCGTCGGAAGCGGCCTTCATGGCCGCGCGGACGTCGGGCGGCAGATCGGACGACGTCTTGATGATGAGATCAACCATGCTGGAGAAGAATTCTGCTAACATGACCGCAGAGTATACCGCGTTTCAGAACGACGAACTAACCCGTTCATGGTCAGCAGGATACGGCTTACGACGCTGGCTTTGGCCGTCGTGGTTGCGGCCCTCGGATCGGTGCGCGTGGACGCGCAGAATCCGGCGCGCCACGGGCGCCTCTTCGATCCGACCGACCTGGGTTTGCTCGAAGCGCCCGACCGCGACTTGTGGCAGATGCCCGGGCAGATCATGGACGCGCTCGGCGTGGCCGAGGGGTCCGTGGTGGCAGACCTCGGCGCGGGCGGCGGCTGGTTCACGATCCGGTTGGCGCGACGCGTGGGCCCCAACGGCAAGGTCTACGCCGAGGACATTCAGCGCCTGACGCTCGAAGCCAACAAGCGGCGCCTCACGCGCGAGGGATCGCGCAACGTCGACACCGTGCTCGGGACGGAAACGGATCCGCGGCTGCCGATCAACGCCATCGACGCGGTGCTGATGGTGGACACGTACCACGAGATCGCGGCGCCGGTGCTGCTGCTGCGGAACGTGACGAAGTCGCTGAAGCCGGGCGGGCGGATCGGCGTCGTGGGATTCAAGAACGACGGACTGGGCCCCGGCCCCCCGATGGAGGAGCGCGTCGATCCCGAACAGATTGTGCACGATGCGGAACAGGCAGGGCTGAAGCTGGCACGCCGGGAGACGTTCCTGCCGTACCAGTATTTCCTGATCTTTGTGAGGCGCTAGCGGCTGGGCGAGAGACGGCCTGGGAGCGCCAGGCTCCAGCCTGGCCATGGTGCTATCGCCCGACCACCTTCCAGATCCCTGGGAGCACCGTAGCGCCCGCGAGCAACTTCACCGCATCAATCAGCACGAACGGGTAGAACGCCTGCTGGAGCGCGGCGGTCCACGCGGCCGCGCCAAGAACCGGCGTCAACTGCGCCGCCATCATCGACACGCCGGACGCAAAGACGATCGTCAGGCCCGCCGCCATGGCGATCACGGACGTGACGTAGCGGCGATCGAACCCGCGCTCGGCCAGCCAGCCAGCGACGAATGCGGCCAGCGGATAGCTCAGCAGGAATCCGCCGGTCGGCCCGACGAGCCGGGCGACGCCCTGCGGCAACGCCGGGGTGGCGGCAAACACCGGGAGGCCGGCGATGCCCGCCAGCAGGTACAGGATCTGGCTGGCCGATCCGAGGCGCGAGCCCAGGGCGGCTCCGCCGAGCAGGACCACCATCGGCTGCAGCGTCAACGGCACAGGCGTGAAGGGAAGCGGGACGCTGACCTGCGCTGCCGCCGCGGTCAGCGCGGTCAGGAACACGACGGCCGCCAGGCGAATGGCGCGCGGCGAGGCCAGCGCCAGCCGATCCGTCAGAGACGTGAGGAGAACGGCATTTGTCATATCGCGCCAGATCTTAGCGTAATGTGGGGCCAGGTCCAAAACACGTTCTTTTGCCTGACCCCACCGGGGCCGGTATACTGAAGTGTTGGCGGACATGCAGACTGACGCACTGAGGATCACGGCGGACGAACTGGATCTCGGAGCCGTTGTCCGGCTGGCATCGGAAAGCGGCGGCGATGCCCCGGGTCGCCATGGCGCGGTCGTCACGTTCGTCGGTGCGGTGCGCGGCGAGAACCTCGGGCGCAAGGTCGTCAAGCTCGAGTACGAAGCGTACGAGCCGCTCGCGGTTAAGGCGTTCGGACTGATCGCCGGCGAGATCGCCGGCCACTGGCCTGGTACGCGGCTGGCGCTGCACCATCGGGTTGGCACGCTCGGGCCGGGCGGCATCAGCATCGTGATCGCGGTGGCGTCGCCGCATCGTGCGCAGGCCTTCGACGCGTGCCGCTACGCGATCGAGCGCGTCAAGCAGATTGCGCCGATCTGGAAGCGCGAAGTGTTCGAGGGCGGCGAGTCGTGGATCGAGGGCGCGACGGCGGATCCGTCGGACGCCGCCGCGAAGCAGTCGGCCTACGAGAAGGCATGCAGGTAACGATCCGTCTCTTCGCCCGGCTCCGCGACATCGCCGGCACACCCGAACTGGCGCGCGACGTGCCGGCGGGGGCCACGGTGGAAGCGCTCTGGCAACAGACGGCCGCGGAGTTCCCGCAAATGCGGCCGTACCGCTCGTCGATCTCGGTCGCCGTCAACGCCGAGTACGCGCGGTTCACGCAGGTGCTGGCGGCCGGCGACGAGGTTGTATTCCTGCCGCCCGTGTCAGGCGGATAGTCGAAGAACCACTCCCGGAGTGATTTCGGGGCGAGGAATCAGGCGCGCGGCTGAAATCACTCCGGGAGTGGTTGCCGGTCGTCGATAGGAATAACGGGACCATGCTCGATAAATTGAACTCGGTCGAGACGAGGTACGAGGATCTCCTGGCGCTGCTGGGCTCGGCCGAGGTGCAGTCGGATGCCACGCAGTACCGCACCCATGCCAAGGCCCTCGCCGAGATCGAGCCCGTCGTCGAGCGGTTCCGCGAATACAAGTCGGTGACCGCGCAGATCGCGCAGGCCGACGAGCTTGCGAAGACCGACGATGCGGACATGCGGGCGCTGGCGCTGGAGGAACTGCCGCCGCTGAAGGCGCGCGCCGAGGCCCTGATCACGGAAATCAAGATCCTGCTGGTGCCGAAGGACCCGAACGACGAGAAGAACGTTGTCCTCGAAATCCGCGCGGGCACCGGCGGCGACGAGGCCGCGCTGTTCGCGGCCGACCTGTACCGGATGTACAGCCGGTTCGCCGAACGCCAGGGCTGGCGCGTCGAACTGATGTCGACGAGCGACAACGGCATCGGCGGCCTCAAGGAAGTGGTGGCGACCATCGAGGGCAGGATGGTGTACAGCCGGCTGAAGTACGAGAGCGGCGTGCACCGCGTGCAGCGTGTGCCGGCTACGGAAGCGAGCGGCCGCATCCACACATCGACGGCGACGGTGGCCGTGCTGCCGGAGGCCGAGGAAGTCGATATCGCGATCGAGGCCAAGGACCTGCGCATCGACACGTTCTGCTCGAGCGGGCCCGGCGGCCAGAGCGTCAACACCACGTACTCGGCGGTGCGCATCACGCACATTCCCACGGGCCTGGTGGTGTCCCAGCAGGACGAGAAGTCACAGGTCAAGAATCGCGCGAAGGCAATGAAGGTGCTGCGCGCGCGGCTGTACGAGATGGAAATGCGCAAGCAGCATGACGCCATCGCCAAGGACAGGCGCAGCCAGGTGGGCACCGGCGATCGATCCGAGAAGATCCGGACCTATAACTTCCCGCAAAGCCGGATTACGGATCATCGCATCAACTTCACGACGCACCGCCTGACAGACGTCCTTGATGGCAACGTCAACGAACTGATCGACGAAGTGGTGTCGCACTACACGGCGGAAGCGCTGAAGGAAGCGACGGCGGTAGAAGGATAGGCGTTAGGCGATAGGCGATAGGCGATACGCGACAGGGAATGCCTACCATCTTCCAGTTCATTCTCGACGCCAGGGTCAGACTCGAGCGGGCCGGCATCCCGGCCGCCGAAGCGGCGCTCGACGCGGATCTGCTCGCGAGGCACGCGCTGGGCGGCTGGGACCGCGGCAGGCTTCTGGCAGACGGCCGCGACCCGGCGCCCGACGGTTTCCCCGCCACCTACGAACGGCTGGTCGCACGCCGCGAACGGCGGGAGCCGGCGGCCTACATCGTCGGCTCGCGCGAGTTCTGGGGCCTCGAGTTCGAGGTGGGGACAGGTGTCCTCGTTCCCCGGCCGGAAACCGAACTGGTCGTCGAAGAGGTGCTGGCCCGCGTCACCACTGCGACCGCGATCGGCCCGGCCGGCCTGCGCATAGCCGACGTGGGCACGGGGAGCGGGTGCCTGGCCGTGAGCCTGGCGCACCAGATTCCCGCGGCGCGCGTGGTCGCGATCGATCTGGCGCCGGCCGCGCTCGACGTCGCGCGTCGCAACGCGTCCCGACACGGCGTTTCGTCCCGCACGAGGTTCGTGCACGGCGACCTGTTCGCGGGTGAAGACGGCCCATTCGACCTGATCGTCTCGAACCCACCCTACGTCCCCGCGGGAGATCTGGCGGGCCTTCAGCCCGAAGTGCAGCAGTTCGAGCCACAGGGTGCGCTCACGTCCGGCGCGGACGGACTCGACCTCATCCGGCGTTTGGTGCCCGCGGCCGCGAACCGCCTGGCGCCGGGCGGCTGGCTCGTGTTCGAGTTCGGCTTCGGCCAGGCCCGGGCGATCCAGGCCATTGTCGGGGGCGAAGACGGCCTGGTCCTGGTAGGATTGCGCGAGGATCTGGCGGGCATCCCGCGCGTCGCCATCGCTCGGAAGGCATCAGTATGAGCTGCTTGTTCTGTCGGATCGTCGCTGGAGAGATCCCGTCGAAGATGGCGTACCAGGACGATCAGATGATCGCCTTCCACGACATCAACCCGGGGGCACCGGTCCACGTGCTGATCGTGCCGCGCAAGCACATCGCCACGCTGAACGACGCGAGCGCCGAGGACACGCCGCTGCTCGGGGAGATGCAGCGCCGGGCCACCGCGCTGGCGAAGGAACTGGGCCTGGCCGAGCGCGGCTACCGCACGGTGTTCAACTGCAACGCGGAAGCAGGCCAATCCGTCTTCCACATCCACCTGCACTTGCTCGGAGGCCGGCCAATGGCATGGCCGCCGGGCTAGACGCATCGCGTGCAGGCCGACCGTGGGGTCGGCCCCTACGACGTGACAACGGTCCGGACGGCGAACTGCGGCGGATGCTCCAGGTGCTTCTTCACGGCGCACTGGTTGGCGGCGCGCACCAGCGAGTCGTGGTACTTCTCCGGAAACGCCGGCGGCACCTCGATGTCCATCGACACGGTCCCGATCAGCCCGGTCGCCGGGTCGCGGTCCACCTGCTGCTTGATCCGGATTCCCTCGGTCGACAAGCCGCGCTGCCGGCAGAAACCCAGGACGTAGATGCCCGCGCACGTGCCCATCGACGCCAGGAACAGCGCGAACGGCGTCGGCGCGGAGCCCTCTCCCCCGCCCTGCGGCGGCTGGTCGGTCGTCACGGTGTAGGGCCCAAACGTGGCGTCGACTTTCGCGCCGCCGGGAAACGTAATCGTCATGTCCATGATGCACGTGCCTCGCTATCACACGGAATCGGGAGCGCCCGGCTGCCCGACTGCGCTCGTTGAGCTTCGACGAGGTCTCGCCGTCGCGCTTCGCACGACGGTGGAGAGCCTGGCGGACCCGGGCTGTACACATTCACCGCCCCGTCAATAGATACACGGAAACCCGCGGACGTTACAGCGCGAGAAGATACCGGCCCTGTTTGGGGCCCGGGCCGAATTCGAAATCGACCACGCGGTAGCCACGGCCGAGATAGTGCCCAAACAGCTCGCGCGTCGCCCGGCGCCACGCGCGCGCCAGCTCCGGGTCCTGCTCGATCATCTCGCTAAAGCCGGTGGGGATTAGCACCGCCAGGTGCGAGTCGCCGAGCCCGGCGCGCCAGTCCGCGCACGCGGCAAAGGTGCCGCGCTCCGCAACCGTGTTGACGGCGGCCGCATCAACCGGCCAGGGGGCCGGCGGTTGTGGCCCCGGTGCGCCAGCCACCGCAGGCTCGCCCAAGATGGACGTGACCCTCGGCGAACGCATCCACCACTGTGCGATGAACCGGTCGGTGGGATTGCCGCGGTGCAGCACGCTGCTCGACTCCCCGTACACGTTCTCGACGTAGTCTTCGACGATGGCGCCGAGCCGCCTGAAGTTGAGGTGGGCGTTGACGGCCTGGAGCGGGTCGTACGTCCATTCCATCAGGTCCAGCCCCATCCCCAGCGAGCGGCGCCGCTGCTCGATCTTCAAGTCGCGGCCCAGCCCGGTGCCCCGGTACGCGGGCAGGACGCCCAGCATGTGGGACCACTGCGTGGCGCGGCCGTTCTTGATGCCGGCAATCGAGTAGACGAAGCCCACCATCCGGTCGCCGTCGTACGCGCCCAGCAGGATGCCGCCGCGCTTCAGCGTGATCACGAACATCGGGATGCCGACCGCATCCTCGGGATCGCTGTAGCCCCAGATCTCGGATTCGAGGGCCATCACCTGGCGGAACTCGTCGAAGGTGTGAAGGGATCGGAAGACCATGCCAGGCGTCAGGGATTCCGTACGTGGCCCAGGGCTTCAGCCCTGGGTTCTGGCGGCAGCGACCACGGGACCGTCAGCAGCGCCGGCAGCTCGTGCAGCGACGAAATCACGGGCACGTCAGCGTAGCCGTCGGCGAGGGATTTCTGCAGCGGACTCGACCCGGCGCCGGATCGCCTCACCAGCACGGCCTTCATGCCGATCTGGCGCGCCCCGTCGATGTCGTGCCTCAAGCTGTCTCCCACCATCACCGATTCGTCCGCCGCCACGTCCAGGGCCCGCAGCGCCGACTCGAAGATCGATCGGTGCGGCTTCAGGAACCCGTGCTCGGCAGACGACACCGAGCCGGCAATCAGGCCGTCAAGCTCGAAGTGCGCCGCGAATGCCTCGAGCGGCCGCTGCGTGTTGGAAATCAGGCCGATGCGGAGCCCGGCTGCCGCAAGCGCCCGCAGCACCGGCGCCGCGTCGTCGTACAGGAAGAAGTGGTGGCACGCCGCCCACTCTTCGTAGATGTCCTTCGCGGCCAGCTCCGTCGCCGGGCCGGCGCCCCCCATCTGCTCGATGATCTTTCGCGTGTAGTCGATGAAGACCTGCGCGTCGTAGTTGTGCTCCTTCACTTCGTCGAGCACGCCGGCCGACCGGGCCACCGCCTCCCGGAACCGCGCCGGGTCCACGGCCACCCCGCGCAGGGCGCAGAAATGCTGATACCCCGCGCCCTGCAGCGAGGGGCCCGGGTAGATCAGCGTGAAGTCGACGTCGAAGAACACGGCACGCGTCATGGTGGTGGAACCGGGCGGCCCTCATTATACCGGCCGGTGCCGGAAGACCCGTTCCCCCGTCCTTTCGGACTAAAATAGAACGATCACCATGTCGGACTGGAAAGCCACGCTCAATCTGCCCAAGACGGACTTCCCGATGAAGGCCAACCTGCAGGTCACCGAACCGCAGATGCTGGCCCACTGGGACGCCATCGATCTCTATCGCCAGCTGCGCGAGAAGCGCCGCGGCGCGCCCGTCTTCATCCTGCACGACGGTCCGCCCTACGCCAACGGCGACATCCATCTCGGCACCGCGCTCAACAAGACGCTCAAGGACATCGTCGTTCGCTCGCGGTCGATGATGGGCTACGACTCGCCGTACGTCCCGGGTTGGGATTGCCACGGCCTGCCGATCGAACTCAAACTGCTCAAGGAGCTGGGCTCGAAGAAGAACGCGATGAGCGTGGCCGACCTGCGCCGCGCCTGCCGCGCGTACGCCACGAAGTGGTTCGGCATCCAGCGCGAGCAGTTCAAGCGCCTCGGCGTCCTCGGCGACTGGAACGACCCCTATCTGACGATGGACTTCCGGTACCAGGCGGCCATCGTGCGGGCGCTCGGCAGGTTCGTCGAGCGCGGCATGGTCTACAAGGGCAAGAAGCCCGTGCACTGGTGCATCCACTGCCGCACGGCGCTGGCCGAGGCCGAGGTCGAGTACGAGAACCACACGTCGCCGTCGATCTTCGTCGAGTTCCCGCTGAAGGACGAGTCCCGCGCGGATCTCGCCGCCCGCGTGCCGGAACTGGCGGGCGCGAACGTGTCCGTCCTGATCTGGACGACCACGCCGTGGACGATCCCGTCGAACCTGGCGCTGGCATTCCATCCCGAGGCCCGCTACGGCGCGTACCCGTTCGGCGACCGCGTCGTGATCGTGGCCGAGGCGCTGGCGGACCAGCTGGCCCAGAAACTGGGGCGCCCGTTCGCCGATCCCGTGGTGCGCGTGCCCGGCGCCGTCTTCGAGCGGATCACCTTCACCCATCCGCTCTCCGGCCGCGACTCGCTGGGCGTGCTGGCCGACTACGTCACGCTCGACACCGGCACCGGTGTCGTCCATACGGCCCCCGGCCACGGCGCGGACGACTTCCATACGGGCGTGCGGTACGGCCTCGAGATCTATGCGCCGGTCGGCGGCGACGGCCGGTTCCTGCCCGAGGTCGAGCGTTTCGCCGGCCTGACGGTGTTCGACGCGAATCCAAAGGTCGAGGACGCACTGGCCGAGGCGGGTCGCCTGTGGAAGACGGAGCGGTTCGACCACTCCTACCCGCACTGCTGGCGCTGCCACAACCCGGTGATCTTCCTCGCGACGTCGCAGTGGTTCATCGGCATGGAGGAGACCGGCCTGCGCGCCAGGGCGATCCGGGAGTGCGACTCGGTGCAGTGGTTCCCCGCCTGGGGCGGCGACCGCATGAAGAACATGTTCGCGGGCCGGCCCGACTGGTGCATCTCCCGCCAGCGATCGTGGGGCGTGCCGATCCCGGCGGTCACCTGTACGAAGTGCGGCACGGCCACGCTCACGACCGCGCTCGTCGAACGGGCGGCGGCGGTGTTCGAGAAGCACGGCGCCGAAGCATGGTACGAGCAGCCGATCGAGGACTTCCTGCCGCCGGGCTTCTCGTGCCCCGAGTGCCACGCCGAGGGGTTCGAGCGCGAACGCGACATCCTGGACGTGTGGTTCGACTCGGGCTCGAGTCATGAAGCCGTGCTGGCCGTGCATCCGGAACTGCGATGGCCGGCGGACGTTTACCTCGAAGGCAACGACCAGTATCGCGGCTGGTTCCAGAGTTCGCTGCTCGTCGGACTGGGCACGCGCGACCAGGCGCCGTACAAACAGGTCGTCACGCACGGCATGGTGGTCACCGAGTCCGGCAAGAAGATGTCGAAGTCGCTCGGCAACGACATCCCGCCGTCGAAGGTGATCAAAGAGAGCGGCGCCGAGATCCTCCGCCTCTGGGTGGCGAGCGTCGACTTCCGCGAGGAAGTGCGCTTCGGCCCCGAGATCATGGCCCGGGTGGTGGAGGCCTACCGGAAGCTGCGGAACACGCTGCGCATCCTGGCGGCCAACCTCGCGGACTTCAACCCGGCGACGGACCTGGTGCCGCCGCCGGTGATGGAAGAAGTCGATCGCTTCGCGATGTCGCGCTACGGCGAGCTGGCGACCAGGATCCGGACGGCGTACGAGACGTACGACTTCCCCGCCATCTTCCAGGCCCTGAACGCGTTCGTGACGGTCGATCTGAGTGCGTTCTACGTGGACGTGTCGAAGGACCGTGTCTACACGCTCGCGGCCAACTCCCGATCGCGCCGCTCGGCGCAGACCGCGATGTTCGCGATCGCCGATGGCCTCGCGCGGCTGATCGCGCCGGTGCTGCCCGTCCTGGCCGAGGAATACTGGAAGCACCTGCCGGGCGAACGCGAGGAATCCGTTCACCTCGCGGAGTTCCCGAAGAACGTGCACCTGTTCGTCGACGAGGGCCTGTCGGCCAGATGGAACCGCCTCCTGGCACTCCGAGCCGTCGTCAACGGGGAGCTGGAGAAGCTGCGCCAATCGAAGGCCATCGGGCAGTCGCTCGAGGCGGTGGTGCATCTCCGGGCCACGGGTTCGATCCAGCACCTGCTGGCCGAGTACCGCGACCAGTTGCCGGGCCTGTTCATCGTCTCGCAGGTCGACGAAGGGACGACGGAACCGGCGGCCGGACAGGAGCCCGCGGAGGGCGCGGTCTTCACGGACGCCGACGGCAGCCTCGTCCACGTGGTCGCAGCGCGCGCGACGGGGGTCAAGTGCGACCGCTGCTGGCGATACGTGCCCGACGTGTCGGCGACGGCCGGCCATGAAGGTGTGTGCCCGCGGTGCGAAAACGCGCTGACGGTGGCCGGACGGTGAGCACCCCGGACGTTGCGGCCGCCAGCGGCCGGCACTCCGTGCGGCTGCGTGGCGGCGAGATCGGCGTGATCGCCGGGATCGTCGCGCTCGATCAGCTGACAAAGGCCGCGGTTCGCGCCCGCATCCCGCTGTACGAGACGGTGCCGGTCGTGGGCGGCGTCCTGAACCTGACGCACGTGCGCAACTCGGGCGCGGCGTTCGGCTTCCTCAACGCGGTGGACTTCCCGTTCAAGGCCACGATCCTGGCGCTGGTCGCCACGGCGGCGTTGATGGGCATCGCGTGGTACGCCGCCCGGGTCGCGTCACACGCGCGGGTGGCTCGACTCGGCCTGGCCTTGATCCTGGCCGGCGCCGTGGGCAACCTGGTGGATCGGCTGGTGCTCGGATCGGTGGTCGACTTCGTCGACGTCGTGTTCGGCACCTGGCACTTCTGGGCATTCAACGTGGCAGACTCCGCGATCACACTGGGCGTGATCGCGCTGATTATTGACATGATGGGAACGGGCCGGCATGCATCCACGACTTCTTGAACTGGGTCCCCTGACGGTGTACAGCTACGGCGTGCTGCTGGCGGCGGCGTACCTGCTGGCACTCTACTTTGCCGTGCGGCGCGCGCGGGCGTTCGGCCTCGACGGCGATCGCGTGCTCGACCTCGGCATCTACATCATCATCTCGGCGCTGGTCGGCGCGAAGCTGCTCCTGCTCATCGTCGACTTCGACTTCTTCCGGCGGCAGCCGGCCGAACTCTGGACGCTGGCGCGATCGGGCGGCGTGTTCTACGGCGGCCTGGTCCTGGCGTTCGCGGTCGGCACCTGGTACATGCGGCGCTACAAGCTGCCGGTGTGGCGCACGGCCGACGCCATCGCGCCGGGCATCGCCCTCGGGCACGTGGTGGGCCGGATGGGCTGCCTGCTCGCGGGATGCTGCTACGGCACGGCCACGACCTTGCCGTGGGGCATCACGTTCACCGATCCGTTCGCCGCGTCCAACGTGGGCACGCCGCTTCACGTGGCGCTGCACCCGACGCAGATCTACGACGCCGCGGCCGAGGCCCTGATCATGATCCTGCTGCTGACCAGCGAGCGGTGGGGCCGCAAGTTCGCCGGGCGCACGTTCTGGTTCTACATCCTGCTTTACGCCGTGTCGCGCTTCGCGATCGAGTTCTATCGCGGCGATCCGCGCGGGGTGACGTTCGGGTGGTCCACGTCGCAGGTGATTTCGATGGGCCTGGCGCCCCTCGCGATCGTGATGCTGGTGGTGCTGGCCCGGGCGGGAAAGGCCGCGCTGGCGGCTGCACCGGCGGTCACGTCGCGCAAGCGAGGCAAATAGTGAGCGCGGGTCTCAAGACCCGCAGCTACGCCGGCAGTACCCAGCCCGGGTCAGCAGACGACTCGACGGCACGGACCTGAAGGTCCGTGGCTACACCAGCCGGACGTAGCCCCGGGGTCAGCAGAGGACTCGACGGCACGGACGGGGCGATACGTGGCGTACGTAGCCCCGGGTCTTCAGACCCGGGATCACCGAGGACACGGGATACAGAGTCGGCAATGGAACAGTACACATTGACGGTCGAGGCCGAACAGGCCGGGTGCCGCCTCGACCAGTTCGTGGTGTCGCTGGTGCCTGGCCAGTCACGTTCCCAGATCCAGCGTCTCATCAAGGACGGCCACGTCACGCTCGGCTCCCGGGGGGTCCGCCCGAACCTCGTCGTGAAGGCGGGCGACGTCGTCACCGTCGAGGTGCCCGACCCGTCACCTGCCACGCCCCAGCCCGAGGAACTGCCGATCGAGGTGCTCTACGAGGACGCTGACCTGATCGTCGTCAACAAGCCCGCGGGGATGGTGGTGCACCCGGCCCCAGGCCACGCCGGCGGCACGCTGGTCAACGCCCTCCTGCACCACGTGGACGACCTGAGTGGCATCGGTGGCGAACTGCGGCCCGGTATCGTGCACCGTCTGGACAAGGGCACGTCCGGCGTCATGGTGGTGGCGAAACACGATGCGGCACACCAGGAACTCTCGCGGCAGTTCCAGGACCGCGAGGTTGAGAAGGAGTACGTCGCCCTGGTCTGGGGCGAAGTCCGACAGGGCCGGCGCATCGAGGACGAGATCGGGCGCGACCCGAACGACCGCAAGAAGATGTCCGCGCGCGCCCGGCGTTCCAGGACCGCGGTCACGCGCGTGACCAAGGCGGAGTTCCTGAGAGGCGTGACGTACGTGCACGTGGCCATCTACACCGGCCGGACGCACCAGATCCGCGTGCACTTGAGCACCATCGGCCACCCGGTCGTGTCGGACGCCGTCTACGGCGGCGTGCGCAGGCACGTGCCGTCTCACCTCCGCGCGGTACTCGGACTTGAGCGTCCGTTCCTCCACGCTATGCGCCTGGCATTTACGCACCCCACCGAGGCCGATCGCCGGATGGAGTTCACCGCACCCCTGCCGGACGACTTGCAGGGCGTCCTGGACGACATCATTGCGAAGATGCCGGGCGAGTATGAGTGGGGGGCGGCGGATTAGGCGGAATTCGAGAGGGCAAAGGCGAAAGGGAGATGGGACTAGCGACTTCCGCCTTTTCCCTTCCGCCTTTGCCCTTTCCCCTTCCCTCGGCACCACCAAGGACACCGAACCATGATCGAACCTTCCGCGACGACACTCTCCTCCGAGCCCGTCTTCGCCGGCCGCATCTTCACGGTCACCGCCGATCGCGTCGTCCTGCCAAACGGACGGACCGTGACGATGGAAGTGGTGCGGCATGCGGGATCAGTGGTGCTGCTGCCAATGGCCGATGCGGATCACATCGTGCTCATCCGCCAGTACAGGCACGCGCTCGGCCGGTGGATCTGGGAACTGCCTGCAGGAAGCCTGGAACCGGGCGAGGATCCCGCCGCGGCGGCCGCGCGCGAATGCGAGGAAGAAATCGGCCTCGTGCCGGCCGGCGTGGAGTTCGTCGGTTCGTGGTACCCGACGCCCGGCTTCTGCACCGAGGCGATGAACTACTACAAGCTCACCGGCCTCAAGACGCCAGACCCGAACGGTCCCCAGGCGGAGAAGGACGAGGACGAAGACATCCGCGCCCACACGTTCAGCCTGGACGAGGCGCGCGATCTCGTGCGACGCAGTGAGGTCATCGACCTGAAGACCGCCTGGGGCCTGACGCTCGTCTGACGCGAACAGCCGCACGCACGGTCCGCCGGTTCCCGCCCGCGCGTCACCGTCACGAGGACGAATGGCGATCCCCGGCGGATCGGCGTATCATGAAAGGCTCTCCCTCCTCTTTCGAAGGGAAGCGGTGGATTCAGTGGCCCGCGTACGCCCCGGCGCGAGCGCCAGGAAGGTTCTGATCGATGATTCCCCATCCCAAAGGCACGCAGGCCAGGATCCTGCTGTCGTCCGTGTTTGGCCCGTACGCCCAGGACGACGAGTTCGGCAGCCGTTCCATCAACCCGATGGAGCTGTACCACAACCAGGTGACGCGCGAGCAGGGTCCGTTCTCCCTGCGGTTGTTCCATCGCTCGTGGGGCATCATCTTCATCCAGCACAACATTTCGGCGCCCTGCGCCGTGCTCGACTTTCCGACCCGCGAGCGGTTCATCAAGGAACTGCACGAACAGCAGTACGACATCGTCGGCATCTCGAGCATCATCGTGAATATCGGCAAGGTGCGCGAGATGTGCCGCCTGGTGCGCGAACATTCGCCGAACTCCGCGATCGTCGTCGGCGGCCACGTGACGGCCATCCCGGGCGTCCAGCGCATGATCGACGCCGACCACATCGTGAAGGGCGAGGGCGTGGCGTGGTTCCGTGAATACCTGGGCGAGCCGGTGGATGCGCCGGTCAATCACCCGGTGCTGCCCTCGTCGTTCGGCTTCAGCATCATGGGCCTGCCTGCACCGAAGGGCGGCGGAAGCCCGGCGGCCACCATCATCCCGTCGGTGGGATGCCCGATGGGCTGCAATTTCTGCACGACGTCGGCCTTCTTCGGCGGCAAGGGCAAGGTGCACAACTTCTTCGAGAAGGGCTCCGAGATCTTCCGTACCATGTGCGACGCCGAGTCGCGCCTGGGCGTCCGATCGTTCTTCGTCATGGACGAGAACTTCCTGCTCTACAAGGAACGGGCGATGGAACTGCTCGAGCAGATGAAGGCGAAGGGCAAGGCCTGGCAGCTGTACGTGTTCTCGTCCGCGAACGCGATCTCGAAGTACACGATGCGCGAGCTGGTGGAACTGGGCGTGGCGTGGATTTGGCTGGGCCTCGAGGCGTCGCAAAGCCAGTACAACAAGCTCCAGGGCGCCGACACGAAGAAGCTCACCAAGGAACTCCAGGCACACGGCATCGGTGTACTCGGCTCGACGATCGTCGGGCTCGAACATCACACCCCCGAGAACATCAAGTCCGAGATCGAACACGCGGTGTCACACGACACGGACTTCCACCAGTTCATGCTCTACACGCCCGTGCCCGGCACGCCGCTCTACCAGGAGATGTCGGACTCGGGGCGCCTGCTGGACGTCGATCTGGCGGACATTCACGGGCAGCACGCGTTCAACTTCCAGCACGCCGCCATCGCGAAGGAAAGCTCGAAGACGTGGCTGGATTGGGCGTTCAAGCACGACTACGAGAAGAACGGCCCCAGCATCTACCGGCTGGCGCGGACGATGATGGACGGGTGGAAGCGGTACCACGACGACCCCGACCCGCGCGTGCGGCAGCGGTTCGCGCACGTGTCCAGGGAGCTGCGGCGCTCGTATGGCGTGGCGCTGTTCGCGATGGAGAAGTACCTCCGCAAGTCGAACATGGACGTCAGCGTCAAGATTCGCGCACTGCGCAAGGACATGGAGCACGAGTTGGGCGCCTTCACGCGCTGGGTGGACCGTGTGGCGGGCCCGGTGGTGCTGTGGACCACGAGGCGCGACGCCCGGAAGCACCCTGGCGGACGGCGCATCGAGCCGATCACCTTCCTGGAACGGCGCAACTGGCCGGATCCGGCGGAAGGATAGTCGTCACACGGGTCTGCAGACCCGTGGCTACGTACGGAATCTGAAGGCTACGCGCTGAATCTGCAGACCCGTGGCTACGTGCTGAATCTGGTGTAGCCGCGGGTTTTCAAACCCGCGTTCGGCGCACGAATCAACCCGACAACTCGCGGGCAGTCCGCAGCGTCGCCAGGTGAATCGCCACCGTGTCCTCGACCCGACGGGCGTAGCCGCCCGCCAGCACGATGGCGACCGGCACCTTGGCCGCGCGCGCCGCGCCGAGCACGACTTCATCGCGCTCGGCCAGACCCTCGAACGTGATGTTCAGGCCGCCCAGCATGTCGTCCTGGTAGGGATCGGCGCCCGCCACGTAGACAAGCAGGTCCGGCTGGAACGCCAGGACCTCCGGCAGCGACTGCCGCAGCGTGTCCAGGTATTCCGCATCGCCGGCGCCGTCGGTGAGGCCGACATCGCGCGTGCCGCGCGGCTTCAGGTACGGGTAGTTGTGTTCCTGGTGAATCGAGAACGTGAACACCGAGGGGTCGCCGTCGAAGATGAACGCGGTGCCGTTGCCCTGGTGGACGTCGCAGTCGATCACGGCGGCACGTTTGATCGTACCGTCCCGTTGCAGCGCCCGGATAGCCACACCGACGTCGTTGTAGAGACAGAATCCCTCGCCGTGTGACGGGAACGCGTGATGGAATCCCCCGCCGACGTTGGCCGACACCGCGAGCGGAGGCGCGCCTCCGGCGGCGGGCTCGGGGTTCCGCCGCTTCATCCGGTGCGCCGCATCGACGGCCAGCCGCGCGGCCAGCACGCTTCCGCCGACGATCACCCGGAAGCCTTCGGCGGCCGCCACTGACCACGGCAATTCGAGCAGGGCCAGTTCCGACGGCCGGAACCCGCCGCTGCGCGTCTTCTCGAGGTAGTCCGCGTCGTGGACGAGCGCGAGTTCTTCCCACGGCGACTCGACCGGTTCGAGCACGTCCGCGGCGGCAACCAGCCCCGTGGCGAGGGCGCCATCCCGGACGAGCTTGTACTTCTTCGTCGGGAACACGTGTGCACCGATGTCGACGAGGTAGCGATCAGAGTAGACGAGTTTCACGGGTCCCCGATTATGGCATGCGAGCGGGGCCCGGCGAAACTCAGCGGGACGCCCCGGGGCGCGCTGGGGATTTCCGGCCGCGGGCTGGGCGCGGCGCCAGGCGGCGCGTGCGGGGCACCGGGGCGAACGCCAGGGCCAGCACCTCGTCGATCGTGGTCACGTAGTGAATGACGAGGTCGCGCCGCAGTTCTTCGCTGATGTCCTCGTTGATGTTCTTCTCGTTCTGCTTCGGCAGGATCACGCCGCGCAAGCCGGCGCGGCGGGCGGCCAGCACCTTTTCCTTGATGCCGCCGACGGGCAGCACGCGGCCGCTCAGCGTGATCTCGCCAGTCATCGCCAGGTCGCCGCGCACGGGCTTGCCCATGATTTCCGACGCGAGCGCGGTGACCATCGCCACGCCCGCCGACGGGCCGTCCTTCGGGATCGCCCCCGACGGCACGTGCAGGTGGATCTCGGAGTCGTGGAAGAAGTCGCCCGCCACGCCGATCCGTCCGGCGTTGGCGCGCAGCCAGGACAGCGCCGCGCGCGCCGACTCCTTCATGACGTCCCCCAGGTGGCCGGTCAGCGTCAGCGAACTGGTGCCCTTCATCCGGGACGCCTCGATGAACAGCACCTCGCCGCCGACAGGCGTCCACGCCAGGCCGATCGACACGCCCGGCGCCTTGGTGCGCTCCTCGACTTCCTCGTCGACGAACTTCGGGGCACCCAGCATCTCCACGACCAGGTCGGACGTGATCATCACGGGCGACTCGTCGCCCTCGGCGCGCCGCCGCGCCACCTTGCGGCACAGCGCGGCGATCTCGCGCTCGAGGTTGCGCACGCCGGCCTCGCGGGTGTAGCCGCGGATGACCGAGCGCAGGCTCTCATCGGTGAACGCCACCACGTCGGTCGTCAGCCCGTGGTTGGGAATCTGCTTCGACACCAGGTGCTCGCGGGCAATCTTGAGCTTCTCTTCTTCCGTGTAGCCGGGCAGTTCCAGCACTTCCATGCGGTCGCGCAGGGCCGGCGGCACGGGGTCGAGGATGTTCGCCGTCGTGATGAACAGCACCTCGGACAGGTCGAACGGCACGTCGAGGTAGTGGTCGCGGAACGAGTTGTTCTGCTCCGGGTCCAGCACCTCGAGCAGCGCGGACGCGGGGTCGCCCCGGAAGTCCGATCCCAGCTTGTCGATCTCGTCGAGGATGAAGACCGGGTTCCGCGACTCGGCCCGCCGCAGCCCCTGGATGACCTGGCCGGGCAGCGCGCCGATGTACGTGCGCCGGTGCCCGCGGATCTCCGCCTCGTCACGCATCCCGCCGAGCGACACGCGGACGAACTTCCGGCCGAGCGCCGAGGCGACGGACCTGGCGAGCGAGGTCTTGCCGACGCCCGGCGGGCCGACGAAGCACAGGATCGGCCCCTTCACCTCGGGGTTCAGCTTCCGGACCGCCAGGTACTCCAGGATGCGGTCCTTCGCCTTCTCGAGGTCTGAATGGTCCGCGTCGAGGATCGCCTTCGTGTGCGCGAGGTCGATCGTCTCTTCCGTGCGCGTCGCCCACGGCAGCGTGACGAGCCAGTCGATGTACGTGCGCGACACCGTGTACTCGGCCGCCGCCACGGGCATCTTCGCGAGGCGATCGAGCTCGCGCAGGGCTTCCTTCTTCACGGCCTCCGGCATGCCGGCCGCCTCGATCTTCTCGCGCAGTTCGTCGATGTCCTTGGCGTGGTCGTCGCCCTCGCCCAGCTCCCGCTGGATCGCCTTCATCTGCTCGCGCAGGAAGTACTCGCGCTGGTTGCGGCCCACCTCCGACTGCACCTCGGACTGGATCTTCGAGCCCAGCTCGAGGACCTCGAGTTCCTTGATCAGGATCCGGTTCAGGCTCGACATCCGCTCGCGCAAGTCCAGCGTCTCGAGGACTTCCTGCTTGGTCGGGGTGCCGATGGTGCTCAGGCTCGACGCGATGAAATCGGCCAGCCGGCCCGGCTCCGTGATGCCGAGCGCCAGCGTCTGCAGGTCGTCCGACAGGAGCGGTGACAGCGACACCACCTGCTGGAAGTTCGTCTTGATGTTGCGCTGGAGGGCATCGATCTCGAGGCGGTCTTCGTCCTTGGACACTTCCTCGGCCTTGCGCACGTTGCCGCGCAGGTACGGCGCGGTGGAGACGAGGCCATCGAGATGGATGCGAGCGAGGCCCTGGACGATCAGCCGCAGGCTGCCGTCGGGCAGCTTGAACATCTTGTGGATGTGCGTGGCCGTGCCCACCGTGTAAAGGTCGTCCGCGCCCGGCTCGTCGAGCGACGCATCGCGCTGCGTGAACACCGCGATCAACTTGCCGCTGCCGATGGCCTCGTCGATAAGCCGCACTGAGCTCTCGCGGGCCACCGCCAGAGGCATGAATGAGTTCGGAAACAGGACCGTATCGCGCAGCGGCAGGATCGGGAGCTCCGGCGGCACGGACAGCGACTGCGGGCCGCCCGCGAGCTCGTCGAACGGGGTCTTCTCGGGAAGGTCACTCATGGATCGTTGGCGCCAGGGACACGAATGGCGGGTTCGGGCCGCGCGCGGCCGCGAAACCCGCCATGAGGATGCCGCAGTTAGTTCGAGATGTCAAAGAACAGCGAAGACGAGGCCGAGCGCTGGGACATCAGCCGTTCCCGGTGCATCGCGTTCTCGCGCGCCTGCTCGCAGTCCTTGCACCGGACGGCGAACGGCAGGGCCCGCAGCCGCGGCTCCGCGATCTCGTCGCCGCACTCGTAGCAGTCGCCGTACGCGCCTTCCTCGAGCCGGGCCAGCGCCTCGTTGATCTTGCTCAGCGTCTCGGCCTTCATCTGGATCAACGCGAACTCGATGTCTTCCTGAATATCCGCTTCGGAACTCTCGCCCGCGTCGAATACCTCGCTCGCCTTGCCGTGCGAGCCCTCGGTCCGGACGTCCCGAATCTTTTCGTGCACTTCGCTCATGATCTCCCGACGCCGCTCGTCGAGCATCTTCTTGAGTTCGGCGTACCGTGCGCCCTTACCTTTTACCGCCACGTTCGTGGTAGCCATGTCTGACGCTCCTTTCGCGTCACCGTTGTTGCCCAGGGGCTCTCTGCCCGCCTCTCCCCTGCAAAGAATTTGCCATTCTAAACAGGTGCGTCTGCGTTGTCAACAACTACCGAGTGATTCAGTCGTTGACACGGGCTGCGCCATTCTCACCATGGAGTCAGTCGGGATTGACTTGCGGCCGATGCGGCGGCCGCCCCTCAAGCTCCCCGTGGAACTGAGTTGCAAGTAACTGTATTTTCAATCACTTGCAACATTGTCCACGCCCGACTCCATCGCGTGTCTCTCGCCGGCGTCATCACATTAGACGCCGAACTTCCGGCATTGGTTCGGCCCAAGACCGGAAATCCTCACCCGTCCTGTCCTGATTCCAGCGCCGTCTCCCGCAGTGGACATGTTGCATCCCCGCCACACGTCCGTGGCGACCGTGCACGCCTGTGCCGGCACATCGGACACGCGGGTCGTTGACGGACGCCCGACCGGCGTGACACCCTGCTCGGATGCGCTGCCCTTCGTGCGCCGCTCGCCCGGCCAAGCGGGCCTGCCCCGCCCTCGGCCACGACATCTGCCCGGTGTGCTGCGGCACCAAGCGACAGGTCGACATCCGCTGCCCGGAGTCCTGCGCCTACCTGGCATCTGCCCGTTCCCACCCCCCGGCTCAGGTCAAGCGCCAGTACGAGCAGGACATGATGATCGTGTACCCGGCGATGATGGGGCTGTCGGAGGCGCAGCAGCGCCTGTTTCTCCTGACGGTCTCGATGGTCCCGAAGTTGCGGGGGACCGGGCTCGACGCCGCACGGGATGTCGACCTCGCCGAGGCCGCGGCGTCGCTGGCGGCCTCGTACGAAACGGAGGCCAAGGGCGTGATTTACGAGCAGCGCGCCAGCACCGCTCCGGCCCAGCGCATGGCGGCCGAACTGCGCCAGGTGTTCGAGCAGCTCGGCCGTGAGCGGCCGGCGGCGTTTACACGGGACGCCGCGGCCGTGCTGCGCCGCATCGAACAGATGGCCAGAAGCACGGGTCCGGCGGGCGACCGGAGCGTTGGCCTGCTCGAACTGCTGGGACGGATCGCGGCGCGCATCGGCGCCGGCGGCCCGGCCGAGTGGGGTGACCCGCCGGCCGGATCGGCCGACGACGCTCCGCCCCCGTCCTCAATCATCGTCCCCTGATCTGGGGTCAGGTCCAAAAGGAAAGATCTCCTCCAAATGATTGGATCGAGACGGATCGAATCCAAGGATTCGTAGACGATCTTCCCTTTTGGACCTGACCCCACGCGCGTGTTATCATTGGAGTTTCCGTCCGGCGGACGAAGGGCCAGAGTGCGGCCCGGGCGCGGGCGAGAGGTGAACGTCATGGCTATGCGATGTGAAGTGTGCGGAAAAGGTCCCGTTGTCGGCCGCAAGGTCAGCCACGCCCACAATGTGTCGCCCCGCCGGTTCGAGCCGAACCTGCAGTCGGTGCGCGCGGTGGTGAACGGCGGCGTCAAGAAGATGCGCGTGTGCACGCGGTGCATCCGCTCGAACAAGGTCGTCAAGGCCGCCTAGGCTCCTGGAACGTATGATGCGGAACGCCATCGCCACGACGGACGCGCCCCAGGCCATCGGTCCCTACTCGCAGGCTATCCGGTCGGGCAACCTGCTGTTTGCCTCGGGCCAGATCCCGATCGAGCCGTCGACGGGCAACGTGGTGGCGGCCGACATCAGCGCGCAGACGCGCCAGGTCTTCGCCAACATCGCGGCCGTCCTGAAGGCCGCCGGCGCGTCGTTCGACAACGTCGTGAAGACGACGGTGTTCCTGTCGGACATGAACGACTTCGCGGCGATGAACGCGGTGTACGGCGAGTTCTTCGCGGCGCCCGCTCCGGCGCGGTCCACCGTCCAGGTGGCCCGCCTGCCGCGCGACGCGAAAGTCGAAATCGAGATCGTCGCGGTCCTGTAGCGCGTCCAACCCGAATCAAAGCGATGCCTGGGCTCCCCCTGTGGGCACCGCTCTCTCCCGGTCCACCGAAAGCACGCCCTTCACGCCCTTGAGCGACTTCATCACCTTCTCCAGGTGTTTCATGTCGCCGATCTCGACGGTGACCTTCATCCATCCCCGCTGCTTCTCGTCGGTGCGCGCCTCGATGTCCACGATGTTCGTGTTGACGGCGGCGATGCGCGCACTGACCTCCGCCAGGATGCCCTTGCGGTCCTCCACTTCCATCGTCAACCGCACGGTGTAGCGACCCGGCTCGCTTCCCTTCGCCCATTCGACGTCGATGCGGCGCTCAGGGTCGAAGAGCAGGTTCGTGACGTTCGGGCACATGGCGGCATGCACCGACACGCCCTTGCCCCGCGTGATGTAGCCGACAATCTTCTCGCCCTGGATGGGATTGCAGCAGCGGGCGCGCACCACCAGCATGTCGTCGGCGCCCATGACCTTGATCTGATTGCCGCCCAGGCCGACCGCGCGCTTGACGGCAGTCGTGAGGCGCGACTCGGTCTTCTCCGTCAGGACCTGGTCCGGGAACGCCTTGCCCAGCACCTGGCGGGCGCCGACCTTCCCGTAGCCGATCGCGGCCAGCAGGTCGTCGGCATCCGTCACGCCCCAGTCGGGCGCCATCCTGAGGAGGACGCCGGCTTCGAACAGCGTCTTCTGGCTGACATCGAAGCGCCGTGCCTCCTTCTCGAGCAGCTTCTTGCCGAGGTCGATCGCGCGGTCCTTCTCTTCGAGGTGCAGGTACTGCTTGATCTTGTTCCGCGCCCGCGCGGTGACGACGTAATTGAGCCAGTCGCGGCTGGGCGTGTGCTTGGGGTTGGTGACAATCTCGACGATATCGCCATTGTGCAGGCGCGTCCGCAACGGCATCATCTTTCCGTTGATGCGGGCGCCCACGCACCGGTGACCCACGTCCGTGTGGATCATGTAGGCGAAGTCGATGATGGACGCATCACGCGGGAGGGACTTCACCTGGCCCTTGGGCGTGAACGTGTAGACCTCGCCCGGGTAGAGATCGACCTTGAGGTTCTGGATGAACTCCTGCGGGTCGCGCACTTCCTGCTGCCACTCGAGCAACTGGCGCAGCCACTGGAAGTAATGCTCGTCGTTGGCCGCGCCGACGCGCCCTTCCTTGTACTTCCAGTGCGCGGTGATGCCTTCCTCGGCCTGGCGATGCATCTCCTCGGTGCGAATCTGCACCTCGAACGCGATGCCCTTCGGGCTGATGACGGAGGTGTGAAGGGACTGGTAGCCGTTCGGCCGCGGCATCCCGATGAAGTCCTTGATGCGGCCCGGCACCGGCGGCCACGTGTGGTGGATGATGCCCAGGCTGGCGTAGCAGTCCTTCACGGTATGCGTGATGACGCGCACGGCGAGGAAGTCGTACACCTGGCCGAGCTCAATCTTCTGGCGCTTGAGCTTCTGGTGGATGCTGTAGAGACGCTTGATCCGGCCCTCGATGGACACGACCGGGATCTCGGCCGACTTCAACTGCGTGCCGACCTCTTTCAGCAGTTCGTCTGCCACGGCCTCGGTGTCCTTCCGGCGCTTCTCCACCCGCGCCTGCAGGGACTCGTAGGCCTCGGGCTCCAGGGACCGGAACGACAGGTCCTCGAGCTCGTTCTTGATGCGGCTCATTCCCAGCCGGTTGGCGATGGGCGCGTAGATATCCAGGGTCTCCTGCGCGATCCGGACACGCCGCTCGTCCGGCATGTGGTGAAGGGTGCGCATGTTGTGAAGCCGGTCCGCCAGCTTCACCAGGATGACGCGGATGTCATCCACCATCGCCAGCAGCATCTTGCGGAAGCTCTCGGCCTGGCGCTCGGCGGACGACGAGAAGGGGATCGCGCTGATCTTGGTGACGCCCTCGACCAGGTGCGCCACTTCCTTCCCGAACAGCTCCTCGATCCGATCGACCGTGGTGACGGTGTCCTCGACGACGTCGTGGAGCAGGCCGGCGACGATGGCGGCGGGGTCCAGCTTGAGATCGGCCAGCAGGTAGGCGACCTCGAGAGGGTGGATCAGGTACGGTTCCCCCGACCGGCGCACCTGTCCCTTGTGGGCGATGGCCGTAAAGACGTACGCTCGCCGTAAGGGCTCGATCTCGGCGGCCGGAATGTAGATCTGGGCCTTCTCGACCAGATCTTCGAATCGAATCATCTCGGTCGGTGTCTAACGCAAAAGGGGCGTGGTGGCTCTATCCGGCTCCATCATAGGGACCGGCGTGATGCAGGGTCAAGGAAACACGGGTTTTTGCCCGGTTTGTCGCGAGTTTCCCTTCCTTGACTCGCTAGATTTCGGTTCACTATACTGACTCGGCTCCGGGTGTCGGTGCCCGTGCCCACCATGTGGGGTGAGGCGCCCGGTCGGCCGGTTTCTTAGGCGTGCTCAGTCTGAACTCAAAGGCCGGTTCCGGCCGATTAATGCCGCGCCGCGGGCGTACGGTTAAGGGGGACACAATGGTGAGGGGATTCTGGCGGGGCGCAACACTGGCGATCCTCGTGGGGCTCGCTCTGTCGCTGGTTGCCTGCAGCCAGTTCGGCAAACTTCAGGCGAAGCGCGCGTTCAAGGACGCGAACGTTCAGTATCAGCAGCAGGAATACAAGAAGGCCGCGAAGCTCTACGAAGAGGCCATCACGAGCGACCCGGACATGGCGACCGCCTACTTCTACCTGGGCAACAGCTACGACAACATGTTCAAGCCGGCGCGCAAGGGTGAAAAGGAAAACGACGACTACCTGATGAAGGCCATCGAGAACTACAAGAAGGCCGCCGAGAAGGAAACCGACCCGAAGATGCGCAAGCTGGCGCTGGAGTTCCTGGTGGCCGCGTACGGTCCTGACAAGCTGAACGACCCGGCGCAGGCGCGGCCCGTGGTCGAAAAGATGATTGCGATCGACCCGACCGAGCCGACCAACTACTTCGGGCTCTCGAAGATCTACGAGGACGCCGGCGAGTACGACAAGGCCGAGGAGACGCTGCTGAAGGCCAAGGAAGCGCGGCCGAACAGCTCCGACGTCTACCTCCAGCTGGCCGGCTTTTACAACCGGCAGGAAGACTTCCCGAAGACCATCGAGGCGTACAACAGGCGCGCCGAACTCGAGCCGAACAACCCGGAGTCGTTCTACACGATTGGCGCCTTCTACTGGGACAAGGCGTTCCGCGACTTCCGGCTCAAGGAAGCCGAGAAGCGGGACTTCGTGATCAAGGGCATCGGGATGATGGACAAGGCCCTGGCGCTGAAGTCGGACTACATTGAGGCGCTGACGATGAAGAACATCCTCCTCCGGATGCAGGCGAACACGGAGAAGGACGTGGCCAAGCAGCAGGCGCTCATCAAGGAAGCCGACAAGCTGCGCGACGAGGCGATGGAGTTGAAGAAGAAGAAGGTGTCCGGCGTCGTGAAGTAGGCGCTGGTCGCATCTGGCAGTTGACGCGGGCCGCCGGGTCCACGGGATTCGGCGGCCCGACGTGTGTACGGTAGATTGTGCCGTATGACACGACACCACCTCGGCCTGTTCGGAACATTCGCCCGGTCGCGTTTCGCCTCGGTGGGTTGCATCTTCGCCGCGATGCTGGCCCTGCTCCCCGCCCGCCTCGACGCCCGCGTCGTCCGGATCGTCATCGACTCGCGCCAGACGCTCGGGGGCGGCAAGGCCTTTGGCGACGCCGGCGCCTACGAGCGCATCGCCGGCCGCGTGTTCTACGCGTTCGACCCGGCAAACCCGTACGACCGGCAAATCGTGGATCTGTCGCTGGCGCCGCGCAACGCGGCGGGCGAGGTGGAAGCGTCGGGCGAGATCATCATCCTGCGCCCCGTGGACGCGGCGAAAGCCTCCGGACTGACGCTCGTGGACGTGACGAACCGTGGGGGCCAGACCACCTTCGTGTTCCACCTGGGCGCACGGCGGGATCTCGCGCCGGACACGGCCGAGTACTACGGCGACGGCTTCCTGATGCAGCGTGGCGTCACCATCGTGGCGGTGGGATGGCAGTGGGATGTGCCGGCAGGCGGCACGGCCCTGCACTTCACACCCCCCCCGGTTGGCGACAGCGCACATCCGGTCTCCGGCCTCGTCCGCAGCGATCTCACGGTGGACACCGCCACGAAGATGATGTCGCTCGGGCACACGGTCAACGCCGCCCGCGCCATCGGTTATCCCGTGGCCGACCCGGGCGACGTCTCCAATGTGCTGACGGTGCGTGACAGCCCGACGGGCGAACGGCAGATCGTTCCGCGAGCCGCGTGGCGCTTTGCGCGACTGGAGTCCGACGGCACCGTCATCGATGACCCGCGGTCCATTTACATGGCGGAGGGCTTCCAGGCAGGCCGGATCTACGAGGCCGTCTACCGGGCCACCGGGGCCGTGGTCGTCGGCACCGGCATGGCCGCCGTGCGCGACGTCATGGCGTATCTGAAGTACGACCCGGCCAGCCCGGCGCCCACCAAGTACGGCATCGCGTACGGCGTGTCGCAGACAGGACGCTTCCTGCGGCACTTCCTCTACCAGGGCTTCAACATCGACGAGAAGGGCCGGCAGGCATTCGATGGCATGTTCGCGCATACGGCCGGGGCGGGGCGCGGCAGCTTCAACCATCGCTTCGCGCAGCCGTCGCGAGACGCACAGCCCTACAACACGTTCTTCTATCCGACAGATGTGTTTCCGTTTTCGAGCGTGGAGGAATCCGATACCGAAACCGGTGCGAAGGGCGCGCTCATCTGGCATCCCAACACGCTGACGTTCATGCCGAAGGTGTTCTACGTGGACGGCGGATACGAATACTGGGGCCGCGCGGCATCGCTGACGCATACCACCGTAGACGGCAAGGCCGACCTCCCGTTCACGGCGAACGAACGGCGCTATGTCATCGCGTCGGCTCAGCACTCGAGCCCGGCCGCGTTCCCTCCGTCGGCGAACTCGCGTGACCAGAACGCGCCGACCTACCGGGGAAGCGTGCTGGACCAGCGGTTGGCCCTTCGCGCGTTGTTCGCCGCGCTCTCTGACTGGGTGATGCGCGGCACGCAGCCGCCCGCCTCGGCCTACCCAAGGCTGGCCACGTCGGAACTGGTCAAGGCCACTGCCGTGACATTCCCGACGGTGGCCGGCTTCACCGCAGCGCGCATCCCTGTCCAGCCCTTCAGGATCGACCTCGGGCCGCGCTGGAAGGACGGCGTCATCGAGGTCGAACCGGCTCGCCTGGGCAACCCGTACACGGTCCTGGTGCCCCGTGTGGACGACTTCGGGAACGACGCGGCGGGCATCCGCAGTATCGAACTGCGCGTGCCCCTGGCGACCTACACGGGCTGGCACCTGCGCCTGGGGATGGCCGCCGGGTCGGACCGCCTGATGAGCTTCACGGGCACGTTCATGCCCTTCGCCCGGACCGAACAGGAGCGCGCCGAGCGCAAAGACTCGCGGCCGAGCATCGAGAAGCTCTACCCGACGAAGGACGTGTTCCTGGCGCAGGTGGACGCGGAATGTCAGGTCCTGGTGAGCAGCCGCTTCCTGCTGGCCGGTGACGTGGCCACCGCCCGCCAGCGGATGGCGGACACGTGGGACTGGGTCATGAAGCAGTAGGGCAATGGACGAAGGGCAAAGGGCAAAGGGGAAAGGCGAAGGGGCGGAAGACGGATGGTGGAAGGCGCCGACAAAGAAAGAGGTCGGACCTGTTTTCCAGCCGATTGGCAGGAAGTTAGGTCCGACCCCATTTAATGACAGGGCGTCTAGTTGCCGCCCGTGTTCACGCCAGCGGCCTGGCGCATGCCTTCCGTGACGATCCCGACCTTTTCGACGCCGGCGCCCTTGGCGGCATCGATGACATCCGTGATGTCGCCGTACCGCAGCTTGCCGTCGCCGACGATGAACATCGTCTTGTCCTTACGCTGCTCGAAGATGTTCCGCAGGCGCGTTTCCAGCTGGTCGATGGTCACGTCCTGCTTGTTCACCGAGATGCGCCGGTCGGCGGTGTATTCCACGACGATCTGGCTGCTCGTGTCGTTCACCTGCTGAGGGCTCTTGGTGTCGAGCGGAATGTTGATATCGAGCCCCTTCTGCGTCAGCGGCAGCGCCGCCATGAAGATGATCAGCAGCACGAGGAGCACGTCGATCAGCGGCGTGACGTTCATGTCCGCGCTGGCGTGGAGTTCCTTCGCCTTGATTTGGTCTTCGGCCCCGAAGTGGTGTCTGTGGTGTCCCATCACTGACCTCCGCCGGCGGTGACTTTGCGCTCAGTGATGAGGCCGATGTTCTCGATGTTCGCGGCGCGTAGCCGGTCCATCGCTGCCATGATGGCGGAGTACGGTGCGTCCTTGTCGCCCTTGATCAGGACGACCTTCTCCTTGCGGTTCTCCATCTTGGTCGTGATCTGGCTGGTCAAGTCGTCCTCGCGGATCCGAAGCCCGTCCAGGAACATCTGCTTGTTGGCGTCGATGGCCACCACCGTCTGTTCCTGTGTCTCCGGCTTGTCCGCGCTGTTGGTAGCCAGCGGAAGCTTGACGTCAACGCCCTTCTGCAACATCGGGGCGATGAGCATCATGATGATCAGTAGCACCAGCATGACGTCTACAAGCGGCGTGACATTGATGTCCGCCTTGAGACCGCCCTTGGTGCCACCCACATCCATTGCCATGGTGGGTTCTCTCCTCTATCTACCGCAACCCGGTTCCCGAGAGCCGGCGCGGCCAGGGACCCCGGATCAACCGGGCCCCCGGGCGCCAGCGCACGAAACCCGAAACAACTAGGCCGACTTCTTGATGAAGTAGTCCACGAGCTCCGACGTCGAGTTGTCCATCTCGACGTTGAAGTACTCGATGCGGCCCGTCAGGTAGTTGTAGAACCACACCGCCGGGATGGCGACGACGAGGCCGAGCGCGGTCTCGACGAGCGCTTCTGCGATACCGGCCGACACGGCGCCGATGCCGCCCGACCCTGTGGCCGCAATGCCCTGGAACGCGGTGATGATGCCGACGACCGTGCCGAGCAGTCCGACGAACGGCGCCGTCGCACCGATGGTGGCGAGGGCCGCGACGCCGCGCTTCAGGTCGGAGGCGGTCAGCGCGGTGGCGCGCTGGATCGCGCGGCGGACAGTGTCGACCATGTCCTCACGGCTGAGCGACGCGCCGCCCGTGTCGGTCTGGAACTGGTACTCGTTCAGACCGGCCAGGACGACCTTCGCGAGGTGGCTGTAGCGGTATTCCTTCTTCTGCGACAGCGCCACGGCTTCCTTCAGGCGGCCGTCCTTCAGGTGCTTGGCCACCTGCGGCGCGTACAGCTTGGACTGCTTACGGGCCTGCAGGAAGGTGTAGAAGCGCTCGATGGCCACGCCGAACGAGATCATCGACATGATGAACAAAACCCAGGCAATGGCCTTCGCGAAGAAGCCCATCTGCTGCCACATCTCAATGAGGTTCATGTCTCTCTATCCTCCAAAAACAACGTTACCTTGCGACCAAAAGGGCCTACTGCAGCGTAAAGTTAACCGTGACTGTCATGATGACCGGAACCGGCACGCCGTTGAGCAGCGTGGGCGTGAACACCCACTGCCGCACGGCATCGAGTGCCGCCTGGTCCAGCAACGGGATTGTACGCAGCACGCGCGCGTCGTTCACCTTGCCGTCAGGCCCGATCGTCGCTTCGATAATGACCACACCCTGCACGCGCGCGGACTGCGCGATGCTCGGGTAGACGGGCCTTACATCCTTGACCTTCGTCGGCGGACGGATGTTGCCTCCCACGCGGACCGGCGCCTGCGGTGGCGGCGGTGGCGGTGGCGCTTCCGGAAGCCCGCCGACGACGCCGCCGACGACGCCGCCCGGCACTCCGCCCTCGACGCCGCCCGCAACGCCACCTTCGGGCGCCACGAGGCCGGTCTCAGGCTTGATTTCCGACGGAGCCTGCACAGGCGCAGCCGCCGGATTGACATCCAACACGGGCTTGGGTGCCGCCGCCGCGGGTGGCGGCGGGGGTGGCGGGGGTGGCGGCGGGGGTGGCGGAGCCGCCACGAACGCCATCATCGCCGGCGGTGTCGGCAGGATGTCTGCCGCCATCAACGGGATGATTATCACAGCCC
>Ga0334722_10001179_pt1 | contig 33775 bp, 28 predicted proteins | sample C3_bottom_MG_FD_207210 | JGI IMG/M metagenome (GOLD analysis project Ga0334722, IMG submission 207210) | Sediment microbial communities from Yellowstone Lake, YNP, Wyoming, USA - C3_bottom | ecosystem: Environmental > Aquatic > Freshwater > Lake > Sediment | place: USA: Wyoming | collected... | reverse complement strand
GAACCGCGAAGCCGAAGATCCGCGCCATGAGACGGACAGTCTCGAGGCCCTACGGCAGTCGCGCGAAGGCATCGACCAGCACTCCTTCGAACCGGGCCCGGTCGAGCTGGATTCCGACCTCGGCGTTTGGCTGGCGGCCCGAGCGGGCGAGCCGTCGCGGATGGCCTTCACAGACGGTGCGGCCCCTGGCGGGTCCGTGAGTGATGTCGACCTCGACCAGGTACCTGGCCACCGCAACGAGATCCGGGATCGCCAGGTGAGCCACGGCCACCGCGTCGTGGATCGCCGCGGCCGGAGCGTCGTACCAGGCCCGCTCGCGGTCCAGCGCGAAGTCGACGAGCTCGGCGGCAATGAGGGCGGACGAACTTCCCGTCGCGCGGAGTCGCTCGGTGGAGGACCGGTCGAGCAGCGCCTGGTGGGTCACATCGAGACCCATCATCGTGATCGGAATCCCGGAGCGGAACACGATGTCGGCGGCCTCCGGATCGGCATAGATGTTGAACTCCGCGGAGACCGTCTTGTTCCCCTCCCCGATCGAGCCGCCCATGATCGAGAGGTGGGCGATCCGTTCTGCGAGCTCAGGGTGCAGCCGGAGCAGCATCGCGATGTTGGTCAGCGGGCCGACCGGCGCGATCGTCACGGGGCGCGGCGATTCTTCCAGGATCCGGGCAATCAGCGCGACGGCGCCCTCCGGTCGCGGCCCGACGGGCGACGGCGGCAGGACGACGTTCCCGATGCCGCTTTCGCCGTGGATCTCGGGTGCCCGGATGACATCACCGAGGAGCGCCCCGGCAGCGCCTTCACCGACGGGGATGTCGTTCCGCCCGTAGGCATGCAGGAGCCGGAGCGCGTTTTCGGTGCAGTGCCGGACATCGGCGTTGCCACCGACCGTGGTGACGGCCAGGAGTTCCAGTTCGGGCCGTGCAACCGCGAGGCCGATCGCGAGGGCGTCGTCCAGCCCGGGGTCCGTGTCCAGGATCAGAGGGAGCGGCCGCTCCTCGGTCCCGCAGGGCGCGCTGCGCGGCGTCGCGGGTGTCGCGTAGAACGTGGGGCGGGCGCCCGAGTCCTCGTCGCCGAACCTGGTCCGGCTCACGCGGTTAGCCCTGTTCGTACGGCTGGCCGGCCGATGCCGGGCCGCGGACGCGTCCGACCACGCCCGCCACCACGACGATCGTGACGACGTACGGAACGCTGTTGAGAAGCTGCGGCGCGACGCCGACACCGAGGATGGACAGCAGCGATTGGATCGTGTCGGCGAAGCCGAAGACGAGCGAGGCGAAGAACGCACCGACCGGGTGCCACGCCCCGAAGATCATCGCGGCGAGCCCGATGAAGCCCTTGCCGGCCGTCATCTGCATCTGGAAGCTGCCCGCGGTCGCGAGGGACAGGTACGAGCCTGCGAGGCCGGAGATCAACCCGGCGAAGATGAGGGCGCGGTAGCGGATCGCGAGCACGTTGATGCCCACGGTACCGGCCGCCGCGGGCTTCTCGCCGGAGGCGCGCAACCGGAGGCCCCAGCGGGTGCGGTAGATCATGTACGTCAGGACGATCACCAGGACGTAGCCGACATACACGTACGGCTTGGCCGAGAACAGGATGGGGCCGAGCACTGGCAGGTCGGACAGGAACGGCAGATTGAAGGGCTGCACCGAGGGCGGACTGTTGAGTTCCGTGTTGTGCTGCAGCACGCGCAGGAAGATGAAGTTGGTGATGCCCACGGCGCCGATGTTGATGACCGTGCCGGCGATGATCTGATTCACGTTGTGGCGGATGCCGAGCCACGCCAGCAGCAGGCCTGTGAGACCCGCGGCGGCCATGGCTGCCGTGATTCCGACGAGGGTGGCCAGCAGCACGTTGCCGGTTGCGATGAAGGCGACGCTGGACACGACGGACGCCGTGAACGCACCGATCAGCATCTTGCCCTCGAGGGCGATGTTGAACATGCCGCTGCGCTCGGACAGGATGCCCGCCATCGCCGCCATCGCGATCGGCGAGGCAAGCTCCAGGCTCCCACCGACGACGTTCGTCAGGATCGCGGGCTTGCCTCCCAGCAGGTCCGCAAGGAGCGCGGTGATCCAAGGTGCGATCAGGACCAGCAGCCAGCGACGCCATCGGAACGCCGCGCCCCGCAGGAACTGCAGGCCGGCGACGACTGCCGATGCGATGGCCGCCACGACCCACAGGATCCCGACCGAGGTCAGCAGGACCGCCGACTCGCCGCCCTGCTCGTGGATCCAGAACGAGAACTTGGCCGGGGTGTCCATGCCGCCGCTGGCAAAGTAGGCGGCGGCGAGCATGAGCACGACGAACGCCACGCCGCGGATGCGCGCATCGCGCAGCGCACGACGGGCGGCGAGGCCCTCGCCGGCGATCGGCTGGGCGGCTGCTGCTGCGGTCATGGGAGCTCCTCGATCTCGACGAGCTCGTCCGGGGTCGGCGCCGCCCCGGCTGGCGGCACGACCGGGATCTCGGTCGCCGGCTTGCCCTTGATCCGCCACATGCCTCGGATGAGCCCGGGCGCGGCGACGAACATGATCACTAGGGCGATGATGAAGAACAGCAGGTCGAACGGGATCCCGGACTGCACGCCCATCAGCTTCCCGCCGTTTGTCAGCGCCCCGAAGAGCAATGCCGCCATCACGACGCCGCTCGGACGCAGGCCGGCGAGCAACGCGAGCGCGATGGCGTTGAACCCGATGCCGCCCGACAGGTCCAGCGATAGCTGTCCAACGGTGCCGATGACCATGAACCCGCCGGCCATCCCGCACAGGGCGCCGGACAAGGCCATCGCGAGCATCATCGAGCCACCGGCGCTCATGCCGGCGTAGCGGGCGGCGGTGAGGTTGAAGCCAGCGGCCCGGAGCTCGAAGCCCTTCGTGGTCTTGAACAGCAGCCACGAGACGGCCACGGCCATGAGCAGCGCCACGACGAAGCCATAGTCGAGGCGGATGGCGGGCAGGCTGATGATGTTCGGCACGTCGACGATGGGGGCCAGGTTTTTCGAGACCGGCGAGGAGCTGCCGGCCGCGCGCAGGGACGGCGAGCGCAGGGCGAAGAAGACCACCAGCGCGGCGATGTAGTTCAGCATGATCGTGGTGATAACTTCATGGGCGCCGGTCCGCGCCTTGAGGAACCCGGGGATGAACCCCCACAATCCGCCCGCGACCGTGGCCGCCACGATTGCCCCGACGAGGATCACCGGGGACGTGACCTTGCCCGCCAGCCCGATCGCCACGATCGTCGCGGCCAGGGCGCCGAGGATCAGCTGGCCGTCGCCGCCGATGTTGAACATGCCGGCGCGGAACGAGATCGCGACCGCCAGGCCGGCGAAGATGAGCGGCATCGTCGCGACAAGCGTCTCGGTGATCGGCCGGATGGCCTTCGCGATGTCCGGCGCGTTGCCTGTCTGGAGCGCCGTCATGATGCGGCCCGGATCGCCGAACGCGCCGAACAGCATCGCGCCGTAGGCGTCCGCGACCCCGCCGAGCGCGCCAAGGATCGCGCCGATGGGGTCGGTGCCCAGCTGCGAGAGGTGGTCGAAGTCGGTGAGGAGGATGACGATCCCGCCGACCAGCAGGGCGGTGACGACCGACAGGATCGGCGTCGCGCTCGGGCGCAGCAGATCGCGCACGCGCTTCACGCGGCCAGTCCTCCCCCGAAGGACGCGCCGCCCATCAGCAGCCCGAGGTTCTCGTAGGTCGCGTCGTCGCCGGCGAGGATGCCCACGATCTTCCCGTCGAACATGACCACGATGCGGTCGCCAACGGCCAGCACCTCGTCCAGCTCGGTGCTGACGAGCAGGATTGCCGCGCCGGCGTCGCGCTGCTCGACGAGGCGGCGGTGGATGTACTCGATGGATCCGACGTCGAGGCCGCGGGTCGGCTGCGCGGCGACGACGAGCTGGACCGGAACCGAGAACTCGCGTGCGACGACGACCTTCTGTTGATTCCCGCCCGACAGGGAGCCGGCGAGCGTGTCGATCGATGGGGTTCGGATGTCGAAGTCCTTGACGCCCTTGGCGGCTCGCTCGCGGACAGCCTTGAGATCGAAGATGCCGTTCTTGCTGTACGGCTGCTTGTGGTAGCTGTCCAGGATGTAGTTCTCGGCGACAGTCATCGGGTTGATGAGCCCATCGCGGCCGCGGTCCTCGGGGATGTGGGCGACGCCGAGATCCGAGACGTGTCGGGGGCTCGCATTTTCCGTGTGATGCCCGCCGATCGTGATCTGGCCCGAATCGATGGCACGAAGGCCCGTGATGGCCTCCACGAGCTCGGTCTGGCCATTGCCCTGGACCCCCGCGATGACGACGATCTCGCCGGCGCGCACCTCGAGGTCGACGCCCTTGACCGCCATCTCCAGGCGGTCATCCCGGACCTGCAGGTTCTCGATGTGGAGCACGACGTCACCCGGCGTGGCGGGGCCCTTGGGCACGATCAGCTCGACATCGCGGCCGACCATGAGATTAGCCAGCTGCTGGCGCGTCGCGGTCTTCGGATCCGCCGTGCCCGCTACCCGCCCGCGGCGGAGCACGACGATGTCGTCGGCGACCTCGAGGACCTCGTTCAGCTTGTGGGTGATGAAGATCACCGTCGTCCCGGTCGCCGCGAGCGACCGGATGATCGAGAAGAGCTCCTCGGTCTCGTACGGCGTCAGGACTGCGCTTGGCTCGTCCAGCACGAGGATGTCGCTGTGCCGATAGAGCGCCTTCAGGATCTCGACGCGCTGCCGGACGCCGACCGGAAGATTCTCGATCTTGGCGTCGGGATTGACGTCGAGCCTGTACTGCTCCGAGAGCTCGACGATGCGCTTGCGCGCCGCGGCTCGATCGAAGGTGTGAAGGAAGCCCGTGACCGTCTCCGCGCCGAGGGCGACGGCTTCGACGACGTCGAAGACCGGCACGAGCATGAAGTGCTGGTGGACCATCCCGACGCCCGCGTGAATGGCGGCGACTGGGTCGCTGAAGACCTTCTCCTCGCCGTCGATGAAGATCTGGCCGGAGTCCGGCTTGTACAGGCCGGACAGGATGTTCATGAGGGTCGTCTTGCCCGCGCCGTTCTCGCCGAGCATGCCGAGGACCTTGCCGCGGTCGGCCGAGATCGAGATCTTGTCGTTGGCGAGCACGCCTGGGAACTGCTTCGTGATGTCGCGCAACTCGAGCCGCATTGGGTGAGCCTCGAGATGTGTCTGGCGTTGGGAGGATGTAGACCGCCCCCGGTCCGCGGTGCGGGCCGGGGGCGGTCGTGGAGTTCGGGTGGTTTCGTTCCCGAGCGAACTAGCAGCCGCGCCCGAGGAAGGTGCAGACCTTGACGCTGCCGTCGGCGAGGGCCGCCTTCAGCGCGTCAAGCTCGCCCTTGAGCTCCGCGGAGATCTGGCTGTCGTAGTCGTGGTACGGCGAGAGCAGCACGCCGCCGTTGGCGATGGTGCCGGAGTAGTCCGTGCCGCCAAGGTAGCCCCCGGCGACCTGGTTGAAGAAGTCGAGCACGGACACGTCGATGGCCTTCTGGGCCGAGGTCAACAGGGCCGCGTTTGTCGGCGGGCCGATGCTGATGTACTGGTCAGTGTCCACGCCGATGGCCCACTTGCCGGCCTCTTGCATGGCCTTGATGGACCCGTTGCCGGTTGCCCCGGCGACGGGGTGGACGATGTCCACGCCCTGGTCGAGCAGCGTCTTGGCGAGCTGCTCGCCCTTGGCCGGGTCGCCCCACGTGTCGTTGCCGCCGCTGCCGCCCACGAACGCTCCCGTCGTGCTCGGATCGGCGAGCGAGCCGTCCCAGCCGAGCAGCGTGACCTGCTTGCCCATCTGCTTGTTGTAGTAGCTAATGCCCGCGTACAGGCCGTCCATGAAACGGGTGACGCCCGGGAAGGCGAGGCCGCCATAGGTACCGATCTTGCCGGACTTGCTCCAACCGGCCGCGAGGTAGCCCGCGAGCATCGAGGCCTGGTCGACCTGGTAGTCGAGGCCCGTGAAGTTGGCCGGCTGCGGGGTGTCATCCGCGTTGCCGCAGGCGAAGTCCGGGCCACACGTGTTCCAGGCCGTGTCGACCTGCGCGAACGCGATGGTCGGGTTGGCCGCGGCGGCGTCCGCGGTCGCCTGCGACTGGAGGAAGCCGACCGTGACGATGGCCTGGCAGCCCTGGTCGACCAGCGTCTGGATGTTGTTCGCGTAGTCGGTCGCGCCCTGGGCCTCGCTGAAGTGCGTATCGAAGCCAGCCGCCGCGGCGTCCTCGAGGCCCTTCTTGGCGAGGTCGTTGAAGCCCTTGTCGCCCAGGCCGCCGGTGTCGAACGCCACGCACGCAACGGCCTTGGGGGCCTCGGTCGCAGGGGCCTCGGTGACGGGCGCCTCTGTGGCGGGCGCGGTCGTGGCCGCCGGCTCCGTGGGCGCCGTCGAGGCGCCGCCGCCGCATGCGGCAAAGGCGATGACTGCACTGGCGCCGAGCGCCATGAGTCGTACTGGAATTCGCAACGTGGTCTCCTCCTCGTGTGCCCGGCCATTCAGGAACGGCGGGTCTTCCGGCGGAGGATACGCTACGCGAATGCAACCCGTCGATGGTCTCCACCTCGCCGCGGGACCAGTCCGAGGCCGCGCCGCCCGGGAGGATCGAGAACTCGTTGCCGAACACCTGGACCTCGAGGCCGGCCGCCTCGGCTTCCCCGTCCTCGACGATGCCCAGATCGCGGACGTGCTCCGGCGTGCCCGTCGGATCGCCGTGATCGGGGCATCGGCCGATCCGGGCCGCCCGTCGCATGGCGTACTCGTCGGCCTCATCGCCGCGGGATACGACGTCGTCCCGGTGAACCCGTCCGAGGACCGGATCGAAGGGCTGAGCTGCTTTCCAACGCTGGGGGCGGCCGTCGAGGCGACCGGCCCCTTCGACATCGTGGACGTCTTCCGCCGCCGGGCAGCCTGTCCCGAACACGCCCGCGAGGCCGTGGCGACCGGCGCCCGCTGCTTCTGGCTCCAGCTGGGCCTGGTCAGCCGGGAGGCGGCCCGCATCGCCCACGAGGGCGGCCTGGCGGTGGTCATGGACCGCTGCACCGAGATCGAGCTCGGGCGGATCGGGCGAGGCTGACGCGACGTGAGCGGCGGCCCGCATCCCCTCGGCGCGCTTCTTCCGCATGACGCAGCCAGCCTTGCCGAGGTCTGGATTCCGGTCGGGGCACCGGGCTTCACAGGCAGCGAGAAGGCCCGCCGGCGCGAGTTGCTCGACGGCCGGTTCGGAACGGACGGCTGGCGCCCGGCGCACATCGTGCGGGGCCGCATCGTGCCGGTGGCCGAGGCGATCGTGGAATACGAGATGTCGTATGCCGCCTTCCTCCGCGACCGCCGGCCGCTCGTGGCGTTTCTCGCCAGCTCGTGCGGCAACGTCTACGACGAACGGGTCGCGAACGTCCACGACGACGAGTACATCCAGCCGAACACGAGCTCCAACCACTACCAGGACATCGCCGTGCGACGGGTCATCGCCGCGCTCGCGGATGACCCTGGGTGGCCGGAGGTCCAGCCGACCGAACCGGGCGACGCCGACCTCCTGGACCTCGACACCGGCCTGACCCATCGCGTGCCGCGCGCCTACGGCTTCCGCGGCCCTCACCTGCTCCAGGTTCGTGCGCCCGACTCGCTCGGGTACGCGCTGAGTCCGGCCGTCGTGCCGGTCCACGACCCCGCACTCATCACGACCCTCCCGGCCCGGACCGAGTGGTACCACCTCGAGGGCTGCGCCCACCTTTCGGTCGAGGCGTTCTGGCAGATGAGCAAGGTCATCGAAGTCCGCTACGACCGGTTCCTCTCCCTGGGCCCAGGCCGAGCGGATCCCCTGGCCGGCCTGTGATCGTGCCCGCCGGCGCTGGGACGCCGATCGAGACCCTCCTCGTCGGGCCGATCAGCCGCGACCGCTACATCCAGACGGGCGAGGAGCTGCCCGGTGGGGGCGCCCTGAACGTGGCGTGGCACTGGCGGCAGCTCGGACGGCCGTTCCTGTTCCTGACCCGGCTCGGCGAGCAGGACGCGGGTCCCGCCCTGGACCTGCTCGAGCGGACCGGGATCGCCCATTCGGCCGATTCGATCGTCGCCCCGGGTCGATCCGCGGCCATCGACATCGTCATCGAGGACGACCGCCAGCCGTACATGGATCACTTCGTGGAGGGCGTCTGGGCGGGCTTCCAGCTAACGCCCGGCGAGGAGCGACTCCTCGACGGTGCGCGTCGTCTGCACGCCGTGCTGGTGGAGGGTGCCATCGCCGAGCTCGAGCGCCTTGCCGCGGCGGGGCGCCTGCGGGGCATCGAGGTCGCGGCCGACTTCCTCAGCTTTCGTCACTACACCCTCGAGCGGTTCGCCCGGACCATGGGCCACGTAAACGTCGGGTTCGTCGGCTGGCCGGGAGCACCCGACGACCCGACGATCGTCCGCCTGCGCGAGGTCGCCTTCGACCTTGGGCGCCTGGTCGTGGTCACCATGGGCGCCCGATCCGTGCACGTATTCGATGGGCGCGGAAGGCCATGGGAAGCGGTGATCCCGGTCGAGGCCGTGCCGGTCGCCGGCACGACCCTGGGCTGCGGGGACGCGTTCATCGCCCACTGCCTCGACGAGCTGTGGCGCAGCGGTGACGTCGAGCTCGCGGTCCAGCGGGGCAAGGTCGGTGGCGCGCTCACGACCGAATGGCAGCGGCCCCTGCCCGACGATGTCTACGCCGAGGAAGTCTCGATCCGATCCTGAACCAGGCCATCGAGGAGGACACCATGCCCCAGATCCACCTGCACGCCGAGCCCGGCGACTACGCCCCGGTCGTTCTCCTGCCAGGCGACCCCAACCGCGCCACCCGGATCGCCGCCCGATTCGACGGCGGCCTCGACGCGAGCCGGCTCGTGACTTCGCATCGCGGCCTGCTCGGCTACACGGGTTCGGTGGACGGCGTCCCGGTCTCGGTGCAGACGACCATGATGGGCACGCCGACGACATCGATCGTCGTAGAGGAGCTGCTGATGCTCGGCGCGACCACATTTCTCCGCGTCGGCACGTGCGGGGGCTTCGGACGGCTCGGCATCGGCGACGTGGTCGTAGCCCTCGCGGCGGCATCTGCCTCTGGCATCGGCGCCCAGTTCGGTGGGCACGAGCCGACGGCGCCGACAGCGGACTTCGACGTCGCCCAGGCCCTGGCCGCGGCGAGTCGGGCTGTTGGGCTCGTCACGCACGTGGGGCCGATCGTGACTTCGGATGTCTTCTACGACCCGCATCCGGACGGCGCGGTCCGCTGGGGCCGGCGCGGCTACCTCGCCGCCGAGATGGAGGCCGCGGCGCTCTTCCTGATCGCCATGCGGGAGCGTGCCAAGGGACGGCCGGTCCGCGCCGGCGCGATCCTGACCGTGTCGGATGTCGTCGCCGACCCGGCCACTTCGCAGGACGCCCGGGCGAGAGGCGACGAGGCCTGGTTCCGGCCGCCCGAGGACGAGGTGACCCGGCGGGTGGACCTCACGATCGGCGCCGCACTGTCGGCCGCCGCGGTCCTCGGGCGCGGCTGAGGTCGCCTGACCCTGTGCCAGGCGCGGGGCGCGGGCGACGGCACGGCGCGCCGCGGTTACGCGACGTGGGACAAGCCGAGCGCGAAGTCCTCGAGGAGGTCCTCGACGTCCTCGCAGCCGACCGATACCCGGATGATCCCGCCGCGCTTGGGCTGCGGATACACCAGGGTGTGGATGTCGCCGAGGCTCACGCCGATATCGCACAGGCGCAGGTGGTCGGTGAAGGCGGCCATCCCCTCCACGCCGCCGCGGGCCTGGAATGTCAGCATCGCGCCGCCGGGTCCGTCGATCAGCCGGCGGGCAACCTCGTGGTCGGGGTGCGACGCCAGGCCGGGATAGCGGACCCAGTCCACGTTGGGCTGGCGCTCGAGGTACTCGGCGAGCCGGTTGGCGTTCGCGGACGCTGTCCGCGACCGGAGTGGCAGGGTCCGGATCCCGCGCATGACCAGCCAGCTGGAGAAGGGGCTGGCGGCCTGCCCGAGAGTGTCGGTCTGCTTCCGGATCGGGTCGAGCAGGCGCTTCGGCCCGGATACCACCCCCGAGACCGCGTCACCGTGGCCGGACAGGTACTTCGTGGCGGCGTGGAGGACTAGATCGGCGCCGTGCTCGAGGGGCCGGAGGAGCGCCGGGCCGAGGAACGTGTTGTCGGCGATCACGATGAGGCCGTGGCGGCGGCCGATCGCGGCCAAGACCTCGATGTCCGGCACGCGCAGGCGCGGGTTCGACGACGTCTCGAAGAACAGGATCCTCGTGGCGGCCGTGATGGCGGCCTCCACGGCGGCCGCATCGGTCGGGTCGACAGCGGTGACCCCGATGCCGCGTCGCGGGAAGTCCTCCCCGAGGAGGACCTGCGTGATCGCGAACAGCTCGTCGCCCACCACGACGTGGTCACCCGACCCGAGGTGGGCGAGCAGCGTCGCTGAAACGGACGCCATGCCCGACGAGGACACGACCGCATCCTCCGCGCCCTCGAGCGCTGCAACCTTCTCCTCGAGCGCCCTGTTGGTCGGGTTGCTCGTCCGGGAGTAGAAGTAGACGCCGGGCTCCCAGGCCAGGGCACGATCGACCGCGTCCTCCTTGTCGGCCGCGGAGTCGAACGAGAACGTCGAGGTCGCGTAGATCGGCGGCTTGTGCGCTCGAGTCGTTGGGTCGGGCCGCTCGCCGGCGTGGATCGCCCGCGTCGCGAAACCGCGGCCATTCGTTCGTTCGCGCGTCAAGCCGGCACCGCGAATCCGCCAACGAAGAGGGCGGCGCCGGCGGCCGCGATCAACGCGCCGTTGCGGGCCTGGCGGCGAAGCACCTGCATGGCAACCGATGCCCCGGTTGCTCCATCGTCGCGGAGGCCGCCGCGCCATCGCTCGTAGCGTGCAACGTTCGCGTCCTGTTCGCGGAGCGCCTGGTAGCGCGCCCACGGACCGCGGGCGCGGGCCACGCCGATGACGATCAGGCCCGCTCCGGCCGCCCAGAGGACGAGGTTGAGCACACCCATCAGGCGCTACCCCCCTCGGTGAGGCGGGCCCGGAGCGCGGCCTGCACTGCCGCGGCGTCCGCCTGGCCGCGGGTCTCCTTCATGACCTGCCCGACGAGGAACCCGATCGCCTGGGCCTTCCCGGCTCGGACATCCGCGGCGGCGGCCGGGTTGGCGAGGACGACCGCGTCGACGATGGCGCCGAGAGCGGCCGCGTCGGAAATCTGGCGAAGGCCGCGCGATTCGACGATCCCTTCCACGGGCTCGCCAGACACGAGGTGCGCCTCGAAGACTTCCTTGCCATTCGCGCGCGAGATCGTCCCGTCCGAAACCATGCGAATGAGTCGCGCAAGCTCACCGGGGTCCGCGCGCAGACTCGACGCGGGCGCCGTCGCGTTTCGAACTCGGAGGTACTCGCCGGTGATCCAGTTGGCGACGGTCTTCGCGTCATTGCCGCGACCGGCCGCGAGAGTGGCCTCGAACACGCGCCCCGCGTCGAAATCCACCACCAGCACGCCGGCGTCATACGCGGACAAACCGAGTTCCGCCTCGTAGCGGGCGCGCCGATCGGACGGCAACTCCGGGAGCGCGGCGGCGACCGCGGCCAGCCACGCCGGGTCCACTCGGAGCGGCGGGAGATCCGGCTCAGGGAAGTACCGGTAGTCGTCCGAGGTTTCCTTTGCCCGCATGCGATAGGTCTCACCCCGCTCGTCCGACCAGCCGCGCGTCTCCATGACAAGCTCGTCGCCCGCGTCGAGGATCCCTGCCTGGCGCTCGATCTCGAAGTTGACCGCGCGCTCCACGGACCGGAACGAGTTCATGTTCTTGACCTCGACCCTGGTGCCAAAGGCGTCGGCCCCGCGCGGGCGAAGCGAGACATTGGCTTCCACCCGCATCTGGCCACGCTCCATGTCCGCATCGGAGGCGCCGATCGAGCGCAGGAGCAGCTGGAGCTCCTCGGCGTAGCGACGCGCCTGTTCGGCGGTGCGCACGTCGGGTTCGGTCACGATCTCCATGAGTGGCGTTCCCGAGCGGTTGAAGTCCACCAGGCTTATCTGCTCCCCGTCCGGTCCAGGCGCATGCACGAGCTTGGCCGTGTCCTCTTCGAGGTGCGCGCGGGTGATCCGGATCCGGAATGGCCCGCCGCTGGTGGCCACCGTGAGCGACCCGCCTGCAGCGAGCGGCAGATCGTACTGGCTGATCTGGTAGCCCTTGGGCAGGTCAGGGTAGAAGTAGTTCTTGCGGTCCCATCGGGTGGCTTCGGGGGTTCGTGCTCCGAGGGCCGCGCCCGTCCCGAGGACCAGCTCCACCGCACGCCGGTTGATGACCGGGAGGGCGCCGGGAAGACCCAGGCACACGGGACAGGTGTGGGTGTTGGGCGGAGCGCCGTCGTAGGCGGTCGAGCAGCCGCAGAACATCTTCGAGGCCGTCCGGAGCTGGCAGTGCACTTCGATCCCGATCACGGCTTCGTATCGGTCGAGGGTGGGGATTGTCGTCATCGAGGCCACGGCCGCAGTTTGGCACAGGCCCCCGCCGACGCGCATCGGGCCCCGCCCCCGGAACCGATGAGCTGCCGGCTCGTCAGCCCCCGATCGCGAGCGCGACCGCCTCGGGCTGTGACAAGGCCCCTCCTGCCGCCCAATTGGCCTCGTAGTCGGCGGCCGGCATCGAGCCCCGCAGCCGCTCGATGAACCCCTCGAGCTCGGGCACCTCGTCGAACGCCATCTGCTGGCCGGTGGCCTCCCGGATCGCCGTCGCGGCGCCCAGGAGGCGTGCGGCCCGTGGCCCCTGACCGCGTTCGATGGCCACGTAGGCGAAATTCTCGAACTGATTAGCCACAGCGCCGCGGTGACCGAGGTGGACCCAGCCCCCGATCGTTTCGCGGTAGACCGCCTCGGCTTCGTCCAGACGGCCACCGCGACGCAGGGCGTGAGCCATGTCGCTCCGGGCCACGAGTGCAAACCGCTCGTCGCCGAGCTGGGTTGACCCGGCGATCGCCGCGGCGAACCTCACGACCGCCTCGTCCGTCATGCCGGCGTGTCCATGTGCCCGACCATGGGCAATGGCGACGGCCGCGATAGTGGACGGGCTGCCCGACTGCCGGGCCGCCGCCTCGGCCCGTTGCAGGAGCGCTTCGCCGCCAGCCGGATCGGCCGGGGAAATCGTTGCCCCCGCGAACCCCGCCGACAGGGCGAGGACCCACAAGGTCCCGCTCCGATCGGCGAGGTCAATCGCCTCCTCGAAGAGGGCACGGATCGCGCCGCCGCCGGTGAAGACGGTCGAGATGACCTTCCCTGCGAGCGATAGGAGGAGCGCTTCCACGTCCTCGTTGGCCCGCGCCAGGACAAGCGCTTCATCCGCCCAGCCGAGGCCCAGCTGCGCCCTCCCGGATGCAGCCCAGACCCACGCCGCTCCGCCGAGCAGCCGGGCGGCCTGGACCTGGTCCGCGGGCTCGGCATCGGCCACGCCGACCGTTCGAGCGCGCGCGATCTCGATCGCGGCAATCGTTCGGGCCTCGGCCTCGGCGGAGGCGACCCGGACCGACCAGTAGGCGAGGAGCGCGGTCGCCATCCGGACGGCTTCCCAGGGCGACGCCTCGAGGCCCCACTCCAGCGCGGCCCCGAGATTTTCCGCGTCGGCGTCAAGCCGGTCCAGCCAGTCCGCGATCGCAGGCCCGCGGAGCTCGGGCTCAGCCGCAGCCGCGAGGTCCGCGAACGCGGCGAAGTGGCGATCAGCGAGCGCCGCTACCTCGCCGGCCTCGATAAGCTTCTCGCGCGCGTACTGGCGGATGGTCTCGAGCATCCGGTAGCGGGTCGTCGCCCCGCGATCGACGATGACGAGCGATCGATCGACGAGCCGGGTGAGGTGGTCGATGAGATCCACCCGGTCGAGCGGCTCGTCGCCATCGCCCACGATCCGTGCGGCAGCCGTCGCCGTCCAGCCCCCGGAGAAGATGGACAGACGGCGCAGCAGTCGCTTGTCCTCGTCGGTCAGGAGGTCCCAGCTCCAGTCGATGAGGGCATGAAGCGTCTGCTGGCGCGGGACGGCGGTACGCCGCCCGCCGGCCAAGAGCCGGAACCGGTCGCCAAGGCGGAGGGCGATGTCCTCGGTTGACATCACCGAGACCCGGGCGGCGGCAAGTTCGAGCGCGAGCGGGATGCCGTCGAGGCGCCGGCAGATCTCGGCCACGGCGCCCACGTTCGACAGTCCCAGGCTGAATCCAGGGTCGACCGCGGTCGCCCGTTCCGTGAACAGCCGGACGGCCTCGGTGGACGCCGCTGCCTCCAGGTCCATCGAGGTCGCCGCGGTCTCGCCAGATCGAGTCGCAGGGATGGACGGGCACGACAGCGACAGGAGCTGCAGGACGGACTCGCCCGCGATCGCCAGCGCCTCGCGGCTCGTCGTCAGGATCCGCAGACGGGGCGCGGCACCGAGCAATCGCTCCGCGACGCCCGCAACACCATCCACGAGGTGCTCGGCGTTGTCCAGCAGCAGGAGCAGCTCCTTGTCCGCGAGGAACGTTGTCACGATCTGCATCGAGGGCACGCCGGGCACCTCCGGCACGCCCAGGGCCCGTGCCACCTCCGCCGCGATCTGCGAGGGATCGCCGAGTGGCGCGAGCTCCGCGACCCAGACGCCGTCGGGGAAGCCGTCCGCGAGCCGACCCGCGACCTCGATCATGAGCCGCGTCTTGCCGGTCCCGCCCGTCCCGATGAGGGTGACCAGCCGGTGGCGACCGACGAGCGTCTCGAGCTCGGCCAGCTCCCGCTCGCGGCCCACGAAAGATGTCAGCTGGACCGGCAGGTTGGACCGTCGCGTGCTGAGCGAGCGTAGCGGCGGGAACGAGCGAGGAAGGTCGTCCACCACGACCTGGTAGACCTGTTCCGGCCGGTCGATGTCGCGCAGGCGATGCGAACCGAGGTCGATCAGGTCGACCCCCGGAGGAAGTTCGTCCTCGGCGAGGGCTGCGGCGACCGCCGAGGCGATGATCTGACCGCCGTGGCCGATCGAGAGGATCCGCGCAACCCGGTTGAGCGCCGGGCCGAAGTAGTCGCCGTCGCGAGCCTCGGCCGCGCCGGCGTGGACTGCCATCCGAACCTTGAGTGGACCGGTCGCGCCCCAGGCCGCGTCCCGCAGCGAACGCTGCGCTTCAATCGCCGCCGACACCGCGGCGGCGGGACCGTCGAATACGGCGAGGATGCCGTCCCCGGTCGTCTTGACGACCGTGCCGCCGGCCTCGATCGACGCGCGGAGAATGCGGTCGTGGATCGCCAGGGCGGCACCCATGGCCGCCGCATGCTCCTCCCACAGCCGGGTGCTGCCCTCGATGTCCGTGAACAGGAAGGCCGACAGCGCGGAGTCGGCGCTGCCACGGCTACGCGCTGCGATCGGGCTGAGCGGCTCGATCAACATCGGTTAGCCTGCCGCCCCGCTGCGCTCGAGGCGACAGCGCTCGACGAAGCGCCCGATCCGGAGGAGAGCCTCCTCGAGCTGCTCGTAGCTGGTCGCGTAGCAGGCCCGGACGTGACCCTCGCCGGAGGGTCCGAACGCGCCGCCGGGAACGACAGCGACGTGCTCCTCCTCGAGCAGGCGCTGGGCAAAGGTCTCCGAATCGAGGCCGGTCGAAGTGATCCGCGGGAAGGCGTAGAACGCCCCACGGGGCTCGAATGTCTCGAGGCCCATTGCATTGAAGCCGTCGACCACGAGACGGCGGCGGCGGTCGTACTCGGCGCGCATGCGCTCGACATCGGGCTCGCCGTCGACCAGGGCCACGAGCGCCGCGTCCTGGGCCATCGTCGGCGCCGACATGATCCCGTACTGGTGGACCTTCACGATACCTTCGAGAATCGCCGCCGGAGCCGCCAGCCAGCCGACCCGCCAGCCGGTCATGGCATATGCCTTCGAGAAGCCGCCCATGAGGATCGTCCGCTCGCGCATCCCGGGCAGGGATGAAAACGCCCGATGCGTGTATGAGCCGTACGCCAGTCGGTCGTAGATCTCGTCGCTGTAGACGAGGAGGTCGTGATGAGCGGCGATCCGGGCCAGCTCGTCCTGGATCCCGGGCGTCAGGACCGCCCCGGTCGGATTGCACGGGTAGCCGAGGAAGAGAGCCTTCGTCCGGGGCGTGATGGCCGCCTCGACGGCCGCCGGATCCAGCGCAAAGTCGTCCTCGAAGCGCGTGCGAACGTGGACTGCGGTGCCGCCGGCGAAGACGATCGCCGGCACATACGAGACGTACGACGGTTCGTGGAGGATCACCTCATCGCCCGGGTCGCAGGTCGCGCGCAGCGCCAGGTCGACCGCTTCCGACGCGCCGACCGTGATCAGGAGCTCCCTCGCCGGGTCATAGGCGACCCCGTACCGACGCTCGAGGTGGGCGCTGAGCGCCCGGCGCAGCTCCAGCGTTCCGTAGTTCGAGGTGTAGTGGGTGCGGCCCTCGCGGAGCGACTCGACGCCCGCCTCGACGATGTGGCGGGGCGTGTCGAAGTCGGGCTCCCCCACTCCGAGGCTAATGACATCCGTCATCGTCGCCAGGATGTCGAAGAACCTCCGGATCCCCGACGGCGGCACGGCCCGGACGCGAGCGGCCAGGGCTCGGTCGGCGATCGGTGTTCGGACGTCGAGTTTCATCGCGCCACAGGGTACGACGGGAAGCGCCGTGCTAACGCCAGGGCCGCCGCCGCGTTCTCGCGGCGGCGTGCCGCGTCGTCCGATGCGAGGGTCGAATCGATGAGCCGGGCGACCTCCGCCATCTCGATTGGTCCGAGCCCGCGCTCCGCGACCGTTGACGTCCCGAAACGCAGCCCGGACGGCGCGTCCGGCGTGCCCGGATCGAACGGGATCATGTTCCGATTGGCCAGGATGCCGACGGCCTCGAGCGCGCGTTCCGCCACGTCGCCCGTCGTGCCGCGGGCCCGGATGTCCACGAGGACGAGGTGTGTGTCCGTTCCCCCGCTGACCAGGCGGTGGCCGAGCGCCGCGAGCTCCGCCCCCAGCGCCTGGGCATCTTCGGCGATCAGGCGCTGGACGGCGCGGAACCAGGCCCCCGCCGCGATCCGGAAGCAGACGGCCTTGGCCGCGATGCGCGAGAAGTCCGGGGCACCCTGGGTTCCCGGGAAGATCGCCCGATCCACTTTCCGGGCGAACGGTGCCCGGCTCAGGATGACGCCCCCGTGCGGACCGAGCAGCGTCTTGTAGGTCGTGAACGTCACGAAGTCGGCATGCGGCACCGGGCTGGGCAGCAATCCCCCGGCCACGAGCCCGGCGACGTGGGCCATGTCGACGAGGAAGTGCGCGTCAACTTCCCGCGCGATCTCCGCGAAGGCCTCGTAGTCGATGGCCCGGGGATAAGCGCTTCCTCCAGCGATGATCAGCCGCGGCCGATGACGACGGGCGAGATCGCGTACTTCGTCCAGATCGACCTGCTCGGTGTCCCGCCGGACGCCGTAATGCTCGAAGCGGTAGATCCGCCCGGTGATCGAGGCCGGGTCCCCGTGGGACAGGTGGCCGCCATCGGCGAGGCGCATGGCAAGGACCGGATCGCCGGGCGCGAGGACCGCCTGGTAGACGCCGAGGTTCGCATTGACGCCCGAATGCGGCTGGACGTTCGCATGGTCGGCTCCGAAGAGCGCCTTCGCCCGCTCGATCGCGAGCGCTTCGACACCGTCCACCCAGGCGGTGCCGCGGTGGTAGCGCCGTCCTGGGTAGCCCTCGCCGGTCTTGTTGGACACGACGGAGCCGAGAGCCTCGAGGACGGCGGCCGGCGCCGAGCTCTCCGAGGCGATGAGGTCGATCGTGTCTGCCTGGCGACCCGAGTCGCCGGCAAGGAGCGCGGCGATGTCGGGGTCGGTCGCCTCGAGGTGGGCGCCGAGGATCGCGGCGTCGGCGCGAGGGTCGGTAAGCGGGTTGGCGCCCACTTCCCGGATCAGCCGGATGCGGCCAGGAGGGCCGCCCGGTCTGCCGGCGTCGGCCCGTGCGCACCGTCGGCGTCGACGAGGGCCGTCGGCTCCTGGCCCTTCCAGGTCGCCCCCGCCGTCAGCCCTTCGAAGGCACGTCCGGCGCGGAACAGCATCAGCTCGCTCCAGGCAGGTCCGATGAGCTGGAGCCCGACCGGCAGGCCTTCCGACAGCCCGCACGGGACGGAGATTCCCGGCAGCCCGGCCATGTTCACCGGCAGCGTGCAGGCATCTGAGAGGTACATCGAGACCGGGTCGGACGTCTTCGCCCCGAACCGGAAGGCGACGGAGGGCGAGGTCGGGGCGACGAGGGCGTCGATTCCGGAGGCGAAGACCTCGTCGAAGTCGCGCTTGATGAGGGTCCGGACCTTTTGCGCCTTGAGATAGAACGCGTCGTAGTAGCCGGCAGACAGGGCGTACGTCCCGAGCATGATCCGGCGCTTCACCTCGGCCCCGAAGCCCTCGCCTCGCGTCGCGAGGTAGTCGGCGATGAAATCGGCGCCATCCAGGCGACGGGACAGCCCGTAGCGGACGCCGTCGTACCGCGCGAGGTTGGCCGAGGCCTCCGCCGGCGCCACGATGTAATAGGTCGCGAGGCCGTAGTCGGTGTGCGGCAGGCTGACGTCCTCGACGACTGCCCCGGCGTCCTCCAGGAACGCCACGCCCTCCCGGATCCGCCGCTCGACATCGGGGTCCATACCGGCCACGAAATACTCGCGCGGCAGTCCCAGGCGTTTGCCGCGCAGCCATGCAACTGCCTCATCGTCGGACTCGGGAAGGTGCAGGAGCTCGTCCGGCACCGGGATCGGCGCAGACGTGGAGTCACGCTCGTCCCGGCCGACGACGGCGTGGAGCAGGGCGGCGGCATCGCGGGCATCCCGCGCGAACGGCCCGATCTGATCGAGCGAGGACGCGAACGCCACGATTCCGTACCGGCTGACCCGGCCGTAGGTGGGTTTCATGCCCACGATCCCGCACAGGGCGGCAGGCTGGCGGATGGAACCGCCGGTATCCGTCCCGAGCGACAGCGGGACATGATGGGCGGCGACGGCCGCCGCCGAGCCGCCGCTGCTGCCGCCGGGTACGGTGTCCAGGTCCCACGGGTTGCTGACGGGTCCATACGCCGAGTACTCGTTCGACGATCCCATCGCGAACTCGTCCATGTTCGTCTTCCCGATGAAGACCGCTCCGGCTTCGCGGAGCCGGCCGGTGATGTGGGCGTCGTACGGGGCTCGATAGCCCTCAAGGATCCGCGATCCGGCCGTGCACTGGCCGCCCTCGACCGAGATGAGGTCCTTCAGACCGACCGGGATGCCGTGGAGTGGATGGAGCGTTCCGAGCACCGCCGGTGCCTCTGCACGAGCACGCTTCAGGACGGCGTCCGCCGCGTCGGCCTGGGCGAGAGCTCCCGCCCGGTCGATCAACAGCCACGCGTTCAGGGCGTGGTTCTGGCGCTCCGCGCGTTCCAGGTGGGCAAGGGCCAGGTCCCGCGCGCTGACGGTCCCCGCTCGCAGCGCGGCCGCCATCTCGTGGGCAAGGAGACCCGTAAGGTCGGACGTCATCGACGTGCGCCGTGGTCGGCCACTCAGGTCGCCTCGCCGCCCAGGATCGGCGGCACGACGATGAATGTCCCCTCGCTCTTCGGGGCATTCGCGAGGACCGCCGCCTGGGGCAAGGAGGGAGTGACGATATCGTCGCGGAGGATGTTCTCCAGCTCGATGGTCTGGGCTGTCGGCGGGATGGCGTCCGTGTCCAGCTCGGCCAGCTTCATGTACTGGTCGAGGATGTGGTTGAGCTGGCCCTGGAGTCGATCGAGCTCGTCCGGCGACATGCCGAGGCGGGCGAGGTACGCGACGTGCTCAACATCCGCGCGGGACAGTCCGGCCATCGCCCGATGATAGCGGAGCCCTCCGGTCCGGCGGCTACGATGCCAGGGTGACCGCCGCGACGATCCGGCCGATGCTACCCGTCGACGTGGAGCCAGCCACGGACGCCATCCTTCGCGCGGATTGGGGCGACCGACGCTCGTGGTTCGAGTTCGCGACCACGCAACCCGAGTGCCACCCGGTCGTCGCCGAGGCCGATGGCCGCGTCGTCGGCACCGGCGTCGGCACCGCCAATGGCACGGTTGGGTGGGTCGGCACGATCTGGGTCGAGCCGGCGTTCCGGGGCGCAGGGCTTGGGCGTGCGTTGACCCAGGAGGTCATCGACGGCCTGGAGGCCGCCGGGTGCCGGACGCTCCTCCTCGTCGCGACGGATGAGGGTCTGCCCCTCTATGAGCGGATGGGCTTTGCGCTCCAGACGCGATACCGGATCCTCGAGGCTTCGGGGGTTCGTGCAGGGGCGGCCGGGGAGACGCGTGTCCGTGCCTTCGAGGCCAGGAACCTCGAGACGATGCTCGAGCTTGATCGCCTCGCCACCGGCGAGGACCGTGGGCACGTCATCCGGCGCTTCGCCGCTGCCGACAGCACGAAGGTGCTGGAGGTCGACGGTGCCGTTCGTGGGTACGTGGTCCGGGCTCCGTGGGGAGGCGGCGCGACGGTCGCGTCGTCCCCCGCCGACGCACTGAAGATCCTGGACTCCAGGCGGCGCGCGAGTGGGCCGGGCGGCCGCGTCCGGGTCGGGCTCCTCGAGGACAACGCAGCCGGGCTCGAGGCGCTCCGCCTGGCGGGACTTGAGCCGATCTGGTCGGCACCGCGCCTGGTCCGTGGCGAGCCCCTTGACTGGCGGCCGGACTGGATCTGGGGCCAGTTCAACCATGCCATGGGCTGATTCGCGAGCCCCAGCCGCGGCAATGCTCCGCGCTCAGGCGAGAACCCAGAACTCCTTGAACGGGACAGTCACGTGCCACGTCGTAGGCACGCCCCCGGGCAGGGAGGCAATGTCCCCTGGGCCGAGATCGAGGACCACATTTCCCGCTGTTTCGATGCGAACGGCACCCTCGAGAACATGGATGGTCTCGCGCTGCGGGGGTGTCCATGAGATTGGTCCGTCGACATCGAGAATCCTGGTCAGGCCGGCCCAGACGCCGCCCTCGTGAAGTAGTTCGTGCATCTCCGTTCCGGGTACGTCAGGGTCCGAGGCCCAGTCATCGGTCGAGGTGTTCGAAACGTAGGTTCCCGGCGCCACCTGCATCGTGATCCCTCCCCTCCTGCACGCAGATCGTCCAGTTGACTTCGAGGCCGACTGTACGCCCCGGACGTACGGATTCCGATCATCCGGCGCCGTTGTCAGAGTGCATCGGACCAGCGTGCGACAAAGGTCCTGGGCGGCGCTGCCGCTCGGGTGATGGTAGGCCGCGGGACCGCGAACGATCCTTTGTCCGGCAAGACGCGTTTCTCCGTCGTTCAGCCCCGAGGTCCGTTGTGACGATCCAGACCGCCTGCCTGTCCTGCGGCACGCCCGCGCGCTCCACGGGGAGCACGTTCTGCGGCCGCTGCGGACGGCCCTTCGGCGCGGAGCCGCCGTGGCATGTCGAGCTCCCCGCCTGCCCGATCTGCTATCGGTCGGCCGAGGACGACGGCCGCTTCACGAGCCTGAGCCTGCCCGGCCGCCGCCTGGACCTCCCGAACCACATCGAGGAGCATGAGCAGCATCCGGTGGGTGACGACGACTACCTCGCGTCGCTGCGCGAAGGGACACGCGTTCGGATCGCGGGCTGGACCGCGCCGTTTGATCTGGTTCGTCGCTACCTGGTTACGGGTGCGCTTGACGGCGGTCGCCGACGCCAGTACGAACACGACCTGATCGTGACGGCGATGACCCAGCTCGCCCGCTTCGGGACGGATGCCGTGATCCTCGGCGACCAGCCCGAGTGGCGCGCCGCTCGCGACGCAGTGGCGGCCCTGATGGGGCGCTACCACCGCCCACACGGACGCCTCGGCGCCTGACGCTCGGCTCGGTTCAGCCGTGCGGGGTGCGGCGCCAATGATGGCCGGGTCGGTCCGCTACGGAAGTCGCTCCAGCGGGACGCTCCAGCCGATGAGCTCACAGTCGAGATAGTGCGGCCACCCTTCGCCGGGCGTGCACGTTCGACAACCCCAGCGGGCCAAACCTCCCTCGTCGGGGAGGAACTGGATGTCACACGAGTTCTCTGATGGATCGCAGCCCCGGCTGTGACAGGCACAGTCGCAGTGCAGCCAGTGCTCGCAGGTGCAGCTGGCGAACGGCGAGGGCGGGCGCAACACGCTGGCCGGGAACGGGCTCGGAACGCGCATGCTCAGCTCTCTGACCGCGCTGCGGGGCCGCGGCCCTCCCGCGACATCACGCGCTGCCCTGATTGTCGCGCATGCGTCAAACGGGATCGATTGCCCCGAAGCATGGGCGCCTACGCGCCCGCGTCTCCCGGCATGTCACCACCGAGGAGCCGGAGGAATCCATCCGCGTCAAGCACGGTAATGCCAAGTTCTTCGGCCTTCGCGAGCTTTGAGCCCGCGCCGGGCCCGGCGACCACGTAGTCCGTCTTGCGCGAGACGGATCCGGCGGGCTTGCCGCCTGCCGATCGGATCGCCGCCTCCACCTTCTCCCGGCTGAAGCCCTCGATCGTACCGGTGACCACGACTGACTTCCCGGCCAGCGGGCCGCTCGCGGCCGCGACGCGGGGCGCCGGCACCCCCACCTCGACCCCGGCATCGGCAAGGTCATCGAGCACGCCGCGTCCGGGACCCTCCGGCCCGAACCATGCCGCGAGCGCGGCCGCCACCGTGGGGCCGACCCCTTCGACCTCCTCGAATCGCCCGGGGTCTTCGGCCGCGGTCCGCTCCAGGTGCGCGGCAGCGCGGCGAAGCCAGTCGCCGCCGGCCTTGACCTCGCCGGCCAGCCAGGCGGCGAGCTCGATCGCGGTCGTCCAGCCGACCTGGGGAATGCCCAGCGCGGCGATGAGCCGTTCGAGCGGACGCCGCTTCGCCTTCTGGATCGCTGCGTGGAGGTTCTCGGCGCTCTTGCGGGCGAAGCGCTCGAGGCCCTCGAGGTCCTCGATGGACAGGCGGTAGAAGTCGCCGCGCTGTTTCACGAGGCCGCGCTGAAGGAGCTGCTCCAGGACGTGCCAGCCGGCGCCCTCGATGTCCATCCCGCCGCGGCCGGCGAAGTGCCCGAACTCCTGCGCGACGCGCGCCGGGCAGGCGAGGTTCGGGCAGTAGTGCCGCACGGCTCCTTCATCGCGCGCGACGGCGGTCCCGCAGACCGGGCAGGCCAGAGGCATCCCGAACTCGCGCTCCGCGCCGGTCCGCCGACCGGGAATCGAGCGGACGACCTCGGGAATCACATCGCCCGCCTTCTGGAGGACCACCCAGTCCCCGATCCGGATGTCCTTCCGGCGGACCTCGTCGAGGTTGTGGAGGGTCGCCCGGGTGACCGTCGACCCGGCGACCTTGATTGCCCGGAGGTGCGCGACCGGCGTCAGCGTGCCCGTTCGGCCGACATACGGGACGATGTCCTCGAGGACTGTCTCGACCTGTTCGGGCGGGAACTTGAAGGCGATCGCCCAGCGCGGCGCTCGCGAGACCATTCCGAGGCGGTCCTGGTGGTCGAGCCGATCGACCTTCACGACCACGCCGTCCGTCTCGTATGGAAGGTGGTGGCGCGCCTCGCGCCAACGCTCGGTGAAGGTGATGACGCCCTCGATGTCGAGGCCGTCCGCTCGATCGGGGTTGACCGGCAGACCGAGTGCCGCGAGGCGGTCGAGGGAGGTGGCCTGGGTCGTCTCGGCGACGCTCCCGTCTGTCTCGAGCAACTGGTAGAACCAGGCCGAGAGCTTCCGGCTCGCCGTCACCTTCGAATCGAGTTGCCGGAGGGAGCCAGCACCGCTGTTGCGCGGGTTGGCGTAGAGCGGGAGGCCGGCCGCTTCGCGTTCCTCGTTGATCCGGGCGAACTCGGCCTTCGGCATGAAGACCTCGCCCCGGACGTCGACCGTGACCGGCTCGCGCAGGCGATTGGGGATCACGGCGATTGTCCGGAGGTTCGCGGTCACGTCCTCGCCCGTCGTCCCGTCGCCGCGCGTGGCGCCGCGGACGAACCGGCCGCGCTCGTAGGTGAGCGAGATCGCGAGGCCATCGATCTTCAACTCGGCGACATAGCGTAGCCCGGGGGCCGGCTCCGGCGCCGCCGGGAGACCGAGCCCCTTGCGGACGCGGGCATCGAACGCCCGGAGCTCATCGTGGCTGAACGCATTCGAGAGCGAGAGCATCGGCCGACGATGGCGAACCTCGTCGAAGGTGCCGCCCAGTTGCGACCCCACCCTTTGCGTCGGCGAATCCGACGTCACGAGGCGAGGAAACGCCGCCTCCAGGACGACGAGCCGGCGAAACAGCTGGTCGTAGTCCGGATCGGTCAGGAGCGGTGCGTCCTGCTCGTAGTACGCCCTGTTGGCGGTCTCGATCGCGCTCGACAGTTGGGCGTGCTCCGCGGCAGCAGCATCCGGCTCGAGCGCCGCCGCCTCCGCGACTAACGCGGGACCCAGCGGCAACTGGTCGAGCCTGAGGGCGGTCTCGGGGAGTGCCTGGTCGGAAGCGGGCTGCTCGGTCACTAGCGGCAAGTCTACGAAGGCGTAGGCCGGCCGAGCCCGACCTTTGGGACGTTCCTTCTCTCCAGGGGGCCTGGTCCACCAGGCCCCCGGAGCCGCTTCAGCGAGCGGTGATCTTGAAGAAGTACGTCACCCCGCCGGAGACCAGGCCCGTCCAGCCGGGGGGCAACTGGCTACCGGGATTGGCGCGGATGTGAATGATGCTGGACGCGTTCTGGCAATGACCAGCGTTGAGAGGCTGATTCCCGTTTACGGGGGTCGGGCCAAGAAGCGACTTGTCTGTCGCATCCGTGCAGTAGGCCCACAGCGCCGGGCTCGCGATGTACGCGGTGCTGGAGATCCCAAACATCGCAGGGAAGATCGAGACACCGCGATGGGTCAACCCGGTCGCGTCGGTATAGACAGTGGGGCTCCCGTCATGAACATGCCAGTTGTTCCAGGAGCCGCGGGCCGCCACGCTCGGTGCGGCGAATGCAAGCGATGCGGCGACCAGGGTCAGGAGCATCAGGACGCGTCTCACTTGTCTTTCCCTTTCGAACTCCACCAAGAGTCCCGTTGGGTCCTCTTCATCCCCCGGTACACCGGCGGACATCGTACACCCCGATTCACGGCCGTCCAGCCTCTTCAGGCTGGATGGCAAGGCGCCTGATGGCCGCCGGAGCATGCCGAGTTCGACGCGGCCGAATTCCTCGGTGCATGCTGTCACCGCCGCGAGAGCGGAGGAAGGATGAGGCCGGAATCGATCCTGGCAAATGAGGCGCAACCGAGAAGCGGCAAGGTGAGTTCGAGCTCCTCGCGGAGGATGGCGATCGCGCGCTCTACGCCGGGCTGGCCGCCGGCCGCGAGCGCCCAGTAGAACGGCCGCCCGACGAGCACGCCGGTCGCGCCAAGGCCCACGGCAATCGCGACATCGAGGCCGCGCCGGATCCCGCCGTCAACCCACACTTCGATACGCCCGTCGACCGCCGCGACGACGTCCGGAAGCGAGTGCGCCGTGGCGACCGAGCGGTCCAGCTGACGGGCGCCGTGGTTGCTGACGATGACCCCGTCCACGCCGTGCTCGACCGCAAGACGCGCGTCTTCGGGCGCCGCGATCCCCTTGAGGACGAGCGGGAGGGTGCTCCACGACCGGATCATGGCGAGGTTCGCCCAAGTGAGGCCGATCGATCTCTGCTCCTCGAGACCCGCATAGCGACCCCGATCGGCGTTCGCCGCCGGCTCCACGTTCGGCATCCGTGGCAGGGCGAAGCCGCTCCGGCGGTCGCGTTCCCGGTAGCCGAGCACGGGAAGGTCCACGGTCATGACGATCGCCCGGTAGCCGGCGGCCTCGGCTCGCTCCACGAGGGAGCGCGTGTACCCGAGGTCGCGGACGAGGTAGAGCTGGAACAGGAGATCGGCGTTCGGCGCGGCCTCGGCCACGGCCTCGACGCTCAACGAGGCGGAGGTCGACAGGACCATCGGAATCCCGGCCGCCGCGGCCGCTCGAGCCATCGCCCCCTCGGCATCGGGATGGGCCATCGCCTGCGCCGCCATCGGTGCGACCGCGATCGGCAGCGCGCTCGGTCGTCCAAGGAACGAACCGGAGACATCGACCTTCGCGATCTCCGTGAGCACGCGGGGCACGAACCGGAACTCCCGCCACGCGGCGTCGTTCTCGGCCAGAGTGATCTCGTCCCAGGATCCGCCGGCCACGTAGTCGAAGTTCGGGCCGGTCATCCGCGCCCGCGCCGGCGCCTCGAATTCGGCCAGGTTGACGATGGCGGCGAGCTCCTCCCGACCCAGAAGGGCTGGCATTAGGCGCCGGGTCGCTGCGAACGCACACCCCGAAAACGCAGGAAGTCTGTGTCGAATGTGACGACGGTGGCCGCGTGTTCGCTGGCAAGCGCCGCCAAATGGGCATCCGGGACGAGGTTTCCGGCCGTACCGGACTCCTCGAGCAGGCCGATCAGGACGTCGCCATGCCTCGCTGTTGGTTCGACGATCAGGGCCGCAGGAGCCGCCAGCCAGGTGCGGAGCTGACGACACGCCTCATCCACCGTGAATGGCTCGGGGAACGCGGATCGGTGCGTGGATACCCGCAGGAACGTCAACAGGGACGACCACGCGAGACCAACGGGCACTGGGCCCAGGAGCGACGAGTCGAGCCACGCCCGGCTCGCCTCGTGATGCGCTGCGCCCCGGTTTACCGCATACAGGAGGACGTTCCCGTCAACCAGCCACATTGGTCACTTCCGGAGCTCGAGCTTCCGGATGATCTCCTCGTCCTCGAGCTGCGCGGCGAAGTGCGACGCCTTGTCGAGATCGATCAATGGAATGCCCATGTTCTTCGGGAAGGTGTACTGGACAGGCTGCGCCGGAGGCGTCCGGACTCCCTCGCGGATTGCGGCGTTGAGGGCCTGTTTGAACGTAAGTCGGCGTTCGCGCATCAGCTTCCGGACGATGGCGTCGCTGTCGGGGTCGAGCGTGACGGTTGTCCTCATGACTGCATCATAGCATCACCATGAACTGCATCAATACATCAACTAGCCGACGAGATCGAGGCCGGCGAGCGAGGCGAGGACGGTCTTGCGGCCGACCTGCGCGTCGCGGAAGGCGACCGTGACCTCCTCGTCGTTGCGGGTCAGCTTCGAGGTCACGACGATCCCGTCGCCCCAGCGGGCGTGGCGAACGCGATCGCCGTCGCGGTAGTGGCGCTCGCCCGGGATGACCGGTCGCGGCTCGCGCACAGCGGGCGCCCGCCGGCGACCGAAAGCTGGCTCGGATGTCTCGTCGTCGTGCGACTGGCCCGCGGCGTCGACGGCGGCGTCGCCCGCTTCGTCCCAGGCCTCGACCCGCCGCCCGAAGGTGCCCGACTTCGCGCCGCCTGCGAACGCCTCCCGCTTCGCGGCAAGGTCACGCGTCGGCCGGAACGGCTCACCCGGTCTCGGCCCGCCGGGACGGCCGCTCCCCTCCCGGAACGCCGCACCGCCGGGCCGGATCGCCGTGCCGAAGCGCGTTGCCCGCCGGCCAAACACCATCCCGAGATCGTCCGTCGCCCCGGCAACGGCGTCCGAGTCTCCGGCAGACGGGGTCAGGCGCGGTCCGGTCATCAGCTCCGCCGGGATCTCCAGCAGGAACCGTGACGGCTCGGCCATCCAGCTCCCCCCCGACCCTCGGCGTGTGGCGCGCTGCCAGGCGTGGGACAGGTAGAGCCGGTCCTTCGCCCGCGTCATCCCCACGTAGGCGAGCCGCCGCTCCTCTTCCATCGGAGCCGGGTTCGGGTTGAACCCGGACTCGGCGTCGATCGCGCGGCCGGTCGGGAACAGGCCTTCCTCCATGCCCGCGATGAAGACGACCGGGAATTCGAGCCCCTTGGCCGCATGGAGGGTGATCAGGGACAGCTTGTCCGCGTCGGACTCGTACGAATCCTGGTCGGCTACGAGGGCGGTCTCCTCGAGCAGTCGATCGAGGGCATCGTCGGGCGCCAGGTCGTCATACCGGGTCGTGACCTCGCGCAGCTCGAGCAGGTTCGCCCAGCGCTCCTCGCCTTCCTCGGTCCCGTCGGCGAGCATCGCCCGGTACCCGGACCGCTCGAGCACCTCGTCGAGGAGCTCCGGCACCGGCAGCGAACCGATCCTCGTGCGCAGGCGGCGGACGAGCCCGACGAAGTCCGCGATCGCGGTTCGGGCGCGGGCGGCCAGCTCCGGAGCGCCGCCCTCGGCCGCGCGCTCGAGCGCAAGCCAGTACGGCAATTCCTCGCGCGCCGCCACCGCCCGGATGACCTCGATGGTCTTGTCGCCGATGGACCTCGCCGGGACGTTGATGACCCGTTCGAAGCTGACCGAATCCGCGTCCGAGCGGAGGATCCGGAGGTAGGCGAGGGCGTCCTTGACCTCCCTGCGAGCGTAGAACCGGGTCCCCCCGACAACTTGGTAACGGATCCCGTAGCGGAGGCACGATTCCTCGATTGCTCGGGACTGGGCATTCGTTCGGTAGAGGACCGCGATGTCGCGCAGGGAGTAGGTCGCACTGCCGTCATCGGCTCGCCGGGTCAGGACTGTGCCCCGGGAGCCGCTGAGCTCCTCGACACGACGGGCGATCCACTCGGCTTCTTCCTCTTCGTTGTAGGCCTCGAAGCGGTCGATCGGCCGGCCCCGGTCGTTCTTCGTCCAGAGCTTCTTGTCCGTTCGGGCCTCGTTCTTCGAGACCACCGAGTGGGCCGCATCGAGGATCAGTTGCGTGGAGCGGTAGTTCTGCTCCAGCTTGACGACCGTCGCGTCCGGCCAGTCGCGCTCGAAGTCGAGGATGTTCCGGATATCCGCGCCACGCCAGCCGTAGATCGACTGGTCGTCGTCACCGACGACGGCCAGGTTTCGATGTCCGGCCGCGAGCGCGCTGATCCAGAGGTACTGCGGGCGGTTGGTGTCCTGGTATTCGTCCACGTGGAGGTACCGCCAGCGTTCGCGGTACTTCGCGAGCGTCTTGGGCGATTCCTCGAACAGGCGGACGGCCTCGAGCAGGAGGTCGTCGAAGTCGAGCGCGTTTGATCGACGGAGGGCGTCGCGGTATCTCCGGGCGAGTCTCGCGACTTCGATGAGCGCCCCCGTCGCGATACGCATCGGGGGGATCTCGGTCGGATCGACCATGTCGTTCTTGGCCCGGCTGATCGCCCCGAGTATGGCCTGCGGCCGGGTCTCGCCCTTCGCCTCCATGCCCTCCTCGCGCAGGATCTGCTTCATGAGCGCGACCTGGTCCTCGGAGTCATAGATGAGGAACCGGCGATCTACCCCGATGGCCTCACCGTCCCGCCGCAGGACGCGGGCGCAGAGGGCGTGGAACGTCCCCGCCTCGACGTCCTTACCCGCCTCGCCGACGAGGTGGACGATCCGCTCTCGCAGCTCGGCCGCGGCACGGTTGGTGAACGTTACGGCGAGGATCCGCCACGGCGCGATCTCCTTGACGCCGATCAGGAAGGCGACGCGATGCGCCAGGACGCGGGTCTTGCCGGAGCCGGCGCCCGCGAGGATGAGGACTGGGCCGTCGGTCGTCGTGACCGCCCGGGCCTGTTCCGGGTTCAGTCGGGCGACGATCTCGCGCTCGCGCGAGGCCCCCGCCTCGGCCCGTCGGCGGGCGGCGTCGGGATCGGATGGAGCGTCGGGGTCGCGGGGTTCGGCAACCACCGCGTCGGCCTCTCGGAGCCAGGCCGGCTCCTGGATCGACAGGGCATCGACGGCGTCCTCGAAGGACGCTCCCGGCACTGTCTGGAAGGGTTCCTCAGGTGCGCCCGATCTCCTGGCCGAGGCACGGCGAGAGGGTCCGCCGGGGTCCTTGGAACTCACTCGGGCATTGTAGGACCGGCCGGTTCACCGGGAATTCCGCAGCCCGAATCGTGCGGCTGAACGAGCGGACCCGCGTGATTGCGTGGCGCGCGGACCGCGGGGTGCGGCCGCCCTGTGCGGCCTTGGTTTGAAGGCGGGAGCTACTGAATCTCGTCGGCCGGCGGGGCCGTGATGGTCACGGCCCTGTCCCAGTTCGACAGGCTGATCGTAATCGTGATCTCGCCCACCTTCGTGCCCGAGATCGTCGCACTCAGGGAAGCCGGGTAGAGCGTGTCCTTCTCCACCAGGATCGAGACGACGATCGACGCGTCCCCCAGGTCCTGTTCCGGGATGAGGGCCTTGAGCTCGTCGGCCGACAGGCTGATATCCACCGCGTAGCAGGTCTTCGACCCGCACTTCGCATCGTCCTTCTTGGTCGGCGCAATCTCGGGTTTGTCCAGGAAGTCCTTGACCTCCTGAATGGCCGTGGCAGGGTCGGTGGGAGCGCCCGCAGTTGTCGAGCTCTTCTGGTACTGGTCCCCGACCAGCGACACCTTCGTGTACGTATCGGCGCCGACAACGATGATGTCGGCGGTCAGTCCGAGGAACGCCGGCACCGCGGCCGAGATGTGTGCGTTCTTGTTGGCAAGGTCGAGATCTCCGCTCACGGTCGTTCCGGCCAGGCTCATATCCCCCGCTCCCTGGCCGGTACCCAGCAGGTCCGCCTTGAGCGATCCCTCGACGCTGACGTCGAGGTGGACGGCCTTCGCATTCTGCAGGGCCTCGACGGCCTTGGTGACGATCTCCTTGGGGTCGGTCAATGCCGGCGTGGACGTGCCACCGCAGGCCCCCAGGGCAAGCGTCGCCACCACGAGGAGCGCGAGCGGGCGAAGGCGAGGGCGCATGGAGTTCCTCCGAGATGGCCCGGATAGAGGCGTCGCGACAGCGTCGGCCAGCCGGCCCACCCTGTCAAGCGCGGCGGCCCACCGTGTGAGTGGCCGTCCGGGTTCGCCCACGCGGGCTGGCATCGACGCGGATCCTGCCATCTACTCCCCCTGCGATTGGTAGTTGACCAGCTGCCCGCGCGTGCGTGATCGAGCACCCCTCAGAAGTCCTTGCCACGTTCAAGCCTGCGTGACCAGGGCGTCCCGAGGCGGCGTCGCCAGCCCCTTGTGGCCCGGGGAACCAACTACCACTCCTCTGGGGAGTATCTGGTGGGGAGTATCTGGCGGGTCGAGGGCGCGCGCGGATGAGGGCGCTCGCGGATGAGGGCGCGCGGGGGTCGAGGGCGCGCGGATGAAGACCCGGGGGATCGGATGAATCGAAACGCCCGGGCCAACGAGGCCCGGGCGTCCCGCTGTTCGCTGGAGCGAGGCTGGACTAGAAGTCCATGTCTCCGCCGCCGCCGCCGTGGCCGTGGCCACCGCCGGCGTTTTCCTTCTTCTCCGGGATGTCCGTGACGAGCGTCTCCGTCGTCAGGACCATCGCGGCGATCGAAGCGGCGTTCTGGAGCGCCGAGCGGGTCACCTTGGCCGCGTCGACGATCCCCTTCTTGAACATGTCGCCGTACTCGTCGCGGAGGGCGTCGTAGCCGTGGCCGGCCTTGAGGCCCTTGACCTTGGCCACGACGACCTCGCCGGACTGGCCGGCGTTGTCGGCGATCTGCTTGGCAGGCGCCTCGAGGGCCTTGCGGACGATTTCCACGCCGACCTGGGCGTCGGGATCGAGCTTGATCTTGTCGAGGACGGGGATTGCCTGGAGAAGCGTCGTGCCACCACCGGCGACGAGGCCTTCCTCGACCGCCGCGCGGGTGGTCGAGAGGGCGTCCTCGATGCGGTGCTTCTTCTCCTTGAGCTCGACCTCGGTGGCCGCGCCGACCTTGATGACCGCGACGCCGCCGGCCAGCTTCGCCAGGCGCTCCTGCAGCTTCTCCTTGTCGTAGTCGGACGTGGTGTCCTCGATCTGGGCCTTGATCTGGGCCATGCGACCCTTGATCTGCTCCGGGCTGCCCTCGCCGTCGACGATTGTCGTGTCGTCCTTGGTCGCCACGATGCGCCGGGCACGGCCGAGATCCTCGGCCGTTACCGAGTCGAGCTTGCGCCCGATCTCCTCGGAGATCACGGTGCCGCCGGTCAGGGTGGCGATGTCGCGGAGCATCTCCTTGCGCCGATCGCCGAAGCCCGGTGCCTTGACGGCCAGAACGGATACGGTGCCGCGGAGCTTGTTCACGACGAGGGTGGCCAGGGCCTCACCGTCGACGTCTTCGGCGATGATGACGACCGGCTTTCCGAGCGAGACCGCCTTCTCGAGCGCCGGGAGCATGTCCTGGACGCTGGAGATCTTCTTGTCCGTGATGAGCAGGACGGGGTTCTCGAGGACGGCCTCCATCCGGTCAGCGTTGGTCACGAAGTACGCCGAGATGTAGCCCCGGTCGAACTGCATGCCCTCGGTGTATTCCTTCTCGAGGCCGAGGCTTTGGCCCTCCTCGACGGTGATGACGCCGTCCTTGCCGACCTTGTCCATCACCTCGGCGATGATCTCGCCGACCTCCGGATCCGCGGCGGAAATGGCTGCAACGGCCGCGATCTGCTCGCGGGAGTCGACGGGGCGGGCAGTCCGGGCGATCTCCTTGACGATGGCGTCGACCGCCTTCTCGATGCCGCTCTTGATGACCATCGGGTTGGCGCCCGCGGTCACGACGCGGAGGCCCTCGGCGACCATCGCCTGGCCGAGCACGACCGCGGTGGTGGTGCCGTCGCCGGCGACGTCGTCCGTCTTGGTCGCGACTTCCTTGAGGAGCTGCGCTCCCATGTTCTCGAACGGGTCGTCGAGTTCGATGTCGCGGGCGATGGTCACGCCGTCATTGGTGATCGTGGGGGAGCCGAACTTCTTGTCGAGGACGACGTTCCGGCCCTTGGGGCCGATCGTCACCCGGACCGCGTCGGCGAGGCGATCGATGCCTCGCTTGAGCGATCGACGTGCGGTCTCGTCAAAGATGAGCTGCTTGGCCAACTTGGTTGTTCCTCCAGGTAGTGAGGCGAACCGGGGCTGTCGCTCGTGGGGCGCGGAGCGCGCGCCGCCGGCGTCAGTCCTCGACGATCGCGAGAATGTCCTTCTGGCTGACGATCAAGAGATCTTCGTCGTCCACCTTGAATTCGGTGCCGGCGTACTTCCCATACAGGACCTTCTGGCCCACCTTGACGTCCATTGCCTCGCGCTTGCCGTCATCGAGGATGCGGCCCGGGCCGACGGCGAGGATGCTTCCCTCCTGGGGCTTCTCCTTGGCCGTGTCGGGCAGGACGATGCCGCTCTTGGTCATCTCCTCGCGCGCGCTCGGCTTCAGAACGACGCGATCGCCCAGCGGGCGAAGCTTCTTCGATGCAGTGGCGGTTGCCAACGTGCTTCCCTCCTGTGACGGCTTTGCCGTCGAGCCTTCGGTTCGCGGATCCGGCCCCGGGCCGCGACAGTTCGCGCCGCTTGTCCCGATCCGTTGACGATCCCCTGGTGCCGCTCGACGGGCGATGTCCCGATGCGGCCGCCCGTTCGTTGGGGCGCCCCCGGGACGCTTCATCCGCGTCGATTAGCACTCTCGGTGTGAGAGTGCTAGCAGTGTAGGCAGCCGCCGCTCGGGCTGTCAACCGGCTGTACTTGTTCACCGTCTGTACTCGTTCAGTACCTCCGATACACATCGATGCCGACGGAGGCCGGGCACCCTGCCACGGCTGCGGCGGTACGCGTGGCTGTTTGCCGCGGAACCCACTGCCAGGACTGGGCGAATCGGCCGGGAGGATGGCATCGGATGCCGTCGATGTCCACGGAGCATAGAAACCGCAGGCCAGCGTCGCAGGTATGCGCCCCAGGCACCGAACCTGCAAGCCCAGCCGCGAAACGGCCCACATTCCGGTCCTGAGTAGTGTCCCAACACGTGGTGTAAGTCGGGGCCCTTGACGGCAGGGGTCACCGCGTGGTCTTCCAGTGAATGTCTGACGTTCGCTGAGGAGACCGCCGCGATGACCGA
>Ga0334722_10001178_pt1 | contig 33801 bp, 23 predicted proteins | sample C3_bottom_MG_FD_207210 | JGI IMG/M metagenome (GOLD analysis project Ga0334722, IMG submission 207210) | Sediment microbial communities from Yellowstone Lake, YNP, Wyoming, USA - C3_bottom | ecosystem: Environmental > Aquatic > Freshwater > Lake > Sediment | place: USA: Wyoming | collected... | reverse complement strand
CGTATATCAGCAGGATTCATCGTCGAAGCCGCCACCGGCGCCCCTGATCCCCCTGCGTCACGCTGCAGGAAACGACGAACGACCCGCACGCGCAGTTCAGCGTGCTTGACAATCATCCAGTCATATCGGCGTATATCAGCAGGATTCATCGTCGAAGCCGCCACCGGCGCCCCTGATCCCCCTGCGTCACGCTGCAGGAAACGACGAACGACCCGCACGCGCAGTTCAGCGTGCTTGACAATCATCCAGTCATATCAACGAAGAGCGTTGTGCTGCGGCGCTTCAAATGGACGCGGCCGCGGGCACGCGCACCAGCCGGATTTGTGCGCCCGAGCCGGCCGCCCGCGGCCGCCTCCCTGACAGCGCCGTCAGCACCAACGTGGGTTATGCAGTGGCAGCGCGGACTGGCTTCCAGTTCAGCGCAAGCCGACGCCCCGACGCGGCGCAATCCCGGAGATACAGATTGATCAGCGTCTGATACGGAATCTCCGACTCTTCGGCGAGGCGCTTGAAGTACGCGACCGTGCTGGCGTCGAGCCGGATGGTCACCGACTTCTTGAGCCGCTTGGCGTACGGATTCGGCCGCGCCTTCGAGAAATCATATTCCTTTCGCATGTTACCACCTGGCGGCGTACGCTCGCCGCTCCGTTGGGGTCGCCTTGCGTGCGGAGATCAGACGAATCACGTCCGCACTCTCGTGATAGCAGTGGCACACCACAAGGACTCGGAGCGCCGCACTGAGGCCAATGAGCACGAACCGCTCTTCGGCCGCGGAGTGATCCGGATCGTCGCGCAACAGCGCATGTTCGTCGGCGAACGCGGTGGCCGCTTCGTCGAACGACACGCCGTGTTTTCGCCGATTCGCCGCCGCCTTAGCGGGATCCCACTCACATCGCAGTTCGGCCATGTGTCAAATGTACGTACATTATATGTACGCGCAAGAGCCTGATCCCGCTGCATAACGACGATTAGATGGCGCGTTTAGGCTGCAGAAGAAGTGTTATGCTGCAGGTTCCTGCAGGCTATCACGCTACGTCACGATTAGAATGGCACGAGCGAAGGCGTTGCGCCAGCACGTCTTGCGCGCCTGGACGTCATCGAGGCGCAGGGGCGTTAGGCTGCAGGTCCGGTCAGCCTAGCATGGGTGGAGAGCATAGCGCGCCGAAGAGGGCCGCCCGGGATGAAGGCCAGTTGCGGTGTCGCAAGTGCAGGTCGCCTCGCGTCCTCGCGTCTTCGCGTCTTCGCGTCGTCGCGTCTTCGCCGTCACCGCCCGATCAGGAACTCCAACGCCTCCGCCATTCGCACTCGCCACGCAGTCTCATTATGCTCGGCCCCCTCGAACACCCGCGTCATGAGCGTCCGGCCATCCGCATATCCGGCTGAGCGCATAAGTGCATCGGCCCGCGCCTGGTACGGCCCGTACATGGCGTCCAGCGTCGCCGTCCCGTGGTCCATGTAGAACCGGTGCGTCCGGGGATCGGGCATGTGCGCCTTCATGAAGTCGATCAGCCCACCGTCCGCCACGGGCCAGTGCGTGCTCACGCATCCGGCGCCGCCGAACACCTGGGGATACTCGGCCACGGCATAGCACGAAATGAGCCCGCCCATGCTCGACCCCATCGTGAACGTGTCCGCCGGGCCGGTCTTCGTCCGATACGTCTTGTCGATGAACGGCTTGAGTTCGCTGACGAGGAACTTGAGGTATGCGTCGGAGATCACGCCCGCCGTCGTCATCTTGCGGCCGGGCACCGACATCATGCTATCGCCCGCCGGCACGACCTTCTGCGGCATGTACTCCTCGAACCGCTTGGGAGTGTTCCACACGGCCACCACGATCGCCGGCCGCACCTTCTTCTGCGCGATCAGCTGCGTCAGGGTCTCGTCGATCCCCCAGTCCACGCCGGTATACGACGTGGCAGGGTCGAACACGTTCTGCCCGTCATGCATGTACAGCACGGGGTACCGCGCCGTCGGGTTGTCGGCGTAGCCGGGCGGCAGCCAGACCTCCACGTTGCGCGGCGCCACATACCGCGACGAAAAGTCGCGATGCATCCGCCGGTCGCCGGTCACGCCGAGCGGCGGCCCGGGCACGGCCTCGCTCACCACGGGAAAGACACACCCGCTGCGCCTGGGCACGCGCACCGCCACCCCGGTGCCCCACGCGCCCGCTGCGGGACAGATGCCCAGCAGGTCGGCCCCGATGGCCCCCAGCGGGATATGCGCATCCACCGCCGCGGTATCGTTGTTGATCACGATCACCGTCCGGCCGCGCTGGTAGATGTAGAGCTGGTCCTCCACCACGAGATGCCGGATGGGCGCGGTGCGCAGGTCGGCACGCTCGGCCCGCAGCTTCAGCAGCTTCTGCGTGTGCGCCCACACGGCCTGCTCGTCGGCCGTGCGGCCACCCGCCGTGAACGCGTCGCGCGCATCGCCCGCCCAGCCGCCGGGGAAGTCGCGCCGGTTGTCAGGATCGCGACCGCCGGGCATCACGATCTCGTCGCCGTAATAGAGCAGGGGAATGCCGCGCGTCGTCAGCAGGAACGTCGTCGCCAGCTTGAGTCCGTTCACCGTCGCGCCGCGCTCGTTCATGAAGCGCTCGACGTCGTGGTTGCCAAGGAACGGCGCCAGCCGGTTGGGGTCGGGATACAAATGGTCGCGCGCCACCATCATGGCGAGGTTGCGCACCGAACCGCGCCGCGCAAACACGTCGCGGATGACGAAGTGCAGCGGGAAGTCGAACATGTAATCGACCCCGGTGCGGATCTTGTCCCAGTTGCCGGCGCCGTCGAGATGGAACGCGATCACCGACGGATCGCCGTCGAACGTCTCGCCCACCACGCGCAGGGCGGGATACTCCTTCTTGATCGCCGCCATCCACGGCTTCCAGAAGGTGCGCGGCACGTACTGCCACGTGTCCTGGCGGATACCGTCCACGCCCGTCATCCCCACCCACCACAGGGTGTTCTGGATGATGTAGCGCGCCACCTCGGGGTCGTTCTGGTTGAGGTCGGGCAGGAAGCCGCCGAACCAGCCGTCGAGCGTCGCCTTGCGCATGCCGGGCGTCGAGTACGGGTCGGCAATGGTCCACCCCTGCCACGTGTTCGACAGGTGCTGCGCCTTGGTGCCGTTGTACCACGTGGGCGTCGGCGGGTCGGTCACCCACGGGTGGTACGGCCCGGTGTGGTTGGCCACCATGTCCTCGATGACCTTGATCCCCATCCGGTGCGCGTCGTCCACCAGCGCGCGGTACTCGGCGAGCGAGCCGAGGTGCTCGTCGGTGGCGTAGAAGTCGATGGCGCCGTAGCCGTGATAGTCGGTGACGCCCTGGCCGTCGTAGCGCTCGACCTCGTTCACCTTGTCGCTGTTGTCGTACACGGGCGTCAGCCAGAGCGCGGTGATGCCCAGCGACTTGAGATACGGCAGCTTCTGGCGCACGCCGGCAATGTCGCCGCCGTGGTAGTAGCGCCCCTTGGCCCGGTCGATCAGCCCCGGCGACTTGGCCGGCGCGTCATTCGACGGATCGCCGTTGGCGAACCGGTCGGGCATGATGAGGTACAGGACGTCGTTGACGTCGAAGCCGGCGAACCGGCCAGTGCGAGCCAGCGGCGCCGAGACGGTGAAGTCGAACTTCGTCTCGCCGCCCTTGGTGCGTACCCCGAGCGGATACGCGCCGGGCTTGGTGCCGGCGGGGACGGTGACATCCACGAAGACGTAGCTGCCGGCCTCGTTCACCTTCGCCGCGCCGCAATGGAGCGGGGCGGGGCAGGCGAGCGACGCGCCGCTCAGGTGCTGGCCGCGAATGAGCAGGCGCACCGGGTTGATGGAGTGGCCGGCCCACCAGTTGGGCGGCTCGACCTTGGTGACCGCCGGCGCCTGCGCCGACGCCACGGCGCCGCTGAGAGCGAGTGCTGTGAGCACGGTGCCCACGGAGCCCCAGCCCCGTTGCGCAGGCCCGTGCCCGTGCCCCTGCCCGTAGTTCATCATACGGCCTGCTCCGCGCGGTCGTGCACGCGCGTCACGAGCAGGGCGGCCAGCGCCATGAACACGCCGCCGGCCACCACTGCCGCCATCCGGTTGTTGTGCAGCATGTGGTTCATCACCCAGCCAAAACCGAGCGAGGCGATGATTTCGGGGATCACGATGAAGAAGTTGAAGATGCCCATGTAGACGCCGGTCTTTCCCGCCGGAATGGAGCCGGCGAGGATGGAGTACGGCATGGAGAGCGTGCTCGCCCACGCGATGCCGACGCCGACCATCGAGAGCAGCAGCATGTTGGGATTGGTGATGAACGCGACCGAGATGAGCCCCGCCGCGCCGGCCAGCAGGCAGAGCGCGTGCGTGATCTTGCGGCTGGTCACGTGCGCCAGCGGCGGCAGCATGAACGCGGCCAGGAAGCAGACCAGCGAGTAGGCGCCGAAGCAGACGCCGGCCCACTCCACTCCCTTTTGGTAGAGCGGCGAGCTGGGGTCGGGGGCGCCGAACACGTTGGTCGCCACGGCCGGGCCGAAGTAGAGCCACATGCAGAAGAGGCCGAGCCACGTGGAGACCTGCACCAGGGCGAGTTCGCGCATGGTGTCGGGCATCTGGCGGATGGCGGTGACGATCTCGCCGATGCCGTGCGCGATGCCGGCGTGCTTCTTCTTCTCGGCTTCGAACGCGGCCAGGTCGGCGGGCGGCTTCTCGGCGGTGGTGAGGATGGTGTACAGCACCGCGCTCAGGAACGCCGCCGACCCGATGTAGAACGAGAGGCGCACGGTGGTCGGGATGGAGCCCGAGGCCGAGCCGCCGCTCACGCCGAACCAGTTGCTCATCATCCACGGCAGGGCCGAGGCCACCACCGCGCCCACGCCGATGAAGAAGCTCTGCATGGCGAAACCGCGCGTGCGCTCGGCGGGCGGCAGGAGGTCGGCGACGAAGGCGCGGAACGGCTCCATGGAGATGTTGATGGAGGCGTCGAGGATCCACAGCAACCCGGCCGCCATCCAGAGCGTGCTCGAGTTGGGCATGACGAGCAGCGCGCAGGAGCTGAGCAGTGCGCCGACCAGGAAATACGGGCGCCGCCGCCCGAAGCGCGGCGACCAGGTGCGGTCGCTCAGGTGCCCGATGATGGGCTGCACGATGAGCCCGGTGAGCGGCGCGGCGAGCCAGAGCATGGGGATCTGGTCGGGCTTGGCCCCCAGGTACTCGTAGATCGCGCTCATGTTGGCCATCTGCAGGCCCCAGCCGAACTGGATGCCGAGGAAGCCGAAGCTCATGTTCCAGATGGTCGAGAACTTCGTCGTGCCGGATGCCTGGGCCATTGGGGGTGCGCTCCTAGCGGTCGTAGAGGTCCACCATCGCGCGCAGCCGGTGGACGAGAGCGGGGGTGAGCTGGTCCCACGTGAAGCGGAACCCCCAGTTGCCGGCCTGCCGGCCCGGAAGGTTCATGCGTGCCTCGCTGCCGAGCCCGAGCACGTCCTGCAGGGGAATGAGCACCGTGTCGGCCACCGACGCCAGCGCCGTGCGGATGAGTGTCCAGTGCATCTCGTGGCCGTCGGCGCCGAGGTAGCGGCGCGCGAAGTCCTTCTCCCGCTCGATCTCCGCCACGGTGCGCGTGGAGTCGGCGCCGGGCGTGGAGTTCCACCACCCGACCGTCGTGTCGTTGTCGTGCGTGCCGGTGTAGACCACGCGCTCGCGCGGATACGTGTGCGGCCGGAAGTTGTTGGCCTCGGCGTCGCCGCCAAAGGCGAACTGCAGGATGCTCATGCCGGGGTAGCCGAACCGCTCGCGCAGTTCCTCCACCGCCGGCGTGATGACGCCGAGGTTCTCGGCGACAATGGGCAGGGGACCGAGCGCCGCCGTGATGGCGTCGAACAGCGCCGCACCCGGGCCGGGCACCCACTGGCCGCGCACGGCGGTAGTGTCGGCGCCCGGCACTTCCCAGTACGCCTCGAAGCCGCGGAAGTGGTCGATGCGCACGACGTCGAAATGCGCGAAGGCGGCGCGGATGCGCTTCACCCACCAGGCGTAGTTGGTGGCGCGCAGGGCGTCCCAGTCATAGATGGGATTGCCCCAGAGCTGGCCGGTGGCGCTGAAGTAGTCGGGCGGCACGCCGGCCTGCACCAGCGGATGTCCGCCGGCGCCGAGCTTGAACAGCGTCGGGTTGGCCCAGACGTCGGCCGAGTCGTGCGCGACGTAGATGGGGAGATCGCCCATGAGCCGTATGCCGCGGGCGGCGCAGGCGGCGCGCAGTGCGCCGAACTGATGATGGAACAGGTACTGCTCGCGCCGCACGTGCTCGATGTCGTCGGCCAGGCGCGTGCGCCATGCCTCGAGCGCCGCCGGGTCGCGCCGCGCCGCGCCGGCATCCCACGCCGTCCACGCCACGCCGCCGTGCGCATGCTTGAGGGCCATGAAGAGCGCGTAGTCCTCGAGCCAGTCGGCGTGCGACGCCACGAAGGCCCGGTACTTCTCGTCGGGCGCGAGCGTGGCGGTGGCCCGGCGCAGCAGCGCCTGCTTGTGCGCGATCACGCGCCCGAAGTCCACCGTGTGCGCCGGGAAGTCGCCGCCCGCGCCGTCCACGTGGATGAGCAGCGGATTGCCGGCGAAGGCCGAGAAGCATTGATACGGCGAGTCGCCGTACCCCGTGGGGCCGAGCGGGAGCACCTGCCACAGCGTCATGCCGGCATCGGCGAGCACGCCGACAAAGCGATGCGCGTCGGGGCCGAGGTCGCCGATGCCGTGCGGCCCGGGCAGGGAGGTGGGGTGCAGCAGGATGCCGGCGGACCGGGGGAAGTTCGTGTGCATTGAGGCGGCGACGGTGGGGGAGCGTGGAGCGCCGTGCGGGACACGGGTGCCGGGAGCGTCGGCGTGCGCGCTGCGCGGCGGCACCGGGCGTTCGACGGCGACCGATACGGAGCGCGCCGGCACGGCCAGGCTGCCGGGCACCGGCAAGGGGGCGCGCTCGAGCAGCGGATGGTCGCTCGAGGTGTCGAGCACGTGATGCCAGGCGAATCCGCGGCGCGGCGCGGGCAGGAGCACCGGCACGTCGCGCGACGCGCCGTTGAGGACGATCGCCACGCGATCGGTGGCGGTGAACGATGCGCCCTCGGCGAGCACGGCGACGAGCGTGCGCGCCTGGGGGTCGTCCCAGTCGGGCGGCGACATCTCGTCGCCGTCGGCGCGGTGCCAGGTGACGTCGGCCACCGCCGTGGCCGGGTTGGTGATGCCGGTGAGCCAGCGGTCGGCGCGGAGCGCGGGGTGGGCGCGACGCAGCGCCAGCAGCCCACTCACGAAGCGCGCGAGGTCGTGGTCGGCCTTGTCCCAGTCGATCCACGAGAGCGCGTTGTCCTGCGCGTACGCGTTGTTGTTGCCCAGCTGCGTGCGCCCCAGCTCGTCGCCCATGCCCAGCATGGGGGTGCCGCGCGAGCAGAGCAGGGTGGCGAGCAGGGCGCGCACGTCGCGCCGGCGGGTGGCGGCGACGCGCGCGTCGGTGGCCGCGCCCTCCACGCCGTGGTTCCACGAATAGTTGGCGTCGGTGCCGTCGCGGTTCGCCTCGCCATTGGCCTCGTTGTGCTTGTGCACGTAACTCACGAGGTCGGCGAGCGTGAACCCGTCGTGCGCGGCAATGAAGTTGACCGAGCGCGACGGCGGGCGTTGCCGCCGGCGCAGCACGTCGGCCGAGCCGGCCAGGCGCGTCGCCAGTTCGCCAGTGAGGCCCGCGTCGCCGCGCCACCAGCGGCGCACGGTGTCGCGGTACTTGTCGTTCCACTCGCCCCACTCGGTGGGGAACGCGCCCGCCTGGTAGCCGCCGGGGCCGATGTCCCACGGCTCGGCGATGAGCTTGAGCGTGCGCAGCAGCGGGTCGGCATTGATGGCCGCGAGCAGGGGCGCCGCGGCATCGAATCCGGTGTCGCGGCGGCCGAGCGTGGTGGCCAGGTCAAAGCGGAAGCCGTCGGCGCCGGTGGCCTGCGCCCAGTGCCGCAGCGTGTCGAGCGCCAGCCGCATCACCGGCGCGCGGTCGAGCGCCAGCGTATTGCCGCAGCCGGTGTCATCCACGTACTGGTGCGCGGCACCAGGGCGGGTGCGGTAGTAGGTGAGGTTGTCGAGGCCGCGCAGCGAGAGCGTCGGGCCGCGGGCGTCGCCCTCGCCGCTGTGGTTGAGCACGACGTCGAGCAGCACCTCGATGCCCTCGTGCTGCAGCGCGGCAATGGCATGGCGCAGTTCGGCCAGGCCGCCCGGCGCGAGGCGCGGGTCGGGGACGAACCACGCAATGGTGTTGTAGCCCCAGTGGTTGCGCAGGCCGGCGCGATGCAGGTGCGGCTCGTCGATGGCGGCGGCCAGCGGCATCAGCTCGACGGTGGTGACGCCGAGCTTCACGAGGTGCGCGATGGCGGCCGGATGCGCCAGCGCGGCGCAGGTGCCGCGCAGCACCTCGGGAATGTCGGGATGCCGCCGGGTGAAGCCGCGCACGTGCAGTTCATAGATGACCGTCTCGCCCCACGGCACGCGCGGGCGCGCCGCATGCGCCGGCGCGAACGGGGCGACGGCAACGCCCTTGGGCACGAACGGCGCGCTGTCGTCGTCGTTGCGCGAGCCGTCGGGGCGCTCGCCGAGCATCGACGGGTGCAGGTCGAACGGGCGGTCGAGCGCGCAGGCGTAGGGATCGACCAGCAGCTTGGCCGGGTTGAAGCGGTGCCCCTCGTCGGGGGCGTACGGTCCGTGCGCCCGCAGGCCGTAGCGCGCGCCGGCCGCCACGTCCGGCAGGAAACCGTGAAAGACGTTCCCGGTGCGCGACGGCAGGGTGTGCCTGGTCTCGACATCGTCGGCGCCGAACAGGCAGAGCTCGATGCGCTCGGAGTGCGCCGAGAAGACGGCGATGTTCGCGCCGTCGGGTGAGAGCGTGAGGCCCAGCGGTTCGGGGTGCCCGGCGGAGATGCGAGTCATTTTCAGCGGCCGCGCTCGCCGACGAGCGCGCGGAAGAGCGACGCGTACTGCTGTGCCGGCCGCGTCCACGAGACGTCGGTCTTCATGCCGCGGCGCTGCATCTGCGCCCACGCGCGCCGGTCGCGATGCAGCGCGGCGGTGCGCTCGAGCGCAAAGCCGAGGGCGTCGCGCGAGTCGGGGGCGAACACCACGCCCGTGCCGGCCGCGGCGGCCTGCGCCATCGCGTTGGCGTCGATCACCGTGTCGGCGAGCCCGCCCGAGCGCGCCACCACCGGCACGGCGCCGTAGCGCAGGGCGCAGAGCTGGGTGAGGCCGCACGGTTCGAAGCGCGATGGCACGAGGAGCGCATCGACGCCGCCCTGCACCTGGTGGGCCAGCGTCTCGTCGTAGCCGATGGTCACCGCGATGCGACCGGGGTTGGCCGCCGCGGCGGCGACCAGCGCGTCCTCGAGGACGAAGTCGCCCGAGCCGATGAGGGCGAGCTGGCCGCCGCGCGCCAGCAGGGCGGGGAGGACGTCGGGGAGCAGGTCCATTCCTTTCTGCCACGTGAGGCGGCTCACCACGCCGACCAGCAGCGACTCGGAGTCCGGGTCGAGGCCGACGCGGGCCTGCAGCGCGGCGCGGTTCGCTTCGCGCCGCGGCAGACGGCGGGCGTCGTAGGTGGAGGCGAGGTGGCCATCGGTGGCCGGGTTCCACACCGCGGTGTCGATGCCGTTGAGGATGCCCGACAGCACGCCGGCGCGATGGCGCAGCAGGCCGTCGAGCCCCATGCCGTGCTCGGTGGAGCGGATCTCGGCGGCGTACGTCGGCGACACGGTGGTGATGCGGTCGGCGAGCGCGAGCCCGGCCTTGAGGTAGCCGATGTCGCCGTAGTACTCCACGCCGTCGGGGCCGAACGATTGCGGCGGCAATCCGATGTCGGCCAGCAGGTCGGCCGGGAACTTGCCCTGGAACGCCAGGTTGTGGACGGTCATCACCGTGGCGGGGCGGCGGCCGCCGCCGTAGTGCAGCAGGGCAATGGCCATGGCCGCCTGCCAGTCGTGGGCGTGCACGATGTCGGGCGTGAAGCCCGGCGCGGCGCCGCGCGCGATGTCGGCCGCGGCCGCGCCGAGGGCGGCGAAGCGCTGGGCATTGTCGGGCCAGTCGGCGCCGTCGGGCGCAACGTACGGATTGCCGGGGCGCGCAAAGAGGTGCGGCGCGTCGAGCACCAGCACGTCGAGGCCGCCGGCGCGGCCGGCCAGCACGTGGGCGGGCGCCCCCTGCAGGATGTCGTACGACTTGACGATGGTCGCGTCGCGCAGCGCCTCGATGACCGGCGCGTAGCCCGGGAGGAGCGTCGTCGTGGCGATGTCCTCGGCGGCGAGCGCGGCGGGGAGCGCCCCCACCACGTCGCCGAGCCCGCCCGTCTTGACGAGCGGGAAGGCCTCGGAGGCCACCGAGAGCACCGAGAGACGGGTCATGCCGTGAGCCGGTCGATCATGGGCTGGGTGATGAGGCAGATGCCGCGTTCGGTGCGGCGGAAGCGCGCGGCGTCGGCCGCCGGGTCCTCGCCGACCACGAGCCCCTCGGGGATGCGCACGCCGTGGTCGATGACGACGTTGCGCAGGCGGGCGTGGCGCCCGACGTCGGTTTCGGGGAGGATGACCGCGTTCTCGACGTGCGCGAACGAGTGCACGTGGGCGCTGGTGAAGAGCAGGGAGCGGCGCACGGTGGCGCCGGACACGATGCAGCCGCCGGAGACGAGCGACGAGATGGCCGCGCCGCGCCGGTCGTGCTCGTCGAAGACGAACTTGGCGGGCGGCGCGATCTCGTGGTACGACCAGATGGGCCACTCGCGGTCGAACAGGTCGAGCTGCGGCACCACGTCGGTGAGGTCGATGTTCGCGTCGAAGTAGGCGTCGATGGTGCCCACATCGCGCCAGTAGACGTCGGCCTCGCCCTTGCCGCGCACGCACGACGCGGTGAAGCTGTGGGCCACCGCCTTGCCGTGCTTGACGAGGTACGGAATGAGGTCGCGCCCGAAATCGCGCGACGAGTTGGGGTCGGCGGCGTCGCGCCGCAGCTGCTCGTTGAGGAAGGTGCGCTTGAAGACGTAGATGCCCATGCTCGCCAGCGCCCAGCCGGGCTTGCCCGGCATCTCGGGCGGCTGGGCCGGCTTCTCGAAGAACTGGATGATGCGGTCGTGCGCGTCCACGTGCATCACGCCCAGTCCCGAGGCGTACTGGATGGGCGTCTCGACGCACGCCACCGTCACGTCGGCCCCCGAGTTCACGTGCTGCACGAGCATGCGCTCGTAGTCCATCTTGTACACGTGGTCGCCGGCGAGGATCATGATGTACTCGGGGGCGTAGCCGTCGATGATGTCGATGTTCTGGAAGACGGCGTCGGCCGTGCCGGCGTACCACTGCGTCTCCGACACGCGCTGGCTGGCCGGCAGGATGTCGAAGCTCTCGTTGCGCTCGGGGCGCAGGAAGTTCCAGCCGCGCTGCATGTGGCGGATGAGGCTGTGGGCCTTGTACTGCGTGGCCACGGCGATGCGGCGGATGCCGGAGTTGAGCGCGTTCGACAGGGTGAAGTCGATGATGCGCGACTTGCCGCCGAAGTAGACCGCGGGCTTGGCGCGCCGGTCGGTCAGCTCCATCAGCCGCGCGCCGCGTCCGCCGGCGAGCACGTACGCCATGGTCGAGCGCGCGATCGGGGTGGAGTACGTGACGTCGGCCATCGTGGAGTCCCCCGGGGAAGAATGCGCAGGCCGGCTACGTGCCGGTGTGGGCCAGCCAGAGCGTGCCGAGCGGCGGCAGCGTCACCGCGGCCGAAAAGGGATAGCCGTGCGACGGGATGGGCTCGGCCGTCACGCCGCCGGCGTTGCCGACGTTGGAGCCGCCGAAGGCCGTCGCGTCGGTGTTCAGAATTTCGCGCCACTGCCCGCCGTGCGGGAGGCCCAGCCGGTAGTGCGTGCGGGGCACCGGCGTGAAGTTGGCCGCCGCCACCACGGGGCGCGCCCCCTCGCCGCCGAACCGCGTCCAGGCGAAGACCGAGTGCGCGGCGTCGTCCACCACGATCCAGCGGAAGCCGTCGGGCTCGCAGTCGCGCTCGTGCAGGGCGCGCTCGTCGCGGTGCAGCCGGTTGCAGTCGCGGATGAGCGCCTGCACGGCGCGGTGCGACGCCACGTCCAGCAGGCCCCAGTCGAGTTGGGCGTCGTGGTCCCACTCGCGGCCCTGGGCGAACTCCTGGCCCATGAACAGCAGCTTCTTGCCCGGGTAGGCCCACATGAACGCGTAGTAGGCGCGCAGGGCGGCGAACTTCTGCCACGCGTCGCCCGGCATCTTGTCGAGCAGCGACCGCTTGCCGTGCACCACCTCGTCGTGCGAGAGGGGGAGCACGAAATTCTCGGCGAAGGCGTACATCAGGCCGAACGTCATCTTGTCGTGATGCCAGCGGCGATGCACCGGGTCCTCGCCCATGTACTGCAGCGTGTCGTGCATCCACCCCATGTTCCACTTGAAGCCGAAGCCGAGCCCGCCGGCAAAGACGGGGTGCGACACGCCCGGCCACGCGGTGGACTCCTCGGCCAGCGTCATCGCGCCGGGGTGGCGCGCGTAGACGATCTCGTTGAGCCGGCGCAGGAAGTCCACCGCCTCCAGGTTCTCGCGCCCGCCCAGCCGGTTGGGGAGCCACTCGCCGTCCTTGCGCGAGTAGTCGAGGTAGAGCATCGAGGCCACGGCGTCCACGCGCAGGCCGTCCACGTGGTAGCGGTCGAGCCAGTAGAGCGCGTTGGCCACGAGGTAGTTCACCACCTCGCGCCGCCCGAAGTTGAAGATCGCGGTGTTCCAGTCGGGGTGGAACCCGAGCCGCGGGTCCTCGTGCTCGTACAGCGCGGTGCCGTCAAAGCGCGCCAGGCCGTGGGGATCGGTGGGGAAGTGCGCCGGCACCCAGTCGATGATCACGCCGAGCCCGGCGCGATGGCAGGCGTCCACGAAGTGCGCGAACCCCGCCGGCGTGCCGAAGCGCGAGGTCGGCGCGAACAGCCCGATGGGTTGGTAGCCCCACGAGGCGTCGAGCGGATGCTCGGTGACCGGCATCAGCTCCACGTGCGTGAAGCCGAGCCCGGCCACGTACGGCACCAGGTTGTCGGCCAGTTCGTCGTAGCTCGGCCAGCGCCCCTGGGCGCCGTGCCGCCACGAGCCGAGGTGCACCTCGTAGATGGCCAGCGGCTTGCGGCGCACCTCGCCCTGCGCCCGCGCCGCCATCCACGCGGCGTCGCTCCAGGCAAAGCGCGTGGTGTCGCGCACGATCGACGCGGTGGACGGACGCAGTTCGGCGCTGAACCCCACCGGGTCGGACTTGAGCGGCAGCAGCGTGCCGTCGGCGCCGATCACCTCGTACTTGTACAGCGTCCCCTCGCCGACGACGGGAATGAAGATCTCCCACACGCCGGTGCCGAGACGCAGCCGCATCACGTGGCGCCGTCCGTCCCACGCGTTGAAGTCGCCGACCACCGCCACGCGGCGCGCGTTGGGCGCCCAGACCGCGAAGTGCACGCCGCGGGTGGCTTCGTGCACCACGGCGTGCGCGCCGAGCCGGTCGTAGAGGTTGGCGTGCGTCCCCTCGCCCATGAGCCAGTCGTCCATGGGCCCGAGCACCGGGCCGTAGGCGTAGGCATCGTCCACCATCCACTGGTCGCCGCCGCGCTGGGCGCGCAGCACGTAGCGCATGCGCCGCGCGATGGTGCCCGAGAAGAGGCCGGCCGGGTGCCGGCGCACGAGCGTCCCCACGGTGCGCCCGTTGCGCGCCACCACCTCGACGCGCTCGGCACCGGGAATGAAGGTGCGCACGCGCACGGTGCCGTCCTCGTCGTGGATGCCGAGCACCGCGAACGGGTCGGCGTGGCGTCCGGCGACGAGGGCGTCGATGACGTCGCGGGGGAGCGCCGGGTCGGCCGGCCGCTCAGCCTTTTTCGGGGCCGGCATCCCAGATCTGGTGCGCGTACTCGAGGATCGCGCGGTCGGCCGAGAACCAGCCCATGCGCGCCGTGTTCAGGATCGACTTCTTCCACCACGTCGCCGGGTCGCGGTACATGGTCGCGATCTCCTGCTGCGTGCGGCGGTACGCCTCGAAGTCGGCGCAGACCATGAAGTAGTCGTGGTGCCGCAGCCCCTCGACGAGTCCGCGGTAGCGGGCGCGGTCGTCGGGCGAGAAGACCCCCGACTCCAGGTCCTCGAGCACCTGCGTCAGTGCCGCCGACTTGGCGATGTCGGCCGTGGCGTCGAGCCCGAGGCGCCGGCGCTGCTCCACCTCGTCGGCCAGCAGGCCGAAGATGAACATGTTGTCCGCGCCCACATGCTCGCGGATCTCGATGTTCGCGCCGTCCAGCGTGCCGATGGTCAGCGCGCCGTTCAGCGCCAGCTTCATGTTGCCGGTGCCCGACGCTTCCATGCCGGCGGTGGAGATCTGCTCCGACAGGTCGGCCGCCGGGATGATCGCCTCGGCGACGCTGACGTTGTAGTTGGGAATGAAGATCACCTTCAGCCGGTCGCGCACCACCGGGTCGCGGTTCACCATGCGGGCCACGTCGCTGGCCAGCTTGATGATGAGCTTGGCCTGCTGGTAGCCTGCCGCCGCCTTGCCGGAGAAGATCTTCACCCGCGGCACCCACTGCGCCGTGGGGTGCGCGCGCATCTCGTTGAACAGCGCGATGGTCTCGAGCAGGTTGAGCAGCTGCCGCTTGTACTCGTGGATGCGCTTGATGTGGACGTCGAAGATGGCGTCGGGGTTCAGCGGCACCGCGAGCCGCTCGGCCACCAGCCGGCCGAGCGCCACCTTGTTCGCCCGCCGGATGGCGGCGAAGCGTTCGCGGAACGACGCGTCGTCGGCGAACGGCACGAGTTCCACCAGCCGGCGCTCGTTGTCGAGCACCGTCGGCCCGATGGCGCGGATGATGAGGTCGGTGAGCGCCGGGTTGGCCAGGTAGAGCCAGCGGCGGAAGGTGATGCCGTTGGTCTTGTTGACGATGCGCCCCGGGTAGAGCGACTCGAAGTCCTTGAACACCGTGGTGCGCATCAGCGCGGTGTGCAGCGCCGACACGCCGTTCACGTGCTGCGAGCCGAGGAAGGCGAGGTTCCCCATGCGCACGTTGCGGCCGCCGTTCTCCTCGATCAGCGACACCGTGGACAGCACGTCCACGTCGGTGCATCCGCGCGTGCGCAGTTCGTCGAGGTGCAGCGCGTTGATGAGGAAGATGATCTGCATGTGGCGCGGCAGCAGCCCTTCCATGAGCGGCACCGACCACTTCTCCAGCGCCTCGGGGAGCAGCGTGTGGTTGGTGTAGTTGAACACCGACCGCGTGATGTCCCACGCCAGCTCCCAGTTCATCCCGTGCTCGTCCACGAGCAGGCGCATGAGCTCGGGAATGGCGATCACCGGGTGCGTGTCGTTGAGCTGGATGGCGACGTGGTCGGGGAGCGACAGCAGGTCGCCGTGCTGCGCCTGGTGGCGGCGCAGGATGTCCTGCAGCGACGCCGAGGCGAAGAAGATCTCCTGTCGCAGGCGCAGCTCGTGCCCGGCCGGCGTGTGGTCGCTGGGATAGAGCACGCGCGAGATGGCCTCCATGCGCACGCGCTCGGCCAGCGCCCCCACGTGGTCGCCGCGGTTGAAGTCCTCCAGCGAGATGGGGTCGGCGGCGCGCGCCGACCAGAGGCGCAGCGTGTTGACGTGGGCGCCGCGCCAGCCGGTGATCGGCGTGTCGTAGGCCACGGCCTTCACGCTGTCGGCCGGCTTCCAGACCACGCGCGTGGTGCCGTCGGCGCCATCGACCGACTCCACCGTGCCGCCAAAGCCGATGGTGTACGACACCTCCGGGCGCTCGAACTCCCACGGGAAGCCCGACGACAGCCAGTCCTCGGGCAGCTCCATCTGCCAGCCGTCGGTGAGCACCTGGCGGAAGATGCCGTGGTCGTAGCGGATGCCGTAGCCGTACGCCGGGATCCGCATGGTGGACATGCTCTCGAGATAGCAGGCCGCCAGGCGGCCGAGGCCGCCGTTGCCCAGCGCCGGATCGGCTTCGCGCTTGCGCAGGCGGTCGAGATCCACGCCGAGGTCCTGCAGCGCCGTGCGGGCCGTCTCGGTGAGGCCGAGGTTGCCGAGGGCCTCGAAGAGCTGCCGCCCGATGAGGAACTCGAGCGAGAAGTAGTAGACCCGCTTGCTCCCCTCGCGGTAGGTGCGCCGCGTGGAGTCCATCCAGAGCCGCACCATGTAGTCGCGCACTGCCAGGGACGTGGCCACGAACCAGTCGTGCTCGAGCGCGTGGCCCGGATCCTTGCCCACATGGTACGTCAGCTTGTCAACGACGCGTTCACGAAAGGCGGCGATGGCATCATCGGCGGCGAGGCCGGTGGCCGGAGGGAAATGAATTTCCATGTCGGGACGACGGCGTTCCGGGTTCTGGGTTCGCTGAAAGCTAACGCCCGGCGTCCCCGGCCGATCAGGGGCTGGCGAGCGGGCGGCCGGGGCGGCGGCCGGACCGTCGCCCGGCCACCCGCGACAGGCGCGCCACCCGACACTAGATTGTTTGGGCCCAACCCCCCAGCCGCGATGCGGAGGTCCTTGTGAGCGACATCCCCGAACCCGTGCGTGCCGCGCTCGACGGCCTGCAGAGCCTGGGCGGCGCCGACCTCGTGAAGCAGATGGTCGCCGTCTTCATTGAGTACTCGGCCGGCCGCGTGCGGGCGCTGCAGGGGGCCGCCGACGAGGGTGACCTCCACGCGGTGGCCGAGGCCGCGCACGCCCTCAAGGGGAGCTCGCGCCAGCTCGGACTGACGGCCATGGCCGACGCCTGCCTTGCGGTGGAGCAGTCGGCCAAGCAGGGCGACCTGGCCCAGACCCAAACGCTCGCGGCCGCCGTGCACGAGACGTACACGGCGGCCGCGGAGTGGCTGCAGTCCGCTACGGCTTGATCGGCACCGCCGTCTTGCGGGTGGAGTCGCCGGAGACGATGGGCGGCGGCGGGGCCGGGGCGGCCCCCGCGAACAGGTCGCCGAGCCCGGTGGCCTTGGCCACCCTCATGGCGTTGTCGAGCGCCTTGTCCGAGCCCGCCTTGTCGCCCTGCGCATTGAGCGCCTCGGCGAGCACGTAGTTGGTGGAGACGTACAGGTACGGAATGCCCACCGATGCCTTGTCCACCCACTTGTTCTTGCGCTCCAGCGCGCCGGGCGCCTTGAACGCGGCGGCCAGCGCCTTCATGCGCGGCACGTCCACCCATCCTTCGCCCTGCACCATCACCGTGTCCTTGCCGCCGGTGATCGAGTCGGGGAGCAGCTTGCGCGCGAGGCCCTGCGTCAGGACGTAGTCCTTAAGGCCCAGCTCGAACGGATATCCGCCGGCCGTGCGGCTGAAGTAGACCGAGCGCCGGCCGTCCTGGATCATCTTCAGGACGAAGATGTCGGCGCGGGCGAGGAAGCGCGGCTGGATGGTCGCGTGGATCTTGCCGGCCACGAAGAGCTGCGGCTGGGTGAGGTCCTGTCCGAGCGGCACCGAGTCGGCCTGGTCCATGGTCATGTCCATGGGCGGACCCGACGGCTTGGGCCAGACGTGGCCGCGATACGCCGCCGGCCCCTTGACCGTGTCGTACTCGAAGACCGGGCGGCGCAGCAGCTGGCGCGTGTACCAGTCGGTGTTGAGCAGCGACGTGTTGGCGACGATCACGTCCTTGCGCACGCCGAGCACTTCCTGCGCGTACCAGAGCGGGAAGGTGTCGTTGTCGCCCACGGTGACGAGCACGCCGTACGGCTCGACGCTGTTGAGCAGATCGACGGCGAAGTCGCCGGTGTCGGTCTCGCCATGGCGCGACGCGGCGCTCCAGTTGCCGAACAGCGGCACGAAGGCAAGCAGGAGGATGGGCGACGTCGCCATCCAGCCGCGGCTGGTGGGCAGCTCGAGCGTCTCGCTGCCGAGCTTCACGGATTCGGTGCCGACGAGCGCGGCGAACGACTCCCAGACGAAGGTCAGGCCGAGCGCGGCCCACACGCTCCAAGCCGAGAAGCTCCACAGGTAGAAGTAGTCGCGGTCGCGCACCTCGCGCGGCACCGAATCGCCAAGGTCCGGGGCCTGCGAGTACCCGTACTTGAAGTTCATGTAGTAGATCAGCAGCAGCGTCAGCGTGAACATCAGCGGACCGAAGAAGGCGAAGCTTCGCGGGTCGCGCTTGTAGTGCACCCAGCCGCCGAGGATGCCGAGCACCAGGAAGATGGCGGCGAGCGAGCCCTGCAGGCCCGGGCTCACGCCGTCAACGTCGCGCAGCCACTGCCACTTGAAGTACAGCCACCACATGCCGATCTGCGCGCTGAACGGCGCCTGCCGCTCGGCGAGCGACGGCTTGCCGTACTGCCCGCGGTTGAAGTTGTACATGAAGGCGTCGTACGTCTTCGTCGAGAAGGTGCACGACAGCTTGAGCCCGTCGCGGCATGCCGTGGGCTCGCCTTCATTGATGGCGGGGAAGTGCGCGGCGCGAATCGGTTGCGTGAGGAACGGCGTGCCGCCCAGGACCACGGCGCCGACGACGGCCAGCAGCAGCTTCCAGCGGGTGATGGTGCGGGGGCGGCGAATCAACACGGCCAGGCCGGCGGCCGGCGCGGCGAGCATGCCGGCCATGTGGTTGGCGTAGCCCAGGCCGCAGACATAGGCGATGAGCACCAGCAGGCGGTCGGCCGACGGGCCGTCGGGGTCGTCGCACCAGCGCACCGTCAGCCAGGCCGTGATGGCCATGCCGGCGAGCGAGATGGTGTAGACCTTCTCGTTCACCACCGACTGCGCCCAGACCGTGAAGGCGGTGGAGCCGATGAGCACGGCGAGCGCGCCGCCTGCAATGCGCTGCCAGCGCCGGGCGAACCAGCCCACGAGCACGCGCTCGGTGATCAGGAACCACATGGCCGCCGCGGTGGCGCTGGAGAGGGCGGCCAGCAGGTTGATGCGCGCCGCGACCGTCGGGGCGATGGGGAGGATGGAGAAGACGCGCCCGATCAGCACGAAGAACGGGTTGCCCGGCGGGTGCGGAATGCCCAGGGTGTACGCGGCCGCGATGTACTCGCTGGTGTCCCACATCGCCGTCTCGGGTGAGAGCGTCGCGACGTAGAGCAGGAAGACCACCACCCCGGCGATGCCGGCGGCGAGGTAGGAGGGGCGGGTATCGAGGTCGGGTGCGGCTGCGTGCGTCGCCATCGGAGATGGGGCGAGAGGAATCTTCGGATAACCTTCAAATATCAGAGGGGAGCGGTACCCAGGGGAAGAGGGATGGCCCCGCCTGGGTACCCCGCGCACACCCCGCGCGGTTCCGCGCTAATGCCGGAACAGCCGCTGCCCGGTGAACACCATCGTCATGCCATGCTCGTCGGCGGCGGCGATCACCTCGGCGTCACGCACCGAGCCGCCCGGCTGCACGATGGCCGTCACGCCGGCCGCCGCCACGCCGTCGATGCTGTCGCGGAACGGGAAGAACGCGTCGGAGCCAAGGGCGGCGCCCGCCGTCGCGTGGCCGGCGCCCTGGGCCTTGTGCGCCGCCAGGAAGGCCGCGTCCACCCGCGACATCTGGCCGGCGCCGATGCCGATGGTCGCGCCGTCGCGGGCCAGCACGATGGCGTTCGACTTGACGCTGGCCACCGCGCGCCAGGCGAAGAGCAGGTCGCGCCGCTCGACGTCGGTCGGCGCGCGCTTGGTCACCACGCGCCAGGCGGTGTCGTCGATGATGGCCGGCCCCTTCTCCTGCACCAGCACGCCGCCGCGCACGCGCTTCACGTCCAGCGCCCCCGGGCGCTCGGCGGCCCGTCCCTCGAGCACGCGCAGGTTCTTCTTGGCGCCGAGGATCTCCACCGCCCCGGGGGCGAACGCCGGCGCGACGATGCACTCCACGAAGAGCGACGCGATGGCCTGCGCCGCGGCAACGTCCACCGGCACCGTGAAGGCGATGATCGAGCCGTACGCCGAAGCGGGATCGCAGGCCAGTGCCTTCTGGTACGCCTCGAGCGGCGTCTTGCCGGTGGCCAGCCCGCACGGCGTCGTGTGCTTGACGATGGCGCAGGCGCACTCGCCGGCGAACGGGTCGATGGCGAGCAGGGCGCCCTCGAGGTCGAGGAAATTGTTGAAGCTCAATTCCTTGCCGCCCTTCTGCTCGAGCGCGGCGAGCCCCGCCCCCGGCGCGTCCACATAGAATGCCGCCCGCTGGTGCGGGTTCTCGCCGTAGCGCAGCGACTGCTTGCGCTCGAACGCCATGGTCAGGCGTTCGGGGAAGCGGTCGCCGGCCTGCTGGGCGAACCAGCCGGCGATGGCGCTGTCGTACGCCGCCGTGTGGGCATAGACCTTGGCGGCGAGTTCGCGCCGCAGCGGCAGTTGGTCGCCGCCGGCGCCGAGCGCGTCGAGCACGCGGGCGTAGTCGGCCGGATCGACCACCACGGTGACGGCGGCGAAATTCTTGGCCGCCGAGCGCAGCATCGACGGGCCGCCGATGTCGATCTGTTCGATGACGTCGTCGGGGGCGACGCCGGCCTTGGCCGCCGTCTCGCGGAACGGATAGAGGTTCACCACCACCACGTCGATGGGGGCGATGCCGTGCTCGGCGATCACCGACATGTGCTCGGGGAGGTCGCGGCGGGCGAGGAGGCCACCGTGCACCACCGGGTGCAGCGTCTTCACCCGGCCGTCGAGCATCTCGGGAAAGCCGGTGACCTCGCTGATGTCGCGCACGGCGAGCCCGGCGTCGCGCAGGGCCTTGGCGGTGCCGCCGGTGGAGACGAGGTCATAGCCGCGGTCGGCGAGGCCACGGGCGAAGTCGGTGAGGCCGGACTTGTTGGAGACGCTTAGCAGGGCGAGAGGCATGGGGCTGATTGAGGATTTGGAATTCGGATTGGGATTCGGGATTCCGATTCAGGACGGCGATTGGCGATGGACGGCGGCTACCCTTCGGGGACGAACGGGTGGCGCGGGCCTTCGACGCCGAAACGGGGGAAGTCGTACGGCAGGTCGCCGTGGACGCGGCGGTCCTCGCCGAGGCGCACGTCGCCGCGCGCGACGGCCGCCACGCACCACGGGTAGATGCGGTGTTCCACGCGCAGCACGCGCTCGGCGAGCGTGTCGGCCGTGTCGCCGGTGTGCACGGGCACCGGCCACTGCGCGATGATGGCGCCGCGGTCGAACTGCTCGTTCACGAAGTGCACGCTGGCGCCCGACAGCCGCGCACCGGAGGCCAGCACGGCCTCGTGCACGCGATGGCCGTACATGCCATGGCCGCCGAACGCGGGGAGCAGCGACGGATGGATGTTGAGCATGTGGCCGGCCCAGCGGCGCACCACGCCGGGCGGGATGAGCCGCAGGTAGCCGGCGAGCGCCACCACCTCGGCGCCGCTGTCGCCGAGCAGCCGTTCGAGTGCCCCCTCGGCCGCGGCGCGCGGCAGGTGGACGGCCTCGATGCCGCGGCGCCGCGCGCGCTCCATCGCATGCGCGTCGGCCCGGTCGCTCACGACCAGCGAGACCGCGGCGGGCGCCGCGTCTCCCAGCGCATCCAGGTGGTCGAGGATCGCCTGCAGGTTGCTGCCGCCGCCCGAGGCGAGCACCGCGATGCGCCGCACGTCAGGGCTCCGGCGGATGGGGAATGTCGAGCACCACCGCGGCCGCCTCGGAGAGCGACGATGCAATGGCAAAGCCCTGGGCGAGCGCCGCTTCCACGTCCTCGGGCGACGTTTCGGGCGACGGCACGAGTATGCCGCTGCCGCCGTACGCCTTGGCGGGGAGCAGGTCGCGCAGCTTGTCGCCGATGAAATACGAGGCGCCGGCGTCCACCTGGTGCTCGACGATGGCCTGCTCGAACAGGGCGATGCCCGGCTTGCGGCACTCGCACGGCCCCGTGAAGTCGGGGTGATGCGGGCAGTGGTAGTGATCGTCGATGAACGCGCCGCGCTCCTCGAGCAGGTCGTCGAGGCGGGCCCGCGTGGCGCGATAGTCGGCCTCGGTCAGCAGGCCGCGGGCGATCCCCGACTGGTTCGACACCACGATCACCGGGTAGAGCGCATAGTTGAACCGGCGGACGGCGTTGGTGGCGTGGGCGATGAGCTCCACCTGCGCCGGGTCGCGCAGGTAGTGCTTGTCCACGATCAGCGTGCCGTCGCGGTCGAGGAAGATGGCGCGGCGGCGCAGCGCGCGGCTGGTGCGCCGCTGGGCCGCGGTCAGCTCGGGGACGCTCTCGGCGGGCGGCTGTTCGTCGGCGGTCATGCGAGCGCCTCGTGCAGGGCCGCGGCCAGGCGGTCGTCCTCGGCGGGCGCGATGGCGCGCAGGTCGAGCAGCAGCGTGCGGTCGGCGATGCGCCCCACCACGGGGAGCGCGCCGTCGCGCAGCGCCTGGTCGAGGGCCGGTGCGTTGCCGTCGATGGCCAGCGCGCACGACGCGATGCGGGCCGAGGGGAAGGCGCCGCCGCCCACCGTGGCCTCGGTGTCCACAATGCGCACCGGCCGGCCGATGGCTGCCAGGCGCGCGGCCAGCACCGCGGCGCGGGCGCGGAGCCCGGCCACGGGCGCGACGAGCATGGCCAGCGCCGGGATCTCGCGCACGGCGCGCGCCGGCTCGCGGTAGAGGCGCAGGGTGGCGTGCAAAGCGGCGAGCGTGAGCTTGTCCACGCGCAGGGCGCGCGCCAGCGGATTCCGGCGCAGCGCATCCACCAGGGCGTGCGTGCCCAGGATGATGCCGGCCTGCGGACCGCCCAGCAGCTTGTCGCCGCTCATCACCACCAGCGAGGCGCCGTCGGCCACCGCGTCGCGCGCCGTCGGCTCGCCGCTGAGCCCCCACGGGGCGAGGTCGAGCATGAGGCCGCTGCCGAAGTCGTGCAGCAGCGGCACGCCGGCCGCGGCGGCCACGGCGGCGAGTTCGCGGGCCGGCACGTCGGCCACGAAGCCCTCGACGGTGAAGTTGCTGCGGTGCACGCGCACGATGGCGCCGGTCTGCGGCGAGCAGGCCGCCTGGTAATCGGCGGCGTGCGTGCGGTTGGTGGTGCCCACCTCCACCAGGTGCGCGCCGCTCTTCGCCATGATATCGGGGACGCGGAACGAGCCGCCGATCTCCACTAGCTCGCCGCGCGAAACGATGGCGTCGCGCCCGTCGGCCACCGTGTTGAGCGCCAGCACGAGCGCCGCCGCGCAGTTGTTCACCACCATCGCGTCCTCGGCACCCGTGAGCTCGCAGAGCAGCGACGCGCAGTGGGCGTGCCGCGACCCGCGCGTGCCGGCGGCGAGGTCGTACTCGAGCGACGAGAAGCCGCGCGCCACCTCGGCGATGGCGCCGATGGCGGCCGAGGCCAGCGGGGCGCGCCCGAGGTTGGTGTGCAGCACCACGCCCGTGGCGTTGAGCACCGGCTGCAGCGTGGGGCGCTCGTACGCCGCCAGGCGGTCGGCGATATCGGCCGCCCACGCGGCCTCGGTGGCGGGTGCGAGCGTCGGCTCGGCCCGCGCCGCGGACACGGCGGCGCGCACCGCCCCGGCCACCACGGCGCGCGGCGCGCGTTCCATGAGCGCACGCACGCCCTCCTGTTCGAGCAGGATGTGCACCGAGGGAAGCGCGCGGCGGGGATCGTTCATCGCACGGGCGGCGGGACCGGAGGCCGCACGGCGTCGGGCGGGGCCTTGGCGGGCTCCGGTTTCTTCTCGGCCGGCTTGGCGCGCGTGAAGGTGCGCTCGCTGGTGCGCGTCACCTGCGAGGCGCTGACCACCTGCCGGGTGATGACGCGGTACGCCCCGGGCGGCAGCGGCGCCTCGAGCACGGCGATGTAGTCGGCGGTGATGGCCATGCGCGTGGGCACCGGCGGGCGCGGGCGCGGCACCGTGTCGCGCGCGGCGCGCCGCGCCTCGACGCGGGCGGCCTCGATGGAATCGCGCACGAACAGGGTGCGGGCGCTGTCGGCGCGCGCTCGCGCGGCCCGGCCGGCGGCGCTGGTGTCGGCCTTGAGCACCGAGTCCTTGACGAAGGCGTCGCGGAGGCGCGTGAGCGAGTCGAAGGCGGCGGCCCGCGTGATGCTGCGCACGTGCACGACGCTCGAGTCGGCGCGCCGCACCTCCACCTGGCCGGCCGTGAGCAGCGGCAGCAGCGCCAGCGGGCGGTCGAACGTGAGGCGCAGCGTCACCGAGTCCTTCACGTCCACGCCGACCACGCGGGCGCCGAGCGTGTCGTGCGAAAAGGCGTACAGGTCCACGTGCAGCGAGTCGGTGACGCCGACGGTCGTCGTGTCCCACGGCTCCCGCGGTTCCAGGCGCCCGTTGCTGTTGGCGTCGATGATCGAGCGGATGGTGTACGAGCCGGCGGGCAGGAAGGGGAGGGCGTAGCGCCCCAGCGAGTCGGTGCGCGCGATCCACCGGAAGGTGGTGTCGGCGCCGATGCGGGCGTCGATGAGCGCGCCGCTGGCCGGCCGGAGCGTGGTCCAGTCGAAGACGGCGCCGCTCACGACGCCGCGCGGGATCGACCCGCCGGTGCTGAACGCGAAGGTGCGCTCCTTCGTGATGGCGTTGCCGGTGAGGTCGGCGAGCCCCGGCATGATGGTGAGCGAGTACGCCGTGTTGGGGCGCAGCCCCTTGCGGGGGCGCACGGTGATGGCGCTGCGATGCCAGTCCACCCGCTCGGGGCCGTCGGAGGGCGACAGCACCATCACCGCCGACAGGTCGCTGCCGGCGCGCGGGCGCTCGCTCACCACCTCGTTGAACCGCACCGTCACGCTCTTGGCCTTCACGTTCGTGGCGCCCGAATCGGGGTCCACCGACACGATCACCGGTGCGGTGCGGTCGGGCGGGCCGCCCGGCGGCGCGCCGGGCGAGGCGCAGCCAGCGGCGCACGCCGCGACGAGCGCGGCAAGGGCGAGGCGGCCGGATGCGGTCACGCGCCGCCCATCGCCGTGATCTTGGCGCGCAGCTGCTCCGACCGTGCCGCCCACTCGGACTCCTTGGCGCGCTCGGTCTCGACCACCGCGGCGGGCGCCTTGGCAACGAACCCCGCGTTGCCGAGCCGGCCGCGCAGCGCGGCGAGCTGCTTGTCGAGCTGGGCCAGCTCCACTTCGAGCTTGCCGCGCTCCTTGGCCACGTCCACGATTCCCTCGAGCGGAATCACGACCTCCAGCCCGCCGCCGAGCAGGGCGTGCGCCGCGGCGCCGGCCGGCGTGCCGCCTTCCACGAGCTCGGCGCGACACATGCGGTGCACGAAGGCCTTTTCGCTGAGCGCGATCGCGGCGGCCGGCGCGTTGCCGGAGAGGTGCGCGGTGAGGGGCTGCGTGGGCGGCAGCACGTAGTCGTTGCGGATCTGCCGCACCGCCGTGATGACATCCTTCACCACCTCGAACTCATGAGCGAGGGCACTGCGCGCCGGCGCCACGGGCCACGCCGCCTTCACCAGCCACGCCCCCTCGGCATGCCCCGGGAGCTTCTGCCACATCGTCTCGGTGATGAACGGCATGATGGGATGCAGCAGCCGCAGCCCCTGGTCGAAGCAGTGCACCAGCAGGGCGCGGGCGACCTCGCGGTCCGCGCCCGGCTCGGCGAGGCGATGCTTGCTCGACTCCACGTACCAGTCGGCCAGGTCGTTCCACAGGAAGCGGCGCGCCGCCTCGGCGTAGGCGTCGAGGCGCAGGCCGGCCTGCCGCTGGTTCTCGGGCCACGTGCCGTCGGGTGGGCGCACCGGGCCCAGCGCGGCGTCGCATTCGGCCACCGCGTCGGCCAGCCGGTTGACGATCCAGTGGTCGGCGCTGCGGAAGGTGTCCTGCTCCAGCGCCGCGAAGGGCGTCACCGGTTCGTGCCCCACCTGCATGAGCAGGAAGCGGCCGATGTTCCAGAGCTTGGTGGCGAAGTTGCGCCCGGGGGCGAACGACTTCTCCAGGTCCTCGGGGTCGAGCAGCACGTCCACGCCCAGCCCCATGCCGGCGATCATCGTCCAGCGCAGCGCGTCGGCGCCGAACTTCTCGACGACCTCCAGCGGGTCGATGCCGTTGCCCAGCGACTTGGACATCTTGCGATGCTGCATGTCGCGCACGGTGCCGTGCAGGTAGACCGTGTGGAACGGCACCTTCCCGGTGAATTCCAGGCTGGCCATGATCATGCGCGCCACCCAGAAGAACAGGATCTCGGGGGCGGTGACGAGCACGTCGGTGGGATGGAACGCCTTGAGATCGGGGCCGTCGGCCTGGTCGGGCCAGCCCAGCGTGCTGATGGGCCAGAGCCACGACGAGAACCAGGTGTCGAGCACGTCCTCGTCCTGCGTCCACGCGCCGCCGCACTTGGGGCAGCCGCCCGTCGGGTCCTCGCGCAGGGCGGCGTCGTGCCCGCACGCGCAGTGCCAGACCGGGATGCGATGTCCCCACCAGAGCTGGCGCGAGATGTTCCAGTCGCGGATCCCCTCCATCCAGTTGACGTAGACGGCGTTCCAGCGTTCGGGAACGATTCTCACCTGGCCGGCCTGCACCGCCTCGAGCGCGGGCTTCGCCAGCGGCGCCATCTTCACGAACCACTGGTCGCTGAGGCGCGGCTCGACCACGGTGTGGCAGCGGTAGCAGTGGCGCACGGCGTGGTGGTGCTGGTCGATCTTCTCGAGGAAGCCCTGCGCCTCGAGCATCTTGACCACCTTCTTGCGCGCGTCGAACCGCTCGACGCCGCGCAGCGAGGCCGGCACGCGCCCCTCGGCGTCCTTCCCCTCGCCCATGTGGCCGTCGGGCGTGATCACCACGGGCATGGCGAGGCCCAGCCGCTTGCCGGCCTCAAAGTCGTTGGGGTCGTGGGCCGGCGTGAGCTTCACCATGCCGGTGCCGAACTCCTTGTCCACGAACGCATCGGCGACGATCGGGATGCGGACGTTGCTGATGGGGAGCAGCAGCTCGGTGCCGACCAGGTCCTTGTAGCGCTCATCGTCGGGATGCACGGCCACGGCGACGTCGCCGAGCATCGTCTCGGGGCGCGTGGTGGCCACGGTGATGAAGCGCGACGGGTCGTCGGCAAACGGGTACCGCACGTGGTACAGCTTGCCGTGCGTGTCGTGGAACTCCGCCTCTTCGTCGGACAGCGAGGTGAGGCAGCGCGGGCACCAGTGGATGACGCGGTAGCCGCGGTAGATCAGCCCCTTCTCGTACAGGCGCACGAACGCCTCGCGCACGGCGCGCGACAGGGCGGGGGAGAGCGTGTAGGCCGTGCGCCGCCAGTCGGCCGACGCGCCGATGGCGCGCAGCTGCTGCAGGATGACGCCGCCCGTCTCGCGCACGAAGTCGGCGGTGCGCGCCACGAAGGCGTCGCGCCCGAGGTCGAAGCGCGTCTTGCCTTCCTGCGCCAGCTGCTTCTCGACGACGTTCTGCGTGGCGATGCCGGCGTGATCGGTGCCGGGCACCCACAGCGCCTCGTCGCCGGCCATGCGGCGCCAGCGGACGATGACGTCCTGCACGGTGTTGTTCAGGCCGTGGCCGACGTGCAGCACGGCGGTGACGTTGGGCGGCGGGATGACGATGGTGAACGGGTCGCGCGGGCCGCCGGTGCGGCGGCTGTTCGCGGCCTCGGCATGAAAGAGGCCGGCGGCCTCCCATGCCTCATAGAGCGCGCGCTCGGTGGCACCCGCGTCGTAGGTGGCGGGGATGTCGGAGGAAGTCGGGTTGGTCATGTCCTTCCAAAGATACGGACGCTTGCGCCTCTAACGGTAGGCGCCGAGGGAGCCGCCATCTGTCGTTCGCCCCCCGCGATCTGCTATGTTGGGACATTGCCCGCCGCGCCGACCGTCGTCCGGCGCGGCTGGATCACGCCTGCCACCGCCGCATGCCCGAACCGCTGACCAATCCGAACGCCATGCTCACGCCCCGGCGGCTTGGGCCGTGGGTGGTCTTTGCCGTCGTGCTGGTGGCCGGCATCGTGCTCTTCTTTGCATATGCCGATCGCGTGCCAAGCCTGTTGCAGGCGCTGGCCGATCGCTGATCGCCTTTTTCGTGCCTCTTCCCTAATAGTTGCCAGATGTCGTCACCGCTGATTCTCACGCTCCCTGATGGCGCCACCCGCGAGGTGGCGCCGGGCACCCTTCCCCGGGAGGTCGTCGCCTCGATCGGTCCGCGCCTGCTGCTGGCGGCCATCGCCGTGTCGGTGGACGGCGAGGTGCAGGACCTCCAGACGCCGCTGCGGCGCGGCGGCGCCTTCACGGTGATCACCGAGAAGGATCCGCGGGCGCTCGCCGTGCTGCGCCACTCGGGAGCGCACGTGCTGGCCACGGCGGTGCGCCGCCTGCGGCCCGACGCGAAGATCGGCTTCGGCCCGGCCATCGACGACGGCTTCTACTATGACTTCGAGGTGGAGAAGCCCTTCACCCCCGAGGATCTGGAGGCGTTCGAGGGCGAGATGCGGAAGGTGGCCGCCGAGAAGCTGCCGTTCGTGCGCGCCGAGGTGAGCCAGGCGCAGGCGCAGGGCGTCTTTGCCGACGATCCGCTCAAGCTGGAGCGCCTGGCCGACTTCGAGGGGACCGACGAGGTCATCAGCACGTACTCCGACGGCGGCTTCACGGACCTGTGCCGCGGCCCGCACGTCCCCGACACGTCGTACCTGAAGCATTTCAAGCTGCTGCACACCGCCGGCGCGTACTGGCGCGGCGACGAGAAGCGGCAGATGCTGCAGCGCATCTACGCCACCGCCTTCTTCAGGAAGGAGGAGCTGGACGCGCACCTGCACCGGATCGAGGAGGCCAAGCGCCGCGACCACCGTGTGCTGGGCAAGGCGCTCGACCTGTTCCAGTTCTTCCCGGTGTCGCCCGGCGCGGCCTTCTGGTCGCCGCGCGGCACCACGCTGTACAACACCGTCGAGGCGTTCGTGCGCGAGCGGCAGCGCGAGGACTTCCTCGAGGTCAAGACGCCGCTGCTCTACTCCAAGACGCTGTGGGAACAATCGGGACATTGGGGCAAGTACAAGGAGAACATGTTCCTCGTGCTCAACAGCGAGACCGACGAGCACGACATGTCGCTGAAGCCCATGAACTGCCCGTCCCACTACGTGTTCTACAACTCGCACAAGCACTCCTACCGCGAGCTCCCCATCCGGTACGTCACGTTCGACGTGCTGCACCGGAACGAGGTGTCGGGGGCGCTGTCGGGGCTGACGCGGGTGCGACAGTTCGCGCAGGACGACTGCCACGTCTTCCTGCGCGAGGACCAGATCGCGGGCGAGGTGAAATTCCTCATGGACTTCATCCTCGGCTACTACGACGCCTTCGGCCTGCCCGCGACGCTGCGGTTCGCCACGCGGCCGCCCGTGCGCATCGGCAGCGACGCGCTGTGGGACCAGGCCGAGGGCGCCCTGCGCGCGGCGCTCGAGGCCACGGGCCGGCCGTACGAACTCAAGCCGGGCGACGGCGCGTTCTACGGGCCCAAGATCGACTTCGACGTCACCGACTCCATCGGCCGCCAGTGGCAGCTGGGCACCATCCAGCTCGACTACAACGCGCCCGAGCGGTTCGACCTCGAGTACGTGGGCGAGGACAACGCGGCGCACCGGCCGGTGGTGATCCACCGTGCGGTCAGCGGCTCGTTCGAGCGGTTCCTCGCCATCCTGATCGAGCACTTCGCCGGCGCGTTCCCCGTCTGGCTGGCGCCCGAGCAGGTGCGCGTGCTCCCCATCTCCGACGAACTCATTGACGTGGCGACGGCCGTGACGCGCCGCATGAAGGACGCCGGCATCCGGGCGCAGCTCGCCACGGACGAGTCGCTGAACTACCGTATCCGCCAGGCCGAAGTCATGAAGGTGCCGTACATGGCCGTCATCGGGAAGCGCGAGGCCGAGGCGGGGACGATCGCCGTGCGCGTGCGCGGCGAGGGCAAGAAGCAGGAGGTGGTGAGCGTGGACTCCTTCATCGAGCGGGTGCGCGGCGAGATCGCGGCGCGCTCGCTCACGCCGTCGAGCGAGGGACAGCCCGCGTGATGGGACTTCTCGCCTGGCGCGTCGCGGTGCTGCTCGTGGTTGCGGCCGGCGTGGCGCGTGCGCAGGGCAGTGCTGTGACCGTGCCGACGGAGCAGTACGGCATGCCCGCCCAGGGGCGACCCGACCTGCGTCCGGAACGGGTGGCGGGCGAGGTGGTGGGCGGAACGTACGCCGGTGTGGTGGGATACTTCGTCGGGCGCGGCATCGGCACCATCGCCACGACGCTGATGAAGGCCGACAACGATCGGATGCGGGAGGCCGTGGTCAACGGCGTCGGCATCACCGGCGCGGCCTTTGCCATCGGCGGCACGGTGTTCGCCATCGGGAGCATGGGCGCCGAGACGGGGAGCTTCCCGACGACGATGCTGGGCGTCACGGCGGGCGTGGCGGCCAGCCTCGCGATGTCGCGGCTGATGTTCAAGGGGCGCATGCCGTCGGACGAGGGATCGTCGAAGCGGAAGTGGCTGATGGCCGCGCTCGACGCGTCGCTGCCGGCGATCGGCGGGACGATCGCGTTCAACTCTACGCGAAGGTGGCAGCGCTAGGCAGAAGGCAGATGGCAGATGGCGGATGACGGATGGCGGATGGCAGATGGCAGACGGTTGACGAAACACTCACACGGAAGAGGACGGTCCACGGTGCGACCCCCGGCGCCCCAACGGGGGGAGAACATGCCTGACATGGACTTGCTGGTGCGCCGCATTATCGCGGCGCTTGTCGTTTCGGCAACTTCGGCTGCGGCACAGACGACGGGGGCGGGAGCGTGGCGTGGGTCGCTGGCGGCGGACGCCGGCACCGCGGTTTCCCTGCAGCCGGCACGCATCGCCGGTGAGATGGGCGCCGGCATGGTCGGCTTTGCCCTCGGCGCCGAGGTCAGCTTCTTCACCTCGGCCGGCATTGCCAACCTCGTGCGCGGCCACGGGGGCGACATCACGACGCCGGGGCTGCGCCGGCTGACCACCGCCATCGTGATCGCGGGCGGCGGAGTGGGGGCCGGCACGAGCGCCTGGCTGGTGTCGCGTGCCGATCGGCAGAGCAGCTCGTACTGGTGGGACGTCGGGGCGGCCACCGCCGCCACCGCGGTGGCCTTCAAGTGGGCGGGGTGGCCGATGACGGAATCGTCGCGGCGGCGGCCGATGTCGCGCCTGCGGCGCATGGCCCCGGTGTGGATGTCGGCCATGGCCGCCACCTGGGCGGCGAGCGCCACCCGCACGCGGCGATAGAGGCGGGGGGCGTGTACTTTACAGGGGGAGGCAAAGCACGGCGGGTTCACGGTCATCCGTGATCCGTTCCCCGTCGTCCGTCATCCGTCCACCGTCCACCGTCTACCGTCTACCGTCTACCGTCTACCGTCCACCGTCCAGCGTCCACGTCTGCCATCTGCCATCCACCATCTGCCATCTGCCCCACATATGCCCACCCCCGTCATCGTCTCCGCGGCCCGCACGCCGATTGGCCGCTTCCTGGGATCCCTCGCGCCGCTGACGGCGCCTGAACTCGGTGCCGTGGCCATCAAGGCCGCGCTCGAGCGCGCCGGGTGCGACCCGGCCGACATCGGCGAAGTCATCATGGGCAACGTGCTGCAGGCGGGCGTCGGACAGGCGCCGGCGCGGCAGGCGCTCATCAAGGCCGGCGTTCCGTCGGTCGTCCCGGCCTACACCGTGAACAAGGTGTGCGGCTCGGGGCTGCAGGCGGTGATGCTCGCCGCGCAGGCCATCCGCGCGGGTGACGAGCAGCTGCTGGTGGCCGGCGGTATGGAGTCGATGTCCAACGCGCCGCACCTCGTGACGGGGATGCGCGCCGGCATCAAGTTCGGCAACCAGGTGATGCAGGACGCGCTGATCAAGGACGGGCTGTGGTGCTCGTTCTACAACCGGCACATGGGCGGACACGCCGAGTACACGGCCAAGAAGGCCGGCATCACGCGGGCGCGGCAGGACGAGTTCTCGTACCAGTCGCACATGAAGGCCATCGCGGCCATCGAGGCGGGCCGGTTTGCCGCGGAGATCGTGAAGGTGGAGATCGCGGGCAAGAAGGGATCGACGATCGTCGATACCGATGAGAGCCCCCGCAAGGACACCACCATCGAGGCGCTCGCCAAGCTGCGCCCCGCCTTCCCGGGCGATGCGCCCAAGGACATGAAGCCCGAGGAGCTCACCATCACGGCCGGCAACGCGCCCGGGCTCAACGACGGCGCCGCGGCGCTCGTCATCGCCTCGGAGGAGTACGCCAAGGAGCAGGGCCTGCCGATCCTCGCGCGGATCACGGGCTACGCCTCGGGCGGCGGCGACCCGCAGGACCTGTTCTTCGCGCCGATCTTCGCCGTGCAGAACCTGATGAAGAAGACGCTGATGAAGATCTCGGACTTCGACCTCATCGAGGCCAACGAGGCGTTCGCTGCGCAGGCGCTGGCCGACGGCGACGGGCTGGGGTGGGACTGGGACAAGGTGAACGTCAACGGCGGCGCCATCGCCCTTGGCCACCCGATCGGCAGCAGCGGCGCGCGCATCCTGACCACGCTGGTCTATGCACTGCAGGCCCGCAAGCTGCACCGCGGGCTGGCGACGCTCTGCCTGGGCGGCGGCAACGCCGTGGCGCTCTCGGTCGAGCGGGTCTGAGCCGCGCGTGACGACGACGCGCCCCGTGCCCGCTGGTGAAGGCGCGACGGGGCGCGTCGTGGCGCGTCTGGCGGCGTTCGTCGGCGTGTCGCTGGCGGCCACCATCGTGGCGCCGGCGTTCCTGTACCCGTTCTTCCGCCTGACGTCCGAAATCACCGGCACGCGCCTGATCGCCTACGGCGCGATGTCGAGCGTGGCGATGCTCATCGCGACGGCGCTCACGGTGCGGTGGTTCGGCGAGTCGTGGAGCGAGGCCACGGCACTCGGTGCGGCGGGATCCGGCCAGTGGACGCTGCTCGGCGGACTGGCCGCGGGGTGGTTCGCCATTGCCGTGCCGTCGGGCGTACTCGTGTGGACGGGGGCGCTGCGCATCGTGCCGGCCGAGGCCGGGAGCTGGGGTGAGGCCGCGCTGCTGGCCGTGGCGATGCTCGCCCCGGCGGCGCTCACCGAGGAGCTGATGTTCCGCGGCTACGCGCTCACGCTGCTGCGACGCGCGTGGGGCGCGACGCCCGCCGTGCTGCTGACGAGCGCCGGCTTCGGGCTGATGCACCTGCTCAACCCGGGGGTGACGGCGCAGTCGGTAGTGATGGTTGCACTCGCCGGCGTCTTCCTGGCGGTGGTGCGCCTGGCGCTGGATTCGCTGTGGGCGGCGTGGCTGGCGCACTTCGCGTACAACTTCGTGCAGCTGGCGGTCTTTCACACGGCGGTCAGCGGCATCGCGCTTCCCCAGCCCGGCTATCGGGCGGTGTCGGCCGGGCCGGCGTGGCTGACCGGCGGCGCGTGGGGCCCCGAAGCCGGCGCCGCCGCCGCGCTCGGGATGCTGGGCGTTAGTTTTCTTCTGGCCGTTCACGCCGGGTGGGTGCGCATCCACCGCCGCGGATGGCGAATCGACATCGACGTGCGGCCGCAGGGCCGCGGGGAGCCATAGACATGTCCGACCGGATCGCAGTGATCGGCGCGGGGCAGATGGGGAACGGCATCGTGCACGTGTGCGCGGTGGCCGGCCACGACGTGACCATGATCGACGTCAGCCAGGCGGCGCTCGACAAGGCGAAGACGACGATCGAGAGGAACCTTGACCGCCAGGTGAAGAAGGGCGCGCTCGACGAGGCGGCGAAGGCGGCGGCGATGGGGCGCATTGCCACGGCGACGGGCATCGATGCGGTGGCCAACGCGAACTTCGTGATCGAGGCGGCCACCGAGAACGTGGAGCTCAAGCACAAGATCTTCGCCGACATCGACCGGCTGGCGCCGGCCGGCGCGATCCTCGGCACCAACACCAGCTCCATCTCGATCACCGAGATCGCCGGCCGAGTGAAGCG
>Ga0334722_10001177_pt1 | contig 33825 bp, 25 predicted proteins | sample C3_bottom_MG_FD_207210 | JGI IMG/M metagenome (GOLD analysis project Ga0334722, IMG submission 207210) | Sediment microbial communities from Yellowstone Lake, YNP, Wyoming, USA - C3_bottom | ecosystem: Environmental > Aquatic > Freshwater > Lake > Sediment | place: USA: Wyoming | collected... | reverse complement strand
CTGTATCTCCCCCTTTGACTTCGAGAGCTGCCTGCAGGTTATAAAGCCCTCCTTTTCGACCAGAAAAGTTTTTGTCCCTCCGCCGCCGAGCGAGTTCTTTACCCATGTCTGATACAATAGCCCGGCCTCTTTTTTTGTGAAGAAAGGATCGTTATAAAAACGGCCAGTTCTGAAAAGTCCCCGGGAGATTAACCAGACAAAAGCCGCATCATCCTCAGAGCCTTCCCTTACCTGAAAGATGGGCCGTGGTTGCTTTTCTGTCGGTCTTTCCCAGGTTGCGCCGATATCTGTTATATAAAAATGCCTGGACTGAAGCAACTGGACTTCCCCGGTCCCCTTAAGTGCAAACCTGCAGGTCAGATATGTATACCCACCCTCTGCTGCAAGACGCAAAAGCCGGTCAAGTCCCCCCCCGTCTTTCGGAATTCTGCGGAGTTTCCCGATTTTTCTCTCAAAAAATTCAGTATCCCAGGTAAGCTCGTCTATCAAGACAAAAGCTCCGAAAAAGGAGATGGGATGGAAAAGAGTTCTGGCTGATATTTCATCTCTTTCCTGCAGTTTTTCGGGCCGATCGTGTCAGAGATGCCGGTATAGGCAGAGAATATCTGCCCGAATATAGAAACTCGCTACCGATCCTAAGAAAGACGGAACGAACGATATCATCTTGATAGATATTATGCTTAAAGAATTCGACATTCGTTATCTCAGCCATTGCCTGAATCACAGCGTCACCTGCCCCGACATTGTATCAATCCAGGAGGCTCTCCCTGATAATGTAAATGGGCCTTGCCTGGACCTCCTGGTAGATCCGCCCCAGATATTCACCTATGATGCCGAGTATCAGCAACTGGACACCGCCGACAAAAAGGACAGCAACTATGATAGAGGCATAGCCGAGGACCGGGATACCAAGGAATATCTTTTTATACAGGAAATAGAGGGCATAAAAGAAACCGAGACCTGAACTCAGAATGCCCAGATAGGTCGCCAGCCTAAGAGGGACAATGGAAAAGGCCGTAATCGCATTAAAGGCAAGCCTGAACAGCTTCACCATATTGTATTTGCTGACGCCGCGTTCTCGGGGGGCATGCGCAATCTCAAGAAGGGCTGTGCGGAAGCCGGTCCATGCTATCATACCGTGAATAAAACGTGCCCGCTCTCTCATGTTGTTCACAACATCAAGTACTTTCCTGTCAAATATCCTGAGCAGTGACTGGTTTCTCGGAATGTGAATCCCGGAGAATTTGTTCAGGAACCACCAGAACAGAGATGAATTCAGCCGTTTCATCGGCGAATCCTTCTTGACCCTTCTGATGCCATAGACGAGATCATATCCTTCCAGCAGCTTTTGGTGGAGCCTGGGTATCTCCTCTGGCTGGTCCTGAAGATCTCCATCCATGAGGATTATCGTCTGCGCTTTTGCATGATCAAGACCTGCCGTAATAGCAATGTGGTGTCCAAAATTTCTCGAAAAACTTATCCCTTTCACCCTCGAATCCTTCTCCCGAAGCTCCTGTACCAGGGCCCAGGTCTGATCAGAGCTTCCGTCATCAACAAGAATGATCTCATAGTCGCCTGTCTCTTCTGAAGTCAGTCGGTTCATCACAGCCGTGAGCCGCCGATACAGTTCGGGAATATTCTCTTCTTCGTTATACAGAGGCACAACTATTGAAAACAAGAGTGAGGTCATAATTCGTATTATATACTCTCCGACAATCCCGGACACATTTTTTATTTTAACATACCCGCTTTGTGGAGAATCGTCGTAACCGCAAATACTGGCAGGGAAAGTCCGGAGAGATGCCTAATGATCGCCGATTGTATCGACAACTGCCTTTATGACATATTCTGCTTCGGTCTTCCGCAGCCTGGGGTATAGAGGAAGACTAATGGTCCGCTTCCCTATCTCTTCGGCAACAGGGAAATTACCCTTCCGGTAGCCGAATTCCTTCCGGTAATAATCCAGAAGATGTACCGGGCGATAATTCACGGCAACCCCTACCTTCTTCTTCTGAAGTTCCTCAAGGATAGCATCTCTCCGGCGTCCGTTGACAAGTATGGTAAAAAGATGTCTGGCATGTTTGGACCGGGGAACCGCCTTCAGGACCTCCAGCCCCTTAAGGGCAGAGAAGGCATCTTCATAGAGATGCCATAGCCGGTTGCGTTTCTCCCAGAGTCCGCCAATCCTTTGAAGTTGGCCAAGCAGCAGCGCAGCCTGAATGTTATCCATGTTGTATTTCCAGCCCAGAACCGGCATATCCCAGTGCTTATACAGTTTCGTGTACCGGTCAATCGCAGCCTTGTCTATACCGTGAAGTCTTAACATCCTTATCAGGTCTGCAGTTTTCTGACTGTTTGTTGTCACCGCACCGCCCTCGCCGCTCGTAATATTCTTGGTCGCATAAAAACTGAAGCAGGCAACATCGCCAAGTGCCCCTGTCCTGACCGTATCCCTTTCAGACTCGATAGCATGGGCAGCGTCTTCAATAACAATAAGCCGGTACTTATCCGCAATAGCCCGTATCCTTTTCATGTCGCACATCTGCCCGTAAAGATGGACTGGAATAATGGCCCTGGTTTTCTTGCTAATCTTATTTTCAATCAGTTCAGCATTAATGTTCCCGGTCTCCGGTTCCGCATCGACAAAGACCGGAGTTGCCCCTGCATGCAATATAGCATTTGACGTGGCGCAGAAGGTCATAGGAGAGGTAATGACTTCGTCTCCTTTTCCGATGCCATATGCGAGAAGACTAAGGTGGAGGGCAGCAGTACAGCTTGTAACGCCTACCGTGTATTTTGCGTTCAGATAGGAAGCAAAACATTCCTCGAATTCCGAAACTGCCTGTCCCGTGGTAAGAAAAATGGAGTTGAGCACCCTGCTGACCCTGCCGATGTCCTGCCGGTTGATGTTATGCTTAAAAAAATCCACCCTCATGTTAATACCACACGATCTCTCCTGCCTTGTTCTTTACGGGTACCTTTCTCATCGAGATCTGCTTTCCCCAGTAGCCCGTGTTTTCCTTGTACCATCTAATGGTCTTCTGCAGGCCCTCATCGAAATTCACTGATGCCCTGAACCCCAGCAGCTCCTCCGACTTTCCGGTTGAGGATATATGATTCTGCACTTGACCGAACCGTTCATCCATGAAAGTCAGGTGTTTATCGTCAAGACCGAAAAACCGGCTAATCCTCCGGGCGATCTCCAACACGCTGATGCTTATCCCCGTGCCGGCATTGAAGACCTCTCCTTGTACCTTTTCCAGCGGGACATGCATCGCCCTGTCGATGGCCTCCGCGGTGTCCTCCACATACAGCCAGTCTCGCGACGCAGAGCCGTCTCCATGTATAGTCAGCGGCTCCCCGAGAATGGCACTCGTAATAAAGCGAGGGATCACTTTTTCGAGGTGCTGATGGGGCCCATAGTTATTGAAAGGCCTGATGATAACGCCTGGAATGTTATAGGACTCGACATAGGAAGATACCAGCCTGTCTGCCCCAGCCTTGGCGGCAGCATAGGGAGTTGTCGGATTGAGAGGATGATCCTCGTCCATGGGCTCCTCGAGTGCAGTACCGTAAACCTCCGAAGTCGAGATATGGATAAACCTTTCAACCGTGTCGGCATGCTTTAATACAGCATTTGCTACTGATTGGGTACCCAGGACATCGGTCTCAAAAAAGACCCGGTTAAGATAAAGAGATCTTGCCACATGGGTCTCTGCCGCAAAATGTACAACAACCGCTGCTCTCTCTACAAGGTCGTTTACAAGATCGAGGTTATTGATGTCCCCGTACCAGAACTCAAACCTCCCCGAATTCCTGATATCGATCGGGATATTCTCGATATTTCCGGCATAGGTCAGGGCGTCCAGTACGACAATCTTATAGTCCGGGTACTTATAAAAAATATGCCGGATAAAATTACTGCCTATAAACCCGGCTCCGCCGGTCACCAGAATGGATTTCATAGCCCCGTATATCTCCTCATCATTAAATGCAGCCGTCTTACCTTCAATAAATCATTATTCAAGCGGTATCTTGCGCCCGAATAAAAAGGCGGAAAAGCAGCACTATCGTTTTTTTTCATGCAGGTTATTATATTACCTCTACTACACACAACATTGCCAGTGGATTATTGCGATACAGCTGCAGATTTATATATCTGCAATCCTCCGATTTGCCTTACTAAATCAAATTGGGATAAAAACTCGTCCTTTTCCAGTGTTGATATCGGCCCCGTCAATACAATGCGAAACCTGGCCAGGTCACTGCTCTCCATTCTATATAAAAAAGGCCTCTTTTGGCCAAGAGTATTCGTGAGAGATAGCCATCCCGGTTCTTTCAGCGTGTAATAAAGCAATGGGGATTTGTCACCAAGGGGCCAATACAGATTAAAAGGGGCAGCAAGGTTAAGCACCTCCGCGGAGTCACGAACTCCCAAACCGTACAGCTCACGGGCAATAAGGTTATTAAATTCTAGCTGTGGATTGTTTTCCAGAGTTATCACGGCTGAGCGAATCTGAACTATGGAAACCGTGCACAAAACAATTATCAGAGCACCCGCTATCACGTTGTTCATTCCAGCAAGCCTTCCAACAGGAATTGCGACAACCATAAATGAAATACATAATAACAACGGCATTACATAATAGGGCATAGGCTGTCTCAATGAAACAGGGATGAGAAGTACGGTCACAAATACCAAGAGTGAAACAAGTTCGCGGCGAATGCTTTCATTGAGTTTCTCATAATGCAACATAGTGCCAATTTCTTCAGTCAACCACCAGACAACTCCCGGAGCCAAAACAAAGATCGCAAGATTTTGAATATAGCCTTTTCCCCATTCATAGAAAATTTTCCCCAGATGCATTGTTATATATTCGAAAGTCGAGGGCATATTTCTCAGCTGAGTGCCGGTCATCATAAAATCCGTTTCTCCAACAAGCAGTGTCAGGTAGTACTTGGAGGAATTCCGGAATGGCACATGTCCACTGTTCACTGCAAAAAAAATTTCGGGAAGCAGCCCAAGTGTCAGACCGGCAAAAAGGATGAGCGCCTCACGAACACGATTCCTCCATGACACAGGATGAGAAAACAACAACAATAATATTGTCAGAGGTACAACGCTTTGGATAAAAGTGTAACGCACACCGCAGGCAAGTCCGGCAAAAAAAGCACTGAGAAATAAAACACGTGGCATGCGATCCGGTTTAAATACCAGTACGATCATGGGCATTGTCATGGCTAACGCAATAATGTCCGGCAATGGGGTGGCTAACGATAGCAAAAAATAATACGAGGTCGCTGTTAGCAGCCATGCAATGGGGCCAGCCCATGACAATGTTCCCCATTGAGATGCGCCCCTCCACACAAAAGCAAGCAGGGGAACTGCGGCTATGAGTGTCAATAAACGGCCTGCGTTCATATACTGCACGCCCAGTGCATGAAAGAAGTTCAACAGGATGGGATATCCTGCCGGTATCACACTGTTGGTAGAACTTCCCATCCCGCCTTCCCGCTCTTCAAGCGCCATCCATACGTGGCCGAAAAAATCGTTAACAAGCAGCAGATGATCCGTTGCAAACAGATATGTCCCGTATAGCAAAACTATGAGTGCCGAAGCAATCCAGGGCAGCCATGGCCAATCCAGAAGTTGTATGCCTTTTCTCAAAACACTATAATCCCGCATAATCTGTTATTTCATCTTCCAAATAAGTTCGACTTCATTTTCTGCCAACCATCATAATATGCGGGGCAAAATCAATATGCCTGACATCAACAACGTCGGATTGAAAACCGCATTCCCCAAGGAGTGAAATCCATCCGGACTGCGAACGATAATATCCGATCTTCCCTTGTGTAATACGTGTCACACCTGTCATGGCGTCAAACAAATAATTATACAAGTACTTTATAACCGGACTGGTTCCAACATCTTTAATCAGCAACATGCCGCCACTTTCCAGCAATTCATAGGCATGAAGTATCATCTCCTTTTGCAGGTGGTAATCCATGTGATGCAATACGTCAACAAAGACTACGGCAGCCAGGTCTTTTTCGGTATTCTCATCGCCAAATGTCTCAACGCGAAGGCCGACCCGATCACTAATTGCAAGCCGGTCGCAAATCTGCATCCCTAATGCAACACGTCTGCTATCAATCTCCAGTCCTATCAAACGGCGCTTGTCATTTCGCTGGCCAAGAGCAAGCCATTGCAAGAGCATGCCGGCTCCACAGCCCACATCCATAAGGGTACCTTTATCAGGCAGGGCAGATTCAATATCCAGAAGAGGACAAAGTGCCATTCTGATTTTGGCGTATGCTCCGCTCCAAATATCAACAGCCTGATATGTCTTTGTGATTTGGTCATAACGAGGGTCGTTGATTGTCTGAAACCACGAATGCATCAGGCCGCACCGCTCTTCATCGGGCATTTTGCCGCAATAACAATATTCCAGCATAGATATTTGCTTGGGGGGAACCATCTGCATAATAATCTGTCGATATTAATCAGAGGATCCATCCACCTCCGAGTTGTCTCGGGTTCTCTCAATATTCGCTTCCAATAGCGATCATCATTCGGATGCACCCTGTCAATAAAATAATATTTCAGGAAAATAACCAACGATAATAACCACATGGTGCTATGCCGGATGTCACCAAAATATTCTCTCATGAGTTTAATAATATCAAACCCGACAGGGCACTCATCTTTTGTACGAACATTATTGGCCATGCGCCGATATATGTTAATCACGGGATTGTATCGCAATGGCTCCGTAAAAAAAGCAATCCCGTCAGGCCTCAGTGACATGGCAATCTTTCGAAGTAAATCCCCGGGGCGTTCAAGGTGGTGCAGAACATTTGCAATATAAATCACATCATATTTTTCATCTCCAAGGTCCAGGTCCTCAGCTGAAGTCACGACCCCTTTAATATCCAGACCTTCATGCCGGGCTGCCGCAACAGCATGTTTCACCATCTCTTCGGAGATATCAACCGCAGTTACACACCCTCCCATGCGGGCAAAATAAAGACTCGCCTCTCCTAATCCGCATCCTATATCCAGAATATTTCGTCCGGCAATAGGCGGAAGGTGTTGTGCAATCCATCTGTTTTCAAGGGCTAGAAAGTGATCAAAATCATTGGCGATATCAGATATTTCCTCTTTTGCCCAATGGTCATGGTGCATGCGCTCACGTTCAATTCGTTTCATGCGTTTTCGCAAAGGGGCTCTGCTTCAGTAGTCTCCTGAAGGACAAAGTGAGGACGCTGTTTGGTATCATCATAGATGCGGGCCACATATTCTCCGATAAGTCCGAGCATTATCATGATCAGAGACCCAAATGTCACAATTGCAAGCAAGAGCGACGCCCATCCGGGTACCATACGGACACTGTACCATTTCCATGCAACAAAGTTCCCGGCCAAGTAAAGCAAAAAAGGCAAACTCCCCAGAAGAGCAAACATGTAGGCTAACTTCAACGGTCTGCTGGACATAGAAATAATCCCGTCTAAAGAAAACTTTATCATTTTTGATAGTGAAAATTTTGTTTCACCAGCTGCCCTCTGTTGACGCTCATACTCAACGGTCTTCGTTGGCAGACCAATCCAGCCTACCAACCCTCGCAGGTACCTTGAACGTTCCGGCATATTTTTCAAAATCTTGTTTGCGCGCCTGCTGAGAAGACGAAAATCTCCTACATCAACCGGCAATTTTACCGGAGAAAGAAAACTTAACAGCCGGTAAAACACGTGCGCGGTGATACGTTTCAAAACATTCTCTCCCTGACGAACGGTCCGCTTCGCCAGCACAATATCCGCACCACCTCTCCACTCAGCAAGCATCTGCTCCACTATTTCGGGAGGATCCTGCAGGTCTGCATCCATCGTTAGGATAGCGTCGCCTTGCGCATACGTGTGCCCGCAGGTAAGCGCTACCTGGTGCCCAAAATTACGGGCAAAGGAAAACCCCCGAATATACTCATGCTTGCCAGCCGCAACCTTCACCATTTGCCAGGTACCGTCAGTACTGCCATCGTCTATGAACAATACTTCAACATCATACAAATTCAGTATTTTAGAACGTAGATTCTCTAAACGCTTCATGAGTTCCGGGAAAACCCTGTCTTCATTCAGAAGAGGAATAATAATTGACACCAACGGTTTAGCGGCACCGGCAGTCTGCCCCTCTTTACCCATGTCAGGCAAAACCTTCTCCCTTGCATGTCATCATATTTACAGCCAGATCGACGCACACCAACAATCTACATCCGAATAACATTTTTCACCAACCATGATCCATTTATGAGATTTTTTCCTATTGCAAAATCAGTCCCTTGGTCGCATCCATATATTCTACTTTAAACCAGTCCAGAGTAGAAATTCATCGTTCGAGTGTTCATCGCCTGCGTTCGAACGCCGTGAATCCTCCCATCAGTGATCCTGCATGTCAGATATCAGCACCCTCTGCATATACCTGGTTGAGCAGTCTTTTCAATCGGATTTCAGATAGGACCTTCGCCAGCCTGCCTATCTTTCCCCTGAAAATCTTGCTGTCCCGTGCAAGATCGGCTATCAAAACATTTGATCAAGATCTTCCTCTTCATTGCAGACGGGTATTATTACGGAAAATTCCGGGTCCCCTGACATCAGAAGTTTTTATTATTGTTGCAGTCTATGGCAAAGGTCTCGCCCTTGTTCCTCCCGGCTGTATTCCCCTGTGCATAGGCGACGAAGCATGGGGTAGGCGCCGTACCCGCCGTACCCGCCCCGTTTCCGTCAAGTATAGCAGCATTGGTTATTTGGAAGTTCTGAATAATCCAGTAACTGAAGGTCACTCCTTTCCCAGGCTGAAAGCCGGGAAGCGCATTATTTGGATCTGGCACTACGCCACCCCTCTGTATAAGGCCGCGGTTGGTGGCATCTGCCGGATCAAAAGAATTCGTTGGATGATCTTTCAGCGGGGTCCCCAAGGATGCGGTGTACGCACCCCTGTCAGCGAAGAACTGTGCTTCAAGCAATCTCAGATTCTGCAGGTTCGTGAAGGCCTCGGTCCTTGCCGAATTTTTCTGCATGCCTATGTAGCCGGGGATGCCGATGGCGGCCAGGATTCCTATGATTGCAATCGTGATAAGAAGTTCGATTAATGTAAAACCTTTCTTATTCATGTTTCACCTCAGTTTTCTCTTTCAAAAGTTTGTCTAATTTAGCCTGGACTCGCTGACTATCCGGCAACCGTTTGAGACTATACTCATATGCCTTGATAGCATCTTCCCTCTTTCCCATCTTAACAAAGATATCTCCCAGGCTCTCCAGGTAATACGGATTTTGCCTGTTACGCTGAGCGGGCAGGGAGGTCCTCAGGATCATCATATTGTAGACCTGATCCCTGGTCATCCTGAATTTTTCTATTATCTGACTATTTTCAGGTGTGTTCTTTACGAAAACTACGGCCATCACCTGGGCAGAGACCGGGACCCAGTCATCGTCATCAAGGAGTTTGAAGATGAGCGGCAAAATATTACCGTATACATCCATCGGGCTGAATACGATCAGGTTTATATTGTAATTTTCGAGCAGCCTCTTCCATAAAGGAGTCTTGCCGGCAGCAAGAGATGCATTACGGACTGATTCCGTAACCTTCATAATCCAAGTATATTCCTTTATCACTGTATAGTTTAAGGCCCTGGTGTCAATAAAGGTCTTGACCTCAGGATAGAGCCGCCAGTCAAGATATCCTCCCGACGCCATATCGTTGAACATGTTGCCTTTTATATGGTTCTTTTGTATGAAATCTGCCGTTACCTTCGGAACAGTCCATGAGGATTCTTTCATCTTAAATGCATCAAGATTTGCCTTCGCACTCAGGTAGAAGAGCGAGGATGCCAGCATTACTATGGAAAATACAGTATTAAGGTAGGCCTTTTTGATTAAGATTCTGTCCTCGTGGTCTTTCAACCAGAGGCTCAGCTCGTTTCCCAGGACCAGCGAAGCAATAAGGCCATAATAAACTGTATACCTACCGGCCGATATGCTTCCGGCAGCCAGGCAGACAAGAAGTATAAGATGCGTACGGTTAAACTTCCTGTTACGCAGGATGAGGACAACAGGGAACAAAAATAATGCAGTGAGATACCCGTAATCAGGGGGGGAGAATTGCATCTTGTACGCATAGAACGGAGACTCATACTCCTGTATGCCGCTATAAAACGGCGCAAATTCATTAGAAAAGGCGATCTGAAAACCGAAAAAACCATTCGGATTTATCCCCGATGCGCCAATTGAAAGAAGTATAACTGAAAAGAAAATTACCTGCTCCCTCGTTGAAAAACCGCTCTGCTTAAACAGCATTTTTATGGCCTCTGCCACTGCAAAAACAAGAATTATTGCAGCCCCCATGATAAAGCCGCCGTGCAGGTTCGCCCATACCAGCAGCAGAACAGGAAGGAGATAAAAGCCCCTGCTTCTCTTCCGAATATAATCGTCGACCATAACGAAACAGACTACACTAAGGCTGATCGTATAGAGCACCGGCCGGTCCCCGAAGAACCTCAACAGGTTACAGGAGGCGAGAAAAAGTGCAAGAAAATTGATATAGGGGAATACGCCTCTGCTTCTTAACGCCCTGAACATTACATATAGCGATCCGAGCAGCAATATCGTCCTCAAGACCCCGATGCCCGTGGCCCCGAATTTATTATAAAGCAGATAGGAGATGATCTGAGCCAGCCAATACTGCGACAGGATAAAACGCTCCCTGTCAGGGTAAAGATTACTGTTTTCCGGCAGGAGGGATGTAAAAGAAAAGGGATCAACGTTAGGGATGTGTCCGTTCTCAACAATATATCTCCCGGTCGCAATATGCCACCAGAAGTCATAGTCCCAGACGCTCTCCGACAGGAGTATAAACCCGAAAGAACAAAGGAGGCCGAATATCGCCAGATAAAAAAAACCACCAGGGAACATGTCCCTGGTGGAAAGATTGGCTAATCGCTTCAAATTAATCAGAGTAAATAGATTTCTTGTGAAGGACACCGCCATTTTTGTCTGCAGCGTATAGATCTATCCTGGTGCTGTCCTGTGCACAATTTATGCGGGACATATATTTGGCGACTGTATCTGCGGTCATAGTTGCATCGACGTTTGCCGCAGTTGTTATGCCAGCATCACGCCAGAGGCTTATTACCGGATCCCAAGGGGACAACTCCTTGCTCAAATTCCATTTCGCAGAAATATACGCTGAACAGAGATTCCCCGCAACTAAATAGGCCCCTAATGACCCATTATTAACGTCGGTGCCGTCGGAGAGAATCTTGCCATCGCCATTAGAATCGACCTCAACTACATTTTCCTGCGTTTTGGCCAAGCCTTTTTTTGCTGAGTTAAGCCATGCCTGAAGCTCAGGCTCCGACGCGCCGGTAGCCCTTACAACCGCACCCTTCCTCGATCTTTCCTGCATGCCGATATAGCCCGGTATTGCAATAGCTGCAAGGATACCGATAATAGCGACAACGATCAGAAGCTCGATCAGGGTAAAGCCTCTTTCGTCTCCGACTTTCATCTTCTCAATTGTCTTAAACATTCTTTCCTCCTTATTCATACTTGAAAATCCTGCGGACAGGAAACCTGTCGCTGTCTGATGATACCTGTTCTTCCATTATATTACTGCGATACCACCTCCCCAATAAAGTCTCTGTCTCTGTGAATAAAGAATATTGCAGATCCCGTGCCATTATATTATAAGAATTTAATTGCATAATTCACTGATATTAAATAATATTATTCAGACAATGTCAATATTATTACATGCTCGTGACATTTTTTGTCATTCAGGACGAAATGTTGTCAGAAAAGATATTGTCTCAGAATAAGCCGTGCAAACGGAAATATGATATACTTGAAAAAGTTGCCACCCTTGACACCTATGAAATATATCGGTCTTGATGCAGGATCAGTCAGTATAAAACTTGTTCTCCTCGATGAACAGGGCGGAATACGCCAGTCCATTTACAAAAGACATAGAGGGCAGCCTCTCATCATCGCGACCGAGCTTCTGCGTTCTGTGCTGGATGCGGAGATGGCACATACCCCTCCGGCCTATCTCCTCCCGGGGAAGCACGCAAAAATAACCCCTGCGCCTTTTCCGGGTGAAGGAGAACCGCGGCTGTCTCTCTCTGTTACCGGGTCGGCTGGAAGACTCATCGCTGAGATCCTCGGCATCGAACCAGTAAATGAAGTCGTAGCGCACGCCTTTGCAACCAGAAAACTTTATCCTCATATCAGGACGGTCATCGAGCTCGGAGGGGAGGACTCAAAGCTTATCAGCCTTACCGGCAAATCGAATTCAGCAAGCGACTTTGCGATGAATTCTGTCTGTGCTGCAGGCACCGGCTCATTCCTCGACCAGCAGGCCGAACGGCTGCAACTGACGATCGAAGAATTCAGCAGCATGAGCATAAAATCGAAAAATCCCCCGCGGATAGCCGGCCGGTGCAGCGTGTTTGCCAAGTCGGATATGATACATCTTCAGCAGATTGCAACCCCGGTCGAAGATATCGTCGCAGGCCTCTGCTTTGCTGTTGCACGAAACTTCAGGGGCTCGATAGCACGGGGCAGGGAGATCACCCTGCCGGCGGCCTTTCTGGGTGGCGTTGCTGCCAATGCAGGAATGGCACGGGCATTCAGAGAGGTCATGGACCTTGCAGATCTCTTTATCCCTGAAGAACATGCTGTCATGGGCGCAATCGGGGCCGTGTTAAAGGATATGGAGACTGAGAGGGTTTATCCTTTCGGTCCCGGCCTGCTGCAGAGACTTGAGGATTTCACCACTTCCTCCCAGCCTGTTGAAAAAGGGCACCTCCCGCTGTCAAGCACGGGTGATGGGTTTGCCGAACGGCATTTAATAAGACTGGCGGATACAGACTGCAAGATCCGGACAAGAGACGTGGACCAGAGGCTTTCCGCTACCCCTATCGCGGCCTTTCTTGGTGTTGATATCGGCTCTATCAGCACGAACCTCGCGCTGCTCGACAGTGATAACCGGCTGCTTGCCAAGCGTTATCTCATGACCGCAGGCAGGCCGATCGAGGCCGTCAAACAGGGGCTGGCGGAGATAGGAAAGGAACTCGGGGACAGCGTCATGATATGCGGGGTCGGGACAACAGGATCAGGCAGGTATATGATTGCCGATTATATAGGCGCAGATATTGTGAAAAACGAGATCACTGCGCAGGCTTCAGCAGCAGCCTTCATCGACGGGGACGTAGACACGATCTTCGAGATCGGCGGGCAGGATTCTAAATATATCAGCCTGAGAGACGGGGTGATCATCGACTTTGAGATGAACAAGGCCTGCGCTGCAGGAACAGGATCTTTTCTCGAAGAACAGGCCGAGAAACTGGATATCTCGGTTAAGGAAGAATTCCAGAAGGCTGCCCTGGGCGCCGGGGCCCCGTGCAGACTCGGTGAACGCTGTACCGTCTTTATGGAAAACTCCCTGATGGCAAACCTCCAGCGGGGTGCTGCAAAGGAAGACCTCCTTGCAGGGCTCGCCTATTCGATTGTCCAGAACTATATCAACCGGGTGGTATGCAGCCGACCGGTTGGCAAGAAGATCTTCTTCCAGGGCGGGGTTGCCTTCAATAAATCGGTTGTTGCTGCGTTCGAAAAATATCTTGGCAAAAAGGTTATCGTTCCGCCGCATCATGACGTAACGGGCGCAATCGGCATGGCCCTGATAGCAAAGCAATATATGGGAAAAAGGGGACAAGGCAGTCTGCAGAGAGCAGAATATGCGCGCGAGACGGAACAGGAACTCAAAACCAGATTCAAAGGGTTCGGTCTTGCGCAGAGCCGCTATGAGATCTCATCCTTTGAATGCAAGGGATGCCCGAATGTATGCGAGATCAACAGGGTGAAGATCGAAGGAGAAACCGGGTATCTCCACTATGGCGGCAGATGCGAAAAATACGATATACGCAGGGACAGACCAAAACACAGACTGCCGGATTTTTTTTCGTTCAGGGAAGAAAAACTGTGGGAAGAACACAAAAAAAGGACTGCGGGATACACGGGGCAGGGATCAGGCAGAAAAGCCAGGGGCACTATCGGAATTCCGTATATATTTTACTTCCATGACTACCTGCCTTTCTGGACAACGCTCCTCTGGGAGCTTGGCTTCGAGGTGGAGGTATCGCCGCCGACAGACCGGAAGACGGTCGATCTCGGACTTGAAAATGTCATTGCAGAAACGTGCTTCCCGGTAAAGGCGGCCTTTGGTCATATCAGGCATCTGATCGGAAAAAACGTTGATGCGATACTGCTGCCGAGCTTCGTCGACCTGAACCTTCCGGGAAATCCGCTCGGAAAAGGTTATGCCTGCCCGTATACGCAGACAGTTCCGTATACCGCAGGCATTGCACTCCGCGGGACTAAGTTCCTGACCCCGGTCATATCCTTCCACCAGGGGAGCAGCTTCCTGAAGAAAGAACTGAAAAAAATATTCAGAGCTTATGACATTAAGCAGGCAGATATCGGAAAGGCCATGGCTGCCGCAGAAAACGCACAGCTGAAATTTGGCGAAGACATAAAACGGGAAGGGACCCGGATCCTCTCCGGCCTGAAGGAAAAGGCCGTCGTTATCGTCGGAAGGCCCTACAATGCATTTGACAGCGGCATGAACCTGAACATCCCGAAGAAGCTTGCTGACCTCGGCGTCATCTCACTGCCGATGGACTTTCTCCCGCTCGAGGATCAGGACATAGGCAGGGAATGGCCGAACATGTACTGGCGCGCGGGCCAGAGGATCCTGGGCGCTGCCCGGATCATCACGCAGAACCCCTTACTTTACCCTGTTTATATCGGGAACTTTTCGTGCGGTCCTGACTCATTCATCCTCAAGTTTTTTGAGGAGGAACTGGCCGGGAAGCCTTATCTTCATCTTGAAATCGATGCGCACAGTGCCGACGCCGGGGCGGTAACCAGGTGCGAGGCGTTTCTCGACAGCATCGGAAACAACAATAAAGGAAGCACGCCGCAGGAGACAGGATTCCAGGGGCAGGCTGAGCAGGCCAACGTCAAAGGATATGGAACAGGCCGCGCCACCATAGAAAAACGGACTATATATATACCAAGGATGTCTGATCATGCCTTTGCCGTTGCAGCAGCGTTCAGGAATTGCGGCGTTGAGGCAGAGGTCCTCCCTGAGCCGTCCCGGGATTCGGTCGATCTGGGGAAAAAATATGTATCAGGCAAAGAATGTTATCCCTGCGCTGTCACGACCGGAGATATGGCTGCGAAAATCATGGAGGCAGGGTTTGCCCCCGGCAAGTCCGCCTTTTTCATGCCCTCGGGTACCGGTCCCTGCAGATTCGGCCAATATAATGTCTTTCACCGTCTGGTTATGCGTGACCTGGGACTGGAGAATACACCGGTCTTTTCTCCGACCCAGAACGAGGATTTCTACAAGGAACTCGGCTTGGTCGGCAAGAATTTCACCCTGAAGTGCTGGGAAGGCGTCATTGCGATAGAGCTTCTCACCAAATGTCTCCATGAGACACGGCCTTATGAAAAAGAAAGCGGGGCTGCCGGTCAGTTATATCAGGATTCCCTCGGCAGGATATGCACAGCGCTCGCGGGGATCAATGGGTCCCTCGACGCAACCCTTGCCGGAATCTGCAAAGACTTCAAATCCATCCCCCGGACAGGGGAACAAAGGCCTCTTATCGGTATCGTCGGTGAGATATTTGTCCGTTCGAACAGGTTCTCGAATGAAGACCTGGCGCAGCAGATCGAGACCCTCGGCGGCGAGGCCTATCTCGCTCCGGTAGAAGAATGGCTCTATTATGTAAATCATGTCGGCCGCCAGAAGGTAAAGGCAGCAAGAGACTGGCCGGCGCTCCTGAGCCTCTCGCTGAAGAGATACATACAAAAGAGGACCGAGCATAAACTGGCGCGGCAGTTCGAGGGCTTTCTGAAGACACTCCACGAGCCGGATACTGACCGCCTGATTAGGCTGGCAGCGCCCTATATCCATGATTCCTTCGAAGGTGAGGCCGTGCTGAGCATCGGCAAGAGCATTGACCTTATACAAAGCGGGGTCTCGGGCATCGTCAGTGCAATGCCGTTTGGCTGTATGCCCGGCACCATCGTCAGTGCGCTGATGCGCGGCCTGTATACTGACTTTGGCGTCCCCTGTCTCAGCGTCCCTTATGACGGAACAGAGTCTCTGACCACCAGGATCCAGATTGAGGCATTCATGGATCAGGCGCTCTCTTTCCGCAAGGACCAAAAGAGAGTTTGAAAGTTTTTTCCCTTATGGTCTATACTTATACTTCTCAATTATCGGGTCACAAGGAGGTGAGTCTGTGGGTAATGTAAAAAAATGGCGTAAAAAGAAGATGAGCAAACACAAACACTCGAAGCTGCTCAAGAAAACGAAACATCAGAGAAGAAGGAACAAATAAGTGCATTACCTCGAATATCAGGTGGTTACTCAGGCACCGTGGTATCAGGGTCAAACCTGTTTACCCGTATGCCTATAAACGGCATTATTTTAAGATAATCCGCCAGAAGGGTCTTTTTAACCTTTCCGCCTTTATTCTTCAGTCCGCTCGCATGAATCAGGTATGTCTTATTTGCTTCCTTCTTGATGATCCCGATATGACCGACGATCTCATCTGAGATCCTCTTTGCCGGGTTTCTCACAAAAAATATAATATCACCGTTCTGAAGCCTTCCGGCGCTCTTCGCCGCGTCTCCGGCAGACAGGACCGACACGGTGTCTCGTCCGCGGGAACCCGTTATCTGCTCTGTCCTGCCGAGTTCGGCGGTAATCTCTCTTCCCCACTTGCCGCTTTCGATCATATCCTCGCCGTATGCAAACCGGTCTGCGTAATTCAGGACCTTTCCCTCATGCATCATTCCCGTGCCCATAAACCTCTTTTCAAGGGCCATAATCCTGGCCTCCTCAGGGCCTCTGGCCAGTGCCAGCTCAATTGCCCTGAATGTCAGGTACATGCAGTCAACCTTATCATCGGACACGATAACCTTTTCGCGGACGTAACAGCCCAAGGGATCAGGGTCATACGGGGTGCCGACAAACTGCCCGGCCCAAAAGGCAATCCGGTCACCGACAGGCCAATCTCTGGTAACGAGCTGATACCGGGCTATATCTTCATCAGACATGAAGGCGGCCGCAGGCGCCGGGAACAGCTGCATGAGACAGAAGGAAATCAGATATAGAACAATGATCCTTAGCATGAACCTATTTTAACCTGCAGCCAAGCAAAATTTCTTTGAAAGACCGGGCCTAAATAAGGTATATTCATAGCATGATAAAACCATTTTCAACAACCGGCATCGGCAGCCTTCCGCACCATAGTGCTGAAGAGTCCTGCAGGCTTATCCTGAAGACCTTCGACATCCCTTTCTGGCCGCAACTGCCGTCCCTTTCCTTCAAGGAGTTCATGATCCCGCAGTATTCCGAAGGCATGCCCTGCTTCAGGATGGACCTCGAACGCAAGACCTTCTGGATAGACCGCGGTCCGTCAGACGAACTGGAACGCTTCTATGAGAGCTGGACAGAAGACAGCCGCATCGCCGTGTCTGAAGATTACGCAAAGGGGCTTCACCGTTTTATCGAGATTATCAAGAGCCGGCGGTTCACGCTGCTGAAGGGGCATATCACCGGCCCTCTGACCTTCACCCTCGGCCTGAAAGACGATTCCGGCAGACTCGTGTATTTTGATGAGGAGTTCAGGGAAATCGCCCTCATGCTCCTGAAGGCAAAAACGCGCTGGCAGATAGACCTGCTAAAAACCTATGCAGACGGCGCGATCATTTTCATTGATGAACCGATCCTCTCCGCGCTCGGCAGTTCAAGCTACCTCGGCGTCAGCAGCGAAGAAACCCTGAGGCTCCTTAAAGAGATGACCGTCACGATAAAATCCGAGGGCGCACTCTCAGGCATCCATTGCTGCGGCAATGCAGACTGGCAGCTTGTACTGCAAAGTGGTGCCGATATCATCAATTTCGATGCGTACGATTATACGGATATGCTGGCACTCTATCACGGGGATCTCCGCAGACACCTGGAATCCGGTGGCTGGCTTGCGTGGGGCATTGTACCGACATCGGACGAGATCAGAGAGACAACGATGGAGACCCTCAGGGCAAGGTTCTACAGCGGCCTTTCAAAGCTTTCAAGGCATATCCCGGAAAACCTTCTGAAGGAGAGGATCATCCTCACCCCCTCCTGTGGCACGGGATCGCGGTCGGTTGAAGAGGCCCTGAAGATTTTTCAGCTGCTGATCAGGCTGAAAGAAGAACTCACATGAAGGGTGTCTTTATCTCCCTTGAAGGCATCGAAGGGACCGGCAAGAGTACTCAGTGCCGTCTCCTTGCCGGGCATCTCAGGCAGAAGGGCCTGGCGGTTACCGAGACTGCCGAGCCCGGCGGGACGCAAATCAGCCTGAAGATCAGGGAAATACTCCTGTCGATCGACAGCCGGGAGATGAGGCCAGTCACTGAGCTTCTTCTGTATAACGCTGCCCGGGTGCAGCATATAGAAGAGGTGATTCTTCCTGCCCTGCAGCGGGGAGACATTGTGATTACCGATCGTTTCAGCGACTCGACCATCGCCTACCAGGGTTATGGCAGAAACCTTGATCTGAGCCTTATAGCATCTCTGGACAAGATTGCGACAAGCGGGATGAGGCCCGACCTCACGATCGTTCTGGATATTGACGTCGAGACCGGACTCAGGAGAAACCGTGCCATCGGCAAGACAGACCGACTCGAGCTTGAAGAGGTCTCCTTTCATGAAAAGGTGCGGGGGGGGTTCATAAATCTTGCAGCCAATGAGTCGGCCAGAATAAAGCTTGTTGACTGTTCTGGCAGCATCGAAGAGGTCCACAAGGAGACTCTCGGAATTGTTACGGACTTCCTCAAGACAGATCGTTTATAATAAAGTCATTATAAAAACCCGCTCACGTGATTATTTTTTCCTATGTCTTTAAGAAATATTATAGGCCAGTCTAAAGCGATCATCATGCTGCTCGGCATGCTCCGGAGGCAGCGCGTTGCCTCCTCCTATATATTCTGCGGTGAGTCAGGCGTCGGGAAAAAGACCGCAGCCATCAACTTTGCAAAGGCACTGAACTGTACCCGTCAAGGGCAAGGGCCACGAGCCGGAGAAAAGGACGAACAGACGGAAAATCCCGAACCAGGTTATTTTGATGCCTGCGATGCATGCGTATCCTGTACAAAAATCAACGCGGGGGTGCACCCTGATTTTCTGCTTATAGCATCTGAAGACCGGATCATAAAAATCGACGAGATCAGGATGATCGAAGAGGCACTTTCATATAAACCGTTTGAGGGCCGAAGAAAGGTTGTCGTGATCGACGAGGCCGAGGCCATGAATATCTCTGCCGCAAACGCATTCCTCAAGACCCTGGAGGAACCCCCTGCAGACAGTGTCATCATCCTCATTACCTCCAAACCCGGAGCACTGCCCGATACGATACGGTCGCGGTGCTCGAGGGTCAATTTTTACCCGTTATCCCATGATGCCTGCAGGGAAGTCCTTGGCGGACGTTATCAGGGAGATGACCTCGCACTGGCGGTTACTCTGTCAATGGGGAGGCCGGGCGCAGCGCATACCAATGATCTTCGCGAGGAACGGGACTGGTTTCTCGATCACTTCAGGAACATGCTGAAGGCCGGAAAAGACGGCTGGACATCACGGGAGGATATGGAGCGATGGTTCGACCAGGCGGTGATCATACTCAGGGATCTTGCTGCACTCAAGATTGCCGGACCGTCGCGCATCATCAACATCGATCTTCACGATTATCTCTCTGACCTGAGCAAATCCATCGATCTGGACGTTATACTATACCTGTACCAGGAATTAAGTCTGCTGAAGGGTCAGCTGCTTTATAACCTGAACAAATCCATTACATGGAATTACACAGCATCATTGCTAAGGAAGGAACTCGCACACTGATATGCCAGACGTTGTCGGAATTAGGTTCAGAAGCTGCGGAAGAATATACGATTTCGATGCCTCCGGCATTGAGATCAGGCAGGGAGACCGGGTTATCGTCGAGTCGGAGTTCGGCCTGAGTATCGGCACGGTATCCACCGCTGCTGTTCACCGGGAAACCTCCCATAAAGACCTGAAAAAGGTGTTGAGGATCGCTGGGAGTGAAGACCTGAAGATCAAGCAGGAGAATGAGAATTTTGAGCGTGAGGCGAGAAGTTTCTGCGTCGAGAAAATCACAGCGCGGGGCATTCCGATGAAACTTGTCTGCTCCGAGGTGACACTTGACAGGAAACGGATCGTTTTTTATTTTACGGCTGACGGAAGAATCGATTTCAGAGAACTGGTAAAAGATCTTGCTGCGAAGTTCAAAACCAGGATTGAGATGCGTCAGATCGGCGTGAGGGACAAGGCCAAACTCGTCGGCGGACTCGGCATATGCGGCAAAGAACTCTGTTGCCGCCAATTCCTGACGTCATTTGAACCTATCTCGATCAAAATGGCAAAACAGCAGGATCTGACCCTGAATACCGGAAAGCTCTCAGGGGTCTGCGGGCGGCTGATGTGCTGCCTTGGCTACGAATACAATGCTGAGCAGCCGGGGACCCATGCACCTGCATCAAAAGATGAGCTGATCCCTGGCGAAACCGCCGGGGTTGGGGCATCAGTCCCGGCGGCAGTATCGTCAGGAGAGTTCCCTGTTGGCGGCTCGGTGGAAACAGCATCTTCTGGTCAGTCTCAAAAGGCCGTGCCGCAAGATAAAGAGAAAAAAGAGGGCGATAATAAAAAACGCAAAAAAAGAAGACGGAGATTCAAAAAGAAACCCCAGAACCCAGAATGAGGCTGAAGACCTGAATCATGAATAAGCGTTACTACGTTACAACACCGATTTATTATGTCAATGATATCCCGCATATCGGGCACGCCTACACCACGATTGCTGCTGACATCCTCAGCCGGAGAAACCGGATAGTCGGCAATGAGGTCTTTTTTCTGACCGGCACGGATGAACACGGCCAGAAAGTGGAGAAGGCGGCGAAAGAAAAGGGACGCTCCCCAAAAGATCATGCAGACCTCATGGTAGAGAACTTCAAACACCTCTGGCAGAAACTGGAAATCTCTGAGCACAGCTTTATCAGAACGACAGATCCCGAACACATAAAAACGGTGCAGGGGCTCCTGCAGCTGCTCTGGGACCGGGGCGAGATCGAGAGAAGGCAATATGCAGGATGGTACTGCACCCCCGACGAAAGGTTCTGGACGGAAAAAGATCTGGTCGAGGGAAAATGCCCGGACTGCGGCAGGCAGGTCGACCAGATACAGGAGGAGAACTATTTTTTCCTGATGTCAAAATACCAGGAGAGGCTGACCGCGCAGATCACGGAAAACCGCTCCTTTATACTGCCGGAGACGCGCAGGAATGAGGTCCTCGGCTTTTTGAAGAATAATGATCTCGGAGACCTCTGCATATCAAGACCAAAGCAGAGACTCGCCTGGGGCATCCCTCTCCCCTTCGATGATAATTTTGTGACCTATGTCTGGTTCGATGCCCTGGTCAACTATTTTTCGGCAACAAGATATCTCACACCTCATCCCGAACAGGCACGGCAGGGAGATTTTTGGTGGCCGGCATCTCTCCATATCGTGGGCAAGGACATCCTGACGACACATGCCGTCTACTGGTCGACCATGCTGATGGCGCTGAACATGCCGTTGCCTGGCACGATCTTCGCCCACGGCTGGTGGACTGTGGAGGGGAAGAAAATGTCAAAATCGGTCGGCAATGTGGTCGACCCGCATACACTTGCTGACAAGTACGGTGTGGACGCCTTCAGGTATTTCCTCTTCCGGGAGGTTCCTTTCGGACTTGACGGAGATTTTTCCGAGGAGGCCCTGGTGAACAGGATCAATACAGACCTTGCGAACGACCTCGGAAATCTTCTCAGCAGGTTTTTGACCATGGCAGAGAAATACAATGCCGGGAGGATTGACTTCAACAGGGAGGTTCCTGCCGCTGTCATGCATGCCACGGCCGAACTGGTGAGAGAATCAAGGACGGTTATTGACGAACTACTCGGCGAGCCCTACTGGGACTCATTGCGCTTCAACATCATCCTTGAGCGGCTCTGGGACATTGTAAGGGCTGCAAACAACTACGTTGCGCAGACTGAACCCTGGAAACTTGCAAAGAATGATACAGTAGCAGTCCGGTGCATCCTGTTTCATCTGTGGAATGCACTGCGCGTCACCGCTTTGCAGGTTTATCCTTTTATGCCCGGGACTGCAGAGAAGATCTGGATACAACTGGGGCTGCATTCACTCACTGGAGAGGTACGAGGGGACAGGCATTCTGAAGCGGGTCCTCCGGAAATATTCAGATGGGACTGGAGTCCTGCCTATGCAGTGAAGGTGGCAAAGGGAGAACAGCTCTTCCCGAGGATAGAGAAAACTACGGAGAGGACTAAAAAGATGACAGAAGAAACTACACCCTCTGGGGCAGCACCCACGGAGACAGGCAACCCGGTAGTAAATGCAGCTGCACCGTTAGAACAGACAAACCTGATTTCGATACAGGACGTTATGAAGGTTGAACTCAAGGTCGGTCTGGTGGTCAGCGCCGAACGGGTCAAAAAATCAGACAAGCTGATCAAGATGCAGGTTGATACCGGAGAATTACGGCAGATCGTGGCCGGCATAGGCAAGACCTATACGCCGGAAGAGCTGGTTAACAGAAAGATCGTTGTCGTCGCCAACCTCCAGCCGGCGAAGCTGATGGGCGTCGAGTCCCAGGGAATGCTCCTTGCCGCTACCGGCTCGGACGGTGTGCCGATAATCATTACGCCTGAAAAGGATGTTGAGGCAGGGGCAAGGATAAAATAAGATATCTTCGGACAAGAGAGCAATAAAAAAGGGGCCTCAGTGAGGCCCCTTTTTTATTGCTCAACCCAGATGAAAACTACGCAGCTTCCGGCTTCTTCGCCTTCTTTGCAGCTGCGGCAGCAAAGACCTCCTGCGCATTAAAGGTACCGTCAATCGCCTGCACAGGGCACTTTGCGGTGCAGATACCGCAGCCGATGCAGCGGGCCGCAGTGATCTCGTGTTTCTTCTTCTGTTCGCCGGCAGGGGCATCAACCGGGCAGACCTTTGTACAGATCTGGCAGCCGATACAGTTGTCCATGATAAAGGCCTTTGGCCGCTGCGGGATAAAATCGGTTATCGCCTTTGTCGGACACTTTGTCGCGCAGAGTCCGCAGACCCTGCATTTATTGCTATCGATCTTCGAAAGATTATTCTGGACAGACGGTGCATCAAACGGGCAGACCTTGACACATATGCCGCAGGCGATACAGCCGATTTCGCAGTTCTTCCGGGTATCGCCGCCCTTGTCCTTTGAATGGCACGTCACCTGCACCTGTTTTGAGGCGGGGAGCACCTCGATCACCTTTGTCGGACAGGCCTGTTCGCACTTCCGGCATCCGGTGCATTTCGTAATGTCGACGAACGGCAGGTGATCAGCTGTCATCGTGATCGCGCCGAAAGGACAGACACGGGAGCAGGTGCCATAACCAAGACAGCCATACCGGCAGGACTTGTCGCCGCCCCCGGCAAGTATCGCAGCCCGGCAGTCCTGGACACCTTCGTACGTGAAACGCTTGACCGATCTTGACCATCCGCCCTGGCACATGATCCTCGCAAAATGGGGCTCCATAATCTCGGCCTTCTTGCCGGTAATCAGGGCGACCGCCTCGGCACCTTTTGCGCCTGCAGGAATGCAGAGGTTCGGCGAAACATCAGGGTCCTTCACAACCGCCTCGGCATACTGCTCGCAGCCTGCGTAACCGCAGGCCCCGCAATGCGCATGCGCCAGAACGTCCTTCACCTTCTCGACCCGGGGGTCGATCTCGACCGCGAACCTCTTGGCGGCCATGGCAATGCCCAAGCCGAAGACCGTGCCAAGTCCTGCGAGGAAGATCAGGGTCCACTTGATCAGGGGAACGACATCAACCGTCTCCCTTCCCTCGACCCCGCCGCCGACGCCGGCGCCACTGAGCGACGCAAAAGCGAGCAGCATGATTGCGGCAGGTATGGCTGTCTTTATAATGCTCTTATTCTTGAGTATCATTTTTGCTCCTTTTACTTTTTGTCTTCCTGCAGGTCACACTGAGCGTCTTCCAACTTCATCAGCGCGCCTTACAGTGTGATCAGTCCGGAGAACCCGGTAAACGCAAGCGCTATCAGTCCGGTTACGACGAAGGCCATCGGAAGGCCTCTGAAAGGCGCCGGGACATCGGCCAGTTCGAGTTTCTCGCGTATGCTGGCCATGATGATCAGTGCCAGAGCAAACCCGAGACCCGAGCCTAACCCGAAGGCAAGGCTCTGAATAAAGGTGTATTTCTCGCCGGCGTTAATCAGAGGAACGGCCAGGATGATGCAGTTCGTCGAAATAAGTGCGAGGTAGATACCCAGTTTATAGTAAAGGCCGGGCGAGACCTTTCTCATGATGGTATCAGACAACTGGACCAGGCCTGCGATGATCCCGATGAAGACGATGATCTCGAGGAACGTGATCTCAAGCGGCACCAGGAGCTGGGTAAAAACAACCCAGCTGATTGCCGCGCTGACCATCATGACGGCGGTAAAGGTGATGCTCATGCCGACCGCTGTCTCCATCTTCTTTGAGACGCCGAAGAATATGCAAAGGCCCAGGAACCTGGTAAAAACAAAGTTGTTTATCAGCGACGCCGATATTATCAGTTCAAACAGTTTCGTAAATTCGCTGCTCATTTATATTCCTCCTTGTTTAAAAACCGGGTTAGCGGTTCAAACGGGTTGCGCGATCTAAACGGCCCTTTAATGAGACGCATGGACGCCCTTTGCCGCATACCGGGTATTGATCCAGTTGAAAAGGGCCATCAATATGCCGACCGCAAAAAACCCGCCGGCAGGAAGTATCAGGATTAGGAGGGGCTTGGTGTTGACAATCACATTCCCCCACAACGACCCCTTGCCGACCAACTCCCTGAAGAAGCTGATAACCGTCAGCGCAAAAAGAAAGCCGACGCCCATCCCCAGACCGTCCACGATCGAGGGGATGACACTGTTCTTGCTGGCGAACATCTCCGCCCGTGCGAGAATAGACGCAAAGGCAACGATCAACGCAATATAGAGCCCCACCTTGCCGTAGACGTCGGGCACAAAGGCGGCCATCATCAGCTGCGTCACCGTCACCCATCCTGAGATGACCAGCATGAATATCGGCAGCCGCACCTTCGGCTGGATGAATTTTCTCATCAGAGAAATGGTCAGATTGACCATGACCTGCACAAACAAAACTGCAAGCCCCATGAACACGCCGTTTTTCAGGTTGTTCGTAACAGCGATCGAGGGGCAGAGGCTCAGTGCGAGCTTGAAGATTGTGTTTTCCTTGACAATCCCGTTGAGAAATAATTCCTTGAGATTAGTGTTGCTCTGGCTTGACATCTGCTTTGCCCCCTTCTTTGACAGTCTTGATCAGAAATGCGACTCCGTTTTTTACTGCGTCCTCGGTGACCGCCCGGCTCGATATTGTGGCTCCTGAAATGGCCTGGATATCGTCTTTTGTGTCTCCCTTGATCACCTTCAGATGCTCAATGGTCTTGCCCTTGAACTGGTCCTTGAACGAGGGGGCCTCAATCTCGTCGCCCAGTCCCGGCGTCTCGGCGTGTGAAAGCACATTAATCTTCTGGACCGTAAAGTCCTTGTCTACCGCAATAAACGTATTGATATAGCTTGAATATCCCTTGCCGAAAGACTGGATGATGTACCCGATTGTGTCGCCGCCTTTTTTCGAAATAAAATATTTGGCGTGTTTATCGTGAATGCTCCATTCTCCCAGTTTATCGTTAGCATCGGCATCAGGCATAAGCTGCTTCAGGGCCTTTTTTTCTGCCTCTTCATTGTTCCGGAATATCTTCGGCGACGCGGTTGCAAAGACAAAGGCCAGGATGAAACCGCCGATGAGATAAATGATTACAAGGTTTAAGGTTATCTTGAAAATGTCCCTGCCGGTCATTTCGAGCCCTCCTTTGCAATGGCCGGTTTGACAGTGACGGCGCCAAAGACCTTTGATCTGAAGCCCCGGTCGATCAGCGGTGCAAAACAGTTCATGATGAGAATCGCAAACATGACCCCTTCAGGATACCCGCCCTTCAGCCTTATCAGCATCGTCAGCAGACCGCAGCCGACGCCAAAGATTATCTGGCCTGTCTTCATCGAAGGGGAGGTCACATAGTCTGTTGCCATGAACCAGGCGCCGAGCATCATACCGCCGCTCATGAGATGCACAATCGGGTCTCCGGTAAACAGCCCCTGCTTACCGCCCATGACCCAGGCCATAAGGGCCGCGGACCCAAGGAAAGAAACAGGGATATGCCAGGAGATATAGCGTTTTGCCAGCAGAAAAAGTCCGCCGATCAATAGCGCTATTGCCGAGGTCTCTCCGATCGACCCGGCCCGGTGACCGGTAAGCAACTGCTGGTAGAGACTCATCTTGTCTCCAAAGACTTCAATCAGCTTCGCCACGCCCTCTTCCTTTAAGATGCCGAGAGGGGTAGCCGTCGTCTTTGCATCCATCGCAAAAAAAGCAGCTGTCGGCGCACTCCAGATCGTCATCGCCTTTGGCCAGGATATCAGGGCAAAGGCCCTGCCGATTAGGGCAGGATTGAAGACGTTGAACCCGAGTCCGCCAAAGAGCTGCTTCGTGATGACAACCGCAACGAATGACGCAATAATCGGAACATGGGCAGTAAACGGGGAAAACGACCAGAGTGAGGCCGGCATATTCATGCCGAGGAGCAGGCCTGTCAGGAAGGCACTCCCGTCGCCCACAGCAGATTTCTTCTCAACAATTCTGAAGTAAAGGTGCTCAAAGACCATCGAGCTTATAATGCATAATACCGTTACGAAAAGTGCCTTCGGTCCGAAGAAGTAGAGTCCGGAGAGCAGCGCCGGCAGAAGGGCGATGCTGACCGTCCACATGATCCGGCTCGTCGACTCGTCACTTTTTACGTGAGGGCTTACCGATACGATATAATTCTGTTCTTTTTTCGTTGCCTCCATCTTATCTCCTTAAAAAATGAGAAACAGGATATGAAAAATAATACTTCCCGGATCTTATTTCGATCATGGCTTAACCATTGATTTTGCCAATCTGACGAGCTGGACAATAGGTCTCTTTGCCGGACAGACATAGGCACACGATCCGCATTCGAAACAGTCGAAGAGATTGAACTCCTTCGCCTCTTCATAATGTCCTATCTCTGCCAGAATACTCAGCATAAACGGCTGAAGCCCCATGGCACAGGCACCGATACATCTGCCGCACCGTATGCACGGCCCGAATTCTTCAGCGTGCTCTATCACGGACTCAGGCATGACCAGGATGCCGGAAGTCCCCTTGGTAACCGGAATATCAAGAGACGCAATCGCAAACCCCATCATCGGGCCGCCGGCGATGACCTTTACCGTTCCCTCTTTGAACCCGCCGGCCTCCTCAATAAGGTCCGCTATCTTCGCTCCGACTCTGGCCATGAGGTTCTTCGGCTCCTTAATGCCTTCACCCGTCACGGTAACAACCCTCTCGATCAACGGCTTCCCGTACCGTGCCGCCTCATAAATGGCAAGGGCAGTCCCGACATTCTGGACAACAACCCCTACATCCATCGGAAGTCCGCGCGGAGGGACTTCACGGTCCACACAGGCCTTTATCAGCATCTTCTCTGCACCTTGGGGGTATTTTACCTCGCAGGCGATTACTTCTATGCCCGCGGCCCCCTGAACAGCGTCTTTCATTATTTTGACCGCATCCGGCTTGTTGTTTTCAATCCCGATATACCCCTTGCCGACGTTCAGGACCTTCATCAGAATCTTAAGGCCTTCGATAATCTCGCGAGGTTTCTCGAGCATCAAGCGGTAATCAGCAGTGAGATATGGCTCGCATTCAGCCCCGTTGATCAGGACAGCATTGATCGGCTTTTCTTTGGGAGGAGAGAGCTTTACCGACGTCGGAAATGCAGCCCCTCCAAGACCAACGATGCCGGCAGCCTTCACCTTCTCCTTCAGCTCTTCAGCCGACAGGGCCATATAGTCGGGGTTGTCCTTTAACACAGTCCACTCCTCTTTGCCGTCATTTTCAATGACGATGGAGTTGACCATCCTGCCCATGGCATTCGGAAACTCGGCAATCGCAACGACCTTGCCTGAAACAGAGGCATGTACCGGGGCAGAAACAAAGCCTCCGGCTTCTCCGATCGCCTCGCCTTTTTTTACCTCCTGCCCTATAGAAACAAGCGGTTTACAGGGGGCACCTGCGTGCTGACTTAAGGGAACAACAATGATTTTGGGCGGCTTTGCAGCGGTAATTGAACTGCCCGCAGCCAAAGCTTTTTTGTCCGGCGGGTGTATCCCGCCCCTAAATGTAGCAAGACCCATAGTGAAGATTTCCTCCTTGGGATTATGCGAGGCCTAAAACGGCCGTTATTTAATAACATGCTGTGATGGAGTCTGTCAAGAGGATTCCCGGCGATACTGAGATAGAAGCACTGCAGACAATGTCTTAGCGCTTCCTTCCACACCATTCCCTGGCGTTCTGGAACATCCTGAGCCATGGGGATACCTTCAGGTCCCTCTTCCACTCCTCCGGCATCCACCCCCACTGCCACTTCAGGAAGGCACGTTCAGGATGGGGCATTATGGCAAGATGCCTGCCGTCCGGGGAACAGAGGGCTGCTATCCCTTCAGGAGACCCATTCGGGTTGAACGGATAAGCAGCGGTCGGCATCCCCTCATCATCGACGTACCGCGCAGGGGCAAGACCGTCCTCAAGAACCCTTTTCAATATGTCGGGATCAGGGAAATAGGCCAGGCCCTCACCGTGGGCAACCCAGACGCCCAGGACTGAGTCCTCCATCTCCCTGAACATGATGGCCTGGCTCTTTTCGATCCTGAGCGAAAGGAACCTTGATTCGAAGCGGCCCGAGCTGTTGTGTATAAACCTCGGCTGGACATTATCCGGAATACCTCGCCAGGGCACCCACCCGAGGAGTGCCATCAACTGGCAGCCGTTACAGACACCGAGGCTGAAGGTATCAGGCCTTTCATAGAACTCCTGAAACTGCTGCCAGATGTGTTTGTTGAAGCGTATCACCCCTGCCCAGCCCTTTGCAGAATCGAGCACGTCGGCATAACTGAACCCTCCGACAAAGACAACCCCCCTGAAGCTGCCGAGGTTGACCGTGCCGTCAAGGAGGTCAGTCATCGTAATGTCCCATGGTTCAAATCCGGCGGCAAAAAAGGCTGCTGTCATTTCCCGGTCTCCATTGCTTCCCTCTTCACGCATGATCGCAACCTTCGGCTTATTATCCAGATTAAGAACCGCCTGGTCCGTTGGTTCAGGCGTGAAGGAGAGACGAAATAAAGGCCCCTGACGGTCATAAACGTTCCTCTGCTCCTCTTCTGCAAGTTCAGGGGTTCTCTGGAGTCGTTCGAGCTGGAACCCCGTCTCTTCCCATATAGAACGCAAAACCCGCATATCTTCGTCAAGAACAGGAACGCCGCCCACCGAAACGCTGACTGTCTTATCTCCTGTCGTCTTTCCGATGATCTGGCAGGGTATGTCATTATTTTGCAGGGCTGAGATGATACGGTCTTCGTTCTCAGGCAGGTATTCGACCACCAGCCCGAGCTCTTCCGAAAAGAGCAAGGGGATTTCAACCCCTCCCATCCTCCCCTTATCAAGGGGAGGCTCCGGTGAGGTTATGTTTATCTCAATGCCGCAATTCCCGGAGAAAGCCATCTCGAGAATGGTTGTTATCAGGCCCCCGTCACTGCGATCGTGACCTGAGAGAAGCAGACCTTCCTGAACAAATTCCTGGACCAGCCCGAAGGTGCGTTTGAGAAGCATCACATCAGCCACATCAGGGGACTCATTGCCTACCTGCCGGTAACACTGCGCCAGCGCCGATCCGCCGGTTCTGCTCCGCCCGAAGGCAAGATCTACAAGAAGCAGTCTGCTTTCCCCCGGTCTTTTTATGTCAGGTGTTATAACCTTTGTTATGTCAGGACATGTTGCATAGGCAGAGATTACGAGAGTTCCCGGCGATTTGACAACCTCGGTATTTCCTGCTGCATCCGTCACCCTGGCAGCCATCGACAGACTGTCCTTGCCGCCGTCTATGGCGATGCCGAGCTGAATCATAATGTCACGCATGGCAACCGCCGCATCATACAGATCTGCCCCTTCTCCTGGCAGCTTCGGAGCCCACATCCAGTTGCCCGAGCATTTTATATCCTCAATCCGGCTTATCTTTGCCCAGACTATATTCGTCAGGGCCTCCGCAACAGTCATACGGGCCATAGCCGCGGGATTGATCAGTCCCTTGAGCGGCTGTTCGCCTATCGCGATTGCGGCCCCGGTCATCCCTAAATGGCTCTGCGCAATGACCGCGACATCGGAGACCGGCAACTGGAGCCGGCCCGCGCACTGCTGACGCGCGATGAGACCGGTAACCGATCTGTCGACCTTATGTACAAGAAACCGCTTTGAGCCGACCGAAACAAGCCTGAGGACCCTGTCGAGGGCATCCCTGACCGTCAGTCCCTCCGGCAGCTCAAGCGGACGCAGATCCCGTCTGACCCTGTCAAGGACAAAGGTCTTATTCGGCATGTCTCCAAGGATCTTCTCGAGGTCAAGATTGACCGGGGTGCTGCCGTCGGTCTCGTCATGAAGCACGATAGAGCCGTCACCCGAGATCTCTCCGATAAAGGCACACGGTACTTTTTCTCTCCTGCAGAGACCCAGAAAATCTTCTGCCCGTTCAGGATGAATCAGCAGCGCGTTCTGCTCCTGATATTCCGCACCCCAGATCTCCAGCACCGAGAGGGTATTGTCTCCCAGCTGGATCTTCCTGACTTCTATCTTCGCACCAGCGGGATAAATGATCTCTTTCACCACATTGCAGTTGCCGCCTGCACCCTGATCGTGGATGCTGACAATGGGGTTTGCCCCGCCGAGCTCAACGCAGGCCCTGATCACCCGATTCATCTTCTGCTCCATCTCGGCATCACCGCGCTGGACCGCATTGAAATCAAGTTCTGCTATATTCTGGCCCTGGATCATGCTCGATGCAGCGCCGCCGCCCATCCCGATCCGGTAAGCCGGTCCGCCGATCTTGGTGACCAGCATCCCCTTTCCCGGGGCCTTCTTCTCTGTATGACGGGCGTCAATCTGTCCGACACCAGCGGTGAACATGATCGGCTTTATCCATTCACGCCGCTCGCCGCCGGGAAGTCTGAGGCCGAATGATCGGGTAAAACCCTGGATCATTGGCTCGCCGAATTTGTTGCCGTAATCAGAGGCCCCGTTGCTCGCCTCAATCTCGATCGTCAGCGGACGGGCAAGATTTGACGGGTAGGCAAATGAACTGTCTTCCCAGGGCTGGCTATAGCCGGGGATCTGGAGATTTCCGACGCAGTAAGCCGCAGTTCCGGCAACAACAAGGGCTCCGCGGCCTGTTCCCTGGACATCGCGTATCCTGCCTCCGGTGCCGGTCTCTGCCCCCGGGAACGGGGCGACCCCGCTCGGAAAGTTATGCGTCTCGGCAGTAAAAATTATGTGATAGCGGGCATCAGTCTTTACAAACCTTGAACATCTTCCCGCCTGCTCCGGCATGATGGTCGTAATCTGATAGCCCCTTATGGCGCTTGAATTATCCTTGAAGGCTATCACACTGTTGTTCGGGTTATGGTCAAGGGTCTGCCTGACTATCTTCATGAGATTGTCGGGAGATTCCACGCCGTCGACTACAAGTCTTCCGCGGAAAAACCAGTGCCGGGAATGCTCGCTGTTCGACTGGCTGAGGTCAAAGCACTCGACATTGGTCGGATTTCTGCCGATATCCCTGACAAAGAGGTTGTAGTAATAATCAATGTCCCATTCGTCGAGTCCCAGCCCCATCTCCGTATTTATCTTTGAGAGTGCAGCCTTGCCTTCTTCGATGAGCGGGACCACCCTGACAGGCTCAGGAGTAATGCCAGGATCAAAGCTCTCGAGCTTCTTCGGATAAGGGCACTCGGTCATCCGGTCATGGACCAGGGCAAGGAATTCCCCATAATCATCGTTCGTCCCTGGTTTGAGCCGGTATCTGCGCGATCTTTCTATTCTGGTGATCTTCGTCAAACCACAGGCATGACAGACAGAGACTGCGTTGGTAGACCATGCAGTCGTAAAGTTCATGCGGGGGCCAACCTCCAGGATGACCGGCGGCGGGGCATCAGCCGTAGAAAGAAAGCTCAGCTCGGAAAACTTTTCAGGTTCGAAGGTCTCACTCAACAGCCAGCGGAGCAGATCCAGTTCAGGAACTGAAAGCGGCCCGGAACTGTCAATATAATAGCAGTACTCGGTATTCAGGTCCGTAATACTCCCGGCGACATGCCTCTGCGCCCAGGCGAGCAGTTCAAGGGTTCTGATCCCGCTTACCGCGGGGGTTTTATATCTGTAGGTTAAAGACATTATGTTTTTTGAACGGTATTATTTCCCGAAGACTCTTTTGTATATATAGTCGATGTTACGGAGGTAATGCCTGAGGTCAAAGACATCATCAATCTCTTTGACCGAGAGGTGCTTGCGGATATCCTTGTCCTTGAGAAGGAGTGTTTTGAATTCCTTCCGGGTCTTCCAGCTCATCATGGCGTTCTTCTGGACAAGGGCATAGGCATCTTCCCTGGTCATTCCCTTTTCCGTCAGCCTGATGAGGACGTTCTGAGAATTATGCAGACCGTAGCTCCTGCCCATATTTTCCTTCATTCGCTCAGGGTATACCTGCAGATCGGCCAGGATGCCGGTCAGCCTGTTCAGCATATAGTCAACAAGGATCGTACTGTCGGGGATGATCACCCGCTCGACCGAGGAGTGCGAAATATCTCGCTCATGCCAGAGCGCAACATTCTCAAAGGCCGCCATTGCGTTGGCACGGACAACCCTGGCCAGTCCGGAAAGGTTCTCGGCCCCCACCGGATTGCGCTTGTGAGGCATTGCGGATGAACCCTTCTGCCCCTTGGCAAAAGGTTCCTCAGCCTCAAGCACCTCAGTCCTCTGCAGATGACGGAGTTCAACCACAATCTTCTCGATCGATGCGGCGACAATAGCCAGCGTCGAAAGATATTCAGCATGCCGGTCCCGCTGGACAACCTGCGTTGCGACCGGTTCCGGCTTCAGCCCCAGCTTCTTGCAGACCTTCTCTTCGATCTCGACCGGTATATTCGAAAACGTGCCGACAGCACCTGAGAACTTCCCGATGCTGATCGTCTTTTTTGCGCGCTCCATGCGGCTGAGATTCCTCTTGGCCTCTTCATACCAGAGGGCAAACTTCATCCCGAAGGTCATCGGCTCAGCATGCACCCCGTGGCTCCTGCCGATACAAACCGTCTCTTTATACGCAAACGCCTGGCTCATCAGTACCGCCATGAGCTTTCTGATGTCCCTGATGATGATGTCCGATGCCTCCTTCATCAGGAGTGACAGGGCAGTATCAACAATATCAGAGGACGTGAGCCCTTTATGGACGTACCGCGATTCAGGACCGACCTTCTCCGCAACCGAGGTCAGAAAGGCTATCACGTCATGCTTCACCACCGCCTCTATTTCATCGATCCGGCTGACATCAAAACCCGCGTTCTGCTTTATGACCTCAAGGGATTTTCCGGGGATCTTCCCGAGTTCGAACCATGCCTCACACGCGGCAATC
>Ga0334722_10001176_pt1 | contig 33833 bp, 29 predicted proteins | sample C3_bottom_MG_FD_207210 | JGI IMG/M metagenome (GOLD analysis project Ga0334722, IMG submission 207210) | Sediment microbial communities from Yellowstone Lake, YNP, Wyoming, USA - C3_bottom | ecosystem: Environmental > Aquatic > Freshwater > Lake > Sediment | place: USA: Wyoming | collected... | reverse complement strand
CTCCTCCCGTTATTGAAAAATTGCTGTCTATAGCTTGAAATGTCATCCATTTTGAGCCATTGTAGTATTCCAGTTTATTTGAAGTAGTACTAAAGACAATTACACCTGCAACAGGTGAAGCCGGTCGCCCAGTGCTGGTCGACATGGCTATCAACGTCACATTTTCAACACCATGATTATTCATATTCAACGTGGTAGTGGCGACATGATTACCCAGATTGTCACCTGAAGTCATAACTCCGGTCAAGGCTGAGCCGTCGCCATAATATTTTGCGGCTGAACTGAAGCCCACGATATAGACGTTCGTGGAGACGCGCACACCGGCACCCAATGAGGTATTCGTTTCAGATGACACAACCACATTACTGCTTAACCGAACCTGCGCCGCGCTTACGCCCAACGCGCCCCCAACAGTGACCGAGGAGCCGACCGTTAAACCGTTAACAATCGTTATTGACGCCACATTCACGATGCCGAAACTGTTCATATTCAACGTGGTAGTGGCAATATGATTGCCAAGGTTGTCGCTAGTGAGCGGCACTGCCGCGTAGAACTTGCCGGTTACGGTCATTGACGCGACTGCCGCCCCCGTGCTGTCACGCCATATCTGAGCATAGATATTATCGGAAGCAGTGCCTGTGGATACGATATCCAAAGCCGCAAGCGGATTGCGTGTGGAAATACCAATAGTCCTATCAATTAGATTACCGAAAATCACCCCGCCAATATTAAGAGTGTCTGAAGCACCAGGAACAGGCACATCTTGACTCGCGCCGATGACGATATTGGAACTTCCCAAGCTAGAAGAGCCAGCCTGATATCCGAGAAAAGTATTACCGCCTCCACCAGTCTGAGATTGACCAGCATAGGTCCCTAAAAAAGTGTTGCCCCACGCGTAATTATTTAGGTATCTACCCGAGTAGAACCCCACAGTAACATTATCATCTCCACGCGAGTCAGACCCAGCGTATGCCCCAATGAAAACATTGGTATAGCCACCGTTTGCTCCGGCAGCCAGACCGACACTAGTATTGTACTGCCCGGTAGTATTATAAGCCCCCGCGTTCATTCCCACAAAAGTGTTATAAGTCCCACTTGTATTATACATGCCCGCACCACTGCCCAAAAAGCTGTTGCGCATTCCCGAAGTATTGCTAGCGCCAGCAGAATTCCCGACAAAAGTATTATAGTCGCCTGCATTCCCCGGCCCCGCATCTAGTCCCACGCCAAGACTGCCGGTTCCAGGCAAAACAGCCAGCACCGTACTACCGGATATTTGATAACGCACAGCTGTAATATCCCCTGTGGAAGCGATGTTGCCCGCGGAATCGATACTGTAGCCGGCCATGTTTAAAGTCGTGGTGGCCACATGGTTGCCGAGGTTATCACCAGTTGCTGCGATGCCAGTCAATCCTGCGCCGTCGCCATAAAATTTGGTCGCGTGCGCGCCGTCACCTGCCACCCAGAAAATATTTGAAGTGCCGGTGGAAACCACCATTATAGTGCCGGTTTCACCGGCTGCGCTTGAAATTACCAGACTATAACCGGGAGTACTCGTACCGACACCCACATTGCCGTAATTGCCAAAAATATTCCCATCGGAGTTCTCGCCTCTTACCGCCAGAGCAAACGGAATGGCCTGCACCGGAACCGATGCGATCACAACACCCGGGGTGCTGAAACGTATGGAATAATTGGATCCAGACAAAAACACTTTAGAATTAAAACCGTCCACAGTGACGGAAAACTCGCCGTCGGCATTAGGAACAAGATCAACGGAGTTGGCGGTGCTAACCACGTTCTCACCGGCCATAATATCCACAGTGACACCAGTGATTGTAGAGGCAACTACTCCTTGAAGGGAAATGCTGTTATAGTTCTCCGCGAATAAATTAGATGTCGCGCATAGTAAAATTAAAGTCAATATTTTCTTCATTAGTTGTCTCCTACTTGTATTTTTCAAAAATCTCACGCATCCGGGCGCTAATGGGATTATGCTCTTCGGGAGTATTGGCGGCACGCAGTTGCTCCATTAGCGGCTTTAGCTCGGCCCGCATCTGACGACTTTTCGCTTCACGGGCTTGTCGCTCGGCTTTCTGCTCCGGAGTCAATTTAGCCTCTTCTTCGGCCACATGCCTGGCCTGAAGCTCTTTGATCTTGGCGCGAATGCTCTCACGCTCTTCCGGGGTTTTAGAATTCGACATGGATCGCCGAAGCTGGTACATCTCCCACTGAAATGGGTCCTTCTTTAGCATTTCTTCCATCTTCTGACGCCGTTCCTCGATTTCCGCCGGAGTCGGCTCTTTGACTGGATGGGCCGCCCGGTACTGCTCGCGCGCCTGTTTCACCCGGGCATGGATAGCATTGCGCTGCTCGGGAGTCTTGGCGTTCTTTAATTCCTCTATAAGGCCGGTGATTTGCTGGTGATAGGCTTCTTGAGTCGCATCCGCTACGGGGGCAGCTTTACTATTGCTCTCCGGACCGCTCTGGGCACAAGCGGGCAGCACTAGCAGAGGAAAAATTAATAAACACAAAAGAAAAGAAAGCATGTTCTTATCCATAGGGTGCGCTCATCAAACCAATAAATTAAAAATAAAAAGCCAACCCGCTCCACAGTTAATTGTAAAACTGAGAGCTGCTTTAGTCAATCACGCCAGCGTGATTATTTTAGGGATATTCTCGTCGGTCAAAACAAATGGCAAATTATATTTTTAAAGCGCTGGATATGGTTGTAGAAGCAAATCAACATAACGCCGATCACCATCTCCGAATGGGATAATGAAGTTTAAGGCTGCCACTGCGAAAGTCAGGTTATACTTCCACAGATCTCAAGCGGGGCTGAACGTAGACCCAACCGCGCGCGCTCTTATTCTTGATGCGGCGGCCGAGTTGGCGGCCCAGTTTCTGGCGCAGCCGGAAGGCCAGGCCGCGGATCGCGTCCAGCTTCTCCGGCGCAAAGTCGGAATTGAAAACATGTTTGGAAATAACGTCGTCGCTAACGAAATCAGGACTTTTCTCCAGAAGCAACTGGAATAAGCGAAACTGACCGGGCGAGAGTTGCACCAAAAGCTCCGAATGCCTGAGGACCTTAAAGCCTTCCGCCTCCAGGCGGATATCCCCTTTACGCTTTACACCGCGCTCCCAACGTACGCGGCGCACAATAGTCTCAACAATGCCCTTAAGATTTATCAGTTTGGTCCCTTTCAAGACAAAACCATCCGTCTTATAATCAAAATAGGCGTTGGCCTCTTCTTCAGGATATGCGCTGACCATTATAACCGGGATCATTTTAATATTCTCGTTTGAGCGTATGGACAAACACGCCTCTCCACCATTGCCATCACGCATCTGGAAATCCAGCAATATGCAATCCGGCCTATGCAGTTCGGCCAGTTTCAACCCCTCGGCACAGGTGGCTGCGGTATAAACTTTGTATTTGGAGAGAGTAAAGAACTTATACAGAATTCTGAGCCAGACAGTATCGTCGTCAACGACCAATATCGCGAGCTTCGACATTAGAGTATCCCGAACAGCCGGTAATTTCAGTGTTTGTCGTCCCGGAGCGATTTCATGTAACCTTCGTTCCGCTTTATCCCATGGTTCATTTTTTCGAGCGCGGGGCGTTTGGCGAGCATCTTCAGTATCTCGTCCATCCCGAACATCCCCCGCCCCTTGAACGCGCGGTACACGGCGGCTATGAATTTAAAGTCCTCCGGGTTGTCCAGGGTCCAGCGCTTACCCGAAAGATCCGCGCTATTGCGTACGAAATGTGTCATAAAAATACCGGGACGCTTGCGGATATAGGGAGTCACATGTTCTCTTTCCGAAGCGAGGGAAGCCTTTTTCCAGGCCAATCCCAGGGCGCTGATCGTGAAAACCTCCACATCCTCGCCGTCCGGGAAGGTGGGCGGCTCCGTATTGGTCGTATAATCTGCCCCTGAACGGGAATGAGCCCCGACCACCAGGTCTATGACGCGGGGATCCATGAGGGGGCAGTCGGCGGTTATGCGGACGATATTCGCGGGTTTAACCAGTTTGGCGAGCTGATAAAATCGGTCGAGGACATCATCCTCCGAACCGCAGAACACCCTTATGCCCTTCGCGGCGCACAGTTTCACTATGGGTAAATTTTCCGCGCCTATCCCGGTGGCTACGACGACCTCCGACACCGACCTGGCGGCCGCGGCGCGCTCAAGGACCCTCTCAAGCACGGTCTTACCGCACAGGTCCATAAGCACCTTGCCCGGCAGACGGGTGGAGGCGGCCCTGGCCTGGACTATGCAGAGATTCTTGATCTTCATTTTTTCCATTTGAACGGCAATATAAGTTCTTCGTTGTCTTCCTTCAGAAGGCACAGCTGCTCATACGCTTTTTTGACTTCGTCCTGCCGGACGGCGGCCGCCAGGTTCTCTTCCAGGTCCGCCGGGCCGTCCACGCCTACGATGACACGGTCAATGTCCGGGTTAAGCAGCCCGAAACACAGGCACAGGGCCGAAACAGGGATCCCGGTTTTCTGCGAAATAGCGTTCAGGTACTCAAGCTTGCCTTTCATGCCGGCGAGGCCGGGAGGAAGTTCCGAAGGTTTCATGAACGCCAGCCCCTGCAGGAATACGGAGCGGACATGGACCTCGACCCCCGCCATCCTGAGCGCCGGGAACAGGGATTCGAACCTGCGGTCAAAAACGCTGTACGGCAGCTGCACCAGATCGAACTTTACGCCGCGGTCCAGCAGGGAGCGGACCTCATGCGGATAATAAACCGAAAAACCGATCTTTTTGAGAGCCCCTCCGGCCTTGAGCTGCCGCAAACCTTCATACCAGCCCGGATAGTCCCGGAAATCCGAGAACTTGTGATATAAAAACGCATAAAGCCCGCCGACATTCAGACGGGCGCGGGAGTCGGAGTACACGCCCTTTGGGTTCAACCCGGGGCCGGCGATAAACTTGGATACGATCTTGAAACGCGTGTCCAGCGAAAGCGCCCTGCCAAGAACGGCTTCGCTGTCACCATAGACCTGCGCCGTGTCCAGCATATCGATGCCGGCCGAATACGCCCGGTTCAGGATACCTGTGACTTCCCGTTCCGGGATCCGCCCTTTTGTATTGTTTATGCCGTAAACAGCGCCGAACTGCACTGTCCCCAGCGCGAGCTTTGTCATTTCAGGACACGTTTTACATGTTTCACAACATGCTCAAGCTGTTCGTCGGTCATTTTAGGGTACAGGGGAATGCTGAGGGCCTGTTCGTAGTAGCGCTCTGAAAGCGGGAGATCGCCGTGCTTATAGCCGTAGTTCTTCCGGTAGTAAGGCTGTTCGTGGACCGGGATATAATGCACCTGCGTACCTATTTTCTCGGCCACCAGTTCTTCTATCACCTGCTTACGGCTCTTTCCAAGTTTCTTGAAGTCTATCAAAGACACATAAAGATGGAAGGCGGAAAACACGCCGGGCCGCTCGTACGGCGTGACCATGCAGGGGATCGAGGCGAATTCCTTGTTATACCTGGCGACTATCTGCCTGCGCCGCTCCACGAACGCTCCCAGCTTTCCCAGCTGGCTGAGGCCCAGGGCGCAATGGATGTCGGTAAGGCGGTAATTATACCCCAGGTATTGCACTTCGTAATACCAGGGACCGGGCCTGTCCTTCAGCGTTTCTTTCACCATGCCGCTGATGCGCATGGCCCTGAGGCGCTCGTATAAGGCCTTATCGTTGGTGGTGATCGCGCCGCCTTCGCCGGAAGTTATGGTCTTTACGGGATGGAAGGAAAAAACGGTCATTTCGGAATATTTGCAGCTGCCGACCAGGCTGCCGTCGGCGTACTTGGAACCGATGGCGTGCGCGGCGTCCTCTACTATCTTTATTCCCTTCCCCGCGAGTTCCCTGATGGCCTTCATGTCGCAGGGCTGGCCGGCGAAATGGACGGGAATGATGACGCGGGTATTCTTATTTATCCGCTTCGCCAGGTCCTCCGGGAAAACGTTGAACATCCGCGGATCTATATCCGCGAGAACGGGCTTAAGCCCGCTATAGATAAAAGAGTTGGAGGAGGCAACGAAAGTATTGGTGGAGGTGATGCCCTCGAGCCCTTTCTCGATATCCAAGGCCATGACCGCCAGATGCAGGGCCGCGGTGGCATTGGCCACGCAAACGCAGTATTTAGCCCCCGTCAGTTCGCAGATTTTCCGTTCAAATTGGTCCGCAACGGGGCCCTGAGTGATAAGTTCGCCGCGTAAAACGCCGCAAACCGCCTGAATATCGGCTTCGTCGATCCATTGAGCGCCATAAGGTATAGAATCCATATGTATATGCTATTAATTTGACCCCCGGAAGTCAATTTCGCCGGGGACCGCCGATCGGCCTGGTCCGAACCCCGGGAACCGCGCGGGACCGGGTTAAAAAGCGGGATCCGGGCTACCGTTTATGCCACACATTGCGGTTCACATAGTCGGTATAGGACAGAATAATGCGGAAAACCTTTTCGGAGACATCGGGCACATTGTAATCGTCCACCATTTTAACATTGCCGGTCCGCTCCGGGCGTCCGCCCATGATGTACCCGAGGGCCTGGCGGACCCTCTCCATTTCAAGGCCCACCATCAGCACGGCCGCCTCCTCCATACCCTCGGGACGCTCGTGGGTCTCACGGATATTCAGCGCCGGGAATTTCAGGATCGAAGCTTCCTCGGTTATGGTACCGCTGTCGGAAAGCACCGCGAGGGCGTTTTTCTGAAGGCTGACATAATCAAAAAAACCGAAAGGCTTAAGGAGCTCCACGTTCTTATGAAAACGCAGCAGCATATTTTCGAATCTCTTCCTGGTCCTCGGATGGGTCGATACGATGACCCGCTTGCCGTGGTCTTCGGCCAGCATATTGATGATGCCGCCCAGTTTCTTGAGGTTGGCGTCCGAATCCACGTTTTCTTCCCTGTGCGAACTTACCACAAAGAAATCCCGGGGCCGCAATTTAAGCCGGGCAAGGACTTCGGACGAGCTTATTTTTTTCGAGTAGTGGCTCAGCACTTCGAATATCGGGCTGCCGGTCTTTATTATCCTGTCGGGAGGCAGGCCCTCGCGCAGCAGGTATTCCCTGGCGATGGAGCTGTACGGCAGATTTATATCGCTGATATGGTCCACGATCTTGCGGTTTATTTCCTCGGGCACCCGCTGATCGAAGCATCTGTTGCCCGCTTCCATGTGAAAAACTGGGATCTTCCGCCTTTTGGCCGGGATAGCCGCCAGGCAGCTGTTCGTATCCCCCAGGATCAGGAGGGCCTCCGGTTTTTCCTTATCCATGACCGGGCCTATGTTCGCTATGACGCGCGCTATCGTCTCGGTCGGATCTTTTCCGGCCGCGGAAAGGAAATGGTCCGGCTTCTTTACTCCCAGGTCCTTGAAGAAAACTTCGTTCAGCTCATAATCGTAATTCTGGCCGGTATGCACCAGGACGTGCTCGGCGTTGGCGTTCAGCACCGCGAGCACCCTGGAAAGCCGGATTATCTCCGGCCTGGTCCCGACTACGGTCATTACCCTGATCTTTTTTTGTGTTTTCATAGTTTAAACCGTTTCCTGAAAAGTATCCGAATTATCCGGGTCCGACGCTTTGTTCGCCCACGAAAGGACCTTTAACCGCCCCTTGCCGTTATTGACGACGCTGTACGCGTGCAGCGTGGGGATATCGATATACCGGGGGCTCGCGCCGTCCAGCGCGAATTCATCTATCTTATCCGAGAAGAGCTTCCTTACCCGTACCAGGGCGGAGCCTTCAAGCACGGCCAGCCGTTCTATCTTGCGCGTATGATAATGGTTCCCCGCGGTCCCGCCCGGCGCTATGGCGGAAACGGCGGACGTGCCCCCGTTCAGGCTTTTCAGCGCCGCGGATATTCCGCCCCGCCCGGCGCTCCAGGCCCCGGCATTTACCGGGTACTTTGCCGGGAAAAGATAAGACCGGTACGTGTTAAAAAGATCGAGCTCCCGCGGCGTACCGAGCTCGGGGATCTCGTTCGCGGCATAAGCCCCGGCCATTTCCGTCAGTTTCGCGGACAATTGGCTCACCAGAATACTTTCACCCGGGAGGCGCACCTCGCCCGCCGTCCTTTTGCCGATAAGAGAAAAAATATTCCGGGCGACGCGCTGCGCGTGCAGTATCTCTATCGCGGCGTCATCTATGATCCTGGGCTTCTGGCCGTTGGCGAGCTGAAAACAGAACGTGGAGACCACCGAATTATAGAACGGCTTCCCCCCCTCGCCGAAAATATTCGGCAGGACGAGGTTGGTGAACAGCGCGTTCTCTTCCGCTGCCCATTTCTGTATGATCCCGGCGCATATCTTTTTTGAGTTCCCGTAGGGCGTATCCCGGTAGATGTGGGTCGAGGAGGAGAATATGATATGGGGCCTGGAGCCGGCGGCCCTGCAGGCGCGCACAAGGGTCTCTACGATGCGTATATTCGTGCCGGCCACATCCGAGTCATTGCCGCGATTCATCCCGGCGAGATGCACGATGACATCGCAGGACGCCGCGAATCCGGCGAGCGCCTCTTCGGAAGCGAACAGGTCCCTGTCGGCCACGATGACAGCCGTGTCCTTTTGAGCGTGCAGAAAAGAACGCAGATGCCAGCCTATAAAACCTTTCCCGCCCGTTATTCCTATTTTAAGCATTAAGGTCCCGGTACCGGCCGCGATACTTCGCGGCGGTTTTCCCGCGCCTGCCGCCGTCCGGCAGAAAGCCATGATACAAAAAAAGCGGCTGCCCCGCCGCGATGAACGCGGCCTTATTCGGACAGCCGGCCCGACAGGTATAAAGCTATCCGTTTCCCCTGCGCCGCTTTAACACCCCGCGTCACGGGCCTGTGCGTCAGCAGAAGCGCCGGACCCGCCCCGGCCAGATCTTCCTCCCGACGAGCTTCCAGATCGACGAATACAGGCAGGAAGGGCGCATTTATCATGTTCCTTTCGTACTCTATCCAGGTATCGAGAGGCTGCCCGCGCCATGATCTGTCCACCAGGAAAGCCGCGGAAGGATACTTCCGCCGAAGCTCCAGCATTTTCTCCGTTATTCCCCGCTGATCGTAAAGATCGATCACGGACCCGTCGGCCTCCGCGGGGCGCGTCCTGTAGCTCCAGACGGACGCGAGCGTGGTGCAGAGCAGCAGAGCCAGGAACACGTTCACAAAAGACTTTCGCCCGTAATAGAGGCAGCAGAACCAGACGCAGTAGTACGCGCCGATCTGCCACCTGACCGGTTCCCGCATGAACTCGGGCGGAAAACCTATGACTATGCCGGCGGCCGTCAGCAGCGCGGCGGCGGCGAGTTCTTTTCCGGCTATCAGCCGGTGATACTTAAGGAGCATGACGATAAAGCCGAACACGAACGGTATATAGTACCTGGGACGTTCGCCGAACATGGGGTCGGTGGGCGTGAAAAGCGGCACGATCAGGAAAGTGCCGGCATAGACCAACGCGGTAAATATGATCAGCGGATCTTTATAGACGAGCTTCCTGTGCCTGACAAATAACGCCAGGACCATTGGAAGGGCCGCGGTCTTCGTGCCCCTTATAAGCCAGGAAAGATCGAGGCGGGTCCGCTCCAGCCAGTAGGACAATTTCAGGAGATTGGGCTCGCTCAGGGTAAAGAGATATCCCCCCATAACGTCGGAACCCGCCGGCATGACCGAGAACTGGTATCGCTTGTAAAGATAAACGATAAAGGCGGAAATAAATATCACCAGCAAAGGACGGGTAAGCAGTTTTACCGGCCTGGGACGGGCGCTGGTATAGTAGATCGCCGCGCTGTACAGGATAAAGGCCGGAAAAACGATATTGCCCAGGGCTTTTGTAAGGGGCATGGCCGTGAACACCAGGGTGAACGCCGCCAGCCCCGCTTTCCCGCGCAGATAAGCCCCGTCGACCAGCAGCCAGGCGAACCAGGCGGCCAGCGGGTAATACAGCGGCTCCGAGGCCACGTGCACCACATAGCGCAGAGGCCACAGGCAGAGCACGGACAGCATGGCCGCGCAAAAAGCCTGCGTTTTGTTCAGCTGCGCGTAGTCCTTGAATAAGAAATAGAGCGGAATGAACGCTGTAGAATAGACCAGGATGTTCAGCGCGGCGATGGCGTTGAAAACGCCGGCCTGCGTTTTGAAAAAATAAGCGATGGATATCAGGGCGGGGTATAAAGGCGGATACACGAGGTCCAGGACAGCGTCCATCCTGAGCGAATGGGTGAAGAATATCCGCTTGGCGAGGTCGGTGTATATCCAGCTGTCGCCGTAAGTCAGCTGGAGCGCGCTGCCGTTGAGCGCGAAGAACGCCGAGCACAGCAGGCAGGTCAGGACATAGCCGCCCGCGCAGACAGCTGAATTGTCGGACGGCGCGATTGATCTATCCGTAGTGTCCATGCGTTATTAGACCGTCAGCTTAAGGCCGTCTTTGGAGGCGATAGTATTTCTGAACGTTCTTCTGGCGAGCTTCTCCGCTATGACCCTGTCTTTCATGGCGGGATACCTGTCGGCGCCGAAATGCACCAGAGCAAGCCGTTTGACCGCGGCTTCTCCGGCGAAGGCGGCCGCGCTTTCCGGGTTCATATGCGGCCAGCCCGGGTTGGTTTCCCCCGGCCTGTGAGCGCACTCGCTTATAAGCAGGTCGGCTCCCTTCGCCAGTTTAACGGCGTTGGCGCAATAGCCGGTATCGGTGCAGTAGGCCAGGATCCGGCCATCCAGCTCGAACCTGTAGCCCAGGACGGGATCCGCGTGTACCAGGGGCAGGCATTTGAGATCGAACGGCAGCCGTCCGGCTTGCGCGGGCAGTTCCAGCACGGTGGTCTTGTACCGTAATTTTTTCAGGGGAACGGTGAAGGGCCTGCGGAGTATCGAATTCAGGTTTTTCCTTGCGCCCTTCCCCCCGCAGATCACCAGGCCTTTCTTAAACCTGAATTTCAGCAGCATATGCATGCCGACTATGTGGTCCAGGTGGAAATGGCTCAAAAAAAGATAAACCGGTCTGGACCCGTCCACATACTTATCCAGCTTGTAAATACCGTTGCCCGCGTCCAGGACGATGTCGTATTTTTCCGTTCTTACCAGCACGCAGATAGCGTTGGCGATCGAGGTGTCGTACCAGCCGTTGGTGCCTAAGAAGATCACTTCCATATAGGACGCCTCAACCGGGCTGCCCGTACTCCTTTATCTGCCGCAGACATACCTGGAGCATGTCCTCTTTGCGCTTGCAGGCCAGTGTCCAATCGATTATCCTGTCTATCGCCTGCCCGACGTGCCAGCGAGGTATCCAGCCAAGGTGTTTCCTGGCTTTTGAAGAATCGAGCTTCAGATAATGGGCCTCATGCGGATGCCGGCCTTTATCGATGGAATAGCCGGGACCGGCTTGCCAGTCCCGGAACATCCTTTTAACCAGCCATTCCACGTCCCTGGCGTCGCCCGCGTCCGGTCCGAAATTCCACGCGCCCGCGTAGCGGGGACCGCGGCTGTAAAGCAATTCGGCGAGCGTCAGATAGCCGCTCAGGGGCTCCAGGACGTGCTGCCAGGGCCGTATGGACTTCGGATTGCGGATAAGCACTTTCCTGCCTTTCAACGCGGCGCGGATCATATCCGGGATCAGGCGGTCGGCCGCCCAGTCGCCCCCGCCGATGACATTGCCGGCGCGGGCGGAGGCCAGCGCCACTCCGTGGACGGCGTGGTCCTTGGGATTAAAGAAGGAATTGCGGTAGGCCGCGGTGACCAGTTCGGAACAGGCCTTGCTGCTGGAATATGGGTCGTAGCCGCCTAGCGGTTCACCCTCTTTATAACCGCGCAGGCGTTCTTTGTTCTCGTAGCATTTGTCGGTGGTGACGTTCAGGATAGCGCGCACGGAACGGCATTTCCTGGCGGCCTCGAACAGGTTGACCGTCCCCATGACGTTAGTCTCATAAGTCCCATGGGGATCGGCGTAGGATTCCCGCACTATGGGCTGGGCGGCCATATGGATGATGATGCCCGGTTTGGCCTTCAGCACCGCTTTCTCCAAACGGCGTCCGTCGCGGATATCGCCGATGACCGAGTTCATTGAGCGGTCCAGGCGGCACAGTTCGAAAAGACTTGGTTTCGTCGGAGGCTTAAGCGCGTAGCCGGTGACCTCGGCGCCCAGGGAGTTCAGCCAGATGGAAAGCCAGGAGCCCTTGAAACCGGTATGCCCGGTCAGAAAGACCTTCTTGCAGCGCCAGAAAGTGCGGGAGGGTCGGGCCCTCATTTATCCCCCCAGACTTTCCAGGGAGCGGTCTTATTTTTCCAGTGATCTTCAAGTTCGGTCTTGTCGCGCAGCGTATCCATGCATTTCCAGAAGCCCGCGTGCTTGTAGGCGACGAGTTGCCCGCTCTTGGCTATCTTTTCCAGCGGCTGGTGTTCAAAAACGGTGGAATCGCCCTCTATGTGGTTCAGGACTTCCGGCTCCAGGACGAAGAAACCGCCGTTGACCCAGGCTCCGTCGCCGTGCGGCTTCTCGTAAAAAGACGTCACGCCGCCGTCGGCCCCGACGTCAAGCGCGCCGAACCGGCCCGAGGGCTGGACTGCCGTCACCGTGGCGGCTTTGCCGTGCTTTTTATGGAACGCGATAAGGTCTTTGATATTCACGTCGGCGACGCCGTCGCCGTAGGTGAGCATGAAGGGTTTTTTATCCAGGTATTTCTCCACCTTCTTCAGCCTGCCCCCCGTCATGGTGGCCAGGCCGGTGTCCACCAGCGTCACTTTCCAGGGCTCCGCTTTGCCGTGATGGACTTCCATTTTGTTGTTCTTCATATCTATGGTAACGTCCGCCTGGTGCAGGAAATAATTGGCGAAGTACTCTTTTATCATGTACCCCTTGTAGCCCAGGCAGAGGACAAAATCATTGAAGCCGTACTGGGAGTAGATCTTCATGATATGCCAGAGCATCGGCTTTTCGCCTATCTCCACCATCGGCTTGGGCTTCACGTCGGTCACTTCGCTCAACCTGGTCCCCATTCCCCCGGCAAGTATTACGACTTTCATGTTATGGTCCTCTCTCAAGTAGTGTCCGCGTTATCTGCTCCGCATCTTCTTATGCCAATTCCAGGCGGTGCCGATGATGTCTTCCAGACGGAAATATTCCCTTTTCCATTTCAGCGTCCGCTCGGCTTTGGAAGAACTCGCCACGGAAACGGCGACGTCCCCGCTCCTGCGGCCGGTCATTATGGTCTTTATCCCGCGGCCGGTAATTTTCTCGGCGGTCCGCACCACGTCCAGCACCGAATACCCCTTGCCGTTGCCCAGATTGAAAACCCCGCTCTTGCCGCCGGCCAGCAGACGCTCCAAAGCCAGCACATGAGCGCCGGCCAGGTCCGACACATGGACATAGTCGCGCACGCCGGTGCCGTCCGGGGTATCGTAGTCCGTGCCGAACACGTGCACCGCCCGCTCCCTGCCGGCCGCCACGTCCAGCACCAGCGGTATCAGGTGTGAAAAGGAATGGTACCATTGTCCCAGTTCGCAGTCGGGATCGGCGCCCGCGGCGTTGAAATACCTGAAACTGGCGTATTTCAGGCCGTAAGCCGTTTCATAATCCGGCAGAAGCTGTTCCGCCATTTTTTTTGTCTTCCCGTAGGGATTGATGGGGGCCAGGATATGGTCTTCGGTAATGGGCGTTTTGCGCGGAACGCCGTAAACGGCGGCGGAGGACGAAAAAATAAAATTTTTGACCCCGAAATCCTTAAGAGCGTCAAGCAGGTTGACCGTGTTCACCACGTTGTTGGCGTAATATTTGGCCGGATCGGCAACCGATTCCCCTACGGCGGTGGACGCGGCAAAATGCATGACCGCGTTCACTTTATATTTAGAAAGGCACTTCCCGATATCCGAACTTTTGCCCAGATCGCCTTTAAAGAACTCGCCCCACCTGACAAAACCGCGGTGGCCGGTGCTCAGGTCGTCGAAAACGACCGTTTTATAGCCTTTTTGGCACAAAAGCTTATTTACATGCGAGCCGATAAAGCCCGCGCCGCCGGTTATCAGAACACTTGCTTTTGCCACAAGCCGCTCCATTAAGCAGGTTGACGCTATTAGTGTATATTTTAACAAATAATGCGCGGCCATACGCCAGGCATGGCGCGGCCTGCGGCAATAACCGAACGGCGATGGGAATTATTTCCGGCGCTGGTAATTCTTTTTCAGCCAGCCGGCATACGAGGCTTGTTTAATGGACGAGAGCCAGGCCCGGTTGCTCAGATACCATTCGATGGTGGATCTAAGGCCGTTCTCGAAACTATGGGCGGGCTTCCAGCCCAGTTCGCGCCGTATTTTGGAGGCGTTTATGGCATAGCGGCGGTCGTGGCCCGGCCGGTCTTTGACGAAAGTTATCAGGCCGGAATATTGCCGGCCTTTCAGGGCCGGATTGGACGCGGCCGGCCGGACCAGTTCAAGCCCGCGGCAGACGGCCTTTACCACGTCGATATTCTTTTTCTCGCAGTTCCCGCCGACATTATAAGTCTCGCCGGCGCGGCCCGCCGCGAGTATATCCCGGATGGCGGCGCAGTGATCTTCCACGTAGAGCCAGTCCCGGACGTTCAGCCCGTCGCCGTACACCGGCAGGGGCTTGCCCGCGAGAGCGTTCAAAATAAGCAGGGGAATGAGCTTCTCCGGGTAATGGTAAGGCCCGTAGTTATTGGAACAATTTGAAACCGTCACCGGCAGTCCGTAGGTGTGATAATAAGACCTGGCGATATGGTCGGACGAGGCCTTGGACGCGGAATAGGGACTGCGCGGGTCATACGGCGTAGTTTCGGAAAAAGCGCCGGTCCGGCCCAGGGAGCCATAAACCTCGTCGGTGCTGATATGATGGAACCGCACGTCCTTGCGGCCCGCCCAGTAATGCCGGGCGGCCTCCAGCAGCGAGAAAGTTCCATGGATATTGGTCTCTATAAAATCGCCGGGACCGAATATGGACCGGTCCACGTGGCTCTCGGCCGCGAAATGGGCTATCGCGTTCACCTTGTGCTTTTTCAGGGCCCGCAGGACTTTAGCGTAATCGCAGATATCGCCCTTGATGAAAGTATATCTGCCCGCGTATTTCCCCGCCACATCCTTGAGGCTTGCGGTATTTCCGGCGTAGGTCAGTTTGTCGTAATTGATCATCCTGCCTTTGAAGGCGCCGCGGTCGAACATGTGCCTTATAAAATTGGAACCGATGAACCCGGCCCCCCCGGTCACCAGGATATTCGCGCCGGCGGCGTTGAACGCTCTAGTTTTTTTCATGCCTTTCCTTTTTTAAAAAGCTTATGACCGAGTCTTCCCACGCCGGTATATTTATCCCGAGCTCATCCGATATTTTCCGGTTGGACATCGCCGAGAAACCGGGTCTTTTGGCGGGGAGGTTGAAGTCGAGGTATGACGCTCTTTCCAGTCCGTTCTTCAGGCCAAGCTCTTTCAGCACCAGTCCGGCATAATCGTACCTGGATGCCGCGCCGGAATTGGTCAGGTGGTAAACCCCCGCCAGGCCGGCCTCTAAAGCCTTCAGCGTAACGTCCACGACGTCGTCGGCGCAAGTGGGCACGGAGATCTCGTCGTCGGCGATCTTAAGCGTCCGGCCGTCCTTCGCCCACTCCCTCAGCTTATAAATGAAATTCTGGCGGCCCTGGCCGAACACCCAGCTGAGCCGGAGTATCAATATCCTGGCTCCGGCCTCCGCGGCCAGCCGTTCGCCCTCAAGCTTGCTTTTCCCGTACTGGTTCAAGGGATTGACGGGATCGGTTTCCGTATAAGGCGCCTTTTTGGAACCGTCGAAAACATAGTCGCTGCCGTAATGGACGAGCGCGGAGTTATATTTCTTCGCCGCGTGGGACAATAGGGCGGGCCCGAAAGCGTTCACCCGGAAGGCCTGGACGTGGTCCGTCTCCGCCTTGTCGACGAAATTATAAGCCGCGCAATTCAGGATCACGTCCGGCCTGTAGCCGTCCACCACCTTCATTACCGCCTCGAAATCGGTAATATCCACGCTGGGGTGCTTAAAATCCAGGCCGCTGTCCTCGAACCGCCGCGCGAAAGCCGCCGCGAGCTGCCCGTCAATTCCGGTTACCAGGTATTTCATGGGTTTAGATCCAGGTCCGCATCCTTTAAAAGCGGGTTCATTTTATCCTTCCCCGACAGAACGGGGTTCTTTACGGGCCAGGAAATATTGAGCTGCGGGTCGTTCCATATTATCCCGCCCTCGGAGGCGGGGTCGTACTCCCGCGTGCATTTATACATTATCTCCGCGATATCGCTTAAGACCAGGAAGCCGTGAGCGAAGCCCGGCGGGACATAAAGCATGTGGGCGTTGGTCTCGTTCAGCTCCAAAGCGGCCCATTTGCCGAAAGTAGGGGACCCCTTCCTGATATCGGCCGCAACGTCGAGGATCCTGCCGGCCGTACAGCGGACTAGTTTCCCCTGGGCGCTCTCCTTTTTCTGGAAATGCAGGCCGCGCAGAACGTCTTTGGCGGACTTTGAGTGATTATCCTGCACGAAATCGCCGGAAATGCCCGCCTTCTCAAAATCCCCGCGTTTATAGGATTCAAGAAAAAAACCTCTGCCGTCCGTGAATACTTTGGGCCTCACCAGAATAAGGCCTTTAATTTCCAGTTTTTCGAACTCGAACGGCATTTTATGCTCCTACTCTATAACGCGTTTCAGATATTGGCCGTAGCTGTTCTTGCTCAGCTTTTCGGCGATGGCGCCGACCTGGGCTTTGGTGATATAGCCCATGGTATAGGCTATTTCCTCTATACAGGCGATCTTAAGGCCCTGGCGGCGCTCCATGGTGGCGATAAATTCCCCCGCTTCAAGCAGGCTTTCAACGGTGCCGGTATCCAGCCAGGCGTAACCCCGGCCGAGGAGTTCCACTTTCAGGGCTCCCCGCTTAAGGTATTCCCGGTTGACGTCGGTTATTTCCAGTTCGCCCCGCGCGGAAGGTTTTATGCCGGCCGCGATCTTAAGCACGTCGTTCGGATAGAAATAGAGCCCTGTCACGGCGTATTTGGACTTGGGGGCCCGCGGTTTCTCCTCTATCGATATGGCCCTGCCGTCCGCGCCGAATTCCACCACACCGTATCTTTCGGGATCGTTCACGTAATAGCCGAAAACGACCGCTTCTTTTTTCTTCGATACCGCGGCGACGGCGTTTTTAAGGGACTCGGTGAAACCATGCCCGTAGAATATATTGTCGCCCAGCACCAGGCAGACGTCGTCGGCGCCCGCGAAATCTTTTCCTATCAGGAACGCCTCGGCTATACCGGCGGGCTTCACCTGCTCCGCATAGGAGAATTTCAGGCCCCAGGCCGAGCCGTCGCCGAAGATCTCTTTGAACCTGGGCAGGTCCTTGGGGGTCGAGATGATGAGGATCTCCCGTATCCCGGCCAGCATGAGGACCGACAGCGGATAATAAACCATCGGTTTGTCATAGACCGGCAGCAGCTGCTTGCAGACGGCGTTGGTGATCGGATAAAGCCGCGTGCCGCTGCCGCCCGCCAATATTATTCCTTTCATTTTATCTCCAATTTAAACAGAAACCAGTTATCGGAAGAAGCTGCGATATTGAATTTTGCCCGGGACAGCTTCGCCGAGCGGGAAAGCTCTTTAAAATCCGCGGCGGTGGCTATCGTGTACCTGGAGGCTTTGTCCGACGCGTATTCGGCCAGGAGCGCGTCTTCGTTCATGACCTGCTTATCCAGCGTTCGGCCCGAATAAAATACCAGGCCGTGGATGAACCGGTAACCCCTGTCCTTATAAAGCAGCAGCTTGGCGTCTTTTGGCGCCACTTGGTTGACCGTCCGGTAGAAGGAGATATACTCCGTTCCCTGCCTGTCGAGTCTGACCGGCAGGCAGGCCGCGCACATGACCAGCCCGGCGAACACGCCGGAGGAAAGGACCCGCACATAGCCCATGTCGGGGTCTTTGATCCAGCGCGCAAGCACGATAGCCGCCCAGACGGCCAGGGGCGGAACGAGCGGGATCAGGTACCGCAGGTAAAAAGCGTTGCAGACGGACAAGGCCGCCAGTATCACGGCGAACCAGGAAATGATAAGCGCGTGGCGGCGCGTATCCGCCGTATCGCGCAAGCCCTTGACCGAACGCCACAGGCCGACGAGGCTGAACGGGATCCAGGGCCAATAAAGCCCCAGCAGGACCATCAGGGGCTGGTAAAAATGATTATTCGCGCTGCCGCTCCCGTCGCCGATGCTGACCAGCGGCCCCAGGGCGGATTGCGACCGGATAAATTCGCTGCCGTACTTAAAGGCCTGCGGCACGGCCCACAGGGCGATAAGCCCCAGTGAGAGGGCGGCGGCCCCCAGGAAATGAGGCGAGAATATTTTCCCGAACTGCCCTGAGATCAGGAAATAAACCGGTACTATGCCGAGCAGGTACATACCCTGAAGTCCTTTGAAGTAATAGCCGAGCGCGACGCTCAGCCCGAAAAGCAGGTAAAAACTTTTTTTATCGTCATACTCGGCCCTTACCAGGGAATATAAGCCCATGGTCGTGGCGAAAGCCACCGGGACGTCCAACATGGCCCTGCGGGAATATTTGATAAAAAAATAGCTGGTGGACAGTACGGCCAAAGTTAAAAAAGCCGTCTTATCGTCCCACAGGCGTTTCACGATCTTATATGTCAGGACTACGGTCAGAAAGCCCATAATGGCCGAAGGGAACCTGGCCCAGTATTCGGATACGCCGAACAATTTAAAAAGAACGGCCTCCAGCCAGAAATAGAGCGGGGGTTTGATCCAGGTAAGCAGCACGCCTTCGTGCATGGTGAACCAGTCTCCGGTGTTCAGTATGGAAACGCCCATGGCCGCGTGGGTCATGTCGTCGAACTCCAGCAGGATAAGGTTCTCGAGACGCACCAGGAAGGCGGCGAGCAGAAGGCAGAAATAGAACCCGAGGAGCATGCGGTTCCTGCCCGCCTCGTCCAGGACGAAGCCGCTGTCGGAAAAGTCCCTGATGGCGGAGTTGCAGTTCCTGAAAAAGTTTCTTATCATTTCGCCTTTTTCCCGCCAAGCGGCCCGGCTGGTCCGCCTGCGGCCGAAAGTATATCGTAATCGAGCAGCCCCCAGCGGTGCAGCACCTGCCTGAAAAGGACGTACAGCGTGGTCAGCCCGTAGGTCATGCTCCTTGAGAAATTTATGGAGGACGCCTCCTCGAAATACTTGGCCGGGACCGGGATATCCCCGATCCTGAAACCGGCGTGGACGCTCTGCACCAGGAATTGCGTGTCGAAAACGAAATCGTCGGAATTATTTTCCCAGTTCACCGTCTCCAGAACTTTCCGGGAATACGCGCGCATGCCGCTGTGCCACTCGCCGAGGTTCTCGCCCATGACCAGGTTGCTGAACAGGGTCAGGGACCGGTTGGCCAGGTATTTATAGAGCGGCATCCCCCCCGCCAGCGCCTCTTTCCTGGTCCTTATCCTGCAGCCAAGGACCACGTCGCAAATGTCGTTCTCTATCAGGCCGCACAGGTACGGGACGACCCGCGGCTCGTACTGGTAATCCGGGTGCAGCATCACCACGATATCGGCGCCCGTTTCCAGCGCCTTGCGGTAACAGGTCTTCTGGTTTCCACCGTACCCCGTGTTCTTTTCATGTTTTACGGCCGGGATGCCGAGCCGGAGCGCCAGTTCATAAGTGCCGTCTTTGGACCGGTCGTCCACCAGAAAAAAGTCCTGGTCCGGACTTTTAGGTATGGTCCTGAAAGTTTTTTCCAGGGTCTTCTCGGCGTTATACGCGGGAAATACGATGAGAGTTTTCATAATTGATCGGAACGGCCAAAGGGCCATTATATCAAACCGGGCGGCGGCCTTTTCTTAACCCCTGATGCCAGCGCCAGGCGGTACCGATGATCTCCGTCAGGCCGGGATACTCCGGTTTCCAGCCCAGGACCTTGCGCGCCTTGGCGGAGCCGGCTACCAGGGCCGGCGGGTCCCCGGGACGCCTTTTGGCAAGCGAGACCTTGATCCTGCGGCCGGTCACTTTCCCGGCGGTCTCAATCACCTGGCGCACGCTGAAACCGCGGCCGTTGCCGAGATTAAAACTGTCGCTCCCGCCCCCTTTCACGAGATAAAGCAGGGCGCTCAGATGCGCCGCGGCAAGATCGCTGACGTGCACGTAATCCCTTACGCAGGTGCCGTCCGCCGTCTTATAATCGGTACCGAAGATCTTTACGTCCCTGCGCAGGCCGGCCGCGGCGTCCAGCGCCAAGGGGATGAGATGCGTTTCCGGCTCGTGCAGCTCCCCCGTTTCCCCGCCGGGATCGGCGCCGGCGGCGTTGAAATAGCGCAGATTCACGTGCTTTATCCCGTAGGCGGCCTCGTAGTCGGCGAGGATCTCCTCTACCATGTTCTTCGTCCTGCCGTAAGGACTAGCGGGGTTAAAAGGAAAATCTTCTTTGATCGGGACCGAGGAGGGCACGCCGTAAACGGCGCAGGAAGACGAGAAAATGAACTTCCCGACCCCGAATTCCTTCATAACGTTCAGCAGGTTAAGCGTGTTGCAAACGTTGTTCCCGTAGTACTTGGCAGGCTGTTCCACCGATTCGCCGACGTAAGCGAAGGCGCTGAGATGCATGACGGCCTGCACGTTGTATTTACCGAAGCAGGCTTCCAGGCGGCGGCGGTCGGCCAGGTCGCCCTTGAAGAACGTCCCCCATTTCGCCAGCTCCCGGTGGCCGGTGGAAAGATTGTCGAAGACCACGGTCCGATAGCCGCGCTCCGTCAGCAGCTTGTTGACGTGGGAGCCGATATAGCCCGCCCCTCCGACTATCAATATCGATCTTTTCATCCGGATCCGTTACTTGTTCAGCAGAATCACATCTATGCGCTGCTGGGAAAAGCTCTCCTCAAAACCTTCCGAGGATATTATATTCTCACCCGTCATGAGCGCCCTTTTAAGAAAGTCCTTTATCTGGCCGGCCTGGGTGTCCCCCAAAACGCTGGTCTGGGCGTAGACCTCGACTTTGACCGGGACGTTGTAATAGCGGCGCTTTATCAGGTCCGCAGTGGCGGTGAGCAGAGCTTCGCCCTGAGTCTTATCGATCGTCTTCATGGACTTGGTGGGTCCGAAAACCGCCACCGAGTCCAGGCTGATATTCAGCCTGCTGCCCTTCTGGTAGACGATCGCCGTGAACTTTATGACATCGCCCATGGTGGTCTTCGGGAGTCCCATGTTATCGACGAAGACATAGACCGGGGCATAATTGTGTCCCGCCTTCAGCCATTCCCGCTGATCGTTCTCGCCGGTCCAGTCTATGGTTTCCGGCGGCAGGCCGATGCCGGAGTATTTATGGAAGATCTTCCCCTCTTCGTCGGTGATCGAAAGCGTCCACTGCATATCCTCGGCGCTCTTCTCGGTAAAATTCTTGTTATACACTTCCTCGAACTTCCGACGGGGATAAAAAGCGATCACCGCCTTGTCGCTGAAACCCGCCCTCCAGGGCTGTACGATCTGCTGCGAGAGCAGTTTGTCCGGATAATTGCGGGAAAGGCTGAGAAAATCCCCCGATTCAAAAAGGAACAGGTCCTTGTCCGGGTCCAGAGATTTCCGGATGGTCTCGAACTCGTCCGTTTTGATCTTCAGCGGGGGCCGGGCCGTGACGAGTTTCTCTTCGGCCTCGGATTTGATGACTATCTCTTCCGGAACTTCGCTGTAAGCGGCGGTGGACTCCGCGACCTGCGCCGTCAGCGCGGTTCCGCCGGCGGCAACGATCATCGCGGCCAGCATCATAGCAGTAAATCTTCTCATATTATCCTCGGCATAGCCTTAATCTGTCACGAATCTAAAAGTGATTATCCCCCACTGGCGCGAGACCGCGCCGGAAAGCGGCTCGAACCGCCATTTCCTTATCGCGTCCAGGGCCACCCGGTCCAGCGCGCCGTAGCCGGAGGTCGTCTCCACCGAAGCGTTATCCAGCACGCGCCCGGCGTTGTCGACGTAAAATTTAATGGCCACCGAGGCTTCCAGAAGTCCGCGTTCCCTCGCCCACGGCGGGAAGACGGGCACATAGTATTTGAGCACTTTCCGCCGGGAAAGCGGCCCCTCTATCTCCACTTTCCTGGGTTCCTCGGCCTGCTTCATCGAGGCGCTTTTAAGCCCGCCCAGAGCGGCCGGCGAAATGACCGGCCTGGCCCTGAGGCCCTGGACCGCGCCTTCCGCGGGAGCGCTCCTTGCCTCGGCGAGGCGTTCCGGCATGGCGGGAGCTATCCTGACGTTCTCGCGCAGGGTATCCGCGCCGCCCTGCCTCTCGGAGAGCCCCTGGGGCAGGGTGGAAACTTTCTTTGCCCTGTCCACCGCTATATTCAGTTCCTGCATGGTCTGCGGGGTGAACGAGCGGGCGTTCTCGTCGAATTTAAGGTTGTCCGGGAGCGCGGGGGCCTTCTTCATCCCCACTTCCTCGAGCTCTATCTTCGGCGCCAGGGCCACGGCCGAGCGTTCCGCTTTTATGCCCAGGTCCGCGCTCATGGCCGTCGCCGCCCTTTTAGCCGTATCCATATCCAGCCTTTCCCGGGCCTGCGCGCGGCCGGTGCGTTCGCGCAGGGCCTGCGGCAGCTCGAAGTTCTTCCTGCGCGCCTCCGGGGTCTTTATATCTATCGCGGGCATAACAGGCGCCCTCACCGCTTCCATCCTGGGGATCTTGGGCAAAGCCAGCTTCAGGAAATCCAGGGTCCTATGGACCGGGGTCTTGGGAACCTGGGCCTCTTTCTCCTGCAGGAGGAGGTCCACGTTACTGATCACGATGTTCCTGGTTTCGGGGCGCAAAAGCACGAAATTGAGATAAGCGAAGAATATAAGGCCGTGAAATAATATCGCCCCGATAGCGGAGTAAGTAAGGACCTTGTTTGAAGGATCGGAATGCATTAATGACCGCCGCTATTTTTTCTTCTGTTCCGTCGCTATGGTTATGCCCGAAGCTCCGGCCTCTTTCGAGCGCTGCATAACGTCCGTCAACAGGCCGTACCCAGCGTCCTGGTCGGCCTTGATGACCACCAGCTTTACGCTGCTGCCCCGGATAGCACGTTCCAGCTCCGCGTAAAACTCGTCCTTCCCGGAAAATTCGTGTTCGTTGACGGCGTATTTGGCTTCCTTGGCCAGGGAAACCACCACCTTTTCCTTTTCTTCCCCTTCCTGGGTCCGCGCCGAAGGGAGATTGACCTTGAAGACCGGTTCCGACAGAAGCGGGGCCGTGACCATAAAAATAATGACCAGCACCAGGCAGACGTCGACCAGCGGCGTAACGTTTATGCCGGTTACCAGGTCGCTGTCGTCTTCGGTCTTGAATGCCATAACGTCTAAAATTTAAGGAGCCCGGACCTTACGCCTTCGAGCGGACTTTCTGCCGGAGGCTTGCGGCGTATCGCTTACGGCGGTCACGGCGCCCGGGTTCTTCATCAGCGCCATTTTAAGGGCCCCAGCCTGCTTGGCCGTGTCCATCAGTCCGACCACGTCGCCGACCTTGTTGGCGTCGTCCGCTTTAATGATAACGAATTTATCCTTGCTCGCCAGCAGCGCCGCGGCTATGCGGAGCGGGAAATCGGCGGCCGGGATCTCGGCCCCGTTCAGGGTGATCCGGCCCTCCGTGTTCAGCTTGACCTGCAGGCTTTCCGACAGCGAGACCTTGCCCACCTGGGCGCTGGCTTTGGACTGCAGGACCTTGATCCCCGACTGTACCGCGAACGGCGCCACGGCCATGAAGATTATGACCAGCACCAGCGACACGTCCACCAGCGGCGTGACGTTGATGTCGGTTATAGCTTCGTCGCTCTTATTTGTTTGAAAAGCCATAAGTCAGATCGTTCGGTCCGCGGACCGGAGGCGGTCAGCGGCTCAATTCCGGCCCAGTTCTTCCTGCGGCCCGGCCGCCTCTTCTACTTGTTCCCCATAGTTATGAGCAGCCGGGAAGAGAATATCTCCAGTTCGCTCATGATGATCTTTACGCGGCGCGTGAAATAGTTATAAATGATGACCGCGGGTATGGCCACGGCCAGCCCGGCGGCGGTGGCCACGAGGGCCTCGGCTATGCCTCTGGCGACGACCGTGGGCCCGCCGACGCCCGACAGCGCCAGGTCCCGGAACGCCTTTATAATGCCTATAACGGTGCCGAAGAGACCGATGAAAGGCGCGATATTGCCCATGGTACCCAGCACGCCCAGGAACCGCTCGAGATTAAGCTTCTCTTCCTGGCGTTTGGTGGCCAGGAGCTCTTCCAGGTCGCGTTTGGACATCTCGGCGTGGCGCAGGGCGTAATTGAACAGCCTCGAGACCGGGGAGTCGATCTTGGCGGTATATTCCAGCGCCTTGTCCGCCTTGCCTTCCTTCAGCATCCCGCTTATATGCGTCAGAAAGTCGTCGACTTTACGGTGACGGGCCTTCCTGAAGAACCACCAGCGCTCGAAAGCCACGGTGAAAGAGAGCAGCGAGCAGAGCACGAGGATGATCAGCGTAAAGCTGTCCCTTAACACGTTCAGATAATTGATGTTTTCCATTGAACCTCCGAATTTATCGCCGGTAATTTTTCTTTATGCCGCGCCGGAAGCGCGGGAGCTACTTCTTTTCCTGAAGGCCCGGCAGGTCCTGCGGCTTCACGGGAGGCTTGGCCTTCTTGACGCTTTTTGATCTTTTTTTCGGCGCGGCCGGTTTGGCCGGAGCGGCCTGGACTTTGCCGCGCTCCTGCTCCAGTTCCGACACGGCCTGCTCGTTCTCATCGGCGGCGGACGCGGGCCGCGCGCCGGCGCCCGCGGGCGGCTGCGCCGCTTTTTCGGGATAGGTCATCCGGATCAGGGATTTGGCCCGCTCCGCCGCGGCTTTAGCCACTTCGGGAGTGGCGGCGTTCTTCGAAATATCCTCGTAAGTGCGGGCCGCCTCGGGATAATTCCTCTCGCCCTCGTAGATCTCGCCGAGCTTCACCAGGCCCTGCAGGCGCCAGGGGCTGTTGGCGGGTTTCTGGAGCGAAAGTCTTTCCCAGTAATCGCGGGCTTCTTCCAGCTGGTTATTATCGAAGCTGATCGCGCCCATCTGGTAGAGGGCCTCGAGCGCGTCCTCTTTGCCTTCCGACTCGCCGTAAATACCGTTGAGGGTCTTCAGGGAACCGGCCAGGTCGCCGCGCCCTTTCTGTATATTGAAGATCTCCCACAGCGCGCTGAGAGCTTCTTCGGATTTGCCGGACAGTTCGTAATATTTGTGATAGGTCTCCTCGGCCTGGTCGGTGGCCCCGGTATTCTTATAGCAGAGCGCGAGGTTGAAAAGAGCGGGCTTGATATATTCGTTATCGGGGTAGAGTTCCGCCAGCCTGGCATAAGCCCTGGCGGCCGGCTCATACTGCTTCAGGTTGTAATAGGCGTTGCCCAGGCGGAAAAGAGCCAGCGGATGCTCCTTGGCGTCGGCGTAATTGGCCGCGAAACGCTCGAAGACGCCGGCGGCGTTCTCCATATCGCCCGTCTGGAAGTAGGCCTCGCCCAGGTAGAACTGGGCGTCTTTCACCGACGAGTGATCGATGTACTCCACGCAGAATTTTTTCAGGTTCTCTATGGCTCCGGGATACTCTTTTTTCTCGAACAGCCGGCGCCCGACGCGGAACAGCGCTTCGCCGGTAGACTTGGTCCTGGGCTCCGAGGCGGCAAGCGCCAGGAAATAAGCCTTGAAATCCATGGAAGTATTCCGGTCGAAAACCACTTCCGCCAGGTCCAGGGCGTCGTAGGCCTCGGGGCTGTCCGGGAAATTGACGACCACGGTCCTGGTCTGCTCCACGGCCTGGGCGTCCTGCTTAAGATTGTAGTAGACCTGGGCCACCCGCAGGTAAGCCAGGGGCAGCTGTTTGCCTTTGGGATACTTGACGAGGATGGCGTTATAGGCGGCTATGCTATCGGAGTATTTCTGCGCCCTGAAATAAGTGTCCGCGGTCTGAAAATCGGCCATTTCGGTCTCTGGCGCCGACGGATAATTTTTCGAAAGTTTGGTCCACTGCTCCACGGCCTGGGTATAGTAGCGCAGCTTGTAAAGGGCCAGGCCGGCCCGGTAGAGAGCGCCCGGCGCATAGGAACTGGAGGGGTTGTCGGTAGCGAACCTGTCGTAAAGCTGGAAGCCTTTTTCGAACTCCTTCCGGTTGAAATAGCTGTCGGCGATAGCCAGGGCGTTCACGCCTTCGTCCTTGACGATGTCCGGGAAAGCGGCCTGCACGGTCTTAAGCTTGGCCGCCGCTTTCACGGCGCCCTCGCTGTCTCCGTCGAGGGCCTGGCACCACACCAGACCTTCCTGCGCGTACAGGGACGAGACGTCGTTGGGATATATGCGGGTAATGGTGTTGTAAATATTCCGCGCGTCTTCCGTAAGGTTCAGGGTCATATAGGCCTCGGCCACGTACAGAAGACTGAGCGCCCGCCATTTTGACCCCACCGGCGGCAGGTGCTTGAAGATGAACTGGTAGGAGGTGAGGATGTTATTGTAGTTCCCCCGCTCGTACTCGGTGCGCAGGATCATGAAGAGGGCCTGCTCGGCTATCTCGGTGGAAGGCGACAGGTCCACCGCGCTCTGGAAAGCTTTGAGGGCTTCGGGCTGTTTTTTAAGCGCCAACAGCGCGTTGCCGCTGAGATACCAGCCGTTCTTGGCCAGCGCGTGGGCGGGATAAAGGCGGAGGAAGTTATCCAGGGTGTGCTGCGCCTGCAGATAGTCGCCGAGGAGGTACTGGCACCAGGCGAGCTTATAATGGCTGGACGGCGCCACCGAGGAGCCCGGATAATTCGTGGTTATCTTCGTATAAGCGAACAGGGCGTCGCGCGTCTGCTTGTTCTCCAGGTAGGATTCGGCGATAAAATACTGGGCGTACGGCGCGAAGAAGTCCTGCGGAGTGCGGTCGATAATGATCTGAAAATTGGAACGCGCGCTGGAATAGTCCTTCTTGTTGAACTGGGAGGCGCCTATGCGGAAGATGGCCGCGTTCTTAAGTTTGGAAGCGGGATATTTCTTGAGGAAGCCCTGGTATTTGATGATGGCCCCGTCGAAATCCTTGGCGTAGAAAAAAGCGTCGGCTGTCAGGAATTCCGCCTCTTCTTTGTAATTGGACGCGGGGTAATCCTTTATCAGCTTTTCGAATACGCCGGCCGCCATATAGGTCTTGCCTTCGTAAAGGTATGATTTCCCCAGGAAGAACCTGGCCTGCGGCGTATCCAACTGGGACAGCAGCTTCTGTGCCGCGGGATAATTCTTACGGTTAATTTCCAGCACGGCTTTGGCGAAGAAAACGGACGTATCCTTAACGTAAGGGAGGTAAGTCTCTTCCAGGTGGAACAGGATGGACTGGGCGGCCTGGAACCTGCCGGCGGCAATGTTGGCGTAGACTATGCCCATCAGGCTTTCCGGCACGATATAGCTGGAGGGATACTTGTCCTCGACCCGCTCGAATTCCTTTATAGCGCGGTCCCAGCTGCCGATATTATAGTAGGCCTCGCCGATACGGTGCTGGGCGGAAGCCTCCAGCCCGGACTTGCCGTAGTCCTTGATGACCTTGAGGTAGGCGGCCGCGGCATTGTTCAGCTCGGCGATGGCCAGCGGGTTGGCGCCCGCCAGCACACGGTCGTCGGAAGACATCTTGGAGAGTTTTTCCTGGCGCAGGAGTTCGAGCCCCTTCGCCATATAGGCCTCGCCCTGCATGAATTGGGCGTCCGGCGCGCGCATGCTCTTAGGATACTTCTTCAGGAACTTGTCGAAAGCGTCTATCACCGCGGACCGGTCGGCTTCGGTGCGGTACAGGTCCGAGAGATTCTGGAAGGAAGCTTCGTCTTCGCTAAGCTGGGAGGCGCGGAGGCTGCCGGCACCGTCCCCGTTAAGCGCGGCACGCGCCGTTACGGGCGTGAGCAGTAGAAAAGCCAGGAGAAATTGTTTCATTTAGCTGTTTCGCCGCCGCACTGAGCTATGGTCGTGCCGAAGTCGGACGGTTTAACCGTAGGAACCGGTAAGCCGCCGTTCGCCGGCCTCTTTCGTAAGGTTGGCAATGACCTCGTTCAGGTCAAGGCCGTATACGTTCTTGTTGCCCCGGAGACGGAACGAGACTTTATTTTCAGCCTGCTCGTTCTTGCCGACGATGAGGGCGTAAGGCACCTTGCTGTTCGCCGCGTCGCGGACCTTGGAAGAGATGGTGTCGGACCGAAGGTCCAGTTCCACCCGCAGACCGGCGGCCTTCAGTTTAGCCGCTATCCCGGAGGCGTAGCCCTCTTCCAGCGACGTGATGTTCATTACTTTAACCTGCACCGGCGCCAGCCACAGCGGGAAATTCCCGGCGAAGTGCTCGATCAAAAAACCTATAAAGCGCTCGTGGGTGCCCAGCGGCGCGCGATGGATGCAGAGCGGCGTCTTTTCGGAGCCGTCGGAATCCTTGTAAACGAGGTTGAAGCGGCCGGGGACCACGAAATCCACCTGGTTGGTGGCGAGCGTGAATTCCTTGCCGATGGCGCTCCAGATCTGCACGTCTATTTTGGGGCCGTAAAAAGCGGCTTCGTTCGGGATCGTCTTATAGGCCAGCCCGCCCTCGTTCAGGCATTTAAGGACCATGGCTTCCGTGCTCTTCCAGAGCTCCGGCTCGTTCACGTATTTCTTGCCGAGGCCCTCGGGAGCGTGCGTGCTGTAGCGCATGAGGTATTTTTCTATACCGAAGATCTTGAAGTATTCGGTATACATCCGCGCGACGGCCAGGAATTCCTCCTGGAACTGTTCGGGCGTGCAGTAGATATGCGCGTCGTTCATCTGCATGGAGCGGACCCGCATGAGGCCGAACAGTTCGCCGGACTGCTCGTAGCGGTAGCAGGTCCCGTACTCGGCCATGCGTATCGGGAGGTCCCGGTAGCTGTGCGGTTTGGAACCGAAGATCTTGTGATGATGCGGGCAGTTCATGGGCTTCAGGCAGTATTTCACGCCGTCTATGTCCATGGGCGGGAACATGCTGTCCGCGTAATAGGGCAGATGTCCGCTGCGCAGATAGATAGCTTCTTTGGCCAGATGGGGCGTCTTGACGCGCACGTAGCCCGCCCGGCTCTCGGTCTCTTTGGCCAGTTTCTCTATTTCCTCGATTATAGCGGCGCCGTTGGGCAGCCACAGCGGCAGACCGGGCCCCACTTCCTCGTCGAAAGTGAAGAGTTCGAGCTGCTTGCCGAGTTTGCGGTGGTCGCGCAGGGCGGCCTCGGCCTGGAGCTTGATATAGGCGTCCAGCTCTTCCTTGGTCTCGAAAGCTACCGCGTAAATACGCTGCAGCATGGGACGCTTTTCGTCACCGCGCCAGTAGGCGCCGGCTATGGACATAAGCTTATAGGCCTTCAGCTGGCCGGTATGCTCCACGTGCGGACCGCGGCAGAGATCTTCGAAAGGCCCGTTGCGGTAAATACTGATAGGTTCGGAAGAGGGCAGGTCGGTAATGAGCTCCACCTTGTACTTCTCCCCCTTCCCCCCGAAATATTTCAGGGCCTCTTCCCGCGGCATCTCGCTGCGCTCGAACTTCTGGGCCTGGCCTATTATATACTTCATCTTCTTTTCTATCTTAGGCAGGTCTTCCGGGACGAAGTGGTGGTCGGAGTCGAAATCGTAGTAAAAGCCGTTATCTATCGCGGGGCCTATGGCCAGCTTGGTGCCGGGGAACAGTTCCACCACCGCCTCGGCCATCACGTGCGCCAGAGAATGCCTCATCGTTTCAACAAAGCCGGCGTTTTTTTCTTGTTCCATAAAAAGAAGCAGACATTAGACAGTAGACAAGGAAATTGACGTTCCTTACACCCTACCTGCTGTCTACTGTCTGCTACGTATCCGTAAAATGGTGCCCAGTATAGGGATCGAACCTATGACCTTTCCCATGTCAAGGGAACGCGCTACCGCTGCGCCAACTGGGCCCTGATCTCCCGCGCATACATCGCGCGTATATATAATAATATAAAAAAGAAGGCGGAAAAGCAAAAAGTTTCCGCCTTCCTGTTCCAACCGTTGCTGGACCTATTTTCTTTTCTTATAAGGATATTCCGCGATTATGACCGAGCTTATGCCGCCCCGGGGAGTGAATTCCCCCTTCACCGTACATTTTTTAGGTTTTATGGCCCGGACCACGTCGTCCAGGATCCTGTTGACCGAATTCTCCATGAAGATCCCCAGGTTCCGATACTGCAGGAAATAGTATTTGATGGACTTGAGTTCCAGACAGAGTTTGCCGGGGGTGTACTCCACGGTTATCACTCCGAAATCCGGCAGACCGGTCTTCGGACAGACCGAAGTGAACTCCGGGTGGATTATGCGGATAGTGTAATCCCGCCCGTACTGGTTATCCCAGGCTTCGATCTCGGGAAGGTTTATTTTCCCGGAAGACGCGGCGTGGGCGGAAGAATATCCGAACGCGGTGCTCTTGTTTTTCATATGTTCATCCTTTTTAATCTCAGCGAATTCATAACGACCGACACCGAGCTGAGCGCCATGGCTCCGCCGGCGAAATAAGGCGGTATCACCACTCCAAAAGCCGGATAAAAGGCGCCGGCCGCCAGGGGGATGAGGATAATATTATAGGCAAAGGCCCAGAGGAGGTTCTCTATTATAACTTTCCTGATAGCTTTAGAAAGTTTGATGGCCTGGGCCACTCCGGCTATTCCGCCGTGCATGAGCGTAAGATCGCTTGCCTTTACTGCGATATCGGTGCCGGACCGCAGCGCTATACCGATGTCGGCCTCCGCCAGAGCCGCCGCGTCGTTGAAACCGTCGCCGACCACGGCTACCTTCTTGCCCAGCGCCTTGTGCCGGAGGACGATCTGCTTTTTTTCTTCCGGGAAAACCTCGGCGTAAAACTCCCCGACCCCCAGGATTTTAGCGACGCTCTCGACGGCGGCGCGCCGGTCTCCGGAAGCGATCACGGGCGTTATCCCCATGGCGACCAGCTCCGTTATAAGCGCCGCGGCCTCGGGACGCATGGAGTCCGAAAGGGTAACGTAACCCGCGAACCGCCCGGAGTCGGCCAGCAGGAGCAGCGAACCGTCGAGCCCCTTTAATTCCTCCTGGACAGCCTCCGGCAGGGAAATACTTTCCTCGGCGAACCACTTCGGACTTCCGGCTTTTATATCGCGTTCGTTATTGAGCCGCGCCACTATACCTTTGCCGGGCACCACCTCTATGGCGAAGGGCGCCTCGTAAGCGATGCCCCTCCCTTCGGCGTACAGCCGGACCGCCTCGGCGAAGGGATGTTCGGATTTGGATTCCGCGCTTAACAGGAGCGCCAGGAACTCCTCCTCTTTCATCTTCCAGGACCGCAGTTTGGACACTTTTAGACGGCCCTCGGTTATGGTGCCGGTCTTATCGAAAATGACCATATCCAGTTTGGAAATACGTTCAAGGACGTCGCCGTTGTTGATAAGTATGCCCAGACCGGCGGCCCGGCCGAAGCCGACCGCGACCGCCATGGGTACGGCCAGCCCCATAGCGCAGGGGCAGGCCACCGCCAGTACCGCGGCGAACACGTTGACCGAACGGGAAACATCGGTATAATAAAGCCAGAACCCGAGGGCGGTAAAGGCCGTCAGCAGGACGACAGGCACGAACCAGGCCGAAATGCGGTCCACAAGATGCTGGACCGAACTTTTGGACGCCTGGCTTTCCTCGACGGCCTTGATGATCTTCATGAGCACCATGTCTTCGCCCACGCCCGTGGCCTTGAACTCGAAAGCGCCGGTCTTGTTTATCGTTCCGGCGTAAACTTTTGAGCCCGGGCTTTTCTCCTGCGGCTGGGCCTCGCCCGTCAGAAGGACCTCGTCGATGGCGGAAAAACCGCTCAGGACCGCGCCGTCCACGGGGACCTGCTCCCCGGGCCGCATGGCGATCACGTCCCCGGGAACTATCTCCTCTACCGGAATGAGGTCCTCTTTCCCGTCCCTGACACGGCGGGCGAACTTTGGCGCTATTTTAAACAGATTGGAAACCGCGTCCGCGGCCTTGCTCTTTGAACGGGCCTCAAGCCACCGGCCGAGATTTATAAGGGTCACCAGCATGCCCACTTCGTGCCACTGCGCATGATAGGACATGGACATGGCGTTCGGGAACAGTGTGATGAAAACGCCGTAAAAGAACGTAACGCTGGTGCTTAAGGAGACCAGCGTGTTCATATCGGCGGTGCGGGCGCGGAGCGAGCGCGCCATCCCGGCGTGGAAATGGGAACCGCACCACCCCCAGACGAAGGCGGCCGCTATCATCATCGTGTAGGGCGAAAAATCAAAGGCTCCGCCCAGCAGCAGGAAACACGTGGCCGCGAGGGAAGCCAGGAACTTTTTCAGGAATATATATGTCTCCCGCTCGAGTTCCGCGCCGGCGATATTCTCGGCTCTGGCCGGAGACTCCGATACGGCCAGCGCCTTATAACCCAGCTCGGTTATCCTGGCGGTTATCGCGGCGGTGGTGACGAGAGCGGGATCGTAGGAGAGAAAAGCCGTTCTGGAGGGCAGGTGGACGGAGACGCGCAGGACGCCCGGCATCCCGCTCAGGCCGTTCTCCACACGCGTCACGCAGCTGGCGCAGTGCACTCCCTCGAGAGGGATCACCGCTTTCTTCAGATCTTTATCCGGGAGGACTGTCGTTTCGGTCATATTACCGCTAGCGGTTTATCTCCAGCGTCCACGCCCTTTCCAGATCGCGGAGATTTTTCCACAGGCCGGGGAAAGCCTCGCTGATGGCCGAGTCGGCGGTAGCCCCGGCCTTAAGTCTGGTGATGAATATCGAAAACCCCAGCGTTCCCCCCTCTTTTATCATGAAGCCCACTACCGAACCCGCCTCGGCATACCAGCGTTCCACGGCGGCGGTCTGTTCCTCCCCCTGCGGGGCAAGGTTGATCAGCTGGGAGAACGGGATGGGGTTGGGCGCCACCATATTCGTGAACCGCCGCGAGTAAGCGGCCTTTGATACGGCCGAAGCCCTGGATTCCTCGTAAACGGCCATCCCCTCGTTGACCCATTTAAAATCCGGGCTGTTGGCCAGACCCATGAACTCGTTGAAGATCAGGTGCGTCATCTCATGAGCGAGGATGGCGGCGGCCCCCTCGGACTCGTAGATCAGAATAGCGTTGCCGTAAGCCATGCCGCCCGACCATTTCGGCTGCCCGGTCTGCCTGATATACTCTTCGACGCTCCTGTAAACCACGACGTTGTAGGGTTTGACCGGGGCGAAAGAATAGAGCCCCAGGTCGTTCATGACGCGGTTGTAGTTCTGTTCGCAGACCACGGATTGGGCCACGGCTGTTTCCGTGGTATATGCCTGCACCAGGAAATGCGCGGTCTCATAGGTCTTATACCCGGGTTCAAGTCCTTTATAAGGAGGAACATCGGCCTTGGCGGCCGGAGGCTGGCCTTCAAGCGCTTCCTGAGGCATGGGCACACAGGCGGTGAACAGTGAAACGGCGAAAAGCGGAACGGCAAGCAGCGAAATACGTTTTAGCATTGTTTTATCCCTAAGGGCCCGTTAAAGAATAGCGGACGAACCTGCCTTCGCCGCCTACGATATTTCCAGCATCTGATCTTTAAGCTTTATCCGGTTGAAACGGAGTTCGCAGGGCAGGGCCGACAGATCGTATTTAAATTTTAAAACGTCCAGCATCAAGTCCGGGACCTGGTAGCTGCCGTAGATGAAGTTGACGAGGCTGAGCTCCAGTTCCGCCTGTTTGGCTGAAACGGCCAATTCCCCGTAGACCTGTTTGTCTTTGTGGATGGCGTAGACCTGCACCGTCCCGTTCAGCTTAACTTCCGGTTTTTTCAACCCAGCGTACGTATCGGCCAGATAACGCTCGAACGCGTAGCTGGTGAGCCTCGCCGAAACTATCCT
>Ga0334722_10001175_pt1 | contig 33833 bp, 29 predicted proteins | sample C3_bottom_MG_FD_207210 | JGI IMG/M metagenome (GOLD analysis project Ga0334722, IMG submission 207210) | Sediment microbial communities from Yellowstone Lake, YNP, Wyoming, USA - C3_bottom | ecosystem: Environmental > Aquatic > Freshwater > Lake > Sediment | place: USA: Wyoming | collected... | reverse complement strand
ACCGAGTACAGCGCCCGCTACGGGGCCCGCGTCCCGCGCGATGCGGCCTTCGCGACGACGATGGGAGCCTACCTCGACACGGTCCTGCCGGTCTATGGCCGGGACTTCGCCGACTGGTGGCGGGATCTCCTCCGGCCGGAGATGGAGCGCAACTTCACCTTCCTCGAGGCACGCCTCGACGCCGCCGGGGAGACGAGCCTGGCCGACGCGGCCTGCTTGCTCGAGGACGCCATCGACATCCACGACCGCCACTGGAAGATCCATTGGATGCTCAACTTCGCCCAGCTGTCGGCGACCCTCAAGCTGCGCGCGGTCATGGAGAAGACCCGCGGCCGGGTCGACGAGCAGCTGCTCGGGCGACTCCAGAACTCCGCCTCGGACCGCAACTGGGACTCGATCGAGGCGCTCTGGCGGATGAAGAACGAGGTTCGCGACGACGCCGGGCTGCGGGCCGCGTTCGCGCACGACGGCGTCCCGGACATTGCCCTGGCCCTGGCGGCGAGCGAGCGCGGACGTCGGTTCATGGCCGAGCGGATCGAGCCGTACCAGCGCGAGTACGGCTGGCACGCCGTCTGGAGCCACGAGTTCATTTTCCCGACGGTCCGCGAGCAGATGGAGCCGGTCCTCGAGCTCGTCCGCGGATACCTTTTGACCGACTACGACTTCCCCAGCGCGATCGAGGCCATGCGCCTCGACATCGCGGCTGCCTCGCGGGAGATCCTCGAGGGGTTGACGGGCGAGGCGCTCGAGGAGATGCGGGCGGCCAACGCCGTCAACCTCCGGATGGCCCCGCTCACGCCCGACCACCATTTCTACATCGACCAGGGCGCGAACGCCCACCTGCGCCTCGTCCTCATGGAGCTCGGCCGAAAACTCGTCGAGGCGGGCCGTCTCGACCGGCCCGACGACGTGATGTTTCTCCGCTATAACGAGCTGCGGGGCCTCATCGGCAGTTCCGAGGCGATCGCGGCGCGCGAGATCGTCGCGACCCGTCGTCTCGAGCGCGAAACCGCCGAACGCCTGACCCCGCGCGACTGGGTCGGCACGGTCACCCCGACGCAGCTCGCCTTCCCGTATCTCGTCAACTGGGGCTACCCGGATCGATTCCATCAGACGCAGTCGGACGACCGGCACCTGATCTCGGGCCTGGGAGCGTCGCCCGGCGTCATCGAGGGCATCGCCCGCGTCGTTCGTACCGTCGACGAGTTCGACGATGTCCGCGACGGCGACATCCTCGTCTGCCAGATGACCAATCCCGCCTGGGTCGTTCTCTTCACGAAGATCTCCGGGCTCGTCACCGACACAGGAGGCACGACCTCGCATCCGGCCGTTCTTGCGCGGGAATTCGGCATCCCGGCCGTGATCGGCACCTCGATCGCCACCCGGAGGATCACCACGGGTGACCGCCTCAGGATCGATGGGACGGCCGGCCGCGTGGAGATCCTGGCAGCGGCGGCGGATGGCCCGGCCGACGGCCCGGCCGGCGGCCCAACGGCGGGGCGTGCAGCGCGGGCGGTCGAACCGGCGGCCGGGACCAGGGGCTGACGCGGGCCCGTGGCTGTCGTCGGAGCCCTGTCGCGCAGCGTCCTGGCAGACCAGGTCAGGGATCGGCTCCTGGAAGGCATCCTGAGCGGCCACTACCCGCCCGATTCACGGATCGTCGAGACCCAGGTTGCGCGTGAGCTCGGGACGAGCCAAGCCCCGGTCCGCGAGGCGCTGCGCGGTCTCGAGGCCCTCGGGGTCGTGGAGATCACCCCGTTCCGTGGGGCCCGCGTCCGCCGGCCGTCACGGCGCGAGATCGTCGAGGCCTACTCGGTGCGCTCGACGCTCGAAGCGCTCGCCGCCCGTCTCGCGGTTCCGCGAATGAGCGACGAGGACATCGCCGAGCTCGCCGGCCATCTCGATGTGATGCACGCTTCCGCTCGCACCGGGGATGGCCACGGGGTTGCCGAGGCCGATGCCCGCTTCCATGGACGAATCGTCGAACTCGCGGACAACGGGACGCTCGAGCGGGTCTGGCGCTCGCTCGAGCCGTTCTCGAGGACGTACATCACGCTCGTGGTTCCCGGGGCGGACCCGCAGTGGTCGGCCGACCTGCACGCCCCGATCCTGGCCGCCCTCGAACAACACGACACGGACGCGGTCGTGGCTGCCCTGGGGCGCCACTTCGACGAAGTCCGTGACAACATGGCCCGCCGCTGGCCCGACGACGAGGTCGGGATCGAACGGCCCACGCAACGTCGAAGGAAGGCATGAGCCCCACGCTGCAACTTTCGGAGGAGATGTCCGCGGGGCCGGCGAGGCTCCGCGTCGACGTCTACGGGTCCGAGCCCATCGAGCACGTCCTCGACGACCTGGCCTTCCTGAACTACAGGCTCGCCGACGTTCGCGTCTCGTCTGCGGTCACCCTGGCGGAGCCCGACATCGTCTGGCAGCGGGACGCGGACAAGGGGATCTCCTACGACGGCCGGCGGATGACCTTCCGTGGATCGTGGCCGGCCGGGCCGATCCAGAAGGTCGTGGTCACGATGCTTGCGCTCCGGATGGAGGCGGCCGGCCTCCATCCGTTTCATGCCTCGGCCGTTCGCTACCGCGGCCGGACGGTCCTCTTTCTCGGGGGCGAGTCCAATCACGGCAAGTCCATGGGCCAGATCGAGGCCTGCCGTCGCGGGGCCATGCTCGTTTCGACGGAGACGACGGTGATCGACGAGCGCGGCTGGGCGGTCGCCGGCTCGAAGTCGCCCTTCCTCAAGAAGCGCACCGAGGGGACCGAGCGCGCCGACAAGGCGGCCCCGGAACGGGGCGTTGACAAGTTCTTCGGCTCGATGCCGACCTGGGAGGTCTACGCTCAGCCGAGCAACGTCGAGATCGTGGTAGTCCCCGCGATCGACGGTAACTTCGACCCGTCGCGTGTCGACATGATCCCGTTCGAGCGCCAATTCCAGACGTTCCACTCGGTCCAGAACTACTTCCTCACCAACGAGCTGCTCGCACCCGGTCTCCCGATGCCGATGGTTGACACGGATCAGCTCCGCACGGCCCGGGCCGACTTCGTGCGGCGCTTCGCCGAGAGGCCCTACTTCTTCGTCCGGGCTGCGACCCCGCAGGTGCTCCTGGACGAGGTCGATCGGGTCCTCTAGGCCCGGACCATGCGAGCCTTCGAGTACGAGCGACCGGCGCATCTCGATGACGCGCTGGCGCTCCTCAGCCGGCACGGGCTGGAGGCTCGGCCCCTGGCCGGCGGCACCGACCTCATCATCCGGCTCCGCGACGGAACGATCAGGCCACGAGTTGTCGTCGACCTCAAGCGGATTGCCGAGCTCGAAGGGCAGATCCGCGACAACGACGTCGGGATCACGATCGGCGCCCGCACGGTGATGACGGACATCGCCGCAGATGCGCGAATCCGCCGGGACTTTCCTGCTCTTGCCGAGGCAGCGTCCGTCGTCGGGGCGGTCCAGATCCGGAACCGGGCGACGCTCGCCGGGAACGTCTGCAACGCCTCGCCGGCGGCGGACACGGCCCCCGCACTGCTCGTCTACGGGGCCGCCGTGGTCGCCTACGGGGCCGCCGGGGTGCGGCGCGTACCGATCGACGAGTTCTTCGTCAGGTCGGGCGTGACGACGCTCGCTCGAGATGAGCTCGTCGTCGTGCTCGAGCTGCCGCGGCCGCCCGGTCGCCAGGGATCCGTCCACGTTCGCCGAACCCGCCGTCGCGGTCATGATCTCGCCTCGGTCACCCTGGCCTGCGCGGTCTCGAGCGACGGGATCACCCGGCTCGCCTACGGCAGCGTCGGGCCGCGACCGATCCTCGTTGTTGACGAGACCGGCTTGCTGGCCGATCCCTCGGCACCGGAGCAGGCGAAACTCCGCCGCCTCGAGGTCCTGCTCGTCGATGCCAGCCCGTCCCCGCGCTCGATGCGGGCAAGCCCCGAGTACCGGCTGGCGATGTTGGAGCTGCTCGCCCTTCGAGCGGTCTGCACTGCGATCGAGCGCCTCGCCGGGGGGGCCGCGGCGTGATCGCGGGACGGCACCGGATCGACCTGATCGTCAACGGGCGGGCGCGATCGATCGAGACTGCGCCCCACCACACCCTGCTCGAAGTGCTGCGCGACGATCTCGGCCTCACGGGCACGAAGGAGTGCTGTCTCGTCGGGGAGTGCGGCGCCTGCACGGTGATGGTGGACGGGCTGAGCGTCGACGCCTGCCTGATGCTCGCCGTCGAGGCTGACGGCGCGACGGTCACGACCGTCGAAGGCCTGGCGGCGGACGGCCGGCTCAACCCGCTGCAGCAGGCATTCCTCGACCACGGCGCCGCCCAGTGCGGGTTCTGCATCCCGGGTCAGCTCGTCTCGGCCGGGGCGCTCCTCGCGCACAACCCGCGGCCGACGCGGGTGGAGGTGGAGGAAGGCCTCGCCGGCAATCTCTGCCGCTGCGCCGGCTACGAGCAGATCATCGGAGCCGTCCTGGCGGCGGCAGCAAGCAGGCCAGACGCATGAGCGACCGCACCGTGGGCGCGTCGCCTGCCCGGGTCGGCGGCCTGGACCGGGTCACCGGCCGGCAGGCGTACGTGGCCGACGTCCGCCTCGAGGGACAGCTCCAGGCGAAGCTGGTCAGCCTCGACTGCGCCCGTGCCCGCATCATCGCTGTGGACGTGTCGGCAGCCCTCGAGGCCCCCGGCGTCCATCTCGCGCTCAGCGCGGCAGACCTGCCCCAGCCGGTTCCACGCTTCGGGCCGCAGTTCCAGGATCGGCCGGTCCTCGCCGTCGGCGAGACCCACTATCACGGCGAGCCGGTCGTGGCGATTGCGGCCGAGACGCGTGATGCGGCCGAAGAGGCGGCGAGTCTCGTTCGGATCGACTACGAGGAACTGCCGGCGGTCTTCACGATCTCCGGAGCGCTCGCCCCCGACGCCCCTCTCGTCCAGGATCCGTCGCTTCGGCCGGGAGATCCGCTCGCGGCGACGAACATCCTCCGCGAGCACCACTTCGGCTGGGGGGACGTCGACGCGGCGGTCGCCGCCGTCGTCGTCGAAGGGACCTACACGTTCCCGATGGTCACCCAGTTCGCGATCGAGCCGCACGGCTTCATCGCGGCGCCGGACGGCGACGGGATCGTGATCTGGAGCTCGATCCAGCATCCGAACTGGCTGCAACGGACCGTTGCCGGCGTTCTCCACCTGCCGCTGGCAAAGGTCCGGGTGATCGCGCCCGACCCCGGCGGCGCATTCGGCGGCAAGCAGCACGCCAAGTACGAGCCGCTCGTGGCGTTCATGGCCCTCCGGACGGGCAGGCCCGTCCGGCTCGTCCTGAGCCTCGAGGAGACGTTCCAGGCAGTCCGGCGGGGCGCCTCGGAGGTCCACGTCCGCTCGGGCTTTCGCTCGGACGGGACGCTCGTGTTCCGCGACATCGACGCGAACTACCTGATCGGCGCCTACGCCGACATCGCCGACCGGACGGTCGCCAAGGGCAGCTACACCTCGGCCGGGCCGTACCGGACGCCGACGGCCAGGATCGTTGCGCGGAGCATCCTCTCGCACACCACGCCCTCGACCGCCTTCCGCGGCTTCGGCAATCCGCAGCAGATCTGGGCCGTCGAATCGAACATGGACGAGGCCGCCCATGCTCTCGGCCTCGATCCCGTCGCCCTTCGACTCCAGAACCTTGCCCGCCCCGGCGAGGTCTTCATTCCCGGCGACACCCCGGCCGACGGCGACTGGGCCCGGGCCGTCGAGCGGGCCGCGGAGATGATCGGCTGGGGGAGTCCGCCGCCGCCCGGTCGCGGCCGGGGGATCGCGGTCGGGCTGAAGTCCGGACCGACGACCGGCCTCTCCTACGCAACGGTCCGGCTGCTCGCCGACGGCAGCGTGATCGTCAACGCCGGCACTTCGGACATGGGCCAGGGCGCCCGGACGATCTTCGCCCAGATCGCAGCCGACGAGCTCGGCGCCCCGCTCGACTGGGTGACGGTGATCATGGGCGACACGGCCGTCGTTCCGTACGACCAGCAAACGTCAGCCAGCCGGTCGTCGGTGTTCATGGGCAACGCGGTTCTCCGGGCCTGTCGCCAGATCCAGGACAGGCTCCGAGCGATGGCCGCGACCCTCGAGTCCGTCGAGGAGTCCGCGGTCGTCGTCGATCACGGTGAGGTCCGCGTGGGTCAGCGGAGCATGCCGATCCGCGACGTCCTCGTCCGCGGCCTGGGTCGCCTGGGCGGCGAGATCATGGGGATCGGCGAGATGCGCAAGGAGCCCGCCCCGGACCATCCTCTCGGTGGCACGGCCGCCTTCTTCGAGTTCAACTGCACGGCCGTCGAGGTCGACGTCGATCGCGCGACCGGGGACATCGTCGTGACCCGCTTCGTCACGGTGTCCGATGTCGGCAAGGCCCTCAACCCGTTCCAGGTCCGCGGCCAGGACGAGGGCGCCGCGATCATGGGGCTCGGCCACACCCTGATGGAGCACTACATCTACGACGATGCGGGCAGGATCCGCAACCTCGGGGCGATCGACTACCGGATCCCGACGAGCATGGACCTGCCCCTGCGCATCGAGAGTGACACGATCGAGAACGCGGACGGGCCGGGCCCCTACGGCTCCAAGGGGATGAGCGAGGGAGCTCTCCTGCCGGTCGCGCCGGCCGTGGCCGCAGCCATCCGGGACGCAACCGGTGTCGTCATTCGCGACCTGCCCCTGACCCCGGAGCGGGTCTGGCGGGCACTCCGCGACGCGCCGGCGCGGCCCGACAGGGAGCGCGGCGAAGTCCCGGCTCCGTGATGACGTACACGCGTGCCCTCGACGAGGCGCACTCCCTCACGCTCGCCGACGCGAAAGCCCTCGTCGGCGGCAAGGCCGCCAACCTCGGGGTGATGTCACGGGAGCTCAGCCTGCCAGTTCCGCCCGGCTTCGCGATCACGACCGCGACCTGCCGAACCTTTCTCGCCGGGGGCTGGCCGGCCGGCCTGGACGATGAGCTCCGGGTCCGGATGGCCGGCATCGAGGCGGCCGTGGGACGCGGCTTCGGGGATCCGTCCGACCCGCTCCTCGTCAGCGTCCGGTCGGGCGCCGCCGTCTCGATGCCGGGGATGATGGACACGATCCTGAACCTGGGCCTGACCGACTCGACAACTGCTGGACTGGCGCGTGCCGTCCGCAGCGGGTCGTTCGCCCGGAGCTGTCGCAAGCGCTTCGATGCGAGCTTCCGCTCGATCGTCGGCATCGACGCGGTCCCGGAGGATCCGTGGCGCCAGCTTCGCCTCGCGATCGAGGCCGTCTTCCGGTCCTGGAACAGCGACCGGGCCCGAGCCTATCGACAGAGGGAGGGGATCCCGGACGATCTCGGGACCGCGGTGACCGTGCAGGCGATGGTCTTCGGCAATCGTGGCCCGAATTCGGCCACGGGCGTCCTCTTCACGCGCAATCCCGCGACGGGCGAGCCGACCCTCTACGGCGACGTCATGTTCGACGCCCAGGGCGACGACGTCGTCGCGGGGACGCATCAGACCGAGCCCGTCGCGGTCCTGGATGAGCGGATGCCCTCGGTCGCGGCGGAGCTCCGCGACTACGCACGGCGGCTGGAGTACCACTACGCCGACCTGTGCGACATCGAGTTCACGATCGAGGACGGCAGGCTCTGGATGCTCCAGGTGAGGGTCGGCAAGCGGAGCCCGCAGGCGGCGCTTCGCATCGCCCTCGACATGGCGGAGGACTCGACATTCCCACTCTCGCGAGCGGCCGCCGTCGAGCGCGTCGCGCCGCTGCTCGCCCATCCGCCGACGACATCGGTCGCCAGCGCCAGAGGGGCCCCGCCGCTGACGATCGGGCTGCCCGCGTCCCCGGGATTCGCCAGTGGCCCGCTCGTTACGAGTCCCGAGGCTGCGCAGCAGGCCGCCGACGAGGGACGACCCGCGATCCTCGTCCGGGCCGAGACCTCGCCCGACGATATCCACGGGATGGCCGTGGCGGCCGGCATCCTGACCTCCCGTGGCGGCCTGGCCAGCCATGCCGCAGTCGTTGCGCGTGGCTGGGGGATCCCCGCCATCGTCGGCGCCGCCGGGATCGAGGTCCACGCCGGGCGAGTCGTCATCGGCGGACGGACGCTCCGCAATGGCGACGTCATCACGATCGACGGCGGCTCCGGCGGGGTCTTCGAAGGGAGCATCGCGGGGAGCACCGAGGTCGTGCCCGAGGCTCGAGTCCTGCTTGGGTGGGCGCGTGAGCTCGGGATCCACATCGGCGACGTAACGGTGGACGCCGATTCCTCGAGCCCGCCCGCGGCCGGCATACCCGCGGCCAGTCGTGCGGTCACGGCAGATGGCTGCCTGCACGTGATCGCGATCAAGGGCTTCGCCACCGTTCAGGCGGTGACCGATGCCGTCCTGTCCACGCCGGACGTGGTCGGGCCGATCCTCGAACAACTGGCAGTCGACGGCCTGGCGGCGACTGCCGCCGGCGCCTACCGGCTGACGGGGGCGGGCACGATCCGGACGGGCGAGATGCTCAGGGCGGAGCAAACCACCTGGGGCATCGATGCCGCCGCCGCTGCGCTCGAGGCGTTTCTCGACCTCGACCACCGGATGAAGGTCGCCGTGACCGCCTGGCAGCTCCGTGACGACGTCGAAGGTCAGGTCGTCAACGACCATGCAGACGCCGACTACGACGCGCGAGTGCTCAATCGACTCGCCGCACTGCACGCCGATGCGCTCGTCTGGCTGAAGACCCTCGAGTCAGGCTGCCCTCGGCTGGCGGCGTACGGCCTGCGGCTCGGCCGGGCGGTCGAGCAGGTCCTCGGCGGGGACGGGCGCTACGTCGCCTCACCCCGCGTCGACAGTTACCACGGGATCTGGTTCGAGCTCCACGAGGACCTCATCCAGCTGGCCGGCCGGACGCGGGAGCAAGAGGCGGCCGCCGGGAGGGCTTAGCGGCCCTTCGCGTACCCCGTCGCGGTGAACTTGTCCCAGAGCGACGCGGCGTTGAGCGTCTGGATGTGATCCATCATGTAGCCCTGCCCGATATCCACCGGATAGCGCTCGTCGAACCGGACCCGGGCGATGGTCTCCTCACGCGTCCAGCCCTTCGCCACGGCATCGGCGACGGCCGACTTCCAGTCGAGCAGCATCGCTCGCTGCGTGTCGACGTACTTCAGGGTCTGGACCGGGCCGTGGCCCGGGATGAGGTGGTCGACGTCGAGCTGGCGGATCCGCTCGAGCGCTTCGAGCCACTGGTCGACGTTCGAGGTCATGAGCCACGTCTGGCATTCGGAAAAGATCGTGTCGCCGGTGAAGACCGCTCGTTCCTCGGGCAGGTGCACGGCAACCTGGCCCGGCGTGTGTCCGGGCGTATGGAGAATGTTGAAGGTGCGGTCGCCGACCCGAAGGGTCAGGTCTCCGGTGAAGACGATGCTGCCCTTGTTCGGATCCCGGTAGTACTCGTCCCGATCCGGAAAGATCGCCTCGCCCTCGGGATCGTCGGTCGCGATCGCTTCGTGGGCGTACTCGAACGGGTCGAGGTCCGGGAAGACCACCATGAACCGCTCATAGAGCCCCTGGTGCTCGACGACGGGAACGCCCTTGAACCAGTAGTTGCCGAAGATGTGATCGACGTGGTGCTCCGTGTTGATCAGGTAGCGGAGTGGCCCATGCGACTCTGCCTCTCTGCGCATGGCCACCGCGCGCGTCGGAAGCTGAGGGGTGTCGATGACGACCACCCCCTCGGATGTCGTCACGAAGCTCGGGTTGCAGCCCCGCAATTTCGTCGTCGTGTAGATGTTCGGCGTGACGCGTTCGAGGCCGAGATCGGGCATGGCCGGGGCTCCCCCTGGTGGCTGAACGGATGCGATGTTTGACGGGATTCGCCGACCTACTGGGTCGCGGTGAGGCCGCCGTCGATACCCAGGATCTGGCCGGTCACGAACGATGCGGCGTCTGAGCAGAGGAAGATGGCCGGGCCGACGAGATCGCCCGTCTCGCCGACGCGGCCCATCGGAATCCGGCCAACGATCCCTGCCTTGAACGCCGGGTCGGCCAGGAGCGTGGCCACCTGGGGCGTATCGACGAAGGTCGGCATGATCGCGTTGACTCGGATGCCGTACTTCGCCCACTCGGTCGCCCACTGGCGCGTCAGCGAGCTGATGGCTCCCTTTGCCGCGACGTAGGCGGCGTAGCCGGCGTTGATGCCGAGATTCGCCCGCACCGACGAGATGTTCAGGATCCGCCCGCCCAGGGCGCGCTCGATCATCGCCCGTGCCACTGCCTGGGTGGGCAGGACCGTGCTCCGGACGTTGAGCTCCATGATCCAGTCCCAGTCGGACCGGGGGTACCTCTCGGCGGGGTGGAGTGCCTTCCCGGCGCCGCCGCCGACCGCGTTGACGAGGATGTCGATCTGACCGAAACGATCGAGCGTCGCGGCGACCATCCGCTCACAGTCGGCCTCGCTGGTCATGTCGGCCGCGACCGCCAGCCCTTCGGACCCGGCGGCCAGAACCCGCTCGAGCGTCGCCTCGCACGTGGCCTGGGTCCTGCCGACGACCGCTACCCGAGCCCCGGCGCCGGCCAGTGCCTCGGCCAGCGCGGATCCGATGCCGCCCCCGCCGCCGGCGACGAGAGCAACTCGGCCATTCAGGCTGAAGATGTCGAGCTGACCCATCGCGCTCCTCGTGTTTGATCGATAATCGAGGATAGACCTCGCGCCAAGCGGCAGTCAACGCGACGCGCGCCCGGAACCCTAAGATCTGACGCATCATCGCCCGGCCATCGTCACCCGGAGCCCCATGACCCTGAATCTCGACGGCCTGATCCCCGCGACCGTCCTGCCCATGCACGCCGACGGCAGCATCGATGAGATTTCCCTGCGGGCCTACATCGGCTGGGTCGCCGACCAGGGCCCGGTTGCGCTGGCGATCAACGTGGACACCGGCGAGGGTCCGCATCTCACCCACGATGAGAGGCTGCGCGTCCTGCGCGTCGTCCGGGAGGTAACCGATCTGCCGATCGTGGCCGGCCTCGCCGGGCCTTCGACCGACGCGGCCGTGGCCCAAGCGAAGGAGTTCGCGGCGGCTGGGGCGGACGCCCTGCTCGTGTTTCCGATCCCGGCCTACCTGAGCGAGCCGCTCGACGTCCGGGTCCCTGTCGGCTACCTGGAGGCGATCGCGGGGGTCGGGCTGCCGCTGATCCTGTTCCAGCTCCAGCCCGCGTTGGCCGGCGTGAACTTCGAGCCGGACACGCTCCGGGCGATGGCGTCCGTCGACGGGGTGGTCGCGATCAAGGAGGCGTCCTTCGACGCCCGCCGCTTCATGGACACCGCCCGCCTGGTCGCCGAGCTGCCCCGGCCGATCACCCTCCTGACGGGCAACGACAACTTCATCCTGGAGTCGTTCATCCTCGGCGCGACTGGCGCGCTCATCGGTTTCGGTGCCGTGATGACCCGCGAGCAGGTCGACATGATCGACGCCTGGAAGGCGGGTCGGATCGGGGAGGCAACCGCGCTCGGTCGCCGGGTCCAGCGCCTCGCGGACGTCGTCTTCGCCCGGCCCGTCGGCGACTACCGCGTTCGGCTCAAGGAGTGCCTGCGACTCCTCGGTGTGCTCGAGGCCGCCCACGTTCGGCGACCGTTGCTGCCGCTCGGCGAGACCGAGCGAGAGCACCTGGCTGGCGTCCTCGTCGAGGTCGGGCTGCTTAAGGGAGCGACCGCGGTCGCAGGTGCTCGATGACATCGTCGAGTGGATGCCTCCATGCCCGCTGAACCCGCGGACGTCCTCATCGTCGGCGCCGGCGCGTCAGGCGCCGTAGTCGCCAAGCGCCTCGCCGAGGCCGGCTTCTCGGTCGTCTGCCTCGAACAGGGGGATTGGCATGACAAGGAGGATTACCCGGGGGTTCGGCTCGACTGGGAGCTCCAGGCGCGCAAGCGGTGGGCGACGAGCCCGAACATTCGCGGGCTGCCCGAGGACTACCCAATCGTCGAGGACGACTCGCCCGTCTCGCCGCTCATGTACAGCGGGGTCGGCGGGTCGACCCTCATCTTCGCCGGCGCCTGGCCGCGGGCGCTGCCCTCGGACTTCCGGGTCCGCTCGCTCGATGGCGTGGCCGACGACTGGCCGCTGACCTACGACGAGCTGCTGCCGTACTTCTATCGGACCGACCGAGACTTCGGCGTCTCGGGCCTGCCCGGCGACCCGGCCTACCCGCCCGACACCGATGATGCACCGATGCCGCCGCTGCCGATCGGCGCTGCCGGCCTCAAGGTCGCCCGCGCCCACGCACGCCTCGGATGGCACTGGTGGCCCGAATTCAACGCCATCAACTCGGTGCCGTACGACGGTCGCCGGCCATGTGTCCAGCGCAGCACCTGCCAGTCGGGCTGCAACGAGGGCGCCAAGGCGTCGACCGACGTGACGCACTGGCCCAAGGCGATTGCAATGGGCGCCCGGCTCGTCACGGGTGCGCGCGTGCGACGCATCGAGACGAACGCCGACGGCCTCGCCACCGGGGCGACGTGGATCGACCGCGAGGGCGGCGAGCACTTCGCGCCGGCCAGGGTCGTCGTGCTCGCGGCAAACGCCATCGGCACGCCACGGCTGCTCCTGCTCTCGAATTCATCACGCTTCCCCGACGGCCTGGCCAACTCTTCGGGCCTCGTCGGCCGGCGGCTGATGATGCATCCGTTCGCCAACGTCGCCGGACTCTTCGATGAGCCGCTCATGAGCTGGCAGGGCCAGTTCGGCGACCTGATCGAGTCGCTCGAGTTCTACGAGACGGACGAGCGTCGCGGGTTCGTCCGCGGGGCGCGCTGGGGGCTGGCGCCGACCGGCGGACCGATCAACGCCGCGCTGCCGAGCCGCGCCGGAACGCAGGTCTGGGGGCCCGAGCACCACCTGCACGTCAGGACCCATCTCGGCCACGGAGCGAACTGGGGCCTCTTTGCCGAGGACCTGCCCGACGAGGCGAACCAGATCACCCTCTCGAAGTCGGTCACCGACTTGTCGGGCATCGCGGCGCCCGAGGTCCACTACTCGATGGCCGACAACGCCCGGCGCATGCTCGACTTCCATATCGAGAGGGCTTCGGAGTCCCTCCTCGAGGCCGGTGCCTACAAGATCGAGGTCGATCGCCTGATGCGCTACTCGGGCTGGCACCTGCTGGGCACGACGCGCATGGGTGACGACCGGGCGACCTCCGTCCTCGACCGATGGAACCGGACGCATGACGTCCCGAACCTGTATGTCGTCGACGGCAGTTGCTTCGTGACCTCGTCCGGCGTCAATCCGACCTCGACGATCGTGGCGATCGCACTTCGGGCGGCCGATCACCTCGTCGAGACACGTGCCTACCAGGCGGTGCCCGCGTGACCGGGCAGGACGCGACCCGGTCCTCCCCGGACGACCCGCTCGCGCGCCTCGACGCCGGGCGTCGGGCGGTGTTCGCGGCCGTCGCCAGCGAGCTCATCCCCGCGGCACACGGGATGCCGTCCGCGGGGGAAGTCGTCGGCGACGCGCGCCTGCGCTTCGTGCTCGGCGCTCGGCCCGACCTCCTCGAGCCGCTCCTCGCGGCGCTGCGCCCGGAGCTCGGCGACGACACCGGAGGGAGGATGGCGACGCTTGGCCGCGACGAACCGGGCGTGCTGGCCGCGCTCCAGCTCGTGGTCGTCGGGGGTTACTACACCGACAGGGAGGTCCGCGAGCGGATCGGCTACCCGGGCCAGGAGGCCAGGCAGGTCGTCGCCTGGAAGGTGCCCGAGTACCTCGAGGAGGGCCTCATCGACACAGTCCTCGCCCGGGGGCAGACCTGGCGCGACCCCGGGACCGGCCGCCGGCGCGGGGGGACCGCGGCGCGGCCGGCGTGGCGGGCCGAGCTGGACGGGGACGCACCGGCATGACCGCCGGGTCCCGGGACCGAGGGGGAGGATCGACATGGCCGTGACCGCGACCCACACGTGGCTCGACCCATTCCTCGCGGCGTGGCGGCCGGGCACCGGCGAGGCCGTCGAGACCCGCGAGCCGGCCACCGGCCGACCCCTCTTGTCCGTCACGCGCTCCACGACCGACGACGTCAAGCGGGCCGCCGCCACCGCTGCCGCGGCCCAGCCGGCCTGGGCGGAGACGAGCTACCAGGAGCGGGCACGCGTCCTGCGCCGGGCGGCGGACATCTACGAGGCACATCGCGATGAGTTCGGGACCTGGACTCAGCGGGAGACCGGTGCCGTCCACGGCAAGATGCACCACGAGCAGAACTTCACGATCGGCGAGCTCCACGCCGCGGCCACCATGCCCTACCAGCCCTACGGCTCGCTCGTACCGACGGTCGTGCCGGGCCGGCTCTCGATGGTCCGGCGGGTGCCCGTCGGGGTGATCGGCGCGATCACGCCCTGGAACTCGCCGAGCGTGCTCGGGATGCGGGTCGTGGCGCCCGCGCTGGCGCTGGGCAACGCCGTCGTCCTCAAGCCCGACCCGCAGACGCCGGTCGCCGGCGGGGCGATGTTCGAGTCCGTCTTCCGCGAGGCCGGCCTGCCCGAGGGCCTGCTCCAGCTGGTTATCGGCGGCGCCGATGTCGGCGAGGCGATCGTCACCGACCCCAACGTGACCCGCATCTCGTTCACTGGCTCCACCGCGGCGGGTCGCCGGGTGGGCGAGCTGGCCGGTCGCCTGCTCAAGCGCGTGAGCCTCGAGCTCGGGGGCAACAACGCCTTCGTCGTCCTCGACGACGCCGACCTCGAGGCGGCTGCTTCGGCCGGTGCCTTCGCCTCATTCCAGTTCCAGGGCCAGGTCTGCTTCGCGACGGGTCGGCATATCGTCCACCGAAGCGTGGCCGGCGAGTATGTGGCGCTGCTGGCCGAGAAGGCGGCGCGTCTCAAGCTCGGCGACCCGTTCCGCGAGGCGGTCGACCTGGGCCCGATCGTCAACCAGAAGCAGCTCGAGCGCGTCGACGGCATTGTCCGGCGCTCCGTCGAGGGTGGCGCGCGGCTCGTCGTCGGCGGCACCCACGACGGCCTCTTCTACCGGCCGACGGTCCTGGCCGACGTCTCGACCGATCTGCCTGCCTGGACCGACGAGATCTTCGGACCCGTCGCCCCGGTCGTCGTCTTCGACACCGAGGAGGAGGCACTCGCCCTGGCCAACGACAGCGAATACGGGCTGACGGGCGCGGTCTACTCCCGCTCGATCTCGCGCGGCCTCGCGCTCGCCCAGCGGTTCCGGAGCGGCATGGTCCACGTCAACGACCAGACCGTCAACGACGAGGCCACGATCCCCTTCGGCGGCATGGGCGCATCGGGCAACGGCAGCCGGTTCGGCGGGGCGGCCAACTGGGACGAATTCGCCGAGTGGCAGTGGGTCACGGTGCGCGAAGACGCGAAGTCCTTCCCGTACCCCTACTGAGCCGGCTGACGTGGCGACCATCGCCGTCCGCTCGAGCCGCTCGTGAAGACGGAGGGGCTGGCCGGCCGGGTCGTCCTCGTGACGGGCAGCAGCCGCGGCATCGGCGCCGAGGTTGCGGTCAAGGCAGCCGCGGCGGGCGCGACGGTGGCGGTCCATCACCGCGCCTCGCTCGACGGCGCCGAGCGGACCCTCGCGCGTGTCCGTGAGGCGGGTGCAGACGGCGCGATCTTCGCGGCCGACCTCGCCAGCGGCGCGCAGGCCGAGGCGCTCGTCGGGCAGGTCCTGGCGCGCTACGGGCGCGTCGACGGGCTCGTCAACAACGCCGGCATGACCCAGGTCGGCCCGTTCCTCGAGCTCGAGCCGGCCCTCTGGGATGCGGTGATCGCGACCGACCTGACGGCGGCTTTCCACACCTGCCGGGCCGTGCTGCCGTCCATGGTCGAACGGGGCAGCGGGGTCATCGTCAACATCGCCTCGCGCCTGGGCCAGATGGGGATCGCCGAGACCGCGGCTTACAGCGCGGCCAAGGCAGGCCTCATCGGGCTGACCCGGTCACTGGCCCGGGAGTTCGGCCCGCGCGGGATCCGGGTCAACGCCGTGGCTCCGGCCGTCACGATCACCGAGATGACCACGGAGCTCATGGACAGCGAGGAAGGGCGCCGGCGGCTTCGGGACATGCCGCTGGGACGATTCGGGCGCGCCGAGGAAGTGGCCGATGCGGTCATCTTCCTGCTGTCAGATGCGTCAAGCCTGTTCCTGGGGCAAACCTTGAACCCGAACGCCGGCGGGTATATGCCGTGAGCAAGGTGATCAGCGTCCGCGAGGCCGTTGGGCTCGTCCGCGACGGCTGCACGGTCGTCGTGGGCGGGTCGGGTGCCGGGCACGCGCTGCCGCAGCGCTTCATCGATGAGCTCGCGGCCGTGTATTCGAGCGAGGGCCGGCCGCGCGACCTCACGACGGTCCGCGTGGTCGGGATCGGCGACTTCGCCGACCGCGGTTTCTCCCAGCTCGGCCTGCCTGGCCTGATGCGGCGCACGATCGGCAGCAACATCGGCAACGAGCCGCGCCTCGGCGCGCTGGTGGAGGCCAACGAGATCGAGGCCTATTCGTTTCCGCAAGGCGTCCTCTCGCAGCTCATGCGCGAGATTGCGGCGGGCCGGCCGGGCCTCGTTACGCAGGTTGGCCTCGGGACCTATGTGGATCCGCGCCAGACCGGCGGCAAGCAAAATGCGCGTACGACCGAGGACCTGGTCGAGGTCGTCACGCTGCGCGGCCGCGAATGGCTGATGTACCACTCCTTCCCGATCCACGTCGCGGTCATCCGGGGCACGACGGCCGACGAGGACGGCAACCTGACGATGGAGGGTGAGGCCGTCCAGGCCGAGATGCTGGCGATGGCCATGGCGGCCCACAACAGTGGCGGCATCGTGATCGCCCAGGTCCGCCAGCTGGCGACCCGCGGCAGCCTTCGGATGCGCGACGTCAAGGTGCCCGGGGCCCTCGTCGACCACGTCTACGTCGACCCGGATCAGTGGCAGACCTACATCACCCGGGACTCGCCGTACTACGCCGGGGCGCAGCGGCAACCGGTCACGCCCGAGCCGCCGCTGCCGCTCGACGTCCGCAAGATCATCGCGCGGCGCTCGCTCCTCGAGTTCCCGGCCGGTGCCATCTGCAACCTCGGTTTCGGCATCAGCCAGCTCATCGGCCGGGTAGCCTGGGAGGAGGGGATCACGGACCAGCTCGTGCTGACCGTGGAACAGGGCATCTTCGGCGGCGTGCCGGTGGCCGGCAACGAGGGCGGGGCTGGGTTCAACTACCAGGCGATGATCGACCAGCCCTACATGTTCGACTTCTACGACGGCGGCGGGCTGGACGTGGCGAGCCTGTCCTTCGCGGAGGTGGATGCCGAGGGCAACGTGAATGTTCATGCCTTCGAGGGACGGGTCCGCGGACCGGGCGGCTTCCCGAACATCAGTGCCCGGACGCCCAGGATCAACTTCGTCGGCACGCTGACCGCCCAGGGTCTCGAGATCGCCATCGATGAGGGCGTCCGCATCGTTCGTGAGGGTGCCCTCTCGAAGTTCGTGCCGCGGGCCCGCGAGATCTCGTTCAATGCCCGCCTCGCCCGCGAGCGAGGCCAGCAGGTCCGGTACATCACCGAGCGAGCGGTCTTCGCGCTCGAGGCAGACGGACTCGTGCTCACCGAGGTCGCCCCCGGGATCGACGTCGAGCGGGACGTTCTGGCCCGGATGGGCTTCCGCCCGCGCATCACAGACGAGCTCCGGGTCATGGACGGCAGGCTGTATGCGACGGGGCCGATGGGCCTCGCGGCGGACTTCGGAGGGTCGTCGTGAGCGAGCTCATCTCGCTCGAGCTCGGCCCGATCGCGCACCTCGAGCTCGTCAATCCGCCCCTGAACCTCGTCACGAGGGAGCTCACCCTGCAACTCCGCGACGCTCTCGAGACCCTCGCGGCCACGGACGACGTCCGGGTCGTCGTCGTGTCGGGGCGCGGGGAGCGCGCCTTCTGTGCCGGATCCCATATCGGCGAGTTCGAGGGGCTGCGCGGACGAGTCGGGGAGGGAAAGCTGATCGTCGAGAAGGCCGTCTATCGGCAGCTGGCCGACCTGCCGATGCCGACGATCGCCGCGATCGAGGGCGACGCCCTGGGCGGCGGCCTGGAGCTGGCGCTGTGCTGTGATCTCCGGATCGCCTCGGCTCGCGCGCGGCTCGGCCTGCCGGAGGTGCGGCTCGCCGTCATCCCGGGCAGCGGCGGCACGCAGCGCCTGCCCCGTGCCGTCGGCCCGGCCAGGGCCAAGGAATTGATCCTCACCGGCCGGATCCTCGGCGCAGACGACGCCCAGCGGATCGGACTCGTCAGCGAGGTCGTGCCGGCCGGCGAGGCCAGGGCGAGGGCGGATGCCCTGGCCGCCGAGATCGCCGCTCGGGGGCCGCTCGCCGTGCGCGAGGCGAAGCGGCTCATCGACGCCGCGATGGACGTCGACCTCGACACGGGCCTGGCCGCGGAGCTCGAGGCGTCCGAACGGATCTTCGCCAGCGAGGACATGCTCGAAGGCGCCCGGGCCTTCTTCGCCAAGCGGGCACCCGAGTACCGGGGCCGGTGAATCGCACGAGCAGGGTTGAGGACGGGCAAGCATGAGTGATATCGGCAGGTTCGGGGTCTTCCTCCCGTCGTATGTCTGGGAGGGCGACGGGCCGGACCGGGCCCGGGGGATCAAGTCCTTTGCCCGAACGGTCGAGGACCTCGGCTTCGACTCGATCTTCATCACCGACCACCTGCTGGCGGCGAAACGCTTCTACTCGGTCTCGTTCCTGGAGCCGCTGTCGGCCCTGGCCGTCGCCGCGGGGGCAACCGAGCGGGTGCGGCTGGGCACCTCGATCCTGATCATGCCGCTCCGCAACCCGGTCCTCCTGGCCAAGGAGCTGGCGACACTCCAGTTCCTGTCCGAGAACCGGATGATCCTCGGCGCGGGCGTGGGCTGGAACGACGCCGAGTACGAGGCGGTCGGGGTCCACAAGTCGGAGCGGGGCCGGCGGACCGACGAGATGCTCGACATCTTGATCCCGCTGCTCGAGGGCCAGACCGTCACCTACCACGGCCGCTACTACTCGGTCGACGACGTCTTTGTGGAGCCGCGGACCTCGCAGCGCCCCGAGATCTGGATCGGGGGCGGGTCGCAGCTGGCGGATCCGAAGTCCCCGGACCTGCCCCGTTTCGTGGAGGCGGTCAAGGCGCGCACGCTGCGATCCGATGGCTGGATCCCTCGGCCCACCTGCCCGCCCACCGAGATCGCCCGCGACTGGATCGAGCTGCAGGCCTACTTCCGCGAGCACGGACGAGACCCTCGCGAGTGCGTCGTCGCCCACGAGAACTTCCTGCACCTCGTCATGACGAACGACCCGACGAGGGCGCGCGAGGAGCAGCACCGCGCATTCCTCAAGGTCATGAGTACCGAGCGCGGCCCGAAGTACCTCGAGTCGGTGTACCTGTTCGGCACGCCGGACGAGGTCATCGCCTCGCTCCAGGCCCGCATCGACGCCGGGGTGGAGTACTTCGTGCTCCACACCATGACCCCGGACCCCGCCCAGCTCGCCGACTGGGTGACCGAGATCATCCCGAACCTCCGCTTCCCGGCGAGCGCCGGCGCAGTGCGGCGGATGGCGCCAGCTGCCCTGTGACCCGGCGCGTCGCGCTGATCGGCCGGCCGCTCAGGCGGCGACACTCGCAGGTCATGCACGACGCCGCGTTCGCCGCGGCCGGGATCGACGCCCGCTACGACCTGCTCGAGCTGGCACCCGACGAGGTCGAAGCCGCGGTCGCCGCGGCCAGGGCCGACGACTGGCTCGGCCTGCAGGTGACCGCGCCGTACAAACGCCTCGTCGCCGGCCTGTGCGACGAGGTGGAACCCGACGCGACGGCCATCGGTGCGGTCAACAGCGTCGCCAGGACCGGCGACGGCCGCCTGGTCGGCTTCAATACGGACGCGCCGGGGTTCCGGGCCGGCGTCGAGGAGGCAATGGGCCGATCGCTGGCCGGGGCGGAGGTCGTTGTCGCCGGGGCCGGCGGCGCGGCCCAGGCGGTCGTGTTCGCCTGCTGTGGTGCCGGCGCCCGCCGGGTGACTGTCGGCAACCGGACGCCCGCGTCGGCGGCCGCCCTGGCCGAACGGTTCGCCGGGGCCGGTGCGGGAGCGCTGACCGCGACCGAACTCTCCGGGCCCGGCTTCGCGAGAGCGCTCGCGACCGCCGACCTGGCGGTGAACGCGACGACTGTCGGCATGATCGACGAGGGACGCACCATCGATGTCGAACGTCTGCCGGCCTGGGCCACCGTCTTCGATCTCGTGTACGTGCCGCCGGAGACGCCGCTGCTGCGGGCCGCCCGGGCGCGCGGCCTGGGGGCGTCCAATGGTGCCGAGATGCTGATCGCGCAGGCGGCCATCGCCTTCGAGCGCTGGACCGGCGTGAGCGGGATGGCCGGTGTCATGCGCGAGGCGGTCGCGCCGCTCCTTGCCGACCCGAACGTCCGGCCCTGACCGATGCAGCTTGCCACGATCATCGAAGCAGGCCGCGTCGGGGTCGCGGTCGTCCGCGACACGTCGTTCCTGCCGCTCGCAATGGCGGATGCGGAGCTTGGGTCGATGCGGGCCGTAGCCGCCAGCGGAGCGGAGGGCCTCGAGCGGATCCGTGGCTGGCTTGCCCGGCAGCCCGAACGGGCGTGGCGTCCGCTCGACGAGGTCGCCCTGGGGCCGGCGGTGCCCGACCCGGGGGCCATCTACACGATCGGTCTCAACTACGCGACACCCGGCGAGACCGACGTCGTACGCCCGGCCCGGCCGCTCGTCTTCGGCAAGCTGCCAACAGCCGTGACCGGGCACGGCGCCGTGGTGACCTGGGATCGCGCCCTTTCCCCGAACGTCGATCCCGAGGTGGAGCTCGGAGTCGTGATCGGTGAGCGGGCGGAGGCAGTCGAGCCCGCAGCCGCCCTGCAGCATGTCTTCGGCTACACCTGCATCAACGACGTCTCATCGCGCGACCCGTGGCTCGATGGGGACCAGTGGCTGCTCGGCAAGTCCATGCCCGGCTTCTGCCCCGTCGGCCCGTGGGTGGTGACCCATGACGAGCTGGGGGCGGACGAGCTGCGGTTGGGCTGCCTGATCAACGGCGTCGCCATTCAGGACGGCAGCACCGGGCAGATGCGATTCTCGGTCGCGGCGCTGATCTCGTACCTCAGCCGCCACGTGGTGCTCCAGCCGGGTGACCTGATCGCGACGGGCACACCGGCTCGCCTTGCCGGACCGATGGGACCGGAGCGGCACCTCGAGAGCGGCGACGTGGTGACGGTCTGGATCGAGCGAATCGGTGAGCTCACGATCTCAATCGCCTGACGGGAGACGAGGAGGGACGCCATGAAACCGCCGACGGTGCACCTGGGCGAGATGACCAACCTCGAGGTCGAGGCATTCCTGAAAGACCACCAGACCGTCATCGTGCCGACGGGATCGACGGAGCAGCACGGGCCACACGGGCCGCTCCTGACCGACGTGCTCGTGCCGCAGGAGGTGGCTCGCCGCATCGCGCCGCGGGTCGGGGCCCTGGTCGCGCCATCGATCAACTACGCGCTGTCCTATCCGCACGTCGGGTTCACGGGCGTCGTACACATCCGGATCCCCACGTTCATGGCCCTCGTCGAGGACCTCTGTGCCTCGCTCGCGACCGTCGGGTTCACCCGGATCGTCTTCCTCAACGGGCACTACGACAACACCTACGCGATCGCGTACGCCTGCGCGAACGCGGCCGACCGCTTGCCGGCGGGCGTGCGCGCCTTTCCGATCAACTACTGGGACGGGATGTCGGCGGCCGAGGCGGGCGAGTTCTTCGGCCCGACCACCGGACTCCACGCCAACTGGGGCGAGACGTCGGCGGTGCTGGCGATCAATCCGGCGCTCGTCGACATGGACCGCGCGAACGCGGAGCTCCCGCCGTTCCCGGAGGTCACGAACCCCGCCCCGGTGCACACGGCCTTTTTCTTCTCGGCGCCGGGCTCCGTGTATCGCGCCACGCACTCGGGCACTTGGGGTGACGCGCGCGAGGCCACCGCGGAGTACGGCGAGCGCTACCTCGCGGTCGTGACCGAGGCGACCATCCGCATGCTCGACGACATCGAGCGGACGTTCGAGGCGATGCCGCCGCGCTGACGTTCGGGCGTTCCGTATTGCCGCCGCGCCGCCAGTCGCGTGCGGTCAGGCGGCCTCGCCGGCGAACCAGGCCCCGGCCCGCATGACGCGAATCACCTTGAGCTCGGCGTCCAGCTCCACGAGATCGGCACGCTGGCCCGCGGCAAGCCGGCCACGATCGGTGATGCCCAGGAGGGCGAGCGGGTTGCGACTGGCAGCCGCGACCGCAGCCGGAAGCGGGATGCCGGCGGCCACCATATTCCGGACCGCGGTGTCCAGGGCGATGACCGATCCGGCCAGGGTAGACGTCCCGGCCAGTGTCGCCCGTCCCGCAACGACCTCCACCTCGAGGCCACCGATCCGCCCACGTCCCTCGCCGGTCCCGGCGAGCGAGATCGCGTCGCTGACGAGCAGCAGGCGGTCGGGCGGCTTCACTCGGGAGATGAGCTCCCAGAGGGCCGGGTGGATGTGGATGCCGTCGGCGATGAGTTCCACCCAGGCGCGGTCGTCGAGGAGGGCGGCGGGGGCGACCCCGGGCTCCCGATGCTCGACGCCGGTCATCGCGTTGAAGAGGTGGGTCGTGGATCGGGCCCCGGCCGCGTAGCCGGCCCGGGCTTCCTCGAGGGTCGCGGCCGAGTGACCGATCGAGGCCTGGGCGCCACGCCCCACCAGCCATCGGATGAGATCGAGGGCGCCGGCGAGTTCCGGCGCGACCGTGATGAGCCGGAGCCCGTCGATCAGCGGCTCGAGCTCGCCACGAGAGACCTCGGACGGGATCCGGAGGTGGGCCGGGTCGTGGGCTCCGCGCCGGCTCGGCGCGAGGAACGGCCCCTCCAGGTTGAACCCGAGTGGGGCCGCACCATCGGCCGGGGCATCAGCCAGCCACGCCCTGACGCGCCCGGCGAACGCGACGAGCTCGGGCAGCGGCGCGGTCACCGCGGTCGGCAGGAACGAGGTCACGCCCCGGCGCAGGAGCCGGCGAGCCATGCCGTCGAGTGCCGCCGCATCCCCCATCGCGTCGTGGCCACCCCAGCCGTGGACGTGAACGTCCACGTAGCCGGGGGCGACGTACGGCCCGTCCGGTCCCCCGCGATCGTCGACCGTGACGGCGACAATGCGCCCATCCTCGATCGTCACCGCCCCGGCTACGACCCGGTCGTCGAGGACCAGCCTGCCGGTGACGATCGCCGGCCGGCCGGCCGTCATCGCGATGCCGACTCCGCGCCGTGGACGGCGGCCCCGATCGCCCCCGCCCAGGTGCCCAGCTCGGCGGTCACGATCTCGACCTCGTCGATGGACGTCACGCGAACGCGGCGCCGGATCTCGGCCCGGATCGGCGCCAGGAGAAGATCGCCCACCGCCGCGACGCCGCCGCCGATCACGATCCGGTCCGGCGTGATGAGCACGATCATGTCGGCTAGACCGATGCCGAGGTAACGGCCGACCTGGGCGAGGCCATCGATGGCCCGGGCGTCACCCGCCCGGGCCCGGCTGACCGCCTCCTCGGTCGTGGTGGTTCCGCAGGCGGCGGCGATCTGGTCGGCGCGAGCGAAGGCCTCCAGGCAGCCGCGGTTCCCGCAGTTGCACCAAGGCCCGTCTGGTTCGATCGTCAGGTGCCCGATTTCCCCGGCCGTACCGTCGTGACCCTGGTGGATGCGCCCGTCCACCGCGATGACGCCGCCGACCCCGGTCCCGAGGGTGATCCCGACCATGGAAGATGCTCCTCGCCCGGCGCCGAGGTGCAGCTCGGCGAGGCCGAAGGCGCGCGCATCGTTGATGAGGGAGACCGGCAGGCCCAGCGCGGCGCCGATGGGGCCGGTCACGGGCGTCCCGGCCCAGGACCCCGGGAAGTTGACCAGGAGGCGCGTCGTGCCGGCCGCAGGGTCGTAGAGGCCGGCGACCCCGACCCCGACCGACACCACGCCCGGAAAGCGGGCGATCGCATCGGCGCCCACCGCGGCCAGGCGCGCGACGACCGCCTCGGGGCCTTCGGCGGCCAGCGTCGCGACCTGGTCATGACCGAGGGTTCGCCACCCGTCCGCATCGTGCTCGACCACGGCCCACTTGATGTTCGTGCCCCCGAGGTCGAGGCCGAGATGGCGGCTGGCCGGCGCTCGCTCGCTCATCACGATCAGGTGTCGCTCGTGACTCGGGTATAGGCAGCCGCCACGGCAACGATGATCGACCCGAACAGGACCTGGCGCACGGCCTCCGGGTAGCCGAGCGATGACAGGAGCGAGCTGATCACCATGAGGATGATCGCCCCGACCATCGTCCCCGTGTAGCCGCCGCGACCGCCCATGATCGAGGTTCCGCCGATGACCGCCGCGGCCACCGACGGCAGGACGGTGCTGTCGGCGAGCGTCACGCTGGCAACATTCGTAAGGCCGGTGAGGAGAAAGCCGGCGATCGCCGCGAACATGGCCGACATCACGTAGAGCACGAGGAGGACCTGCCAGCCCCGGGTCCCGGACAGGCGTGCCGCAACCGGGTTGTCGCCGATCGCGTAGAGCATCCGCCCGTAGCCGGTCCGTCGCAGGATCAACAGGATGAGCAGGGCCAGCGGCACGAACACGAGCAGGCTGTAGGGCACGATCTCGGCGAACTGCGCCGACCCGAGCCAGCGCAGCTCGGGAGGCACGCCGCCCCCGGCCTGGACCTTGATCAGTTGCCAGACGTTCGCCAGGCCGAGCACGACGAAGCTCATGCCCAGCGTCATGATCAAGGGGTGGACCCGGAAGACACCGACGCCGATGCCGGTGACGAGCCCGGCCACGAGCGCCGCGAAGAGGGCCACGACGATCCCGGCCGGCCAGCCGCCAGGGCTGTGCACAAACGTCGCCACCACGAACCCGGACATTGAGGCAACGGCGCCGACGGAGAGGTCGATGCCGCCGGTCAGCATCGCCAGCGTCTGGCACCCGGCAAGGATGGCCAGGGGCACGGCGCCACGGACGATCACGCCCATCCACTGGGAGGTGACAATGCCCGGTCGGACGAGGTTGCTCACGATCATCAGCACGCCGAGCAGCCCGAGCAGCGGGATGATCGGCCGATCGCGGAACAGGCTCCGCCACGCAGCCGCGGTCATCCACCGGCGTCCGGTCCCTTCGGATTGCGCGGCCTCCATCATGCCCTGCCTCTCCGGATCTGGAACAGGGTTCCAACCATGACCACCCCGATGAGGATGATCCCCTGTGCAGACGTCGCGAAGTTCGGATTGAGGTTGAGGAAGGTCATGTCCGTCCGCAGGAGCGCGAGGATCAGCACGGCAACGACCGGACCCAGGACCCCGCCGCGACCGCCGGCAAGGCTGACGCCACCGAGGACGACGGCAGCCACGCTCTGGAGCGTGTAGGAGCCGGAGAGGGGGTTCCCGATACCCGTGTTCGCGGTGAGGCTGAGGCCGGCGAGCGCCGCGAACAGGCCCATCAGGCTGTAGGCGAGGATCTTGGTCCGGCCCACCGGTACGCCGCTCCGAAACGCGGCCAGTTGATTGCTGCCGATGGCGTAGAGCGACAGCCCGACGCGGGACCTTCGGACGGGCAGCCAGATCAGGGCGACGACCAGCACGAGGACGACGGCGGCCTTCGGGATCCACTCGCTGCCGAGCGGTCCCAGGACGAGTTCCTTGAGCCAGTCGGCAGAGCCGCCGCCGGGGGTCTTCAGGACCAGAAGGGCGGCACCCGCCCAGACGAAGGCCATTGCGAGGGTGACCACGATGTCCGGCACCCTGGTGATGACGACGAGGGCCCCGTTGACGGCGCCGAGCAGCAGGCCGAGGACGAGGACCCCGACCACGACGATGACCGAGAGCTCCTCGCTCCGGTCCAGCATCAGCGCGGCCGACACGACGTTCGTCAGCGCCATCATCGAGCCGATCGACAGGTCAATGCCACCCGAGATGACGACGATGGCCTGGCCGACGGCCGCCAGGGCGAGCGGCAGCACGGAGATCGCGAGCCCCTGCACGCCGGTCACCCCGTATTTCGGCTGGATCAGCTTCGTGAAGACGAGGAGCACTACGAAGAATCCCAGCAGGCCGATCGACCACGCATTGCGCCGCGCCCAGCGACCGAGTGCCTCGATCGGTCGGGCCCGTGCCGTCTCGACCAGCCCGGGCGCCGCCGTCACCGCTCGGGCTCCGGCTGCGCGGAACCCGGCCCGCCGACCGGCGCCCCGCCAGGGGGCTCGGCCGCGGCCGCTACCACGGTCGCGGCGGCAGCCTGCTCCGGCATTCGCGCGTCCGCGCGGAGGTTGTAGGCGGCCCGCAGGAGCGCCGTCTCGTCGGCGTTCGCGGCGTCGATCTCGCTCACGACCCGGCCGCCGAAGATGACGATCGCGCGGTCACAAACGAGCTGGATCTCCTTGAGGTCGGAGGTGTAGAGGAGCACCGCCGCTCCCGCCTGGGCGAGCTCGCGGAGCAAGACGTAGATCTGCTGCTTGGTGCGGATGTCGATGCCGCGGGTCGGGTCGAAGCAGAGCAGCGTGCGCACGCCCCCGGCGACCCAACGCGCGATCGTGACCTTCTGCTGGTTGCCGCCCGACAGGCGGCGGACCTCTCGCCCGGCACGCGCATCGATCTGGAGCGTGGCCACCGCCTCGTCGACCGTACGCTGCTCGCCGCGCAGGTCGATCAGGGCCCACCGGCGGACGTCGGCCAGGTACGGCAGCGCGATGTTCTCGCGCACAGATCGCTGCATGAGCAGGGCCTCGGCGCGATCCGCGGCGACGTACACGAGGCCGGCCCGGATAGCATCCGCGGGGTGGTGGAACGAAACCGGCCTCCCGTCGACGAGCAGTTCCCCGGAATGCGCGCGCTCGGAACCGGCAAGCACGTCGAACAGCTCGTCCTGCCCCTGGCCCTCGAGGGCGACGACCCCCAGCACCTCGCTCACGCCGAGCTCAAATGACACGTCCTGGAGCTTCGTGCCGGCCGCCAGGCTGCGGGCCGTGAGGCGCGGCGTCGCCTCCGCGGATCGCCCGCCGCCGCTCTCCCGGCGCTGGTCCCGAGCGGGCAAACCCTGGCCGACGTCACCGAGCATCAACTCGACGATCCGCTCCTCCGAGCCCGCGTTGACATCAACGACACCGACCGTCTCGCCCTCGCGGAGGACCGTCGCCCGGTCGCACACCGCGCCGATCTCGATCATCCGGTGCGAGATGAAGATGACCGACCGGTCGCCGCCCCGCCGCCGTCCGATCACCTCGAGGACCCGCTCGGTGAGGTTCGCGGGCAGCGCCGCGGTCATCTCATCGAGCATCAGCACGTCCGGCTCGATGGCCAGGGCTCGAGCGAGGTCGATGATCCGAAGCGTCGCGAGCGGCGTGCGTCGAGCCGCCATCGACAGGTCGAGGTCGGCGATACCGAGCTCGCTCAGCCAGTGGCGGAAGGGCTCGATCGGTGTCTGGGTCAGGCGCAGGTTGGACCGGATGTCGAGGTCCGGGATGAGGGCGGGCTCCTGGTAGACAGAGACGAGGCCGCTCCGGCGCGCCTCGTCGGGCGAGTGAACCCTGCGCGTGTTGCCACGGATCGTGATCTGGCCGCTGTCCGGGAGGACGGCGCCGGTAAGGATTTTGACGAGCGTGCTCTTGCCCGCCCCATTGGCGCCCATGAGCGCGTGGACCTCGCCCGGGCGAACCGCCAGGGACGCGGACCTCAGCGCGACGACCGCGCCGTACGCCTTGGAGATTCCGGTCGCCTCGAGCAGGAGGCCGGTGGCTGTGACGGTCATGGGCCTCGCTCGTGGAGGGAATTCGGCGGGGGATGCCGGCGAACCGGCATCCCCCGCCAGGCTCATGGTTCGGGGAGGTCTACTCGCCCGGCCCCTTGCAGGCAACGGCCTGCTCCGGGGTATAGGAGGTGTACCCCTCGATCTGGAGACCGAGCGGCCAGTTCGGGTCAAGCCCGTCGACCTGCCAGGACGCAAGGAGTGCCTTGCCCGCGTCGGTCACGTTCTCGGCGACAACGGGCTTCAGCAGGACCGTGTTCGGCTGGCTGGCGGATGGATCCGTCTGGACCGTCTCGCCGCTCAGGAGCTTGAGCGCCAGGCCGACGCCCGCGCCGCCGACGGCGGCGGTGTTCGTGACGGCGGCTCCGACCAAGCCGGGGTAGCCGGCCGGGTCGAGGAGCTGCTTGACGAAGGCGCCGAGGTCCGCGCCGACGATCGGCACGAACGGCTTGCCGGCGGCCTTGATCGCGTCAACCACGATCGAGTCCATGCCGGACGTCCAGATGCCCTGGATGCCGTCGTACTGGCCGCTCGAGAGGAACTCGTTGATAAGCGTTGATGTGGTCGTGGGATCCCATCCGGTGGCGACGCCATCCTGGCTCGGGACGACCTTGATGTTCGGGTAGTCCTTGAGGACCTCGAGGAAGCCCTTGTGGCGGTCGTTGTCGGCCGGGTGACCGGCGAACCCGCGCATGTAGTACACGGTGCCGGACCCGCCAAGCTGCTCGAACAGCCACTTGGCGCCGAGCTTGGCGTACTCGACCTGGTTGTTGTACAGGTTGTACGCGTTCGGGTCGGTGACGTACGCGTCGACCGAGACTGTCGTGATCCCAGCCGCGGTTGCCTCGGCGAGGGCCGGGTTGAGCGCTGCCGCGTCGTTCGGGTTGAAGACGATCGCGTCGACGTCCTTCGCAATCAGGTCGCGGAGCTGCTGGAGCTGCTCAGCCGCCGTCCCGTTCTGATGGATCACCGTCAGTTCGGAGACCAGGCCCGAGGCAAGCGCCTCGGCCTTGGCGGTGCAGACCTGCTCCTCACGGAAGCCGTTGCCCACGCCACCGGCGTTTGAATAGCCGATCTTGTAGGTCGCCGGCGTGACGACCGGCGCCTCCGTCACGACCGGCGCCTCGGTGACCGCGGGGGCCTCGGTGGCAGGCGCCGCCGACGCTCCGCCGCCGCAGGCCGCCGCGACGATCATGAACGCGGACGCGGCGACGAGCAGTCGTGCTCGAACCTTCCCGTTTTCGATCATGCGATTTCTCCTCCTCCAATGGCTGGCGCGCCGACCTGGTCGCGCCGTGGACTGCGGTGTCCCCGCGTACGGGGACGGAAGACCTCTCGTCGTCATTCACCTCCTGGTGCTGGGTCGCCGCCGCCGGCGCCGGGAGCACCGGCGATGACGCGCGCGAGTCGGCGTGCATGCTCACGATAGGCTTCGTCGAACAGGGTCTGTGAGCGGTCCGCGCCAACGACCGAGGCCCGGGTGATGGCCGGCGGCATCGCCCCGCGCTCGGTGAGGAGCTCAGCCGTCCGTACCTTGATGCAGTTGACGATGGCCACGGCGGCAATCGTAGAGGCCGGGCCGATGGGCGTGTCGAGACCGTCGATCTCGACCAGGGCGTCTGCGTGCGGGGAGCATAGGTCGATGACGAGGTCGGCCTCATCCAGGAGGCGCCTGCCCGAGAGTGGTTCCGGATCGCTCGAGACAGACTGGGCAATGGACGTCACGGCGATCACCCGCAGTCCGCGCCGTCGGGCGCCGCGGGCCATCTCCACCGGGACGGCCGTCGTGCCGCCGGCCGAGAACACGATCATGACGTCGGCCGAGCCGAACTGGAAGTTGTCGAGGATGACATCGGCGAGGCCCGGCGTCCGCTCGATGAACATCGCCTGGCGCTGCCCGTTGGCGCCCACGACCTGGGTGTGGAACGTCATCGACAGCTCGACGATGGGGTTGAACCCGGGATACGAGCCATAGCGCGGGAACATCTCCTCGACCGGTATTCGCGAGTGCCCGGTCCCGAACAGGTGCACGAGCCCGTCGGCTGCAATGGCCTCGGCGCACCACTGGCTGGCCGTCTCCATGGCCTCGGCCTGGGTTGCAGCGAGCCGGTCGAGGACCGGGCGGGCGTGGGCCAGCCAGGTCAGCACTGGCGCGTCCGACGGGCTGATCATGCGCGCGTCGCCTGGCATCAGTAGCCGCTGCCGGGCGCGCTGGCGCCCCCGGCCACCGCTGTCCCGGTCCCGGCCTTTCGGGCGCGGAAGTCGTCGATGATCGCCTTGGTCGCGGTGGCACCGATCCGCGTCGTGCCGAGCGCCATCACCTCGAGGAGCGCATCCAGGGTCCGGACGCCGCCGGCGGCCTTGATCTGGATGTGGGGCGAGGTGTGCTCTCGCATCAGCTTCAGATCCGCGTGGGTGGCGCCGCCGGACGCGAACCCGGTGGAGGTCTTCACGAAGTCGGCCCCGGCCGCCTCCGACAGGCGGCACGCCCGGATCTTCTCGTCGTCGGTCAGGTAGGCGTTCTCGAAGATGACCTTCACGATGGCGCCGGCCGCGTGGGCGATCTCGACGATCGCAGCGATATCGGCCTCGACGTCCGCGTCCCGGCCGGACTTCAGGGCGCCGATCTGGATGACCATGTCGAGCTCCGTCGCCCCGTCCGCGAGCGCCTGGCGCGCCTCCAAGATCTTGGTCTCCGTCCGGTGGTTGCCGTGCGGAAAGCCGATCACCGTTCCGATGGCGACGTCTGTGCCGTCGAGGATGGCCCTGGCCCGGCGAACGTCCGCCGGGCGGACGCAGACGGACGCAACGTCGTACTCCGCGGCCAGCCGGCAGCCGTCCTCGACGATGGCGTCGTCGAGCTCCGGCCGCAGGAGGGAGTGATCGATCGTCTTGGCGATGTCGCGCTCGGTGAGGTCTTCGATGGAGAGCGGCATGGCACTCACTTGATGTACGGCCGGAGGACGTCGCGGGCGAGCAGGAAGCCGCGCTTGATGAGCTGGTCCGTCTTCTCGAATCCGCGGTCCTCGTGCTCGATGATGATGTCACCGTCGTATCCGGCCCGGTACAGGTCGGCGTGGAAGCGCGCCCAGTCCACGTCGCCGAGGCCTGGCAGGCGGGGAACCTGCCAGCCGATCCCGGACGAAAGCGTCCCGCGCTCGTACAGTCCGTCCCGATCAATCGTCAGGTCCTTCGCCTGGACGTGCAGGATGTGGGGGCCGAACTCCTTGATGAACCGGGTCTGGTCGATCATCAGCCAGACCAGGTGGGACGGGTCGTAGTTGAGCCCGATCGAATCGCCCCACTGCTCGAGGATGCGCCGCCAGATGTAGGGCGACCAGGCGATGTTATGACCGGCCGGCCACTCGTCCCGGCTGAAGATCATCGGGCAGTTCTCGATCGTGATTTTCACGCCGGCATCGCGCGCGAACGCGACGATGTCCGGCCAGACCCGGAGCGCCTCGGCCCAGTTCTCGTCCTGGGTCTTCGCCGCGTCGCCGCCCATGAAGGTGTTGACGTATGGGACGCCGATGGCGCTTGCCGCCGTGATCACATGGCGGAGGTGGCCGATGACCCGCTCGCGATGGGCCGGGTCCGGATGGAGCGGATTGGGATAGAAGCCAAGGCCTGAGATGCCGAGGTCCTTTGCGCCGATCTCTCCGACGATCTCGGACGCCTGCCCCTTCGTCAGGTTCGCGACGTCGATATGCGCCGTGCCCGCATAGCGGCGCGTCGGACCGGTCGTGATCGGCCAGCACGCGATCTCGATGGATTCGAATCCGTTCGCTGCCGACCAGTCGGCCACCTCCATGAGTGGCGTGTTCGGGAACGGGGCGGTCAATAGGCCGAGCCTCATCGGGGTGCCTCCGGGGCGGGGGAGCGGTCGACGTCGACCCAGCGCTCCTCGCGGGCGCTGAGCGCAATGGCATCGTTGACGAGCATCTCATCGTGGCCGGCGGCGAACGTTGCGTATGGCGGATCCGCGCTCGGTCGTCCGGCCGCGACATCGGCGTAGATCGCCCTGAACAACGCGCCGAAGGTGTCGCCGAAACCCTCGACATGTCCGCCGGGGAGTGCGGCGGCGGCACGGCCGGCCGGGCCCATGAGCGCCGGGTTCCGGAGGAGGATCTCGTTCGGCCGGTCGCGATGCCCGAGCCACAGGTGATCGGGCATTTCCGAATCCCAGGCTGCAGCTCCGCCCGAGCCGTCGATCTCCCACTGAAGCGAGTTCTTCCGGCCGGGACTCACCTGGGACACCGCGACCGATCCCCGGGCGCCGTTGTCGAAGCGCAGCAGGATCGTCGCCACGTCCTCGGTGCCCATCGTCCGGGCGACGACGTCCGTGGAGCGCTCGGTCGAGAAGGACTCGACCGGGCCGGTCGGCTGCTGGCGGATGTGGACGAAGGTCGCCATGTCGGCCATGACCGAGACGATCGGCTGGCCGGTCACGAAGGCCATCAGGTCGAGCCAGTGCGACCCGATGTCCCCAACGGCTCGAAGGGCCCCGCCCTTCTCCGGTTCGAGGCGCCAGTTCCAGTCCGTGTCGTGGAGAAGCCAGTCCTGGAAGTAGTGCCCGGTCACGACGCGCACCTCACCGAGCTCGCCTGCGGCGATCGCCCCGCGCATGTGCTGATGGAGCGGGTAGAAGCGGATGTTGAAGTTCACCGCGTTGACCAGGCCGGAGGCTTCGGCCTGCCTCACGAGACCCGCGGATTCGGCGGCCGTCATGGCAAGTGGCTTTTCGCACACGACGTGCTTCCCCGCGGCAAGGACCGCTGACGCCTGTGGCACGTGGACGTTATTCGGCGAGGTGACGTGAACGACATCGACGGTGGGATCGGCCAGGATCTCGTCGAGCGAGGCGTACGCGTGCCGAACGTTCAGGGTCTTCGCCCGAGCCGCTCCACGCTCCGGCGTGCTGCCAAGAACGCCGCGCACGTTCACGCCGATCCGGCGCAGCGCTTCGACATGAACGGTGCCGATGAAGCCCGTGCCGATCACGGCAGCACCGATCTCGGCGAACGTCCGCATAGTCAGCTGAGCTCCGATCCTGCGGGAGTTCGGCCGCCGGGTCCAGGCATCGGACACGGTGACCCGTCCACAAATGCGGCAACCAGCCCACCGGCCCGGGTGCCCGGACGATCTGGATCCCCGGCGGCGATGGTAGGGCCCGGGTTTGGCAGGGTCAACCGCCGAACGAAGACTCCGCCGCCGGCCGGCGGCACCAATCGGGAACGATGCGGCCCGCCGAGGCGCCGGCGCGGGTCACGCACCGGCCACAACCCGGTCGCTGAAGTCGCCGCTTGCCTCGTCCTTGAGGATGAGCCTGTGGCGGCCGTCCGGCAGGATCTCGCGCTTGATAACGACCTGGCCCGCATAGTGCTCGGCCGCGGTCGAGATCCGGGGCGTCCGGCCGCCGCGCCACTCGAGCTCCACCGGCTCCCAGGCCTGCGAGGACGCGGAGCGATAGCAGGCGTCCATGATCGCGTTGACGACGTACCCGTCGTAGAACGTCTCCTGGGGTGCCGTCCCGGCGTCGAGTGCCTCGAACATGTCGCTGAACATGTCCACGTAGCCGAGCTCCGAGACCTCGTCGCCGACCGGGAACAGCCAGCCTGCGCTCGACTCCGCCTTCTCGGCCACGTATCCGCCGCCCCCGCCCGCCGTGAACATCTCGAAGCCCGTCCGGAGGAAGTGGTTCAGCCAGATCGTGCCGCGGGTTCCGGCCACCTCGTCGCGCAGATCCATACCGCCCCGAAAGGTCCAGCTCACCTCGAACTGTCCGACCGCCCCGGACTCGAAGCGGATCAGCGCGATCGCGTTGTCCTCGTCGGCGATCGGATGGACGAGCGTGTCGGTGTGGCACAGGACATCGACCGGCCGGTTGCCCTTGCCCACGAAGTTGCGGATGATCTCGATGCAGTGGCAGCCGAGGTCGATGATGGCGCCGCCGCCGGTGAGACGGCCGTCCCAGAACCAGGCACTGTGGGGGCCCGGATGCGCCTCGCGCGAGCGCACCCAGGTCACGTCGCCGACCCCA
>Ga0334722_10001174_pt1 | contig 33855 bp, 59 predicted proteins | sample C3_bottom_MG_FD_207210 | JGI IMG/M metagenome (GOLD analysis project Ga0334722, IMG submission 207210) | Sediment microbial communities from Yellowstone Lake, YNP, Wyoming, USA - C3_bottom | ecosystem: Environmental > Aquatic > Freshwater > Lake > Sediment | place: USA: Wyoming | collected... | reverse complement strand
ATAACGTCTGGGCTAAAGTCAGGGCTAACGTCAGGGCTAACGTCAGGGCTAACGTCAGGGCTAACGTCAGGGCTAACGTCAGGGCTAACGTCAGGGCTAAAGTCTGGGCTAACGTCAGGGCTAAAGTCTGGGCTAACGTCAGGGCTAACGTCAGGGCTAAAGTCTGGGCTAACGTCAGGGCTAACGTCAGGGATAACGTCTGGGCTAACGTCTGGGCTAACGTCTGGGCTAACGTCAGGGCTAAAGTCAGGGCTAACGTCAGGGCTAACGTCAGGGCTAACGTCAGGGCTAACGTCAGGGCTAACGTCAGGGATAACGTCAGGGCTAACGTAAAACTAGAATTTTTTGATGTTTATAATGGATTAGATTATGATTCAGCATGGATTTCATTTTACGATTATTTTGAAACCGTAAAAATAATTAATAATCAAGAGTTTAAAAAATATAAAGATGTTTTTAGTAAAGGTATTTGGAATTGTTTATTATTTGAAAATATTTGTATAATTTCAGAAACACCAAAATTAGTTTTAAAAGATAGTAGTGAAAGACTACATTCTTTAACTAATCCAAGCGTTTTATTTAATGATGGCTACTCAGTATATTGTATACATGGTGTAAGATTTAATAAAGAATTATGGGAAAAAGTGTCAAAAAGAAAACTATCTATAAAAGAAATACTAAAACTTGATAATATAGAGCAAAGATATATTGCCTTACAGTTATATGGTGCAGAAGAACTACTATCAAAATCTAAGGCTGTATTATTAAACAAATCAAATAGAAATAACGAATTATATGAAATACAAAAAATAATAGAAGGTAGGAAACTAAAACTTTTAAAATATAAATGTCCATCAACAGATAGAATATATATGGGTTTCGTTCCAGATAATATAATGAGTGCTGACGAAGGAATGGCATGGAAATTTCAAATCACAGAAGACGAATATAATATGTTGAGGATCGAGTCATAATTATGAAAAATAATGAAAAATTTATCAGACAAGGAGATGTTCTTCTCCGAAAATCTGACAAAATTCCATTGGAAGCAAAGAAAACAGAGACAAAAACTGTTGCAGAGGGTGAAGCAACTGGGCATAACCACAAATTTCAAGGCCAAGTCTTGATATATGAGACTGGGTCAGGACAAAAATTTGTGGATGCAAAAGAAGAACTAGAATTGATTCACCAAGAACACAAAACCATCCAAATTCCAAAGGGAATTTACGAAGTGATAAAGGAACAAGAGTTTGATCCATTTCTGTTGGAAATACAGAAGGTTAATGACTAACTCTTTCCCAAATTTTTTATAATGGAATGAATTAAAAAATGAAAAGCGTATCCTCTGAAGAGTTCATCAAACTGGTCATATGTCATAGAAACATCAGTAATAATGATCCAGATAATGATAATAACGATGATATAGCATCTTTTAATATGGGTAAGGTGGAAGCCTTTAATTTTATCCTGGGATTATGGGAGATGGTGTACGAAGATTGAATTTTTATAAATGTGAGTATTGCGGAGAATCATTCAAAACTCATCAAAAAAGAGAAAAGCATAGAAGTAATTGTTTAGCTCAATAATATGATAAATTTAGGAACTGTCAACTTGACAGTTCCTAAATTAATTACAATCACCACGCCAACCACGCCATGTTTTTTAATCTCTCACTCTAGCCAGAACTTCTGTAAAGGGATCATATTCCAACTCGATTTTTATTTCATACAATCCCTCTTCTATCTGTAATGGTTTGTGTTCTTGATGAATCAATTCAGCTGTCCTTTTGACTTGAATGTATGTCTGTCCCGCATCCTTGAACACCAGAACTTGACCATTTATCCTGTGGTTGTGTCCAGTAGCTTCCCCATAAGCTAATATTTTATCAGTTGATGGTTTTGCTGATTTTGGTATTGATTTGATCTCTTTGATATCCACGTCACCCTGCCTGTAATTTTTCATTATATCACCACCCTTAGCTTTCCTGTATGATACCTTCATACTCTTCAAATGTCATGTTATGTTTTAAACTTATTGATTCTAATGCACTTATCTGATCGTCTTGAGTGAAGGCAATTCTTGTTTTATTGATTGATGGATCTGTGTATTTTAATAGTTTTAACTTTCTGTTTTCTATTATGTTGGATAACTCGTATAACTCTATCTCTGTGTTGGTTCTGGGATTCTTCCAGACATCTATTAGTTTTGTGTCCAGTTCTTCCATCAGTTTCTCTGGTCCATAATACTGCAATGCTATATATCTCTGATCTGCATTTGTTATCTTTAATACCTCCCTTACTGTTATCTTTCGCTTTACAATCTTATCCCACAACTCAAAGTCAAATTTTACACCATGAATAAAATAATAACCATCTCCATTAATCCACTCTAACGCCTTACCAGATGTGGAGTGTAGTCCTCTATCTGAGAGTTTTATTGTTTTTGGAACTCTAGTTATTATACAGAAATTATCTAAAAATATAATTGAATAAATTCCTTTTCTTAGTATGTTTCTCCATCTTTCAAAATCTTTATTGTTTATCATGTTAGTTCTTGTAAAAAACTCGTAAAATGTAAGCCAATAAGACTCGTAAAATAATCCAAAATACTGATTAAAGAAAACTAGTTTTTCTTTCCACACTTGATTCCTCACTTGATTCCTCACTTGATTCCACACTTGATTCCACACTTGATTCTCTACTTGATTCCCCATTTGATTCCTCACTTGATTCCCCACTTGATTCCCCACTTGATTCCACACTTGATTCCCCACTTGATTCCACACTTGATTCCTCACTTGATTCCCCACTTGATTCCACACTTGATTCCCCACTTGATTCCACACTTGATTCTCTACTTGATCCCACACTTGATTCCCCACTTGATTCCCCACTTGATTCTCTACTTGATTCCTCACTTGCTTCCTCACTTGATTCCCCACTTGATTCCACACTTGATTCTCTACTTGATTCCTCACTTGATTCCACACTTGATTCCCCACTTGATTCCTCACTTGATTCCTCATTTGATTCCTCACTTGATTCCCCACTTGATTCCACACTTGATTCTCTACTTGATTCCCCATTTGATTCCACACTTGATTCTCTACTTGATTCCCCACTTGATTCCACACTTGATTCTCTACTTGATTCCCCACTTGATTCCACACTTGATTCCCCACTTGATTCCTCACTTGATTCCTCACTTGATTCCACACTTGATTCCCCACTTGATTCCCCCTAATTTTTTTACCATTAGTTAAAACATTAATTAAAGCACCATAATTACTAGCTAATTGAGATTCGTAATAAGAATCAAAAAACAGAATAAATGGTTTATCTTTAATTCCACTAATATCATACAACCACTCTATGTCTTTTCTAATATCCTCATCATACTCAATATACTTGTATGATAAAATCTCTTCTCTTGATTCCTTACATAGATCATCTAGTATTTTCTGTTGTTCTCGTGAGAGTTTCTGTAGTTTAGTCATCTTTTCCACCAAGTCAAAACATGTTTACGAATATGACCTCTAAATTCCTCATCAGTTTGTTTTAAACTACAACACGCCGGAAGTGAGCCAAAGACAAAAGTTACCGTTGAGCCATAAAACTCACAAACATCCCTCATAATTTACTTATCTCCTCTAATGTTACATGATCTAACCTCTCTCTTTTAAACTCATCTTTCCACATGTAATAAACTGCTTCCCGTTCAAACTTGTCTGTCTCTTCCATATACTGAGTCATGCAATCTATGAACTCATTCCATTCGGGTTGTTTTTGTCTCATAAATATTAACATGTTATCCTCACTATGTCTAGAACACTGGTTATGTTGAGTACAAACTCCATAGATCATCGGATAACCATAATTCATTTAATTACTTTACTCCTAACTTGTTAAGATGTTTCCACATCTTAAAGCCCAATGCCTTCTATCTCCTTTACAATCAGAATTTTCATGACCTTCAACCATCCAACATTGTTCACCATCACTAGCTAGTACCTGACATCTTCTATGAGTAAAGGCATCACAGTTAGAACAAAACTTTCCATCCTTAGTGATTTTATAACATTCTTTGCAGTATGCTTTTTCATCTCCCTCAAATGGTATTGAGAGCTCTGTATCACAATAGAAGCAATGTGTTTGGATTTCTAAAGACTCTTCCATAGAGATGTATAGAATATACTACTTAATAAACACTACCATACAAAGTAATACTTATAAAGTGAGATTACTATTACTCACTATGGGCGAAATAAAGATTACAGTTCCAGGATTCCACTGTGAAAGATGTAACCATGATTGGATTCCTAGAAGCCAAGAAGAAAGACCAATGATTTGTCCAAAGTGCAAAAGTGCAAGGTGGGATCAAAAGAAATGAGTAATCAAGTTTGGTGGTCAGCAGTTCAAAAGACATTAAGACCAAAGATTCTACTAAGAGATAATTATACTTGCCAACGATGTGGTTTACATTATCCTAGAGCTGGAAGATATTTATATATTCATCATGTAGATAATGATGGAACAAATAATGTTGAGAAGAACTTAATAGTGATATGTATTTCATGTCATAGAAAAATATCGAAAAGGACTGAGATTAAATGACGCTTCCATATAATGGTAATCTAACATTCCATAACGACAAGAAACTAAAGGCAAAGTATGTAAAACGGGTCTTACGCCATTACAAATCAGATGAGATAGTCAAGGGTAAATATTGGGAAAATGGTAAAGGTTGTGCAGTTGGTTGTATAGTTGAGATATGCAATAATCCACATGACAGTATGAAAGAGTTAATCGGTACTCCACTATGGCTAAACTATTTAATTGATAGAATCTTTGAACAACTACCAAACGGAGAAGCTAAACAATTCCCATTAAAACTGATCAAGGCTATTCCAGTAGGGAAAAACATTGATATTGTTTATCATCAATTCTATGCTTGGTTGCTCGAAGATATTAAGCAATACATTGAACCAAAATATAATAAAGGAATTATCACAGTAATAAATAATATAATTGATTTACATTTGCAAGTAGTAGCAGGTAAACGCGTAACGATTTTTGCTGCTGAGAGTGCTGCTTGGAGTGCTGCTAGGAGTGCTGCTTGGAGTGCTGCTGAGAGTGCTGCTAGGAGTGCTGCTAGGAGTGCTGCTAGGAGTGCTGCTAGGAGTGCTGCTAGGAGTGCTGCTAGGAGTGCTGCTGAGAGTGCTGCTAGGAGTGCTGCTAGGAGTGCTGCTAGGAGTGCTGCTTGGAGTGCTGCTAGGAGTGCTGCTAGGAGTGCTGCTTGGAGTGCTGCTTGGGGTGCTGCTGAGAGTGCTGCTTATATCAAAATGGAAAATAAATTATTGGAGTTATTAAAAGCTTGTTGACCAACAAGTTAAGATGTCCATATTGTACTGCTATATTAACTGATGATGTTTGGCTTATCAGAGCATGTTCTGTTTGTGGTGAGAACATAGCACCAGAAATGCTTTCAATGACTTTCCGAGGTTCTAGTTGACATGACAGAATGTATTTATCCTGAATGTAATCGGAAGGCAACTATCGGCTGTACTTGTCATTTAGGTGATGGCTGGTTCTGTGAAGAACATTTAGAGAATCATTTGGAAGCAACTAAGCGAGGTAAGGGTTAAGATGTTTAAAGAATATGAAACAAAAGGATATGATTTGGGATTACACTACATGTTTGGTGGTATGATGTTTGGTATCTTTATAGGAACGATGTCTTATTTTTTATTATATCAATTAATTCCAGAAATAAGTTTAAGAGATAAGATTACAATAATCGCTGGTATTTTAGGAATGGTTTATTGGTGGTTGCATCTCTATACAACTTCGCATAAAATACCTAATGACATCATGGAGAGCAAGTAATTGAAGTGCCTTAACTGTAACTTTACGTCTGATGATCCTAATGCCTTCTATGGTGTTGTAGACGATAATCATTTAGTTTGTGTTGATTGTTGGGAGCTGGCGGAATGACACAACCGTCAACATGTCAACACGAGTTTGATTATGAAAATGAAACTATGCAACATGTAAAAGGTAGTAAACATGAATATCATACTCCGTGTAAGAAGTGTGGTTACGTTGAAGTGAGTGAGACATGGAAAACCCAATAACAAAGACAACAAAGCGGAAGTGGACAGGTAAAGTTCATGAGATAAAATACCAAAAGCATTGGCATTTCTTTTACATGTGTATTGGTGATGGTTATTGGACTAAAAGACCACTGATAGGTATTAGAAAACATTCCTTTGATTTTATATGGATGGGTTTTCAAATAACTTGGCATTATTATGGTAATGCTATAGTTTCTGGTACTAATATTAAAGTAAAAGATTATGATAAACTTCTCACGACATTAGGAGTGTCAGGTAATTGAACGAATCAATCCACAAATTCTTTCATTTCATAGATAAAAGACCGTTTCTTAATTGTAAAGGTGGTATATTCAAGATTCAAACTAATGAAGGGAAAAGTATTAGGTTTTGGTTTCATAATTCTAATCTTACCGCAGAACCAAGTAGAGATGTTTTTCCTGATGGCAAATGGGATTTTAATTGTATTGATGAAAACAATAATGTAATCGGAATAGTTCAACTTCAATTAGAGTTTGGTGAGGAACGAGATTGATATTAACCATTGAGAGGAAAAGTCCTAATGAGTGAAACAGTTGTCTGCAAGGACTATGAAAAGGTTTCGGCTAACCATTTGGAGAAACAGTAAATATGTGTAAACATTGTTTAGAGATTGATAAATTATTAGAAAAACCAGATGTTCAGCTATTCCTCAAGATTATGGATCTACGAGATAGATTGATTGTGGAAGATAAAGCAAGGGAGGCTTCTTAACATTGCCGTCAAAGCGTTGGTATGAGTTTTGGAAAAAACAATCTAAGCCTAAAGAATACAATGGTATTCAAGAATGGATTGGTGAAGAATGGTGTATTGTTTGTGGTAAAATGCATTATGAACACTATCCATCAGAGTTAGAAGAATGTGTCAATAAGGTAAAGGAAGGTTATAGATTAGCTTGATTGCACATGGAGTGCAGAGTAATTGAGCATTACAAAACAAGAATTAAGAATTGAATATGCCTGGGCAATGCCTAACAAGAACACTTTTGATATTCTACCTATTAAAAATTTAATTAATGAAGAAATGAGTTACATAGGAGAAACCATTGATCCTTTTGCTAAAGATTGTAAAGTAGCTAAATATACCAATGATATTAACCCAAAAGCCAAAGCCGATTATCATATGGATGCTCTGAAATTTCTTAACACCTTCCAAGATAATAGTTTAGGTGGTGGATATTATGATCCAGTTTACACACCTAGACAATTAAAAGAGTGTTATGATTCTATTGGTCAATCTTTAACATGGTTAGATACAAGTGCTAAGACTTGGAGATTGTGGAAAGAGGCGATAGCTAGAGTAATCAAACCAGGTGGAAAAGTTTTATCTTGTGGATATACTGGTTATGGTTTAGGCAATAAGCTTGGTTTTCAATTAATCAGAGTTTTAGTTGTAGTTCATGGTGGTGTTCATAATGCTACCATTTGCACGGTTGAGGTTAAAGCATAATGACTGAAAAATCAATTACCAAAATATCAAAGAATCTCATGGAGATAACAGAGATACTAACTAAAGATAAATTGAATATGTACTCAGGAAAGTTAGTTAATGGATGGAGATTTAATCTTGTTAAAGGTGTGGGTACACATAGTGAGGGTAAACACCGTTGACCAAAGAGAGGGATTGTAATTAATGGATCCTCTCACATACTATTTAATTTGTGGTTCTGTTCTTACCTTTACTGGGTGTCTACTATATGCCTATAGGATTATGCTCAGATGACAAAAGAAAACAAAGGGAACAGAACTAACCATTACGACATTTTTATAGCAGGTGAAATACTAGGAACATTGCTAAGCTTAATTGATGTCGATTACATGGTAGAGAATAAAATCGAATTGATAGGGTGTTCAGATTGACGTCTGATATAACTTGTACACATGAATCTTCTAGTCCAGAATCTAACTATCTTAGCGGTGGTCAAAATTGGGTTTGTAGTAAATGTGGTGTCTTTACTCACAGACGATGTCAAGCAATAGATGTAGATGGCGAACAATGTTGGATGGTTGAAGGACATGAAAACTTATATAATGCCCATGATAGAAAACATTTTGTTCTTAGGAATGGAAATATTGTATGTTGACGTCAGGTGAAGCTCGTCTATGAAGTGTGCTGATTGTGAGCATTTTGAGACTCAAGTTTGGAAGTGGATGCTACATCATTACAAAATATTTCACTCTAACGTGAAAAGACCTGACAAATTATTCATTAAAAAAGCCCGATTACCATCTAGGAGACAAGTAAATGATTAAACAAGCAAAACTTCCTAAAAAACCAAAAATAGAACCCATTTCAAAAATAATACCAGGCGATCATAAAGTAGTGTTTACAAATGCGAGTGAAATTAAATAGTAACCTGTAATAGGCCTGATTGTGGAGAGACCGGTTTATCTTGGTTAATGGTTAAAGGTAAATGGGAACTTCATAAGAAATTAGAGGAGGGATCTTATTCACCAGAAAGACATCAATGTGTGAAAAATAGGACAAATGACCTAAACTTAGGATGGGAGAACCCCTGGTATTGTGGAATACATAGAACGCCATTGGTTAATTTCAAGTGCCCATTAAAGGATAAGTGTCATAATGTTAGGTTTTGTAGGGAAAGTGAATTAAACCATATGGAGAAAAACCCGTTTGTATAATAGAAAAGAATATTTAAAAAAATACCAGAGAGAACATCCAGAAAAATACAGGACAGCATCTCTTAGATCATACGGTAGAGTTATGTTGTAGATGTCATAGGTTAGAACATTGTAGGTTGAAGCTTTATAATGTAGGGGGTTCACCAATAAATAAGAGTGATTCCTTTCCCAGATAAGAAATATAAGATAATTTATGCTGATCCACCATGGCAATATGAAAATAAAAAAACAGGCGGTTCAAACTCAAGTGGATCTGAACAAAAATATGAAACAATGAGTTATGAGGAACTAGCTAACTTACCAATACAATCAATAACTGATGAAGATTGTATTTTGTTTCTTTGGGCAACAATACCATTATTACCATTAGGAGTGTCTTTAATGAATGATTGGGGTTTTAAATACAAAACGAGTCTAGTATGGTTCAAGTCTAATTCTTATGGTTTGGGTTATTGGTTCAGAGGCATGACAGAAATATTATTAATAGGAGTGAGTGGTAAGGTAAAACCATTTAGATCACAAATGCCAAACTGTATTAGTTGCCCCATTCAAAAACATAGCAAAAAACCGGATCGTTTTAGACAAATAATATCATCAATAACTAAAGACCTACAGCCTAGAATAGAGCTTTTTGCACGTATGAAAATTCATGGTTGGGATACTTGGGGTAATGATAATAATCTTAATAATGAACCATTAGAGATGTTTAATCAATGAATAATAATACCTGCAAACAAGGCAGGCATGATGAATTTTATAAAAAGGGTGATATATGTCGTAATTGTGGAGCTAAAAGAAATGAAAAGTAATAAACAGTGGATAAATAAATCCAAAAAAAACTCTTTAAGAGGATTTGACGCCAAAAAACTCGACTATATCCAAAAGAACTCTGGCATTAACTGGATTAGGGAGGAGGTAATCTATGACTCATGTTTTTCCACACCGAATCATATACGAATACCAGACTTAATTTTTAAGGATGGTAAGGATGAAATCATATTAGAACATGATACCATAAAAGCACATGGGGAACTAGCCTTCCCAAACGATAGAACCTTGAAAAGAAATCAGGATTATTTCAGGAGTGATAGAAATTATATAGTGCTGAACGCGGATCTGGCTAAACACCTAAGCTTGGATGAGGCAAAACTGGCAAACTATTTATTCTGGCACGAACTATCAAAAATCAATGTGAGTATGTTATAATGAAGGGAGATATAAAAAACTGCATTACATGTAATACGGAGATCTATTGTTATGATAATTGTGCCCCCATTTGCGATAGTTGTTTTGAGAATAGGTTCAAGGATGTAAAAGGATTGGATGATAAATAGAATGGAAACATTGATCGAGTATATGGAAAGACGCCTGGTTGAATTCAGGAAGATGCAACCCATAACCATAATGCCACTTCAAAGGGATTTTCCTGGCTGTGAAAAGTATAAAACATGCTGCAATACCATAGATGTGTGGAGTATGGATAAAATGAGAGACGAAATTAATCTTCAGCATAAAGTATTCAAAGTGCATAAAATTAGGCTAGTGCCACGGCAACCACCAGAAGGCTTTGAGACCATCAATCCAAGTGAGTTATGACCTCGGAGAATAGCTGTAAAAGCATATGCGTTAGGTGGCGTAAAGGTGCAATATGTGGTGTTTGGAACAAGACAAAGTTTAGGTGTACTGTGTGCGGTGAATATTTAACACAGCATGGAATCTTTATAAAAAATAAAGGCAAGAAATATTGTAAGTGTTGCGGTATGATTGTAAGGGTAAACCCTCACACCGGTAATGGTAAGAAGGCACTAAGATCTCTTGCATTAAAAATAAAAATCATGCCTGAAACTGTCAGAACTTATATTTAACTTTATATTAGTAGAGCTATTTAAGGTATTATGTGGCAATTAAAACAAATAAAGAAATTGAGGAATTAATTAAAAATTATAATCATATTTTACATCAATTCAGGGATGCCGATGTCGAATTTCAAAAAACAACCAAGTCGGAGTTTATCATCAAATCATTGGAATTGTTGGATGTTTTGTTCAAAGCCAATGTTTACCCAGACGTCAAAAGACAGGACATTTGTTCATTCTTTTATGCAGATTGTAGGAAGAATGAGATAGATATAAGTTACAGGCTTATAGCGTCTTTGGCATCACCGCAGCAAAAGCGGAACTATTCTAAAAGTGAAATGATTGCACTTTCAACACACGAGCATGATTTTAAATCAAAAGTAGATGGTGGGGTTTTGGGAACCTTATTGGAGTGTGAGTGTGGTATAAGGGCATCAGATCCAACCCATATTATCGAGTTTATAGAAGTCGAGTCATTATCGGAAGATAGGGCAAGGATTGCAAAAGAAAAGAAGGAAAAAACCAAGGATCAAAAGCTTGACGAGGTAGATCAGTTGATCTTAATGCGTGCCGATAATGCAGATAAAAACGGGAAATTATGGTTTAAGGTGTTTGAGGCGAGGCGTGACTTTCCTGCCAAAAAAGAGGAAATAGACGTAATATTATTGCGGGGTGGAGGATTACAAGAATCAATCCATGGAGAAAAGATAACTCAGGCCAAATATAAAACAATAGAATCCCTTATGGATATGCGTGAAAAACTGCATTTGGCAGAAACACTCAGGTTAAACATGTATATCTTTGATTTTAATTTGGCTAAGGTTGCGAGTATGTTGGATTTGTCTGCCAAATGGATGCATGCGGTAGAGGCAAGATTAAAGGAAGGTAAGGATGCAGATGAGTTGTTAAGAATAGTAAAGGAGATCCATGGATGCCCGCAATGTAACTGGCGCGGATATTCCTTTTGGTTAGAGCATAATAAGAATAGAATTAAACTAAATCTCGAAGTTATCCAACCAGAGAAAGTGGAATTATATTGTGTTAACTGTCAAAACAAATATGCATAGGTCATTATAATAAATCCATTAAAAAGGACAAAACATGGACTCAGATTTTACTATATAAACTAAAACATTATTAGATTAGTTTATAAACTATAATATCATAAAACCAACTATTGTTTGCAAGCTTGTTTGGGTGTAGATCTTGACATCATCTAAAAGTGCAGTCTTCTACTCTGACATGCATGTTGGCTCTAAACTAGCTGTTTGCACGCCACACCCCGAATTAAAAGATGGTGAATATAGACCGAATCACCTACAAAAAAGATTATATTCTATATGGGAAGAAACCATTGACGAGTTCCAACAAAAACCGAAATTTAAAGTGATTAACGGCGAACCCTTTGATGGTCCCAATCGAAGAAATGTTGGAAGGCAATCATGGACAACAGACATGGCAGCTCAATTAATAGATGCGGAAAATCTAGTTGAGATGATACCTGGACAGGAAACTATTTTGGTTCAAGGTTCTGGATATCATGTTGATTCTGAGGGAACGAGTTATGAGGATATTTTTGGTAAAGCTATAAGAGCTAAAAAATATGGCTCTTATATTGGTGCTGGTTATGCAGATGATTTTTGTCAGCTTAGATTAAATAATAAATTATTCAACATAACACACCACGTGGGGTTTGCTCGTTGGGCGGCTTATAGAACCACCGCACTGGCAAGAGAAATGGCAGCATTGCAATTTATGAAAGATAAGTTAGGAAAAGTGGATATAATCGTGAGATCACACGTTCATTATTTCGTACATGTGGAGTTTACACATACACATGGGTTTACCAATCCAGCTTGGAAGTTTCCAGACAAGTATCTATACCGTGGTGGTATGGGTGGAGTTTTACCAGATATAGGATGCGTTGAAGTTATAATTGAGCCAAACGGGAAAATATTAATAGAGAAACATATAGCAGAATTAAAAATAAAACCTGGGATTATAGAGGGATAAGATGAAAGATAGAGAACTACCATTATCTAGGTTCCCTAAAGACCTACCGGTTTGTAGGTTTGAGGGATGTAAAAATGTTAAAATTTATGTCCATGGTTTATGTGTTAAACATTATCAGTTTATCAAGTATAGAGTAACCCTATCACAAAGAGAAATGGAGGCAAAATATAGATTATTAAATAGAGAGAAACATAACCAACAGGTGAGAGAATCTAGAATTAAAAATAACGAACGGGTGAAGCTATATGACCGGTTAAGATATTTAACAAATATAAAGAGGCGTGAATATTGCCGTATAACCAATAAACAATACAAAAAAAAACACAAATCCCAACTCAAACGTAAAAACCACATTTATTATTTATTAAATAAAGAGAAAATTACAAAACAGATTATGAATAATTATAAAAAACATAAAAAAGAAATCTACTTACAAAATAGAATATGGGTTTTAAGAAATATTAATCATGTTAGAAAATATCACCAAGTGTATGGAAAAACATGGCGTGCCAAAAACAGAAAGCATATTAGTGAATGTAAAAAACAACACTACATTAGGAACCTATTAAATGAAGACTAGGATAATAAAAATCCCTAATTTTGAAATAATAGATGAAATAAAGATACCAGACAAGCCGTTCACTGTTAGAGATATAAACACACGCCTTACCAAACGCGGAATACACTACCAATTAAGATTGTTGGAATCACAAGGAGTGTTAAAAAGTAAAATGGCACATGTAAGATATACTGGTGAAAAGGCATGCATTTATAGGGTTTATCAAAAGGTGGAAATATGAAGCGGGTTCTAAAGGAAAGATTGCAGATATTCATAGGCGGGTTTAAGGGCATAAGGGTATTGGATGTGGCTAAAAAGAAAAAAAAGAAATGACTAGAGAACATATAATTCTACTAAATGCTTTTTTAGGCGTGTTAATAGGTTTGTTTATAATGGTGCATTTTTTTCATAAATGATTACATCGGATTATGAGAAGCTGGTCTACCTATTCGGCAAGCTTCAAGGCATGTCTTGGGGGTTGTTGGAAGACTCGGATATAATGGATAATGATAGATTCATCAAACACATCCTTACTGTAATAAGGCAGGATAATAAATGGGATGAGGAAAGATGAGTTTACCAATATCCTATAAATCACCAGCCATTCTATCACATAATAAGGCTTTCATACTATATGATCTCATGGTGAATTGTACTTGTGAAGACTGTAATAATGAAGATTAAAACTCATACTTTTTAACACATAAATCTAGGAATGGGTTGTGGCTTTCGATATTCCTGATCCCTTTAATCCAATAATTCCACCAGATGATGCCTACTATGAAGATGAGGTGTGTGAAGAATGATCAAGGTCTTTGTGACAAAAATTGATGAAACAAAGAAGTTGGAATTAGAAATCAATGACTTTTTAGAGAAAAAAGGATTACATATGGGAGAATATACCCAGGACTTTCATGTGTTAGAAACACATATTTTAACGGTGTTGGATTATTAATGAATGAGGTGACAGATCCGAATATAGGTTATATTGTTGTATCAATAATCGGTTCAGCAATATCCGTTATTGGGTGGTTGGGCAGGAATATAAAACAAGGCAAGGCTGAACAACTCACTAAAATCACTTCAATTCAAAAAGCAGTTGAAGACATAAAATTACAAGCAACAATAGCTGCATCAATAGCCCAGGCAAAGGCACATGATGACGAATTATTTGTCACTGAATCAAAATCACTATTAAAAGACATTAGAGAGACATTAAATGATCATGGTGAAAGATTGGCGAGATTGGAGGGGAGGAAGAAATAACTTGTGCAGATGTGAAAACCCAAAACACTTTAAAGGTTGCTCAATTCCATCCTCAGAAGAGCTCTGCATCTGGTGTGAAACTGGGTGTAAGAGACGTAAAGGTCAACTGGTTTTAGATCATGACTAGTTTATGTCCTACCTGTTTCAGACCTTTAGAGAATGTTGATGGTTCTATAGTTTGTTTTGTGTGTGGTTTTAGGGCTAATCAGTAAACTCCTTTTATCCACAGTCTTCTTCCAAAAGGCATGAATTGGAAATCAAAACTAAGCATTGTATTAGTAGCAGTGTTTCTAGTTACCATTGGCTTTCAATCGGCACAGGCACAATCAGTATTAGCTAATCTTACAGACGCCCAAACCCTTTACATAATATTAACGGGTTTAGTTGGTGGTTTGTTACTAGCTTATCAGAACGAAAGAACACACCCGACAGGACTGGGTTATCTTGGATTTGTAGATACTGCATTGCGTAGTGTAATAGTAACGATCCCGATTGCCCTAGCTTCGGCACTGACACAGACAGACCTCAACTTGTTTGGGTATGTCATTGTATTCTTTGCCTCAATAGGTGCCACTGTACAGTTGCAACAGGTAAGACAGGCAACAATACCATAAAAACTCGTTACTATTCTTATTATAACGAGAATCTACTTTTTTCTATTGGATAATAAACAGATAGGTGCGCTGCTTGCTACTGCCACCACCTTCGCATTAGGTATATTTGCCTATTCCTCACTTAATACACAGTTTAATTTAATTCTTCCAGATGGAACCGAGAGGGATAATGTAATTCTAAGCTATAATAATTTTTCCCAGTTAAAGCAAAATGTAGGCATATTTACGGTCTATCATCCAACCCAAACCACATCTAACGCAACCATAGGCTATTGCCCGCTTGCCAAGCTAATTCATGAGCATGAGGATGGATATAATAATATGAATGTGGGATCTTCAAATATTTTCAATTATACCATTCCACCCGCATGGTGTGATCCAGAATTAAATCCTGTCAAAGTGCCAGAGTTTGGAAGTATGGCCGCCCTAATTCTAATCATTTCAATTATTAGTATTATTGCAATCTCAAAAAAGAAATGAAACTAGTTACCCCCATATTTTGTATTATTCTATTAATTTTACCATTTTTCAGTGGCAACGCTTTCGCCTTACAATTCATCCCATATACTGGAACAATCCAACCCATGACACCAATAGTTTGCGTGTTAGATAATAGCGCCGGCTCAGATTCCTTAAAGTCTGTTCAGACAGCATTAAACGATTGGTCTTTCAAGCTTGACTATCTTACCCATTCTCGAAACTGGGATATGAAGGTCCAACTGACAGATAGGATGAAGATGACTGGTTGTAACATAATATTCAATTTCAGTCTGATACCATCAGATCCACAATCATTTAAAAACACAATATCAGGCAAACCAGACCTGGCAAGAATAATGGGGACTACATCATGCAATAATACCCTATATGGGCATGTCTACTGCCAGATAGATATATTTTTATTAAACAACACACCTAGTAACATATTGACTACTATAGAGCATGAGTTGGGGCATGCCTTTGGTATTGGTCACAGGCAGGGAGATACTCCTAATGATGCCATGAAAGCTTTTCTATCAGACGACTTGATGTTTCCAAGTGCCAAGAAGTTTGAAAAACTTACAAACGAAGATGCCCTAGCCATAATTCACATGTATGGAGTCCATGGTTTCAAAAATGTAAATCCACCACATGAGCCGTATATAATAGATTACCCAACCCATCTAAAAATAAAATGTAGCCATGCAAATGGAACTTCCATATGTATAACACATTTCTAAATCATGCCCAATAAAAATTATCAGCGCGGATATCGTTTTGAAAGAAGGGTGATGTCATATCTACAGAATAAGGGTTATTATTGTATGAGGCCGTGGGCATCAAAAGGTCTGTATGATGTTCTTGCCATACCACCCACCGATAAAAACAACCCAGACTTTCATAATTATCCCCTTATGATTCAATGCAAATCAAACGGATATGTAAAGCCGTCAGAACGGGGAGAGTTGAAAAGAGTTAGATTTTTATATCAAGGATTCAGTTTGATAGCATATAATGATAATCATAAAATTGCGTTTAAGACAATAGAGGATGAGAAAATAATCTCTATAGTATAACTCAGAGAGGTAGAGATGAGTAAAAAAAGACTGGAATTTTGTCTTATATGTAATAATAGGATAGAAATAGATAGGTCTAATAAGACTAAAATATATTGTAATAAACATCATAACGCAGCCAATTATTTTTCCTATAAAATAAGAAACATAAGAAAATATTCCCAAAACCCAAGAGCTCAATTATGGGACTGGTATTATAAATATGACAAGGTTAAAAATCGCAGTGCATACAGATATCATATATTAAACATTCCAAGAAAACCAACCCCAAAAAAGCAAAGTATAAGTATTTGTACTAATATCTGATGTCGTTGAATAAACTAATAACAACCTCAATATTATCCATATGTGTTTTTGCATCTTTATGGGGTTCTGCATACGCTACCTTGTTACCAAACCCAATCACTACAACAATCTTAACTCCCACATCAACACAGTTGGTGGGTACGACAATAAACACTCATTTTACCATATATGATACATCAAAAGACTACTACGTGCATGGAATCGTATATTTTGATCTTACACCCATAGGAGCTTTCGGATGTGGTTCTCCAGATGATCCTAGAATTATATTCTTTAGAATGGCATGTGACAGTGGCATAGTACCATTCACAGCTCCATATATAGGCGGGGTACATGTGTTGATGATAAAAATGTCAGACCAGTTAGGAAACACGGCTCAGGCAACAGTAGTAATATATCAGTGATTTGATGTTTAATTGTTAAAAAGGCATGAAAGAAAGACTTGAAGCTTTAAATGACATATTCACACACCTGATAACAGTCTGGGAATCAGACGCGGAAGAATTTAACAAATTATTTCCAGGACAAAAAATAACACTGGAAGAGATGTATGTCTTAATGGCAAAGTTGAATTTTCGCGAGCTACAGGCTAATATAACATCATATTTAATGTATATGGCATCTGAAGCCAAACCATTAAAGGATGATAAGATAGGGGTGCAATAATTGGCTCATAGATTTAATTCTGTTGCAAATAGGAAGGAACCAAAACCAAGTGCAAGGGAAAGAACCTGGTACAGGTGGAGGTTAAAACATGATCATGAAACAGTTAAGGATAAAGAAAGATTTAAGGCTCACATTCAAACAAAAGAACGTATTAAGGAGTCAATTTTAAGAATGTTGGGAATCATAAGATAGGCATGGTAAAAAAACACAGGGATAGTCTGGAATTAATCCATAATATTTTATCGGTAATCAAGGAAGACAGTAAAAAGACCATAATATCAAAACTTCAATCACTCACCAACATGTCTAATACAACACTTGTCAAAAAATTGAACCCATTAATCAAATCTGGTCTTATCATCAGGACCGAGAAGGATGTTAATAAATTCAAAGCTAGTCATAAAAGACTGGAAGTAACATATGCGTTAACACCCAATGGTTTCGAACTGTTAAACCAACTCGAAGAATTCAATGTAAAATTTAACTGGTCGGGGATGTTATATGGATAACTGGGATAGAAAGGAGAGAGATAGGGATGAAAATTATGACCTGTTTATGAGGTTATACAAGGTATTGACGGCACAGCAGGAATTGATGGGTATGATAATAGAAAGGATAAACACATACGAGGAATATTTCGAAGCTTTACACGATGTCATATCAGGCCATACATATACAAGCAAACAGGTAAAGGAGAAATTAGGATTAAATTGAACAGGCCCGCCTGCATAGTTAAAACTCACCCTCTTAGCGGAGTGGCTTTTTCTATAACAGACGACATACAAATTCCTAATAAATGGAGAAAGTCAATCATAACATATGCATTGGTCAGGGGTACACAGGACATACTGGATCAATCCCTAGAAAGAAAAATAATAAATCTTGCCATATTGAGATGGTCTGAGGAAATACCACTGATAATCAGGCCTGTTAAATTAAAAGACAATCCAGACATTAAAATAATATTTCTATCAAGCTCCGAAGACTCGTATTTTGCGGGTGATGGTAGTATTCTTGCCTGGTCTGGTTATCCGGAGACAAGCTTGCAAGGACAAATGCACTTCAACGATGATTACAGGTGGTCTAAGGATGGTAGCCCTATTAAGGCGCATCTGGCAGATCCAACCCATTATCCAGATCCATTCGATCCAACAACATTCAAAACCTATAACTTGAACCAGACATTCTTCCATGAGTTTGGGCATATTTTGGGAGAGGTCCACATCCAAACCTGCCCAGCTTGTATAATGTACCCATATTATAACGACACGCTTGAGCTTCAACCAATAGAAATAACCAGGATTCAAGACAAATATGGATTATCAAAATACTCGGCGTCATTATACAAGAGGATTAAAGACTGGATGCATTTGAGGATAAGGAATGAATAAAAAACTTAAATATCAATCATTAAATAATTTGAATGAGAAATCCTTGATGTGCTAGCGCAAGATTTTCCATTCTATTATCCTGTCTTTTATTGTTCAGGTGTTCGTAAATCAGTTCCTTGTATGAGGTGAAAGACTGTTTGCAGTATAAGCAGAAGAATCCTCCCTGTTGTTCAATTAGCAATGGAAGTAAGTCTAGTTTCTTTTGTGCAGTTAATTGTTTCATATAGCTGTACTCCTAAAATCTCGTCTGAGAGAGAGAAAAATTATCATATTCATTTTGCTACGCCCGCAATGATCTCAGTTTTAAAAGACTGTTGTAATTTTTCTTCGCTGATTAGAAATCGTTTGGGATGTTCATTGTAACAGCTTTTACAAAGTAAAAGTGCAAAGTATCCACAAACACCGCCATCTAAGATTAGTTTGAATGTCGGTTTATGATTACATTTGAAGGTCTCCATTAATTGCCGACCTCCAATAATTTTTTCATGACAATATCTTCAACGAAACGACTTCGAGGGATTAGACCACGCCTTAGATCGATTTTTTCTAGGGCTTTTACATCAATACAGAGGGTTATTACTTTCCTCAATTATTCTCATATTAGGGTTATACAAGGTTAAATATAAACCTTCTATACGTAAATTGTACAAGTAATGTACAAACTACCCATAGAAGCTATACTTCTATTTTACATATAATATTCATTATTACTTGTGAATGACGCATTAAAGCAAAGTGTCTATTATGAGCATATTAATGGCTCAACTGAGAATGAAATAGCTAAGAAACTCAACATTCATCAATCTACAGTGAGCAGGAACTTGGCAAAGATTAAGGGAACAATAGAACATAGACTTTCTAATATAGCAATAACAGAGTTTGAGCAGTATTTTATCGAGTTTAGAGACGCCATTAATAGGGATATAAAGGCTATATCTGATGAATTATTATTAGAAAAGGATCCAGAACGAATAGATCGTCTAAGAGATCAGCGTCATAATAGAAGAAAAGATATGTGGTTATTGTTAGGTGATGGTGAAGCTGTCTTAATATTAAGGAAGTTAAAACAGAGTGGCATTATTAAAAATCCTACCCAAACAAATTAAGGAGTTAGGGGTAATTTCACAGGAAGAGGTTTATCAAATACCTTCCATATTCAAGGAGTTTAACGAGTTAATAGGGCTTCCCAAACACCCAGCAACAATGCAGCCAATGCCTCTCATGCCATATCAGGAGAACTTGCATAAAATAATAATCGAAACCAAAAGGCACAAATTCCATATAAACAAGGCAAGACAGATTGGGTTTACTGAAATCATATTGAGGATAATGGCTTTTGAGTCATTCGGAAGATATGCAGGTGGCAAAATAAAAATCATAGCCGGTACGCGTGAAGCTATGGCAAAGAAGGAAATGCATAGGTTTCAACTATTATTTAAAAACATATGGGATCAGGTAGTAGAATCATCCACAGATAAACTATTAATATTAAAGAATGGTACCGAGATAGAAGCCTTACCATCCAACTCGGAAGCCATACGGGGTGATACGCAGATTAAGGCCATATTTTTAGATGAGGCGGCACATTATAACCTTATAGATGACTCGGTTGTAATGGATGCGATTGGCCCAATAGTGGATACAAACAAATCAGACCTGTTTATGATTTCCACACCAAACGGCAAAAGAGGCTTTTTCTATGAAATAGATATCAATGACAATGATTATCTGAAAATGAAATATAGATTAGAGGATGCTGGATGGCTATATTCACAGGATGATATAAAACAAATGTTATCCAGAAAAGATATTGATGTTGAGCAGGAATACCTTAACCAATACACGTCTACAAGACAGGCTGTGTTTGGTTCTAGTTTTAACCAGGAATATTTCGAGGCAGAAACTTATTGAGAATAGGCGGACTAGATCCTGGAAAACAAAAGGATAGTTTTGCCTATGTCGTAATAGAACAGGAAGGCGTTGGAATTCGTGTCAAGGGTGCAAAGCGTTGGTTGGGAAGGCAGTATGTAGAAGTGGAGAGGGAATTATTACAAATTCATAATTCAAAACCATGTGATTATTATATCCTGGAATTAAATAATACCGGTCAGCATGTCTATGAAGTCCTAAAAAATGAGATGAATTTACCAATACTAGGAGTTACAACCACCAAAGACATTAAGGATTTAATAAAAAAAGACTCCTTAACAGTCATGGATAAGAATGAGATGGTAAGGCATATGATGCATTGGTTTCAGGAAGGAGTAATTAGATTCCCATTTAGATCAACCCCAGAACTAGAAGAGTTAAAAAGGCAGCTGTCCATATTTGCGGAACATAAGACTGAGGCAGGCAATATGTCTTATTATGCAGATGGTCAGGAACATGATGATCTTGTAATGGCTTTAATGCTGGCTTGCTGGTATATTCGCAAGTTTATAGGCACATCCAATGGTTATTCTGCAATCATATCTTCAAGCGGTAGAATTATTAAACAACAACCAATTATAAAAACGGAGGCAGATTATGACTAAATGTATTGCCTGCAAGGAAAATAATCATCCTAATAACCCTCATTATTTTTGGAGTGAGGATATTAGGTATCAAGTTCTTTGTACGTGTAGTTATGAGGGTTGTTATGATCCGCCAGCGTCTAGGATTGTGGAAGAGATAAATTAAAAACACCACCAATAACGTAGTTCTCTTTATACTTTATTCCATAAATTCGTTATATGTCCTGTGAGAAATGTAAGGTTAAACATTATTTTAGTACCGACAATACGGCATGTAATAATTCACCTACCACCATATATTTGTCTGCACCTATAGATAATGGAACTAAAACTTATTGGGAAACACCAACTTTTAACACCGCTTGTAACGCTTCTATTTTAGAGTCTTGCAACTGCGGATGTCATAAATAATGGCATATTGTGCCACCTATAATTTATGGGATGTTCCAGAAGACCATGCCTTTCGGTTTCATTCTCGGACAACATATAATATTAATTCTGGTGACAGATCTTAGTTTACGGCATTTATCTTACTCTAGATCAGAGAAGATGGCTGGAAGGAGATTTTAGCACCTCAAACAAGCTTACTGGTACAATCTATACGGATGAGGGAAAGACAGTAGTTAAGAATCTAACTAATTACACACTTACTATAAGAATTTATAACAGATTTACCAGCCAGGATTTATTTGGTAAGGTTGCGACGATCGTTGTGGCAGCTAACGGTACTTGGTCCTATGCAGTAAAACAGGGAGAAATGCCAACCGAGGGAGTTTATTTGGTAAAAGTGGAACTCGCCCAGACTGGAATACAAGAATCAACATTCCCAGAAGAATTTACCGTTATAAAAGGTCCAGGCGCATGACCGAATCATTAGAGCCTGAATTGGATGACTTGTCAGATGAAGAGATTAGGGATATTAAGGAATTTTATATGGAAAGGACTAGAGGCAACACAGTCAGCGCAACCCTAGAAGAATTATTGGAGGTACTTACCAATGAGTGAAAATAGATCACCCATTAAAATAAGCAATGATAGGGAAAAACATAACGATAATATCTTATACAAACCCAAAGGAATCAGACAAAGGTTTTTAGAAACTTTCAAACTTAAGGAGGTTGGCCTTGTACCCGCCAAGGTAATATCTGGTTTTGGTACATATTATTATGGTGAATTTCCCGAAGTAACGTTTGAAAAACTAGAATATTATTATGATCGTACTCCACAGTTACAGGTAGCGGTAAACACATACGCTGATATGGTAACGGGGACAGATCTACAGATTAATAGTGATGATGATAGGGCAAAACAAATATTGGAAGATTGGTCATCAAAAGTAGGATTTTATAACAAACTAAAGAGTCTGGTAAGCACATGGCTTGTCTGCGGTAATGCCATGTTTGAAAAACTAGATGAGGATACCATGCAGGATATAATGGAGGTAAGGATGTCAAGCATAGTAGACAAGAAGCGTAATTATGAAGGCACCAAGGTACTGCATTACAAACAAATGATAGCTGGCGGTGAATTTGTCTATCTGGGTAAGGACATCTCTGATGCCGGTGGGGATGTAAACAATAGGTTTGTAGAGTTTAATCTTAATTTATATAATAGAAATCCATGGGGACAAAGCTTATTCTATTCACTGGCGGCACCAAGAACCCTGACTAATGGTAGGATGATAAAACCGTTAATTGAGGATTTGTGGGAAATGGAGGACTCGATGTCTGAGATCTTCCATAATCACGCATCACCCGTCAAGATCATAACATATCCTGGTGCAAACCACGAATATATTGATAAGAAGGCTATAGAATTTAGGAAGATGGGACCAGGTGACGCCTTAATCGGAGACAGAAAGCCGGATATAGACATAATAGAATCCCAATCCCAAGGTAAATATGAAAAATTCATTGATCATTTGGATTCTACCTTTGAAGTAGGTACCCAGTTTAGTAACAAGTTATTCACGGCTGGTTATACGGCAAGGGCAAGCTCTGAGACAACAGAAGATGTGATTGCCAAGAAAGTAAGAAGCTTGCAAAAATACCTGGAAATGAAAATTAAAAGGGAAATATTTGAACCCGTTCTTATAATTAACGGATATAACCCAAATAAATTAAACCAATTAAACCTTAATCTGTCATTCGAATCACAAAACATTCTAGCCTTTACCGCCAACGACATACGTAATTTTGTATTAGATAATACCATAACCAAGAATGAGGGAAGGGAATTCCTAAAGGATAATGGTTTGGATTTATTTGAGGATGACATAGTTGCAGCAAACGACGCATTATTAAAACAGCCAACACCACAGCCGGTCGACACGGCATCCAACGTTGATGCCACAGACTTTAACCTGCCAACCGTAAAAGAATCAATCAAGTGCCAGTTATGTAGGGAGAATCAACACGCGTTATGCACCCATAGAAGATGTAAATGCAAGCATGAATAAACAGTTCTTTATTAAACTTGGAAGAATGAGATAATATGATTATACAGGAAGCTCAGGAAAGCTTCTATTCATGGCAGGATCATCTTCCAAAATATGCCAAAAGACACGCTTTACTAAATCCTCAAGATAACGTTATTGCAGTTTTAAATCATAATGCCTATACAAAAGATGCATGGAAGGAATGGTTCTTCTCTCATAACTTGGTTACAGTAGATGGAAACCAATATTATGCAGAAAGAGGGACTGTAACCGGAACCGCAACAAACCCATTCCATGACGCTAGTGGGAGATTGGAATTAGCTTCTGCGGCACAAACCATAGTCAGCACTGATACTTATACAAACATTACCACACCGATTACAGCATCCAGGAAAACATGGGATACAAATTTCCCAAAAGCAAACGATACTGATACGGACAACACAGGTGCAGGTGTAACGGTATCAACTTGGAAAGTCACTTATACTGCGGCAGATTTTAACAATGCAACTATACAGGGTGGAGGTATTCATGATGCGGGAGGATCACCAGTAAGTGGATCTAAACTATTAACTCATTTCTCAATTACTTCATTTGCCAAAGCTTCAACTGATACGTTAAAGATGATTATCAACCATACCCTACTAGGTGTGTAAAAATGATTGAGAAAGTTAGAATGTTTGAGAATATTACCGCCATCCTGACAGACCAAAAAGGAAAAAAAAAGGTAATCAAACACCAGTCAGACTAGGTTAAATGGAAAAACTTCTATTATATCCAAATCATTCCAATAATGTTGAATTGCCAAAAGACCCAGTAAAATTTAAACTCGCACATTTCAAGCTTGATAACCCGAATGGAATGAGGGGAAACGTTTCATGTGGTGTTGAGGGGTGCATGTCAAACTCAGTTCATATTTTGGCAGATTGTATTGAATCAGAAACAGAGCATGAGGCATTGAATCTTTTGACTGGAAAAATGGAAAAACATTACAAATTATCATATTTATGTCCTAAAACTAAAAAAGAAATTTACAGTGCAGTAGTATGGAATCATGATGTGGGGGTATTAAATGCCACAATATAGTGTTACTACCAACCAGACATCAAATGCCACACTTAACACTGAAGATACTTTTGTCGAGTTATCAGTTGGCAATTTAAGAATTAAAAAAGTCGTAGTAAGATTGGGAGACGGACAGGGAACAGTCGGTGCAGACAATGATTGGAAGGTTAGATTGGTAAGAAAGACAGCGGGTGGTGCAACAGGAACGGGTGGAACTGCAGTCAGAAATGACCAGATAGATCGTACTTCTGCTGCCACAGTAACAGTAAAGAACACCACATCCACATTTACAACCGCAACCCTTGGTGATATTATCGATGCCCAAATCAAGAATGGAAGAGAAACTTATCTTTTCATAGCAAGGGACCAGTATGACTATATCGGACTGCATCCAACATTGGGTTCTGGTGGAATGTTTGCTGTTTTAATAACATCAGCTGTAGCTTCACAAAAATTTCAGGTATCAGTATTCTGGGAAGAGTAGAAGAATAGTGTGCCACAATATGTTCAACTAATACCTTATCCGAGCTTCATTCCATTAATACAATCATTTACAGAATTATCCAGAACCACTCTGGGTAGTGCCAATGCAACCATAGCTGTAACCAATCTGGCAAATAAGAAATGGATTATCATATTATGTGACCTTAGAATGACCGCATCACTTACACCTTGGTTGAGAATAAACAATACATCAACAGGTACGCCTTACACATATCGTTCTAGTGCCAATGGCGCAGCTGATGCCACATCAACATCACAAAATCAGATTGTTATATCTAATGCATCATCAACACCACAATTCATTGTAATATTCATAGAGAATGTTTCTACACAAGAAAAATTAATACAAGCTTGGAGTATAGACCAGAATACCGCAGGATCGGGAACCGCGCCAAACAGATGGGAAACCGTGGCAAAATGGGCTGATACAGCTAACGCAATAAATGAGATTGATTTGGTTGCCTCAACTTCAACTTTTGCAAGTGGTTCTGAGGTTGTAGTATTGGGAGCTGATCCAAATGATTCAATAATTAATCCATTCTTCAATGAGTTAGGAAGGGGAATAATTTCTAGTCCCAATGCCGTAGTTAGTAGTGGTACAGTCATTGCAAAAAAATATCTAATGACTTCATTTTATACTTATGGGTTATCAGCTAATACGAGTGATTTTATGCAATTCAATAATGATGATGCTGGAAATTATTGTGCAAGGTGGAGTGTAGATAGTGCGGCAGATATAACATCTGTAACTAGAGTTTCAGGTGTAGGAGATAATTCCAATAACACAACTCCACGTTTAGAAATTATATTTACACTTGATATATCAACAAATGAGAAATTATCCATACATTTTTCTGTGAATCAGAATGCATCTGGAGCTGCAACCGCACCAAGTAGAACTGAAGGAGTTTTTAAATGGGCAACCACATCTTCACAAATTACCAGTGTTAGAATGAATACCAGAACAGCAACTACCTACAATACAAACTCGGAAATAATAGTTTATGGGAGTGATTGAATGGCTACACCTTACCCTTTATTGGGTTCTATAACACTGGGATCAGCTAATACAACCATGTCATTAACTAACCTTCCATTAAGAAAATACTTAATGATAGAAATTTACACATTGGCTACACTTACTTTGATAACTCAATTAAGATTCAATAATGATTCAAGTGGTGTTGATACGGTAAGCGGTACTTATGCTTATAGAATATCCACTAGTGGAGGAGCTGATACAACATCTACTAACAGGACTCAAATAAGTTTTGATCTAACCAGTTTGACACCAGGTTTTATCAGGATATATGTTGTGAATGTTGCTGCCAATGAAAAGTTACTTGTAGCTCACCATATAGACCAGAATACCACAGGAGCTGGAAATGCACCTAGTAGGGATGAGATTGTGGCAAAGTGGGCTAATACATCCGCACAGATAAACGAGGTTGACATTATTACATCTACTTCCACATTTACTGTTGGAAGTACACTGACTGTTTACGGCAGTGATTAGAATGGTGGTGATAATATGACGACGCATATTGAATATACAGAAACATCGGGGCAGTTTATGGCATTACTAAAGGTTACGGAATCAAATGGGGATGTCAGACAATGTTATATACCAAAAATACTGATTGACTTGATAAAGAACAACATAGTAAATACGAACTGGACAAACCTGATAAACAGAACTGCAAACTCTAGTTGGGATTTGATATAACATGGATGAAGCCATGATTATAGTAGTACAAAATATTTACATTGACCAGTGGGAACTACCCATTCTATTACTACCTATCCCTGCACCCATACCACCACCACCACCTCCATCTCCAGTAAGAGTGATGTTTTACACGGATTAAATCATGGCTACCAAACTCTATCTGCGTTCATTAAAGACAACCAATTCACCTCCTAATGGCAAGCAGTCATCAGTCCTTCCAGTAGGAACTTTCAAAGGAAATAGTGGAACAGGATTTGAGGACTTGTACATGTCACTACTCAAAGGTGGTGGGCAGACATCTATTGCATTAGCATCACTTGCACAGACGGCACATCAGGATAATTATATTGGGAGGTGGACAAGTGATTTATTAGCAAACCAGACCATAAACGCAAACACTTGGACAATAGAATATGGCGATACTGAATCCACTACTGCAGCCAACACATTTTCTATGTTTTCCATTTATGTTTGGAGACCTTCGACACAATCAGTTGTTGGATTTATTTATGATTCTGATACTCATTTGGGTGCATCAGAATTTGCAACAACGCAGGAAGTTAGAACCTCGTCACCTGCTGGCTCACAAGTCGTATGCTTGGATGGTGATGTCATTGTTATTGAGGTTTGGATTGGTGCCAGTCAGGTAAATGCTACTTCAAGGACAAACACCATATTCTTTGACGGTACAACGGAAAACAGCGCAACAAATGAGGCAGCTTTCCTTTCCACCCCCCAAAATATATTATTTGTAAATCAGGCAGTTGCAGCCTTGAACTCTTCAAAATTATTTGAAAGCCAGTCTGTCGAAGTGGCATCAGAAATACGTATCCAGAATGAAAAGAAATTAATGCCAATATTATATCCAAAGGCACAGTCATTCAGGATGGGGCCGTTCCTGCCTTGGTTGCTTTATGCAGGACTTAATTCTGACGCCAACCAGTCATTACAATCTGAAATAGTGCGGAGAAACAATCCGAGTATCAAGGTAACTTTAATAAATCCTGAAATCCAGACTGATTGGGTAAGGCCACAGTTCGCCGGTGTGGCATTATTAAAAATCATAAATGAGACAATGGATGTGACAGAATCCCTTATTAAAAAATTGGGACTGGTTAGATTGAAAAATGAGACAATAAATATTAGTGAAGCTTTAGTTAGGAATTTAGGTCTTGTCAGACTAAAGAATGAAACTATCAACATCTCTGAGGAAAACATCAAGAATCTCGGATTAACCAGACTCGGGAATGAAACGATAAATATATCCGAGTCATTAATTAAAAATCTAGGTCTTGTCAGACTCAAAAACGAATCGGTAAATATTTCAGAAGTAATATTAAAAATAAGAGGTATTAATAAAATCATTAATGAAACCCTGAATATCTCCGAATTAATAATAAAGATAAGAGGGTTAGTAAAGTCAATATCAGAAACCATTAACATTTCCGAATCCATTATAAGAAACCTTGCTCTGGTAAGATTAAAAAATGAAACAGTTAACGTATCGGAGACACTTATCAGAAATATTGGATTAATTAGGTTAAAGGCGGAAACAATTAACGCCCAAGAAGTGATTTCCTATATCAGGGGATTATATAGGATAAAGAACGAAACCATCAATATAACTGAATCATTGATTAAAAAACTCGGATTGGTTAGATTGTTTAATGAAACCATCAATATTAGTGAGGTCTCTATTAAGATTAGGGGATTCTTTAAGATCACAAATGAAACCGTTGATGTATCAGAGGGGGCCGTTAAGGTAAAAGGGATAGTTAGGATTGCAAACGAGATAATTGATATTACAGAATCTTTGATTAGAAACCTAGGTCTTGTCAGACTAAAGAATGAAACTATCAACATCTCAGAAGCCTTGATAAGAAATATTGGGTTAGTAAGGTTAGGAGCTGAATCAATCAACATCTCCGAAGGTTTAATCAAAAAGGTTGGTTTGACGCGATTAAGAAATGAAGCGGTTAACATCTCAGAATCCTTAATTAAGAATTTGGGATTAGTTAGACTCAAAAACGAATCAGTAAATATTTCAGAAGTGTTAATCAAGATAAGAGGTATTGCCAAGCTAGTAAGTGAAACAATAAACATAACAGAGGGAAGGATTAGAAATCTTGGTTTGGTCAGACTCAAAGCAGAAACGATTAACATCTCCGAAGGCATCTTGAAAACCAGAGCTTTAGTAAGACTAAAGAATGAAATCATTAATGTTTCAGAATCATTCATAAAGAAACTGGCAATCATTAGGTTGCAGAATGAAATTATAGATGTTTCTGAGGGAATCATCAAGAAGGTTGGATTGGTAAGACTGAGAAATGAGATTATTAATATTTCTGAGTTAGTATTAAAGACACGCATACTTACCCGACTTAAGAATGAGACTGTAAACATTTCCGAAGTAATTCAAAAAATTAGAGGATTAATCAAGATAAAGAATGAGATTGTGGATATATCGGAAGGTCTCATTGAAAAATTACATTTCGGCTTACATCTTATCAGTATTGTAAACGAATCCCTTCAAATTTCAGAGTCGGCATCCAGGATTATTGGGTTGTTTATCGGCAGGAGACAGGGTGGAACTGCACAAAAACTACCAAAATATCAGGCAACAAAGTTTAATCCACACTCATTCTGGAACAAACATGTAAAAACACGCAATGAGGAAGACTAAAACTTCTATTATAATTTAAAATTGGTTACTTGAGTGATGAGTAAGTTATTGCTTGAGTCTGCATTTAACCGTTTAAATGAGATTAGCGGTCACATTGTAGGTCAAGCATTAAACCCTCGGGTATCAAGAAACCTAATATTTTATACGCCGGCAGAAATGCAAAAGGCAGACGGCAGACAAGTTCCTTTAAATTGGGAACATGATCCAAATCAAAAAATTGGTTATGTCACATTCCATTATGATAAGGAAAAAATGAATTTAAATTACGACGGGTATGTAACGGATCAAGCCAAATTAGAATTAATAAAGAATAAACAAATGCAGGTATCAATAGAAGCTGATAGTGACGGATTTGTTCCTACATGTGATAATGTGGGTGCAAATTGTTTTAATAGGCCATATGGAGTTACGTTTACTGCGTTGGGTGTGGTTGAAACCCCAGGAATACCAGAATCAAGCTTATCAATCATAGAATCGTTTAAGGAAGTAAAGACTACCACAGAGCCGTTTGGAGGTTATAAGAATTTTGACGCTTGTATAGCTGCAAATGGATGCAAGTCGGATCCACAGGGATATTGTGCCACCATAATGAGAAAAACAGAAGATGTGAAAACAGATACTCCAGTATCAGGAGTTACTATGTATAAATGTAAATTATGCGGTTCTAATTTTAAATCTAAAGAGAATTTAATGAAATATGTTTATGTTAAACATGTATATGAAGATGTCATACCAAAATGCCCTATTGATCAAATAATGGAGGACTCGATGCCAGAGTGTCCCAAAGGTCAGCAATGGGATGCAGATGAGGGTAAGTGTATTCCAATAGATCCCACTGATATAGAACAAGCTCCGGATGCGGTTGCACCAGACTCGGATTTTGCATATGTGCCTAAGGATGGAACCCCATCAGATAGGAAATTACCCATTAATGATGCCGCCCACACCAGAAACGCATTAGCTCGGTTTGACCAAACCCAATTACCTGCAGGTGAAAAAACCCAAGTATTAGCCAAGATTTGCAGTGCAGCTAAAAAATTCGGCATAGACTCACCCATATGTAAAAATAAGGAGTCTGTGGAAGAGTTAGAAAATAAAATAAAGAAACTGGAAGATAAATTAACGCAGGCCCTCACCTGTTCTACATGTGGGGGAATGAAACGAAAAATATAGTTATACCATGTATCTTGTGCAGGAAAGAACATGCGACAGTATTATCCAAGTATTGTTCTGAGTGTTGGCTAAAAAAAAGATATGATTTTGAAATATTCAGGGTTTAAATAGTTATTTTATACTCATTTATATACTTTTAAAATAATGTCAACAACCACAGAACCCTTAGATAAAACTAAGGTAAAAGAATGTGCTTGTGCTGTAGAAGTACCAACTCCAAAAGAGGAAGTAATTCTAAAAACTGAGCCTCCTATTGAAACAAAACCGGTAGAAGTCAAACCAGTTGAAGCACCAAAAGCACCAGTAAGTGGTATTGATACGACAAATCTTCAAAATCAAAGCGCAGAGCAATTAAAAATCGCCGCGTTAGAAAGTGAATTGAGAGGACTGAGAGCAACACCAACTCCAACCGCAAAAGTAAGCGATGAACTTAAGGATAATATTAAAACCATAACCGAACAGGTGAAGGCAAATATTAGAAAGAATGGATTCGCAGCACTTGACGTGGATATGGATAAACTGATTGCTGAAAGATCCACATACATACCAAGCCATGCATCTTCACAAAACTCAATGGCATATGCAAGTATGAGAGAGGCAGTTTCAACATCTGGAACAATTCCAGGTATTACACTGACTAACAACTCCATAATCATACCAGGCAAGGTAACAAAGAGGATCATCAGGCCATACACAATTTATAAGAACCCAGATCCAGGAACGGATACGGTAAGATTCTTTAAGAATGATGTGCCGGCAGTAACCAGCCAAACGTCAGGAACCACCGGATCACAGGATACATTCACGTTGACCTCGGTGGCTTTACAACCAACCCAGATTTCTGGATACTACACTAAGATTTATTCCGATAATATGGAAGATTTTAATGTGGATTTAGTAAGGATGGTAACGGACGCCGCAGTTCTACGACAAACTGATTATGAAGCAAACAATATTTTGAATACCCTAAGCGCAGAAGGTACACTAACACCATTAAAATGGATTTTAGGAAATGATGGAACCACAATAGCAAGTTCTGATGTTTCAGGAAAAACAATGAAAGCAGTAGGAATTGCCGTGGCAACAGAACATCTCCTAAGAGAAGGTTATGACCAAGATCAAATTGCAGTTGCAATTCATCCACAACAGTGGAGGGAATTAACACTTGCAGCCGATCTGACCACATGGGCACAACAGGGTAATCCAAACACAACCACATTGGGAACACTTGAAAGACTGTTTGGTGTAGAAATCTTTGTAACTAACAAAGTAGAATGGAAGGACAACACAACCAATGATGCATATAACGCATATGCCTTCATAAAGAACCACTCCTATCTATTAGGTGCAAAACGAGATCTAACCATTAAATTCCATGAGATACCAGAAGACAACTCAATCGGCGTTACAGCCAATTTCAGAGTGGGTGGAAAGGTATTGGATGCAAACTCAATAGTACGTATCAGTAGCACAACGACCAACACGGCTCAGTAGTGAGCTAATTTTCTTTTTTTTATTTAATTTTATAAGTTAGTATAACCTATAAAACCATAATGAAAACAGCCGTTGGAATAATTTGGTATAATGATCCCAGTATCCTAAGATTGATACCACAACTAAATACAGATTATGTTTTTGTAATAGACGGTAAGTTTCCTTGGAATGATTGTGGCAAGGATAATTATTCAAATAAAGATTTACTTGGTGGATTTACTGGTAAGAACCTAATAATAACAGACTGTCCAAAAGATGAGGTGACAAAAAGAAATGAATATCTTAAACAATGTGAAGTATTCAACATAACATATTTAATCGTTATGGATTCTGAGGAATATCTAATAGAATATGATTGGGATGCCTTTTGGAATGATGTGAAAGACCTGCCAACAGGAATATATGGTATACCGTTTTGTAGAAATTACCCACAGGAATCATTTACGGCTATGGCAAAGTTAATTGTAAATCCAAAAGAATTTGAATATTATAAATGCCATACCCTGATAAAACACAGGCCGACAAACAGAATAATAGATTTAAACTCCATAGAGTTGATGATCTCTACAAACCTGCATATCACCACTGATGACAAACTGCGTTCTAAAACATATCTGGAAGAGCTTGAAGCTTACCATTCCAAACTCAGACCATATGAAACCCAGATTAAAAGGGAGTTGGGTTTTTAGAATGAAGTGTTTAATCAAGTATTATAAACAAGTATGCTGGTATATGACTGAGTTATGGATGAATTGATGGAGATTTTGGAGTAAGATAGAAGAATAAATTACCATATGGTAAGTTTAAATAATACAGTGGTGAAATTCTAATGGTATGATGGGAAATATAATCCAGTGTAATAAATGCAAGTGTAATATCTTCTTTGATGAAAAGGTACTATCACCCAATGGAAAGAAGATGCCGATAGAGATAGACACACATAAAGTACACGATTGCCCTCTATCCGAGTATAATATCAGGGTGAAGGCAAGTATTCACGATTGATGTAGAAATCTTCAAAGACATATAATGATATTGTTATATATATTAAAATATCATACATTGTATGAGGTTGTGATATAAGATGAGATTATTTGAAGAGATGATATAATTGGCGTTGTAATTCTAGTCTTTATAATTATATGGTTGTCAAAAATGATTAAATAAATGTTCTTTATTTATGATTAAAAACAAAAACCATATGAATTACATCGTCTATTCTACTACCAAAGCCTCA
>Ga0334722_10001173_pt1 | contig 33862 bp, 32 predicted proteins | sample C3_bottom_MG_FD_207210 | JGI IMG/M metagenome (GOLD analysis project Ga0334722, IMG submission 207210) | Sediment microbial communities from Yellowstone Lake, YNP, Wyoming, USA - C3_bottom | ecosystem: Environmental > Aquatic > Freshwater > Lake > Sediment | place: USA: Wyoming | collected... | reverse complement strand
CCCGTTGGGCCGCCCTCGCGCCCTGCGCCGACGGCTGCTGGGCGGCCGCCGGGACGGTCGCCGCCGACACGCACACCAGGAGAGCCGCAGCCGCGGCACACCACCGGACGATTGTTCGAGTTTGCTTCGCCATGCACTTCATCTCCGTGACTACCTGATGGCTACGACTCTCCCAGGCGTTCCCTGAGCAGCCGCGCCAACTCCGCCCGCTCCCCCTCCGTCAATGACGGTATGGCCCGGTCGGCGGATCCGATTGGCGTCGTCACTGCGTCGCCGCTACCGGGCTCGCCGGACAGCGCTCCGGCCAGGTGCGACACGAGGCTCCATGATTCGTCGTCTGCCAGGGACTCCACGTGGTTCGACGGGTCCACGGCACGACTGGCTGACACGTCGGCGGACGCCGCAAGCCGCGCCGGGACGCCCGGTTGCTGCACCGTCCAGATCGCGGCCCCGACGATCACGGTCAAGGCCATGGACAAGCTCAGGACGACGGGACGAAGGACCCACGTCGCCGGAAACCACGCACGTCCGGCCCGACCATCCTCGGCCGCCGCCACCTGGATGCGGCGCGACAGGTGCGCCCAAAACAGCGGCGATGGTTCCGGCACGGCCGGTCGACGCACCACCTCCGCTCCCGCCTCGGCGTCCTTCACACTGCGATGACACCACTCGCACGTGTTGGCGTGCGCCAGTGCCTCGCGCGACGCGATGCCCTCAACGACATCCATCAGTTCGGCTGGAGACAAGTGATTCATATCCCTACTCGTCGGACTCGGCGGCAAGCATTCGCTTCAAGTTGCCCAGTCCATGGAAACAGTTGGCTTTCACCGCGCCTTCCGTGGTTCGCATCACCCCGGCAATCTCCTTGTGCGACAGGTCCTGATAGACCCGCAGCATGATCGCCAGTCGTTGCTTTCGAGGCAATCGGGCCACTGCCTCCCTGACCCGGCGGGCCCGCTGCGCGTGAGCCAGCGCCGCCGCCTGGTCACCGCCCGGCGAGGCGAGTGCGGGCGCGTCGTCGAGCGCCACCATGGCCGGCGTGCGCGCCGACACCCGGTTCAGACACACGTTTACGCCGATGCGGTACAACCACGTGGAGAGCGACGCCTCTCCGCGGAACCTGCGCAGCCCCCGATACGCGCGAAGGAAGACGTCCTGGGTCAGGTCCGCCGCGTCCTCGTGCCGGCCGACGAACCGGTAGCAGAGCTGGTAGATCGCCCGCTGATGCCGCGTCACGAGGACACCGAACGCCTCGCCGTCGCCGTCCAGACAGGCCCGGACCAGCGCCGCATCGTCACTTTCCTCGCGTCGTGGGGCGGCCTGCACGTACTTCAATAGACCTTTCAGGGAACGAAAAGTGACATGGAAACCCGTGTGATCCTAGCACGCGGGTTGACTTTCGCCTTTCCTTTGCATAGAGTGTTTTCGGCCTGATCGGAGCCAACCCAGGCCAGGAGGGCGATTCCGTGGCATTCCCGCTCACGCGCCGGCAACGCGAGATCCTCGACTACCTTGGGGAGTTTATCCAGCAGCATGGGTACGCGCCAAGCCTCGAGGAAATCGGTCGTCGCTTCGGGCTGTCGTCGCTCGCGACGGTCCACAAGCATCTGACGAACCTGCAGGAAAAGGGCTTCATCCGCCGCGCGTGGAACCGGAGCCGCTCCGTCGAACTCGTGCCCACCCGCGGCGGCGGGCGCGCCATCGACCTGCCCCTGCTCGGCTTCGTCGCCGCCGGTGTGCCAATCGAAGCGATCGCGACGGCCGAGACCATTGCCGTTCCCGAAGACCTGGTGGGCAAGCGGGACACCTTCGTGCTCAAGGTCCGCGGCGATTCGATGATCGACGAGCAAATCCGGGACGGCGATTTCGTCGTCGTCGAAGACCGGAAGACGGCGGAAAACGGCGAGATGGTCATTGCCCTGCTCGGTGGCTCCGACGTGACCCTCAAGAAGTTCTACCGGGAGGACGGGCGAATTCGACTGCAGCCGGCGAATCCGGCGATGCAACCGCTGCTGGTTGCGCCCGAGCAACTGCAGATCCAGGGCGTCGTTGTTGGGGTCATGCGGAAGTACTAGAACGTGATTGGCGCTAGGCGTTGGGCGTTGGGCGTTGGGGAAAGACAATACTCTGAGCCGGATTCAGATTCGGAGCGGGTTCATGGCTGACGAAATCAAGCAGATCAACTTCACTATCGTTCCGGCTGAAAGCGACGACCAGGATCGGACGTACTCCAATTTCTGCGCGGTGTCGCACACGCCATTCGACTTCACGCTGACGTTTTGCGAAGTCCTGCCCCTCTCGGATCAGGACGTGCAAAAGGCCCAGGCGGACCACGTCGTCAAGGCGCCAGTGCGCGTCCGAGTCGTGGTGCCCGTGCAGGTGATGCCGAGCCTGATCGCGGCGCTGCAGGATCAGTTCCGCGCGTTCAGCGAGTCGTACGCCAACGCGGGCTGGGGCAAGGGTCAGGTGCACTAATCGTGAAGAGTCCGGACGACGTCCAGGCGGTCATCGACGCGCTCGGGCGCCAGCATCCCGGGGCCGACACGGAACTGCGGTACCGAAACGCATTCGAACTGCTCGTCGCCACGATCCTGTCGGCGCAGTCCACCGATGCGGGCATCAATCGCGCCACGCCGGCGCTATTCGAGCGCTACCCGGATGCGGCCGCACTTGCGTCCGCGGCGCAGGAAGACGTCGAGGGGCTCGTCCTCTCGACAGGCTTCTATCGCCAGAAGGCCAAGGCGATTATCGGCATGTCGGCCGGCCTCGTGGAACGCCACGGCGGGCAGGTCCCGGCGTCGATGGAGGCGCTGGTCAAGCTGCCCGGCGTAGGGCGAAAGACCGCCAACGTCGTGCTTGGCCATGCGCTCGGCGTCCCGGGACTCGCCGTCGATCGCCACGTCCTTCGGGTCAGCAACCGGATCGGCATCGCGGCGTCGGACGACCCCGAACGCGTCGAACAGCAACTGACGGGAGCGCTGTCGCCGGCGTGGTGGACGAAAGCGGGCGACACGCTCATCCTGCATGGCCGCCGCATCTGCACGCCCAAGCCGCAGTGCGAGCGCTGCGCGGTGAACGACGTGTGTGCCTTCCGCCGCGCCTCGAATCGGCCGGGCCGCGTGCCCGCCGACCGCCCTCGCGCCACGCGCGCCGCCGTCCGGCGGCCTGCTCGCCAGACGACGGCGAAGAAGGCCGCCCCTAAGCGTTCCCGCCGGCCATGAACCGCGCGCGATTCGAACACCTGGTCGCGGATGCGGTGCTCACGATTCCCCGCCGGTTCCGCGAGCGCATCCGCAACCTCGCGCTCATCGTCGAAGACGAGCCTGACGAAGCCCTGCTCGACGAGATGGAGATCGAACCGCCGGACACCTTGTTCGGCCTGTACCAGGGCATCCCGCTCACCGAGCGCCACTGGGACCATGGGAACGCGCTGCCCGACCGGATCGTGCTGTACCAGGGTCCGATCGAGGAGGCGTGTGAGAGCGACCAGGAGATCGTCGTGACGATCGGCGAGACGCTGATTCACGAGGTCGGCCACTACTTCGGGATGAGCGAGGAGGAACTCGAGGCGATCGAGGACCGGTACTGGAACGCGTTCGACGGCGACGGTGGCCCGGATGGGGATCCGGGCGGAACGGACGACGAGGACGAGGCGGGGGACGCCGAGGACGAATCGTGACGGTCGCCCGGAAGCGATTCGGCCAGCACTTCCTCGAGCCCGCGTGGATCGATCGCGTGCTGCGCGTGGCGCAACCGCAACCGGACGACGATGTCATCGAGATCGGCCCCGGCCGTGGCGCCCTCACTTTTCCGCTGGCGGCTCGCGTTGCGAGCATCACGGCGGTGGAACTGGATCGCGACCTGGTGGCGTGGCTGACGCCCCGCGCTCCGAACAATGTTCGCGTCGTGTCCGGCGACTTCCTGACGCTCGACCCGGCCGCCCTGTTCCACGCGGCCCCGTCGACGGCCGGCTATCGCGTCGTCGGCAACCTGCCCTACAACGTGTCGTCCCCGATCCTGTTTCGCCTGATCGACATCTACCGTCGGACGGGCCGTGTGGTGGACGCCACGCTGATGCTGCAACGCGAAGTGGCGGAGCGGCTGGCATCGCCCGCGGGATCCCGGGAGTCGGGAGTCCTGTCCAATACGGTGCAACTGGACGCCGATGTCGAGATCCGGTTGACGCTTCCACCCGGTGCGTTCCGGCCCCCACCGAAGGTGTGGTCGGCCGTGGTGCGGCTGACGTTTCGGCCGCCCGTGGTCGACCTGCCCGACGGCCGGCGCCGGATGTTCGACGTGCTGCTTCGGTCGATCTTCGCTCACCGGCGAAAGACGCTGGCCAACGCACTCAAGCCGCTCGCCTCGTCTCGCGGCCTGGATTCCCGCGCCCTGGTCGAGGCCGCCGGGATCGACGGCACCCGCCGGCCGGAAAGCCTGCATCTCGTGGAACTGGTGAAACTTGCAGACGCGCTGGCCGGCCAGGCCGATCCTTCTGTGGTATAGTTCGCCTATCGATTTTGGCTTGATCCCACCGGCCTTCCCGGCTATCCCAGCAGCCTCGGAAGGCCCCGATCGAGCCGGTGCCGCCCGCCGGAGTGTCTCCGGAGGGTCTGGTGCGCGTCTGGCTCCCTCCCCGGGGGCCGGTGTTGCCGGCAGCGGCTGATCCCGTTCGACACCCGTCCGGACTGCCGGGGCGCGCGCGTGGCCCGTCTCGACCGGACATCACATCCACGACACGCCCCCGGAGCCGATGAGGACCCCGATGTCCGAACAGGCGGTTGCACAGGAATCTGCCCAGCCCGTGCTGGAAGTCGTGCCGCTCGGCGGGCTGGGCGAGTTCGGCCTGAACATGATCGCCGTCTCCTGGGCCGACACCATGGTCATCGTGGATGCGGGTTCGATGTTCCCCGAGCCCGAGTTGCTGGGTGTTGACCTGATCATCCCGGACACCTCGTACATTCAGCAGCGCGCCGCGCGCCACGCGGCGGTCGTCCTGACACACGGCCACGAGGACCATATCGGCGCGCTCTCTCACCTGCTGCCGACGATCAAGGGCCGGGTCTACGGTACGCCGCTGACACTCGCCATGGTGGAGCCGAAACTCGCCGAACACGGTATCGACGCAGGCGATCGGCTCACCCCGGTCCGGCCGCGCGACCGTATCACCGTCGGCGACTTCACGCTGGAGTTCCTGCGCGTCACGCACAGCATGCCGGACTGCGTCGCGCTCGCGGTCCATACGCCGGTCGGCGTCCTGATCTTCACGGGCGATTTCAAGATCGATCAGACGCCGATCGACGGCGAGCACTTCGACTTCCACCGTTTTGCCGAACTCGGCACCCAGGGTGTGCTGGCGCTCTTCTCGGACAGCACCAACATCGAGCGGCCGGGATTCACCGGGTCCGAACTCTCGGTGCTCGACGCGTTCGAGGAGATCTTCTCGAGCACGCGCGGCAAGCTGGTGGTCACCGCGTTCGCCACCAGCATCTTCCGCATACAGTTGCTCGTCACGATGGCCGCGCAGTTCAAGCGGAGGGTGGCGTTCGTGGGGCGCGGCATGGTGGACACCTCCCAGATCGCCCAGCGTCTGGGCTACCTGAAAGTCCCGGCCGGCCTGGCGATCCGCGAGGCCGAGGTGAAGTCGCACCCGCCCGAGACGGTGCTGTGCCTGGTCACGGGCAGCCAGGGCGAACCGATGTCTGCGCTGTCGCGCATTGCCATCAATGATCACCGACACGTCAGCCTCGGTCCGGACGACACGGTGGTGTTCTCGTCGCGCGAGATCCCCGGCAACGAACGATCCATCGACCGCGTGATCAATCACATCGCGCGGCGCGGCGCCGAGATCATCAACCAGGGCAACAAGCACGTCCACGTGTCCGGGCACGCCAGCGAGGAGGAGCTCAAGCTGATGCTCTCGCTGGTGCGGCCGCGCTGCTTCATCCCGATCCACGGCTCGTTCCGCCAGCGCTCGCGCCACGCGCGCGTCGGCGAGCGGCTCACGCGCAACCTGCCCACCCGGGTAGACGTGCTGATCGCGGAAAACGGCGACATCATCGAGTTGAAGCCGACCGGCGCGACGGTCACGGGCAAGGCCCCCACCGGCCGCGTCCTGATTGACGGAGCGGCGGGGAGCGGGCTCGACCAGGAAGTGCTGCGCGACCGCCGGCACCTCGGCGAGGACGGCCTGATCGTGCCGGTGATCGCCATCAACAAGCAGACCGGCATGATCGAAGGCGTGCCCGAGATCATCACGCGCGGCCTCGCCGTCGAACAGGGCGCCGAAAGCCCGCTGCGCGATGCCGCCCGTCTGGTCGCCGAGATTCTCGAATCCGCCAGCGTGGAAGAGCGGACGGACTACGGAATGATGAAGGACAGGCTCAGCGTGGAGCTGCGCCGATTCGTCCGGAAGCGCTACGGGCAGCGGCCCCTGGTGCTCCCGGTGATCATGGAGATCTAGCCGGTGGCTGCCTCGTCAACCCTCTCCCGCCGGGTCAGTGAGATCGTCGGCATGCTGCTGTTTGCCGCGGCCCTCCTGTGGCTCGTGGCGCTCGCCACGTACGAGCCGACGGATCCCGCGTGGTTCTTCAATTCGAACCCGGCCAAGCCGGCGGCCAATCTCATCGGCCGCGTGGGTGCGTTCGTCGCCGAGCTGTCCTACCAGGTGGTCGGCTACGCGGCGTACGTCTTCCCGCTGCTGACGGCGGCCATGGGATGGTACCGCTTCTGGTGCCGACCGGTGGACGCGCTGACCACCAAGCTCATTGGTCTCGCCCTGCTGCTGGGCTCGTCGAGCGCGTTCTTCAGCCTGGCCCTGACACCGGCTCGGTCGACGGGGCGCTCGTTCGAGCCCGGGGGCTGGATCGGCGATCAGCTCGGCGGAGCGCTGGCCGCGTCGTTCAACCGGACCGGTTCGCTCATCATTCTCCTGACGCTGTTCGCGCTCGGCCTCCTGCTGTCCACGACCTTCTCGTTCGGGCGCGTCTTCTCGTCGATCGCGTCATCGTCGCGTTCGTGGGTCGAGGGGCGTGTCGATGCCTACCAGACGTGGCGGGAAGACCGCCGCCGGGACAAGAAGCGGCGCGACATCGTCGAGAAGCATGCCAGGCAGCGCGGCAAGGACGCCCCGGCGCCCGAGGTCGCGAAGGCCGCGAGGAGCGAGCGACTGCCCGCAGAACCTGCGCCGTTGAAGCGTCCGGCCCCGGCCGCCGCGGCGGCCGAACGCCGGGCCAAGGTGGATGACGAGGCGGGACCGGCCGCCCCTGCGCCGCCACCCTGGCCGCGCAGGCCGCCCGAGATCAAGGTCGCCGCGCCAGCCGACAACCCGGCGGCCGGCCAGCCGTCCGACATGACGCGCGCGCCGGCGGAACGCAAGCGCGGCGGGTACGCCCTGCCGCCGCTGACGTTGCTCGACCCGGCACGTACCGAGCAGAAGGTGGACGAACGGGAACTGATGGAGTCGGCGCACCTGCTGCAGGAGAAGTGCGGCGAGTTCGCCGTGGCGGGATCCGTGGTCCAGATCCACCCCGGGCCTGTCGTCACCACGTTCGAATTCAAGACCGACGCGGGGGTGAAGTACAGCAAGGTCACGGGCCTGGCCGACGACTTGTCACTCGCGATGCGCGCCGAGTCGGTGCTGATCGAGCGCATCCCCGGCAAGTCGACGGTGGGGATCCAGATCCCGAACCAGCATCGCGAACCCATCGGCCTCCGCGAGATGCTGGAATCCGATGCATACCGGCGATCCGGCTCCAAGCTCACGATGGCGCTCGGCAAGACGATCCACGGCGAGCCCTTCATGGCCGACCTGGCCACGATGCCGCACCTGCTCATCGCCGGCGCGACCGGCACGGGCAAGTCCGTTGCGATGAACTCGATGATCTCGAGCATCCTGTTCCGCTCCTCGCCCGACGACGTGCGGATGATCATGATCGATCCGAAACGGCTCGAACTCGGCATGTACGAGCAGATCCCGCATCTGCTCACGCCGGTGGTCGTGGACCCGAAGCAGGCCGCCAACGCGCTCAACTGGGCCGTGCGCGAGATGGAAGAGCGCTACAAGACACTCGCCGCGGAAGGCGTGCGCAACATCGAGCAATTCAACCGCAACGTCAAGCAACAGGCCGAGGGGAAACTGACGCCGCGCGAAGGCGCCACGATCCCGAAGCCGCTCGCGTATATCGTCATCATCATCGACGAGCTGGCCGACCTGATGATGGTGGCCGGCAACGAGGTCGAGATGTCGATCGCGCGCCTGGCGCAGATGGCGCGTGCCGTCGGCATCCACCTCCTGCTGGCGACGCAGCGCCCGTCCGTGGACGTCATCACCGGCGTCATCAAGGCCAACCTCCCCGCCCGCATCTCGTTCCGGGTGTCGTCGAAGGTCGACTCGCGCACCATCCTGGACGGCAACGGCGCGGAACAACTGCTGGGCAAGGGTGACATGCTGTTCCTGCCGCCCTCCTCGTCGCGACTCATCCGGCTGCATGGCCCGTATATCTCCGAGCAGGAATCGGCCCGGCTCGCCGCCTATCTGCGCAAACAGGGCCAGCCGATGTACGACGAGACCATCACCGCGGAGGACAAGCCGCAGGACGCGATCGAGTTCGACAAGGACGACCTCTACGACGAGGCCGCGCGGATCATCGTCAGCAGCGGGCAGGCGTCGATTTCCTACCTGCAGCGCCGGCTGCGCATCGGGTTCAGCCGCGCCGCTCGGCTGGTCGACATGATGGAGGCCGAAGGTATCGTGTCGGCGTCGGCGGGCGGGAAGCCGCGCGAAGTCCTCGTGGACAAGGGGTACTTCGATGAGGTCGATGAACAGCCGCGGTAGCTCGCCGCTCGCCGGGCGACGTCTCGGGGCGCTCCTCGCGGCCATCGCGATGGCGTCGGTGCCCCTCCTGCTCCGTGCGCAGTCGGCCCCGCCACCCGCCGGCCCGCCACCTCCGCAGGAGCTGTACGAGGCCGCCCAGGCGGCCGATCGTGCCGCGCGTCAGCTGATCCTCGAGGCACCAGGCAAGGCGGACACGCTGGCCGCGTTGCGGGCGGCCGTCCAGAAGTACCGCCTCGTGGTGATCGCGCACCCGACGAGCGGCTACTGCGACGACGCGTTGTGGCACGGCGGCGTGCTGAGCACGGAGGCCTTCACGCGGTTCGGACAGGATCGCGACCGCAGGATGGCCGTGTCCCTGCTGAAGCTGTTGAAGTCCGGATACCCGCTCAGTGCGTTCGCGGGCCGCGTGCAGCCTCGGCTGGATCGCCTCGAGCCGCGGCCCGTCGATACCGCCTCATCGCCCGCCCCGGCAAGCGGTGCCGGAACCGTTGAGAAGCCGCCCACGCCTCCCCAGGCGCCGAGAACACCCACGTCGGCCGCGTCAACCGTCCCCTCCGGGATGCCCACGCCGGTTGCCGGCAAGGGCGCGGGGAGTTCGACCCGGCCGGCCCCTGGCGGACCGGCACCACCAGCAACGCCGTCTGCCAACACCAGGGGCGGCTACTCGCTCGCGCGGCAGCTCGGTCTGCGCGTGGGACGCGTGGTCATCGATCCGGGACACGGGGGACAGGACCCTGGTGCGCTGGGCCCGGGCATGTCCGAATCGGCGATCACGCTCGACATCGCGTTGCGGCTCGAAGCCATCCTCACTGAGGGGTCGCCGCTCAGCGTCGTCCTGACGCGGCGTACCGACACCTACGTGGGGCTCCAGGAGCGCACGGCCATTGCGAACCGGGAGAGCGCCGATCTGTTCGTCTCGATTCACGTCAACGCCAACACGGATCCCAACATCCGCGGGATCGAGACGTTCCTGCTGAACTTCGCGTCGACGCCGGGCGCCGCAGCCGTGGCCGCGCGCGAGAACGCGTCGTCGACGATGAACATGGGGCAGTTGAACGACGTCGTCCGGCAGATCGCGACCGCCAGCAAGCTCGACGAGTCCCAGGACCTCGCCAGGCAGGTTCAGGCATCGATGGTGAAACGGTTGAAGGTCACCGACAGGGGGCTGAAGGACTTTGGAATCAAGCAGGCGCCCTTCGTCGTGTTGCTTGGCGCGTCCATGCCGAGCGTGCTGGTGGAAGTCGCCTTCCTGACCAACCGGCAGGAAGAGCAACTGCTGTATACCGGCGCCTACCGGCAGCAGATTGCCGAGTCGCTCGGTGACGGCATTGGCCGGTACCTGCGCACGCTCAAGAAGAACAACGGCATCGCGGGCCAGTCAGCCGAAAAGGCTCCCGTGCGGGTACCATAGAGACAGCCGCCTCCCGGAAGGCACCCATGCTGCACCTGCAACCCGTCACCACCACGATCGTCAAAGTCGTGCCGCCGCCTGCCCAGGAAGTCGGCGTGCTGGACGTGCTCGTGGGCGCCCTGGGCCTGACGGGTGTGATCGTGATTGGATCGATGTTGCTCGGCGGCTTGCTCGGGGTTGCCATCATCGCCTTCAAACGGTGGCAGGACCGGCGCCACGCGGACGACGACCCCGGGTCGTCAGCCACCCGTCTGGACCTCAGTTCCCGCTAGCATTCCGCGGCAACGCGGATCACGGCGCGGACCGCGTCAGCGGCCAGGCCATTCTTCGACGGATTCCGGCAGGGTCGCAAGGGTGCGCACGCCGACGCCCGTGGGCCCCTTGAGCTGATACGGCTGCGCCTCCTCGGCCCACGCCGTCGCGGCAATGTCGAGGTGAGCCCACGGAAGGCCGCCCGTGAACTCCTTCAGCAGGACGGCCGCCGTGATTGCGCCCGCCGGCCTCCCCCCGATGTTGGCAAAGTCCGCGATGTCACTCCGCAACTGGTCGCGATAGTCCTCGAACAGCGGGAGCCGCCACACCCGGTCGCCGGCGAGCGTTGCCGTGCGCCCGACGAGGTCGGCCCAGCCATCCGGGGTCGCGAAGAGCCCGGACGTCGTGCGCCCAAGCGCAACGGTGATCGCCCCGGTCAGCGTGGCGATATCCACCAGGTGCGTCGCGCCCTGCTGGCGGGCAAACCAGAGGGCGTCCGCCAGGATGAGCCGGCCCTCGGCATCCGTGTCCAGCACTTCGATCGTCTTGCCTTCCGCACTTCGGACGACGTCGCCGGGCTTCAAGGCACGACCGCCGGGCATGTTCTCGACGAGGGGCACGACGCCGACCACGCGGACCGGCGGCTGCAGTTCCGCAATAGCCAGCATGGCCGCCACCACCGCCGCGCCACCGGACATGTCGCTCTTCATCTTGGACATGCCGTCGGAGGCCTTGATGGAGATGCCACCCGCATCGAACGTCACGCCCTTTCCCACGAGTCCCAGCACCGCCGTCGACACCGGATGCGCGGGCTCGTATCGCACGACCAGCAGTCGTGGCGGCGCGGCACTGCCGCGGGCGACGCCGAGCAGCAGGTGCATGTTCAGCCGATCAAGCTGCGACTCGTCCAGAACCTCGACGCCCAGACCGGCCGCGGTCAACTTCTCAGCCGCGAACTCGGCAAACGTGGATGGGGTGATGACGTTGCCCGGCTCGTTGGCCAGCGCCCGGGCCAGGTTGGAGCAATGGCCGAGCACGGCACCACGACGCGCCGCCTCGTGCGCCGAGGCGTCGGCCAGCGTCGATCCGTCTTCCGCACAGATCACGAACTGTTCAAATGCCGTCGGCTGCAAGAGGGGGTCCGTTTTGTGGGAGCCCGCGTGGAACGCCGCAAGCACCAGGCCTTCGACGGACGCCTGCACCTCGGCCCGCATCGGCAGCGCGCCCGGAATCACGAAGCCAACCCTTCGGCACTTCCGCTGCCGCGCGTCGAGGGCCGCGGCCGTCGCCGCACGCCTGAGGCGATCGAGTGCGAACGCCGATCTGGTACCAACGCCGACGAGGAGCATCCCCGCCGCCGACCAGGCGGGGCTTCCAACCGGCGTGTGGAACAGCGAGTAGATCTTCCCGGTGAATTCCCGCGTACCGGCAGCGGCGGACAGCCGGGCAGCGACGCCATCTGGCCGCGTCCTCGCCAAGGGCGGGGCTTCGTCCTCGAATACCGGAACGACGAGCACGTCGACCGCTGCGGACGATGGCGGCGACGACGACACCGTCACGGGCACCGGGAAGTCTGGCAGATGCATCAGTTGATTATGCCTGACCCGGTTCCCTTCTCTGAAAGATTGCCGGCACGCCGCCCGTCACCGCTACAGGCCTGGCGGCGGCGCGCCCGGCATTTCGGATGGTTCCCGCTCCAGCGGCGGCGGGTCGAAGGAGGTCGGCGGGACCGTCTGTCGCCGGCCGAACCGGCTCAACAGCACACCCCCGAGGCCGACCGTCCAGGCCACGTACTCGATGACGAACCCGACGAGCAGCACCCCGCTCACGATGTAGCGGACCGATCCGCCGGCGAGTCCAACGAAGCGCGCCACCAGCGTGAAAGCCCAGATCACGGCCAGGCCCGTGACGAGCGGAACGATCAGGCTGGTCAGCGACCGGTCCGCGCGATGCCCGAACCGCTCGCCGATCGCGTACCCGACGCCGGTGAATCCGACGAGGCAGGCCACGACCAGCGCCAGGACGACGAACGGCATCAGGAGCAGCAGGGGGATCCCGACGATCGAGACCAGCAGGACGGTGCTGACCAGCACGATCGCGGGCACGAACAAGAGCTGCGCGGCCAGCCCCGTGAACGCCGCGCGCCACGGTTCAGCCACGATCCGGTCCGACACACCCTGCACCTTGGCCGGCATCAGCGCGACGAGCATCACGGCCAGCAGCCCGATGATGCCGACCCGCACGAGCGTGCCGACCAGTTCGACCGTCGCGCTGAACGGGTTCGAGAACAGCGTCCAGCCACGCCACGGCGCCACGAAATGCGCAAACGGCCGGATATTCGGGGCGGTGACGCGCACTTCGTTCACTTCCCCACTGATGCGCGAGCCCTCCGCCCGCGTAATTTCTCCTCCCACGCTCGTGACGCTGCCCGTCACGATCCCCTTCGGCCCCAGCTTCACGTTGCCGAGAACCGCCACCACGTCGCCATCCACGGCGCCGTCGATGAGAGCCGAACCGAGGATCGCCACGACGTCGTTGGAAAACCGCTCCTCCGCGCCGACGCGCACGTCCCCGCCCACGCGAACGCGGGCGCCGCCGCCCCGGCTGTGCGATCGCCCTGACCACTCGTCGGTGACGACCACGGACGGTTCTGTCGACTCCGGGCGTGATGGCGGCGCGGCCGGCTCGGGTACCCCGACATGGGCCGGCGCTGCGGGCTCCGCCCCCGCCTGGCCCGTCCTGGCCGGCTCGAAGATCTGGCGGCGAGCCGCCGCATCGATGAACGACAGCTGTACGACGACCTCAGTGTCGGCCCCGAGCAGCGTTCGCAGTTCCTTGCCCGTCACGGCATTGCCGTCGACAAGCACCAGCCCGTCGGACAACTCGATGTTCGTCACTCCCTTGATGGGTGTCTTCGGCACGAGCACCAGGCTCTGTCGAGTGACCAGGACCTGGAATCGCTGTTCGGCTTTCGCTTTGAGCGGCGCGAACTCGGGACGGACGGCCGCGCCAGGTGCCTGCGCCGCCGCCGGGATGGCCGGCCAGGCCAGCGCGAGCGCGCACGCGAAGAGCGCCGCCCGCGCCAGACGGGTAGGCGTGACTGTCTGCGATACGGTGAACATCAGCGTTTCTCCTGCGTCACGAGCAGACGTTGCAGGGCGGCGAGCGCTCCCGCCGCTAGCACGAGGTTGAACATGAGAAGCATGGCCGGACCCGGCGCCACCAGCAGGCGCGCCAGCACGGTTGCCGCATGAGCCACGGCCGTCCAGAAGGCACCCGCGACGTCCACCCACGCGTGGAAACCCGTGGCGATGCGGTCCGCGCTCCACCCGACGTTCCGGGCCGTGGCGACGATCGCGTCGAAGACCGCCTGCCAGCTGGCCGTCCCAGCCACCGCTCCGAGCAGCGTCAGCGACGACGCGAGGGCGCCGCGCACCCACCAGTTGGCCCAGACCGTTGACGGCGCCTCGGCCGACTCCCGAATCTGCGCCATCACGGCTCCCACGAACCGGCGGGACGGCTCGAGGCGAGGCACACCCGCCATCAATTCCGCCAGAGCGCCGTCTGCGGCATCCTCCCTGCCGGATGATTCCGCCACCAGCCAGGCCCGAACGCGGTCGCGGTCGAGGGTATCCATTGCTCCTCACTATCTCCTACGTATCAAACCCCTTGCCAGGTTGCACCCGACCGGAGCCGGCGGCCTGCTCGGCCCCCCAGCCCGTCCCGGCCATCAACCGGGCCATCTCCGCCCGCGCCCGGTGGAGATGGCTCTTGACCGTGCCAAGGGGCAGGTCCAGCGTCTCGGCGATCTCCTCGTAACTCTGGTCCTCCTGGTACCGCAGGACCACCAGCCGACGGTATTCCGGCCTGAGTTGCGCCATCGCCCACTCCAGCGCCCGGGCGAGATCCGCGTCGGCAGCGTGCTCGTACGGCGTCCGTTCCCGCTGGTCGGCGAGCACGGCCGCCTGGTCGGCGTGACCCGGCGTATCGTCGTCGATCGACACCGTGTCCGGCCGCTTCCGCCGCAGGTAGTCGATCGCCGTGTTATGGGCAATCCGGAGGATCCAGCTGGAGAACTTGTAGACGGGGTCAAAGCGCCGGAGCGCGCCAAAGGCCTTCACGAAGGCGTCCTGCGCCAGCTCCTCGGCGATGCCGGCATCCCGGACCATACGGACGATCAGGTTGAAGACGGCCTGACGGTGACGGACGACGAGGTCACCGAACGCATCCTGCCGGCCCGTCAGAGCCCGGGCCACCAGATCCGCGTCGGTGGGCGCCGCCGTCGCGTGTGTCACGGTTAGAACGCGCCCGGCTGGCCTTCCAGGAGGAGCGGCGCCCCGGTGGCGGCGCGCACCTGGTCCACGCTCACGCCCTCGGCGACCTCGGCCAGGCGGAGCCCCTGCGGGGTGACCTCGATCACGGCCATCTCGGTGACGATCAGGTCGACGACGCCCAGACCGGTGAGCGGCAGCGAGCACTGCGAGAGGATCTTCGGTTCCCCGTCCTTCGTGGTGTGCTCCATGGCGATGATGACGCGGCGCGCACCGGCGACCAGGTCCATCGCGCCGCCCATGCCCTTCACCATCTTGCCCGGCACCATCCAGTTCGCCAGATTGCCGGCGGAGTCCACTTGAAGCGCACCGAGCACCGTCACGTCGATATGCCCGCCCCGGACCATGGCGAACGAGTCGGCGCTGCTGAAATAGCTGGCCCCGGGCAGCTCGGTGACCGTCTCCTTGCCGGCATTGATGAGGTCCGCGTCGACGTCCGCCTCCAGCGGATACGGGCCGACGCCGAGCATGCCGTTCTCGGAGTGCAGCGTGATCTCGACGCCCGGGGGCACGAAGTTCGCCACCAGCGTCGGCATGCCGATCCCGAGATTGACGTAATACCCGTCGTGAAGTTCCCGGGCCACCCGCCGCACGATGCGCTCACGCTTGTCCACGTCTCGTCCCCCTAACTCTTCCTGACCGTGCGGCGCTCGATGCGCTTCTCGTAGCTGGGCCCCTGGAACAGGTGCCGCACGTAGATCCCGGGCGTATGCACGCCGTCGGGATCGAGGGTGCCGGTCTTCACGAGATGCTCGACCTCGGCAATCGTGACCGCGGCGGCGGTGGCCATCATCGGGCTGAAGTTCCGTGCGGTCCGCCGGTACACCAGGTTGCCCGCATGATCGCCCTTGAAGGCCTTGACCAGTGCGAAGTCGGCCTTGAGCGGCGCCTCGAGCACGTGGGGCACGCCGTCGATGACGCGGGTCTCTTTTCCTTCCGCGACGATGGTGCCAAAGCCCGTCGGCGTGAAGAACCCGCCAATCCCTGCGCCGCCCGCTCGAATCCGCTCGGCGAAGGTGCCCTGCGGCACCAGCTCGACGTCGAGCTCGCCGCTGAGATACTGGCGTTCGAACTCCTGGTTCTCCCCGACGTACGTCGCCACGATGCGCTTCACCTGCCGGGACTCCAGCAGGATGCCGAGGCCGAACCCGTCGACGCCGGCATTGTTGCTGATAATCGTGAGGTTGCGCGTGCCGCGTGTGCGAAGCGCCAGCACAAGGTTTTCGGGAATACCGCAGAGCCCGAACCCGCCCACCATGACGGTGGCGCCGTCGGGAATGAGGGCAACGGCTTCGTCAGCCCCGGTGATGACTTTGCGCATGGAGCGAATTATATAGGCGATAGGCGCCAGGCGTTAGGCGATAGGGGTGGCACCCAGGCCCCGCACGAACGCTTCGAGGCGGGTCCGGTGCGCCGCGACGTCATTGCCGCCTCCGAGCCGCCAGGTTCGCCCAACGAACAGGTCTGGCCTGGCCGACTCGAGGCCTCTTCCGCCAGCATCCGCATCCGGCGTCCCGTCCACGAACACCAGGTTCGGCGGAAGATCTTTCGCCGCGGCGCAAATCTCACCCTTCGCGGCCCCGACGTCCGTGATGACGCACTCGCCGGCCACGTATTCCGCGATCGCCGGGAGGATCCGCGCGTTGTCGCGGTCCGATGCCGCGAGCACGATCAACTGCACATCGGCCGCCACAACCAGGTCGTTGGCTCCGACGTCGATCGCGTGCAGGTGAACCGCCTGCTGCAGGATGTCTTTCCGATCCACGCCGACGATCAAGACGTCCGGCCACGCCTGCCGCACGGCCAGGCCGATCGAGGCGCCGATCGCGCCGAGGCCGACAATCGCCACCCGCGCGAAGACCGGCTCGGCTTTCGGGGGCCGGGCCGCTTCGGCCATCGGCAGCAGCCGCCCGCCGTCGCTCACTCGCGCCCCCAGCCGCGCCGGGTGACGGGCTCGACGCAGATGGACCGCCCGATCGCGGGTGCGATGATCCGCAGTTCCGCCATCAGACGATCGAATTGCGACGGGAACAGGGTCTGGGCGCCGTCGCTCATCGCGCAGTCGGGATTGACGTGGACCTCGATGATCAGCCCGTCCGCGCCGGCGGCGACGGCGGCGCGCGCCATCGGCGCCACTTTGTCGCGCCGCCCCGTGCCGTGGCTCGGGTCGACGATAATCGGCAGGTGACTCAACTTCTTGACGATCGGGATGGCCGAGATGTCGAGCGTGTTACGAGTATAGGTCTCGAAGGTGCGGATGCCGCGTTCGCACAGGATCACGTCCATGTTGCCGTTGCTCAGGACGTATTCCGCCGACAGCAACCACTCCTCGATCGTGGCTGAAATGCCGCGCTTCAGCAGGACCGGCTTCCGCGTGCGGCCCAGCTCCCGCAGCAGCGTGAAGTTCTGCATGTTCCGCGCGCCGACCTGGAAGATGTCCGCGTACCGATCCACGACGTCGATCTGTGTCGTGTCCATCACCTCGGTCACGAGCTTCATGTTGTGCGCGGTTGCGGCATCGCGCAGCATTCGCAAGCCCTGTTCTCCCAGGCCCTGGAAGCTGTACGGCGAACTGCGGGGCTTGAACGCCCCACCGCGCAGGATCTTGGCGCCGGCCCGCTTCACCGCGGCGGTGGTGGCGTGCACCTGCTCCTCGGTCTCGGCCGAACACGGCCCCGCCATGACGATGACCTCGTCGCCGCCTATCCGCACGTCATCCAGCGCGATCACCGTGCCCTGGGGGCGAAACGCCCGGCTTGCGAGCTTGTAGGGTTCGGAGATCTGCACGATCTCCTGAACGCCCTCCAGCATCTGCACCAGCGTGGGATCCCCTTGGACCTTGTCGCCGACGACGCCCAGCAGGGTGCGATTGGCGCCGATCGAACGATGCACCGCGAAGCCCATCTGTTCCAGGTGGGCAACCACGCGATCGACCTGGGCGGCACCCGCCCCTTCTTCCATTACGACAACCACGTCTGACGTTCCTTCCTCAGGCCTTGAGCCCGCGGACGAATCGATCCAGCACCGGCAGCAGGTCCGGTGCTGATCCATGACCCTCGATCAGCTTGACAAGCGCACTGCCGACGACAGCCGCGTCGGCGGACGCGCAGATCTGCCGGACGTGGGCGGCCGACGACACCCCGAACCCCACCGCAATCGGGAGCGGTGTCGCCGCGCGGATACGCGCCACGAGGTCGCCCGCGCCCTCCGCAACGGCGTCACGGGCGCCGGTCACGCCGAGGCGGGAAATCGCGTAGACGAACCCGCTTCCCATCTGGCCGGCCACGCGCATCCGCTCGGAACTCGTGGTCGGGCTCAGCAGGAAGATCATGTCCATGCCGGCCCCGCGGACCGCCGCGTGGAAACCCGCCGACTCCTCCATCGGCAGGTCCAGCACCAGCGCGCCGTCGACGCCGGCGGATGCCGCTGCCGTCGCAAACCGATCGAATCCCATCCGGTACAGCGGATTCGCATACGAGAACAGCACGATGGGCGCCGCGATCGACGGGCGCACGCGCTCGACCACGCGCAGCACGCCCTCGAGCGTGGTGCCCGCCGCCAGTGCCCGCTCGCTGGCCCGCTGGATCACGGGACCATCGGCAAGCGGATCCGAAAACGGCACCCCGACCTCGAGGACGTCAGCGCCGGCGGCATCGAGCGTCTGCAGGATCCGCTCGGTCAGGACGAGATCCGGATCGCCCGCCGTGACGTATGTGACGAGGCCCGGCCGGTCCTCGCGACGAATCCGATCGAACGTGGCTGCAATGCGAGACATGGTGTCACTTCCCGTCGAGGCCGAGTTCGCCGGCCACCGTCTGCACGTCTTTGTCGCCGCGGCCAGACAGATTGACGAGGATCGTCGTTCCGGGTCCCAGGTCCCTGGCCAGCCGGCGCGCGAAGGCCACCGCGTGAGCGGACTCGAGCGCCGGGAGAATGCCTTCGAGACGCGCGAGCCACTGAAAGGCCTCCAGCGCGTCGGCATCCGACACGTGGGTGTACTCGGTGCGGCCGCGCGCGGCCAGATCGGCGTGTTCCGGCCCGATCGCGGCGTAATCGAGGCCAGCCGAGATGGAGTGCGTCCCCTGGATGTTGCCGGCGTCGTCCTGCAGCACGATCGTGTGCGTGCCTTGAAAGATCCCGACCGAGCCGCCCGCCATCCGCGCGGCATGGTCGCCGGCGGAAAGGCTCCGGCCGCCGGCCTCGACGCCGATCAGGCGGACGCCAGTCGTCTCGATGAACGCGTCGAAGATCCCGATCGCGTTGCTCCCGCCGCCCACGCACGCGACGACCGCGTCAGGCAGGCCGCCTGTCAGGGCGTCGCACTGCGCCCGGGCTTCGCGCCCGATGACGGACTGGAACTCGCGGATCATGAGGGGATAGGGATGCGGCCCCAGGACCGATCCGAGCAGGTAATAGCTCGTATCGACATTCGTCACCCAGTCGCGCATGGCTTCGTTGATCGCGTCCTTCAGTGTCCGGCTGCCGGATTCCACCGCGCGGACCTGCGCGCCGAGCAACCGCATGCGCACGACGTTCAGGGCCTGGCGCCGCATGTCTTCGACACCCATGTAGACGTCGCACTCCAGGCCAAGCAGGGCGCACGCCGTGGCCGTGGCCACACCGTGCTGGCCCGCGCCCGTCTCCGCGACGATGCGCCGCTTTCCCATCCGGACGGCGAGCAAGGCCTGCCCGATGGCGTTGTTGATCTTGTGCGCGCCCGTGTGGGTCAGGTCCTCCCGCTTGAGGAGGATGCTGGCTCCGCCGGCGTCCGCCGCCAGCCGGCGGGCATCGTACAAGGGTGTCGGCCTCCCGGCGTAGGTGGTCAGCAGGCGCGCCAACTCCGCGCGAAACGCCGCGTCGTCCCTCGCAGCCAGGTATGCGACGCGCAACTCCTCGATGGGCGCCATCAACGTCTCCGGCACGAACCGGCCGCCGTACACGCCGAAGTAGCCGCGCTCATCCGGGTCGCGCAGGCCGAAGCGCGGCTCCGATATCACGCCCATTTCTTTCATCGATCGCTCCGGTTGTCCGCGCGATGCACCGCCTTCATGAAGGCTCGGAGGCGCGGCGGGTCCTTGACTCCCGGCGCGCGCTCCACGCCGGACGACACGTCGATCGCGAACGGCCGCACCCGCACGATCGCCTCTTCGACGTTTTCCGGCGTGAGCCCGCCCGCGAGGATCACCGGCCGATTCCGGGCCGCCGCTGCCGCCAGGTCCCAGTCAATCGTCTCGCCCGTGCCGCCGCGCTTCTCCTTGTCGGCCGCGTCGAGCAGCGGGGTCACGGCCGCCGGCCAGCCCGCCAGGACGGATCCGTCGAAGTCGCCGCCCACGCCAACCGCCTTGATGACCGGAATCGGAGACTCCGCCCATTCCATCGGATCTTCGTCGCCGTGGAGCTGGATCGCCGTGAGGTCCGCGGCCTCCACGATGTCCACGATTTCATCCGGGTCGGCATTCACGAACACGCCAACGCGGTGGACGAAGATCGGCACGTCGCGCGTCATCCGGGCGATCGCAGCCGGGCTGACGTAGCGAGGACTCTTCTTCCAGCATACGAAGCCGAGGGCATCGGCACCCAGGCCAACCGCCAGCCGGACATCCTCGGGCCTCGTCATCCCGCAGAGCTTGATTCTGGTACGACTCATGACATCTCTCCCGTCGCCGGCCGGCTGCGCCGCACGGACGCCGCCCGCGCCTCGCGCACCCGCGACGCCGGGTCCGGCGCCGTCATCAACCACTCGCCAACCAGGATCCCCTGGTAGCCCAGCCCGTGCAGGTGGCGCACATCGTCCACCGACTTGATCCCACTTTCGGCAATGGCTACGGTGCCGGAGGGAATCTCCCCAATCAGACGGTCGCACGCTCGCAGGTCCACCTCGAGCGTCCTGAGGTTTCGACTGTTGACGCCAACCACCGTCGCCCCGGCATCGATCGCCGCCCGGACTTCGTCCGACGAATGGGTCTCGACGAGCACGCCCAGCCCCAGGGCCTTCGCCTTCCCGAGCAACTGCGCCAACTCCGGCTCGGCCAGTGCCGCCACAATCAGCAGCACGGCATCCGCGCCGGCCGCTCTCGCCTCCAGCAGTTGGTACTCGTCAACGATGAAGTCCTTTCGAAGCAGGGGGATGGTTGTTGCCGCCCGAACAGCCTCGAGATGCGCCAATGCGCCATCGAAGAACGTGGGTTCGGTCAGGACGGAAACGGCCGCCGCGCCACCCTGCTGATATCGTCCCGCCGTCGTGGCGGGGTCGTAGTCGCGGGCGAGCACGCCCTTGGCCGGCGATCGCCTCTTGCACTCGGCAATGACGTTGACGTCGGGTTCAGCCGCCAGCGCCTCCCGAAAGGCCGCCCCGGCTGGCGTTCGCAGCATCGCGCGACGCTCCAGGGACTCGACCGGCTCGCGCTCCCGCCGGTCCGCCACGATTCGACGGGCGGCCGCGACGATGGCGCCGAGCAAGTCTGCCTGAGGCATGGTCCTCACCGCGCGCCCGCCGAGTGACCAGGAATGGCCTGGGAGCACGCGGCCAGCTGCTCCAGTTTGCGGCCAGCCGCCCCACTGTCCAGGGCCTGGCCGGCCTGCGCGATGCCTTCGCGCACGGTGCCGGCGTGGCCCGCCAGCAGCAGCATGGCACCGGCGTTGAGCACAACGATATCGCGGGCCGGCCCGCGCACGCCCCCCAGCACGTCCCGCGCAATTCGCGCGTTGACGCCGGCATCACCGCCGACGAGCGCGGCCATGGGTGCCTTGGGAACGCCGAAGTCCGCCGGGTGCACGTAGAACGTGTTCACGGTGCCGGAACGGCATTCCGACACCTTGGTGTATCCGGTGGTGGAAATCTCGTCGAGCCCGTCCGCACCGTGGACGACCCAGGCGCGTTCCGCCCCCAGCAGTGCCAGCGACCGCGCCAGCAATTCCGTCAACTCCGGACGAGGAACGCCCACGATCTGGCGCGTCGGTGCCGTCGGATTGGTCAGGGGGCCGAGGAGGTTGAACGCCGTCCGGACGGCCAATTCCTTGCGGACGGGCGCCACATTACGCATCGACGGATGAAAGACGGGCGCAAAGAGGAAGGCCAACCCCGTCTGGGTCAAACACGTCTCGACGACGGCTGGCGGCGCCGCCACGTTGACTCCAAGAGCCTCGAACACATCGGCGCTGCCGCACCGGCTCGACACCGATCGGTTCCCGTGCTTCGCCACCGCCAAGCCGCACGCCGCCACCACGACGGAGGCGATTGACGAGATGTTGAACGTGCCCGCCCCGTCGCCTCCCGTGCCGCACATGTCCACCGTGCCGCTCGACGGCACGACGATCTTGACAGCCCGAGCCCGCATGCTGCGAGCGAAGCCGACGATCTCGTCTGGCCGCTCGCCTTTCATCGCCAGCCCCACCAGCAGTCCCGCCACCTGCGCAGGGACCGCCTGGCCATCGATGATCGCGTCCATCGCCTCCGACGCCTCGGCGGTGGTGAGGTCCTGCCGCCGCATGACCCGCTGTAGCAAATCGCCAAACATCCCGGTTCGCTCCCCTACTTCACGTTGAGGAAGTTCCGGAGCAGGTGCCGTCCCTCGCCGGTCAGGACGGACTCCGGATGAAACTGCACGCCGTGCACCGGGTGCTCCCGGTGGCGCAACGCCATCACGACGCCGTCGTCCATCGACCGGGCGGCAATCTCCAGGACGGGCGGAAAGCCTTCTTCAGCCACGACGAGCGAGTGATACCGTCCGGCATCGAAGGGCCCGCGCAGGCCCTGGAACATGCCGCGGCCGTCGTGATCAACCTTGGACACCTTGCCGTGCCGCGGAAGAGGCGCCCGCACCACCTGCCCGCCGAACACGTGCCCGATCGCCTGGTGCCCCAGGCAGACGCCGAGGATCGGGCACTTTCCGGCGAAGGCCCTGATGACGTTCTCGGTGATGCCCGCGTTCTCAGGTCGGCCGGGCCCCGGGGAAATCAGGATGCGGTCCGGGGCGAGGGCCTCGATCTCGCCGATCGTGATGGCATTGTTGCGGTACACCACCGGCGACGCCCCCAGTTCACCGAGGTACTGCACCAGGTTGTAGGTGAACGAATCGAAGTTGTCGACAACGAGGATCACCGCATCGCTCCTGTATATCCAGTCCGGGAGTGGTTACAGGCCTGTAACCACTCCCGGACTGGTTGGCTACAGTCCCTGCTGGGCCAGTTCGAGCGCCCGCAGCAGCGCCCGCGCCTTGTCACCCGTTTCTTCGAATTCCGCCGTCGGGTTGGAATCGGCGACGATGCCGGCACCGGCCTGCACCAGCGCGCGTCGCCCGACGATGACGACGGTGCGAATCGTAATGCAGAAGTCGAGGTTGCCCGCGAAGTCCAGGTACCCGACCGCGCCCGCGTAGGCGCCCCGCCGCGATGGTTCGAGCGCCGCGATGATCTCCATCGCGCGCACCTTCGGCGCGCCGGACACCGTCCCGGCCGGGAAGCACGAGACGAGCGCGTCGAGCCGGTCGCGATCCTCGGCCAGCTTGCCCTCGACGCTCGAGACCAGATGCATCACGTGGGAATAGCGTTCGAGCGCCATGAACTGCGGAACGCGGACCGACCCGTATTCGCAGACGCGGCCCACGTCGTTGCGACCGAGATCCACGAGCATGACGTGCTCGGCGCGTTCCTTCTCGTTGGCCTTCAACTCCTCGGCGAGCCGCAGGTCTTCCTCGGCGTTGCGGCCGCGCGGCCGTGTCCCGGCAATCGGATGCGTCTCGACGCGACGGCCCTCCACGCGCACCAGCATCTCGGGCGACGCGCCCACCATCGAGACGCCGCCCATCCGGACGAAGAACATGTACGGCGACGGGTTGACGTGGCGCAGAGCGCGGTACACCGTGAACGGCTCGGCTTCGAGGTCCGCCTCGAAGCGCTGCGACAGCACCACCTGGTAGATGTCACCGGCAGCGATCAACTCCTTCGCGGATCGGACGTGCTGTTCGAACTGGGCGCGGGTCATGTTGGACCGGACCTCGAGCGGCGCCGCCGGCTTCCGATCGGGCTGCGAGAGGTTGCGTTCGAGCTCACGCTCGAGAAATTCGATCTTGGCGCACGCAAACTGGTAGAGCGCCTGCAGGTCGTCGTCGGCGGTGATGCGCGCGTTGGCAATGACCAGGATACGGTGCTGGACGTGGTCGAACGCCAGGACGGTATCGAAAAGCATGAACCCGGCCTGGTCGATGGCGGGATCGCCCGCCGATGGCGGCTGCAGCGTCACCGGCTCGAACCACGACACCGCGTCGTAGCCGAGCGAGCCCACGGCGCCCCCGGTGAATCGCGGCAGGCCGGGGACGTACGGCGATCGGAACTCCGCCATGACCCGGCGCAGAGTGGGCACGAAGGCGGCGTCCGACTCGGTGGTCGTGCCGTCCCGCTCGATGGTCACGCGCCCGTCGGCCGCGCGCAGGATCAGGAACGGGTCCTTGCCCAGGAAGGAGTACCGCGCGATCTGCTCCCCGCCTTCCACGCTTTCCAGCAGGAACGCGTAGTCGGAGTGCTCGGCAATCTTGAGGAACGCGGACACGGGCGTCAGCAGGTCCGCCATGATTTCCTTGCACACGGGCACGAACGTGCCGCGCTGGGCGAGTTCCACGAACTGTTCGAAGGTTGTGAGATTCATACCGGGTCCGTCAGAGAAGCCAGCTTCCATTCCGCGGCGGCCTGCATCACCCGCCCATCGGGCGCCCGCCCCGTCCACCATTGCTGCTGCAACCGCGCCTGTTCCACGAGCATCGCCAAGCCGCCGATCGTGTCGCACCCTGCGAGCCGCGCGTCACGCAGGAGGCGCGTCTCGGCCGGCGTATAGACGAGGTCGTACACGATCCGTCCGTCGTAGGTGCCTTCCGGGAACGCGGTCTCCTCGAACGCGGGCCGCGTGCCAAGCGGCGTCGCGTTGACCAGAAGGTCCCACGAACCCGCGGGCACGGGCCTCGCCTCGCCCGCCACGCTGAGGTCACGCGCGACGGCCGCGGCGCCATCGACGCGACGCCCGTAGACCGTGACGCCCGCGCCGGCCTGTCGAAGTGCTGCCGCCACCGCCCGCGCTGCGCCCCCCGTCCCCAGGATCGCCGCGCGCAGTCCGCTCACGCGCCGTCCCCCGAGTCCGGCCATGAACCCGCTGCCGTCCGTGCTGGTGCCCGCCCACTTCCCGTCGCGCCGGGCGATGGTGTTCACCGACCCGAGGTTCGCCATGCCGGCATCCGGCGCCCCAATCCCGCGCGCCACGTCCGTCTTGAACGGCACGGTCACGCTCGCGCCACTCATGTCGAAGGCCTCCGCGAACCGCATCGCATCCGCCGCGTTGGCCGCCGGCAGCGGCACGTAGGCGGCATCGATGCCCGAGGCCTCGAAACCCGCGTTGTGCATCGCCGGAGACGGCGACTGGCCAATCGGGCGCCCGAACAGGCCATACATTGCGGTCCCGGCCCCGATCCTGTGCACGCGAAACTCGCGGGTCATCTGCTCGACCGTGATCTGGCCGGGTGCCGCGCCGGCCCCCGCGTACGTCCAGCAGGAACCCAGCCGGGCGGCGAAGACACGCGTCACCAGGCCCGCGTCCGCCATGGCGATCAGGACCAGCTTCCGGCCGCGGTGGCGCCTGGCGATCTCCAGGAGCGGGATCGCGTCGCACAGCGTTCGCGCCATCACGGCGGCCTTGACCACCTCGCACCCCGTCGCGAGCATAGCTTCCACCCGCTCGCCGAGGTCCGCGGGAACGCCGGAGAAGTCGTGATGCGACAGGACGATGCCCCGGCCGCCGCGGGCGTGGATGATCGCGTCGAATCCCGAACGCCACTCGAGATCGACGAACTCGGCTCCCGCCTCGAACGCCGCGTTCAGGATGGCACGCCGTTCGTCTTCGCTGCCCTGGAAGAGCCCGCCCTCGGCCCGGGTCCGGCAGGTCACGATGGCTGGCGTCCGCCGTCCAGCCAGCGCGACGGGCGCGTTCGGATCCCGGACGGTATCGAGGCGCAGTTCGATCAGGTCCGCCCCTGCCACGCGGTCGCGTTCCCGAACGAGCGCAGAGGACGTCTCTGCGGTCACGGTGGCGACAACGAGCGGGCGCACAGTCATGGTTGCGATTCCAGCAAAAAAGCCTCTCCAGCCGGCTGGCCGAAGAGGCTTGGTTGATGCTGCGTGTTCGAATACGTACTACAGGTCAAGCCCCTCAGCCAGTCTGGACACACCACCACCACCAGGTGGGATAGACGGTGAAATTCCGGCGACCAGGAGCCATGACGGTATGAACGGAGCGTAACAAACGCGATGGAGGCTGTCAATCCGGCGCTCCGCGACAAAACGGCTACAATGAACCGCGGAGTGCCATGCTATCGATGAACCTGCGACGCGCCGCCATCCTGATCGCGGCCGGGCTGCTGCTGTGCACCCGCCTGCCGGCCTCGACCCGCTATATGCCGGTGGCCGAAGTGAAGCCTGGCATGGAAGGCGTTGGTCGCACGGTGTTCGCGGGCGACGCGATCGAGGCGTTCAACGTCCATATCCTCGGCGTGCTGAAGAACGGGAATGCGCCCCAGCGGGACCTCATCCTGGCCCGGCTCGAGGGCGGCCCGCTGGCAAAGACGGGGGTGATTGCCGGCATGAGCGGCAGCCCGGTCTATGTCGACGGCAGGCTGATCGGGGCCGTCTCCTATTCCGTCGGCCAGTTCTCCACGGAACCGATCGCGGGGATTACCCCGATCGACGAAATGGTGTCGGCCACCGCTGACCTCTCGGCGCGATCCCCGCGCGGTGCCACGCGGTGGCCGGACATGGCACGAAGCCTGGAACGGGCAGGAATCCCGGCACTTCGGGCGTCCGAGCCGTACGGGGCTGCTGGCGCGCCCTTCAGCTTCACCGGCGACGCGGGCGTGCTCCAGTTGACGGCAGCCGCCACGCTGCGTCCTATTGCACTGCCGATCACCACGAGCGGCATCGAGCTGTCGAGCACGCCAGCCCTGGCGGACGTCTTTCGCAACGCCGGCTTCGCCCTGGCCCCGCCGGGTTCGGCCGTCGCGCAGGCCGGCCCTGCCGGCGCCAGCGGACCGGCGCTCAGGCCCGGCGATCCCGTTGGTATCGCGCTCATCGATGGCGACATGAGTTTTGGCGCCACTGGCACCGTGACCGACGTCGACGGCGACCGCGTCTACGCCTTTGGCCATCCGCTCTACAACGTGGGGCCGGCGCACTTCCCGATGACTCGCGCCTACGTGCACGCCGTGCTGCCGAGCCTGCTGTCGTCGATGAAGCTTTCGTCCATCGGCGCCATCGTGGGAACGATCCGGCAGGATCGCTCGACGGCGGTCGCCGGTGTGCTTGGTGAGCAGCCGAGGCAGATCCCGATGACCGTGGCCATCAGGCGCGAGGACGGCCCAGTCCGTACCCTGCGCTTCGGCGTCGCGGTCGATCCGCTGCTGTCGCCGCTCCTGATCTTCACCGCGCTCTTCAACACGATCTCGGCGCACGAGCACGACTTCGGTCCGGCGACCTACGGCTTGACGGGACGCATCAGCGTGGCCGGACAGCAGCCGGTTGACCTCGACGAGATCTTCGTGGGCGATCAGCCAGGGTCGGCCGTCTCGGCCGCCGTGAGTCTGCCGACGGGCACATTGCTGAACAACGACCGCGAGGCCGTGACCATCAGCGGCATCGAGTTGACCCTGGCCGCGACGGAGCGGCCACGCACGGCCACGATCGAGCGCGCGTGGTTCGATGGCACCCCGATGCGCCGCGGCCGAACCGCGAAGCTGAACGTGCTGCTGCGGACCTGGCGCGGCGAGAGCCTCCTGGAGTCGGTGCAGATTCCGATCCCGATCAATCCCGATGGCCCGCTCTCCGTCCTGGTCAGCGATGGTCCCAGGCTGGCGCAGTGGGAGGCGCGGGACGGGCGACCCACGCTCGGGCCGGAGTCGGTGGCGACGATAATCCGCCGGCTCAACGAGACGCGCCATGCGAACCGGGTCTACATCCGGTTGGTGGGCCGGCAGGAAGGCGCCATCGTGGGCAACGAGAGCCTGCCCGCCCTTCCCGCCTCGGTACTCAGCGTGCTCGCGTCCGATCGCGCCGGCGGCGGCGGCACTACGATTCAGAATGTGGTTCTCGGCGGGTGGGACATCAAGACGGCCTTCGCCGTCTCCGGACAGCGTACGCTTCCCGTGGCAATCGACAGCGACCGGAACTAGCCGTGCGGGACGAAAGGCGATCTCCGTGACGATCAGGACTCGACGAAGGCTGTGGGGCATTGGTGCGGTGCTGGTGTGCTGGTCGCTCGCGGCGGGCGCGTCGACGCCTCGCTTCTGGCTGGTCTCGACGCAGGCCGACATGTTGAAGGGCGAAGTGGACGGGCTGGCGGTGGACGACACAGGGCGCCTGGTGCTCGGGCCCGGCGTCACGCCGGTGCTCGAAACCACGGCGCCATTCGTGTGGTGCCTCGCGGCCGGGCCTGGCGGCGCGGTGTTCGCGGGCGCTGGCAACGACGGCCAGGTGTGGCGCATCGATCCGCACGGCCAGTCGGCGGTCTTCTTCAAGGCCCCGGAACTGGAAGTGCATGCGATCGTCGCGGCCCGCGATGGGAGCCTGTTCGTGGCCTCGTCGCCTGACGGCAAGGTGTATCGGGTTGATCAGAAGGGCCAGGCCACGGCGTACTTCGATCCGGCCGACAAGTACATCTGGTCGATGGCCCTCGATCCCGAAGGACGGCTCTACGTGGGCACCGGCGACAAGGGCCTCATTTACCGCGTCACCGCCGCGGGCCAGGGCGAGGTGTTCTACAAAACCAACACCAAGAACGTCACGGCACTGGCGTTCGGCGCTGACGGGCAGTTGCTCGCGGGCACCGACTCACCGGGCCGCCTGCTCCGCATCGACGCAACGCGCCACGCCTTCGCGTTGTTCGACTCGCCCTTCCGCGAGGTCCGCGCCATCCGCGTGGTCAACGCCGACCACCTGTACGTCGCGGCCGTCAACGGCAAGGCGGGAGGCGACGGCGACGCCGGTGCCTCGGCCGCTCCGGCTGCCGAACCTTCCAGGACCAGTACCGCAGGCGTGACGACCGAGATCATGTCGGTCACCATCATCGACACGGCCTCCGCCTCGAAGTCGGCTGCCCCGCCGGCGTCGAAGCCCGCTGAGAAATCGTCGTCGAAGGGGGCGATCTACCTCATCGGCGCGGCCGGCCGGCAGGAACTGGTCTGGGAGTCGCGCGAAGACGTGCCGTTCGATCTCGCCGTGGAAAGCAATGCGCTCGGTGACGTGGTGTCCGTCGCCACGGGCAACGGCGGGAAGATCTTCCGGGTCGGCGGCAATCCGACCCATACCACGCTGATGACCCGCCTGTCGGCGCAGCAGGTGACCGCGATGCTGTCGGTCGGCAAGGTGCAGTACCTGGCGACGGCCAACCCGGGCAAGGTGTTCGCGTCAACCGGCGAGCGGCGATCGTCCGGGGAGTACGTCTCCGAGGTGAAGGATGCGGGGATGGCCGCGACCTGGGGCACGCTCAGCTGGCGCGCCGTCCAGAAGAACGGGGCCCGGGTGCAGGTGATGACCCGCGCGGGGAATACGTCGGAACCCGACGACACGTGGAGCCCCTGGTCGCCGGCGTATCAGCATGCGGGGGGCGATACCATCACCAGCCCGTCCGCTCGATACATCCAGTGGAAAGCCACACTCGCGGCGGCGCCGGACGCGACGGGCCCCGAGCTGCGATCCGTCAAGCTCGGCTATCAACAGCGCAACGCGCGGCCGCGCGTCACGGCCGTCACCGTCATGCCGGCGGGCACCGTGTATCAGAAGCAATTCCCGACAGGCGACCCCGACATCGCGGGACTGCCCGAATCACTCGCGGACGAGAAGACGCCGCTCTATTCGCTGCCGCTGGGGTCGCCGCAAAGCGGCCAGTACGGCCGTCGCCTGTATCAGAAGGGGCTGCAGGCATTCACGTGGAAGGCCGAAGACGACAACGACGATCGCCTGACGTTCGATGTCTTCTATCGGACGATCGACGCCGCCGACTGGAAGGCGCTCCGCCTGGGGCTGACCGAGTCGATTCTCACGTGGGACACCACGTCAGTTCCTGACGGGACGTACCTCATCAAGATCCAGGCATCGGATGCGTCCAGCAATCCGCATGGAAGTGCCCAACTGGGCGAACTCGAGAGCGACGCGTTCGATATCGACAATACGCCGCCGGAGATTTCCGTGGTGAGCGTCACGCGCGACACATCGAGCGGCGGACCGCTGGACGCGGCGATCATCGAGGTCAGGGACGCGCACTCACCCATCGGCACGGTGGAGATCAGTGAGGACGGCGCCCGCTGGCAGACGCTCTTCCCGGACGACGGGATCGCGGATCGCCAGGTGGAGCGCTATACGATCAAGAGAGAACCCGGAAAGCTCGGGCGGGTCGTCATCCGCGCGGCGGACACGCTGAACAACCTGGCGACGAGGACGATCGAAGAGAGGCGATAGGGATAGGGCGTCAGCCGCAAGGGAGAAGGCGGAAGGCACCCGGGCCTTTCGCCTCGGGCCTTCCGCCTGAACTCTTACCCGAGGACCGGGCTCTGCCTCGGCACCGCGCTCTGCTTGGGCGTGAGCGGCAGTTTGCCCCGCACGGTGGTGTTGGCAAACAGCATGATGGTCTTCACCGCCACCGCCGACCCGCCCACGCGCGCCGGCTCGACGCGCGCGCGGGACACCTGGTCGAGCAACCGGATGACCGCTTCCTTGTCCTCCGGGGACTGCTGCGACGACAGCACCGCTTCCAGGTTCTGGATGCGGCCGCCGCGCGTCACCACGGCCGAGAGCGCCAGCAGTGCGTCGGCGTCATTGAACACACCGGTCGACGGCACCATGCCGGCTCCCGCCGACCGCGGCATCAGCATGCCGCCTTCGGTCCCGGCCGACTGCGCGCCCATCGTCTCGATCAGGGCGGCGAGGGAATCCGGCCGCTCGCTACGGGGCCCGAAATATAGGATGCCGAACATCAGGAGGATGGACACGAAGGTAGCGAGCGTCGATCCCACGGCCACGAAGCTGAGCCGCATGTCGTCGAATGCGCGCGACACCTGGCCGCTCACCGATTCTTCGCGCTCGACACGGAGATGATTCAGAATCTCGGTCTGCAGGCCCACCGGATCGGGGATGCCCCCCACCACGACAGCCGACGCCCCGCGGAGCATGGCTCCCAAGCCAACGAGCCCCCGGAGTTCGGCCGTGCACCCCTGGCACGTGCGCACATGCGACTCGACGGCAATCTGGTCTGGCACCGGCAGTTCACCGTCATGGAACGCGGACAACTGACGCCGGATGAATCCGCACGACAGCCTATTCATACAACCCTCGCATCACGGAGCCTGTCCCGCAGCGCCTCGCGCCCGCGTGTCAGCCGCGATTTCACGGTTCCGACCGCTACTCCGAGCGAGAACGCGATCTCCTCGTAACTCAAGCCGTCAATCTCCCGCAGGACGACCGCCGTTCGCTGATCGAACGGCAGCGCGTCAAGCGCCTGCCAGACCCTGGAGGCCGTGTCTTTCTGGCCCAGCACGCGATCGGGCCCCGCACTGACGTCGGCCATCGCGGAGTCGCCATGCTGTTCGAGGTGCGCATCGAGCGACACCTGGTCGGCGCGGTGGCGACGCCGCCACCAGCGTTGCCGGTTCCGGGACTGGTTCACGATGATCCGGTAAATCCACGTGCGCAGCGCCGACTGGCCGCGGAACCGGTCGATAGTCCGGAACACCTGGAGGAAGACATCCTGGGACAGGTCGCGAGCATCTTCGACGTCGCCCAGCAGGTGCAGCCCCAACTGGAACACCATGCGCTGGTGTTCCGCGACGAGTTCGGCGCACGCCACCTCATCGCCTTCCGCGCAACGGCGCACAAGGACCGCTTCGCGATCTGCAAGTTCTGGCCAACTCAGGGCGGGTGCTTGTTTCACCGATAGTTCCTCGGCCACGGATTCGTCTCCCTGGAACTATAGCAACTTCCCTGTCGCCTGTCAGTCCGTCCGGCGGCGGCCGCCAGGCCCCCTGCCGAAAGCTGTCTTCCTACACAAGTTAGACACGAAGAACGAGCAAAAGTTCCATCTCCTGCTACGATAGATTCCAGCGTGAGTCGGGGAGCCATTGTCGCGTTGCTCGTGGTGGTCCTGATCGGAGGGCTGGCTGTCGCCGTCTGGACGGCCGTGGCCCGGGAACGCGACTACGAGGACCTGCTCGCCCGCGGCGATGCCGCCCTGGCCGCCGACCAGACGGACGTGGCCGTCGAGGCCTACAGCGGGGCCCTGGCCCTGAAAGACACCTCGATGGTGGCCTACCTCCGGCGGGGCGAAGCGTACCGCCGCCGGGGCGACCTTGGAAACGCCATCCGCGACCTGCGAGCCGCATCCCGCCTCGACCCGTCTGCCGAGCGGCCCCTCGAACTGCTAGGCGACGTCAACTACAGCCTCGAGCGGTATCCCAAGGCCGTCGAGAGCTACCAGCAATTCGTGGCGCTCGACGAGCGCAACCCGAGAGTCCAATACAAACTCGGCCTCGCAATGTTCAGGGCCGGCGACACTGCCGGCGCACTTCCCGTCCTCCAGAAGGCCGTCTCGCTCAACGATCGCCTCGCCGAGGCGCACTACCTGCTGGGTTTGTGCCTCAAGCCGCAGGGCCGGCGGGCCGAGGCGGTCAAAGCGCTCGAGAAGGCCGTGGCACTTGCGCCCACGATGGTCGCGCCGCGCGAAGTGCTGGCCGAGATGCTCGAATCTGCCGGCCGATCGCGCGAGGCCATCGGCCAGTTCGAGTCCGTTGCGGCGCTCGAGCCGGACCGGCCGGATCGTCAGACGGCAGTGGCGGAGGCGTATGCCCGGTCAGGCAAGACCGACGTCGCCGTCGGCATCCTCGGCCGCGCGGCGGAGCGATACCCGGACAACGCGGTGGTCTACCTGGCGCTGGGGCGCATCTGGCTCGACACCGCCGAACCCAGGCGGGACCGCATGGCTCTGCGAAAAGCGATTGAGGCACTGGAGCCGCTGACCCGCGGCCCGCGCACGTCGGGCGAGGCGCTGACGCTCTATGGCAGGGCCTTGATCCTGTCCGGCGATCTACCCGGGGGCGCAGCCGCACTGGCCCAGTCCGCAGACCGGTTGCCGGTCAACCCGGGCACACTGCTGCTGCTGGCCGATGTGTCGGAGCGGCTCGGCCGGACCGCCGTGGTGAGATCGGCACTCGAACGCTGGGTGGCCCTCACCCAGGAGTCGGGGTCGACACGGTCGGCCGTACTCGAACGGCTTGGCGACGTATGCCTGCGGCTCAACGACGAGCCCGGCGCGATCCGGGCGTGGCACAAGGCCACGGAGGTCAATCCCGCGCCCGCGGTGTTTCTGCGACTCGCCGCCGCCGAGTTGCACGCAAACCGGCTGGCGGACGCGCGCGCGACCATGGCGCAAGCGCTCGAACGCAACCCCAGGAATCAGGCCCTGCTGGACTACCAACGCCGGATTCAGTGAGTGGGCCGCCGCGGATCGAGCGCGTCACGCAATCCGTCGCCGAGGAAGTTGAATCCCATCACCAGCAGGGCGATCGCGACGCCCGGGCAGATGGTCAGGTGGGGCGCATCCAGCAGGTGGCCCCGCCCCCCGGCGAGCATCGTGCCCCAACTCGAGGCCGGCGGCTGCACGCCTAGACCCAGAAAGCTCAGGGAGGCCTCCGAGATGATTGCACCTGCCATCCCCAGGCTGGCCTGCACGACGATCGCCGCCAGCACGCTCGGGAGCACGTGGCGGCCGATGACCCGCGGCGACGCCGCACCCAGGGCCCGCGCCGCCAGCACGAACTCGAACTCGCGTGCCCGGAGCACCTGCCCGCGCACCAGCCGGGCATAGCCGACCCAGCCAATCGCGGCCAGGGCCGCCACGACATTGGTGAGGCTGGGGCCCAGCACCGCCACCAGGGCGATGGCGAGGAGGATGCCCGGAAACGCCATCAGCACATCCACGACCCGGCTAATCACATCGTCGATCCACCCGCCAAAGTA